>Ga0318493_10000711_pt1 | contig 10576 bp, 9 predicted proteins | sample GRESIP108b1f23_FD_203294 | JGI IMG/M metagenome (GOLD analysis project Ga0318493, IMG submission 203294) | Tropical soil microbial communities from Luquillo Experimental Forest, Puerto Rico - GRE.SIPMG.108b1f23 | ecosystem: Environmental > Terrestrial > Soil > Tropical forest > Bulk soil...
GCGCGGCGTCAGCGGGCGGAAGCTGACGCGCGTCACCTCGGTCGCCTGCGCCTCCCAAGCGGGCGTGCGCAGGCAGAGCCCGGCGACCACCTCGTGCGTTCGGCCTGCGAGCCGCTCGAGCATCCGTTCGGCATCGGTCGCGTCCTGGGGCTTGCCGAGCAGCTCGCCGTCGAGCAGCACCTCGGTGTCGACGCCGAGCACCGGCCGCTCGTCGACGCAGTCGACGCTGCGCGCCTTGCCGACCGCGCGCTCGAGCGGCCCCGTCCCGTCGACCTCCTCGAAGTCGGGCTCGACGACCTCGAACGGGATCCGCAGCTGCTCGAGGATGGCGCGCCGCTGCGGCGAGCGCGACGCCAGGATCAGGGGCGGCTCAACCGGGCTGCCCATATCTCCTCGCTCGGCCACTTCTTCGCCCAGTCGGCCGTCACGTAGTCGTACTTCGTGTGTGTCTGCGCGTCCGGCGGCGCCTGGAGCTCGATCAGCCGCTCGATCTCGAAGCCGTTCGCGCGCAGCAGGTCGATCCACTCGCCGTGCGCGAGATGGAACTCGACGCCGCCCTCGGGCCACTCGAAGCGGTGCATGCCGAACTGCGGGTTGATCAGGCGCTCCTTCGCGGGCACGTCGTCGTCGGAGCAGAGGATGACGAGCGTCGAGTTGCGCAGGAAGACGAGGCGCCCGCCCGGACGGAGGAGCCGCGCCGCCTCCGGGATCCAGCGGTACGGGTCGACCCAGATCGAGGCGCCGTACTCGGAGAGCGCGAGGTCGAAGCTCGCGTCGGGCAGTCCCGTCTCGGCGGCGTCCGCCTCGACGAGCGGGAACTCGATGCCGGTCTCCGCCATCTTCTGACGCGCGGTCGCGAGCTGCGCCGGCGTGATGTCGACGCCGACCGGCCTCGCGCCGCGCTTCGCGAGCCACGCGGAGAAGTAGGCGGTCCCGCAGCCGAGCTCGACGACGTCGAGGCCGGCGACGTCGCCGAGGACGTTCAGATCGGACTCGTCGATGCCCCAGATGCCCCAGGAGATGTCGTCGAGCGCCCAGTTGACGGCCGCATTCGCGTCCGTGTACTCGCCGTTGAACTTCGTCCAGAGCTCTGCGTTCTTCGCAGCGTCTTCAGGCCAGCCCATCGGGGAACCAGATCCCGATCTCGCGCTCGGCCGACTCGGGCGAGTCGCTGCCGTGCACGAGGTTGTTCGGCATCGCGAGCGCGAAGCGCCCGCGCAGCGAGCCGGGTGCAGCCTCGGCCGGGTTCGTCGCGCCGATCGTGACGCGGCAGGTCGCAATCGCGCCCTCGCCCTCCAGCACGAACGCGAGCGTCGGCCCCGAGGTGATGAAGTCGACGAGCTCGCCGAAGAACGGCTTCTCCTTGTGCTCGGCGTAGTGGGTCTCGCCGAGCTCGCGGCTCGCCGCGAAGAACCGGGCCGCGCGCAGCTTCAGCCCGCGCCGCTCGAAGGTTGCGAGGATCTCGCCGGCGAGATTCCGCTCGACGGCGTCCGGCTTGGCGAGGATCAGCGTGCGCTCGACGGCCATGCGGGCCGGAGGTTAGCTACTCGGCGCGCGCGGCGCCCGTGGCCGCGGCGGGCGCCGGGTCGCGGGCTTCTTCGGCTCGAGCGCGATCGTGCCGGGCTCGGTGACGATGGGCGTCTCGCAGAAGGGGCAGACCTGCCACGCCTGCTCGAGCGGCTTCCCGCAGCCCGTGCACGCCTGCCGGAGCCTGGTCGTGCAGACCGGGCAGACGAGGAAGTCCTCGTCGACGTGCGCGCGGCAGACCGGGCAGCGGTTGTCGCCGCCGCCGAGCCGCTCCTCCATCGCGCGGATCTCGAGCTGGCGCTCGTGCACGTCCTCGAGGTACTCGGGCGGGCGGAAGAGCATGTAGATCAGCGGGCCGAGGAACGGGATGACGCCGACCAGGGTCGAGAGCCAGACGAGCAGCTGGTCGGAGATGCGGCGCTTCGCGTCCTTGTGCACCCAGTAGATGGTCGCCACCCAGAAGACGACCACGAGCAGGATCGCGAGGTTGCGGATGACGTACCACGCCGACGAGTGGAAGAAGTTGTGCACGCCGCCGAAGGTGCTCGCGATCACAGGAGGATTCTTCCTAGGAGATACCCGGCCGCAAACGCGAGGCCGACGAAGAGGGCCAGTAGGAAGAAGGCGAAGACGAAGACGCTGATGCGTTCACCGGGCCGAGTCATCGTAAGCATTTCAGTCGTCGGATGAGAGATCGGCAAGGAGATAGAGCGACCCCGTCACCAGGACGGGGGAGCCTAGCTCGTGGGCGCGGAGGAGCGCCCGGCGCGGGTCGGACTCGATCTCGGCGCGGTCGAAGCGGCCGTTTGCCGCCCTGGCGACGGCCTCGGCGGCCAGCGCGCGCGGGCTCGAGGAGCGGGTGGCGACGAGCGTTCGGCCGGCGCGTGCGAGTCGGTCGAGGATGCCGGCGAGGTTCTTGTCGCCGAGGATCGAGGCCACGACGACGTAGGCGTGCGGCTCGGGCAGGCGGTCGAGCAACCAGTCGACCGCCTCGGGCGTGTGGGCGCCGTCGCGGACCTCGGCTTCGGCTGCTCTGACCTCGAGCCGACCCGGCAGGGTCGCCTCGGCCAGCTCGGTCTCGCGGCCGAGGGCGGCCGACGCGGCCTCGCGCGCGCCGCCGACGACCACCGTGCGCCCCGGGACGAGGTGCGCGAACTCCTCGTCCGGCAGGACGACGGTCGCGTGCGGGCCGGCGACCGCGAGCTTCTCGGCCGCGATCGCCTCGCGCGTGTCACCGAGGACGTCGGTGTGCTCGAGGCCGACGTTCGTCAGGAGCACGACGGGTGCGTCGACCACGTTCGTGGCGTCGTGCCGCCCACCGAGGCCCGCCTCGACCGCGGCCCGCGTCGCGCCGCGCGCGGCGAAATCGGCGAACGCCGCGGCCGTCAGCACTTCGAACTGCGTCGCCTCCAGCTCTTCCGCAGCAGGCCGCACGCGCGCGACGGCGCGGGCGAAGCCGGCCGGATCGGTGTCGAGCCGCTCGTGCCAGCCGGCCACGTGCGGAGACGTGTAGCTCGGCCCGCCGATCGTGCGCGCGATGCGCCGCGCCGCAGTCGACTTGCCCTTCGTCCCCACGACGTGCACCGCCTCGAAGCTGCGCTGCGGGTCCCCGAGCCGTGCGAGCAGCGCGCGGATCCGCTCGGTCCCGAACCCGTCGACCGGCCACGGCGACAGGGACTCGAGCCAGGCGACGTCGTCGTTCCTCACGGTGGCAGCCACCTTCACGGAAGTGTCACACCACCGTCACACGTGCCGCACTTCGCGTGCAAACGGCGGGGTCGAAACGGACAAGGGTGGCGGCAGCCACCATCACGGAAGTGGAACAAACGCTCGACGAGAGAGATCCCTCACGGGCGGCGGAGGTGGCGGTACGTGTAGCGCTCGGCGAAGCCGACGCTCGCGTAGAGCGCAATTGCGACCGGGTTGTCGGTCTGGAGGTACCCGCGCCTCGCGCCGGCGGCTCGACCCCACGCGACGAGCGTCGCGAGCACGGCCCGCCCGAGGCCCTGCCGCCTGGCGGCGGGAACCGTGAGCATCGACGTGATGCCGAGCCACTCGCCGATCGCGACGGCGCGGCCCACCGCGAGGCCGGGGATCTGCGCGAACGCGGTGCGGCCGGCGCCGCCCGTGAGCAGCGCGCGGGCGACGCCCGCGTCGCGCGCACCGCGGCTCTCGCCCCAGAGGGCGAGCCAATCGTCGCCGGGCTCCGCCGCGAGCTCGACACGCGCGTCCGCCTCGAGCGCCGGCAGGCCCGCGGTCTGAACGCTGACCGGCCCGGCGGCGACCGCGTAGCCGCGGCGTGCGAGCGTGTCCACCAGGCCGACGGGGAGCGACGCCTCCGTCACCTGGAAGCCGGCGCCGGCACCACGCTCTGCATACCAGCGCTCCGCGCGGTCGATTCGCTCGTCGAGCGGAACCGAACCGGCCGCGTTCGGGAATACGCTGTTCGCGCGGTTCGTGAGCCCGTCCGCGTAGCGCAGCCGCCAGCCGTCGAGCTCCTCGACGTCCGGCGCGACCCAGATGCCGTAGCCGACCTCCTCGAGCGCGCGAACGTCAGCCGCCGATGGCATCGAGCTCGCGGCGGTACCGCTCGAGCTTCTCGCGCTCCGCGGCGACCACCTCGGGCGGAGCGTTGGCGACGAAGCGCTCGTTGGCGAGCATCTTCTCCGCGCGCGCGATCTCGGCTCGCAGCCGCTCGCGCTCGGCGTCGGCGTTTCCGTTCGCGCGCTGCGGCGCGCGGTCCGGCTTCACCACCGCGTCGAAGATCCGCTTCTCGTCGCCCTCGAGCGGCGGCACGACGCCCGAGCGGCGGAACATCGCCGCGAGATCCTGCACGCGCTCCAGCGCGTCGGCGCCCTGCTCCGATCCCGCCTGCGGCCACGGCGCGACGATCAGCCGCGACGTCCGCTCGGGCAGGAACGACCAGATCTCCTCCGTGACGTGCGGCATCGCCGGGTGCAGCAGCTTCAACAGCCGCTCGAGCGCGGCGCCGGCGGTCGCCAGCGCGTCGGCGTCGCCGTCGTAGATCCTCGGCTTGATCGCCTCGAGGTACCAGTCGCAGAAGTCGTCGAAGGTGAGGTGGTAGAGCTCGTCGACGACGTGCGCGAAGTCGAAGCGGTCGAGGTTCTCCTCGAACGCGCGCTGCGTCGCCGACAGCCGCGCGAGGATCCACCGCTCCTCGAGCGAGCTCGGCCGCTCGTCGATCTCCGTCACACCGGCCTGCAGCAGGAGCCGGCTCGCGTTCCAGAGCTTGTTCGCAAGCTTGCGCCCTTCGTCGATCGAGCCCTCGGAGAACGTGACGTCCTGCGACGAGGCCATCTTCATCAGCCCGTACCGCGTCGCGTCGGCGCCGTAGGTGTCGATCAGCGCGAGCGGGTTCATCCCCGTACCGAGGCTCTTCGACATCCGGCCGCCCGTCGGGGCGTGGACGAGCGAGTGGATGACGACGTCGGTGAACGGCACGTCGCCCATCAGCTCGAGCCCGCTGAAGATCATGCGGTTCTCCCAGAGCCGGATGATGTCGCGCGCCGTCGTGTTCAGGCTGCCCGGGTAGAAGGTGCGGAGGTCGTCGGTGTCGTCGGGCCACCCGAGCGTGGCGAACGGCCAGAGCGCGGACGAGAACCACGTGTCGAGCACGTCGGTCTCGCGCGTCAGCTCCGTCGAGCCGCACTCCGCGCACGCCTGCGGCTCGGTCTCCTCGACGGTGAGGTGCCCGTCCGGGCATTGCCACACGGGGATCTGGTGACCCCACCAGATCTGACGGGAGATGTTCCAGTCCGGCGCGTCCTCGAGCGAGGTGACCGCGAAGCGGTGCTGCGACTCCGGGTGGTAGCGGACGCGCCCCGAGCTCAGGGCCTCGAGCGCGGGCCGCTTCAGGTCGTCCATCGCGCACCACCACTGCAGCGAGATGCGCGGCTCGATGCGGTTCTTGCAGCGGTCGCACACCGCGACCGTGTGGCGGTACGACTCGCGCTTCTCGAGCTGGTCGTGCTCGCGCAGCCACTCGACGATGCGCGCGTCGGCCTCCTCCTGCGTCAGGCCGGCGAGATCGCCCGCGTCGTCGTTCATGCGCCCGTCGGGCCCGATCACGGTCAGCTCCGGCAGCCCGTGGTCGCGGCCGATCTCGTAGTCGAGCGGGTCGTGACCGGGCGTCACCTTGAGCGCGCCGGTTGCGAACTCGCGCTCGACGCGCTCGTCGGCGATCACGGGGACGCGCCGCTCGACCCACGGCACGATCACCTCGCGCCCGACGAGGTCGCGGTACCGCTCGTCGTCCGGATGCACGGCAACCGCGACGTCCGCGAGGATCGTCGCGGGCCGAACGGTGGCGATCGTGATGTGGCCGCCGCCGTCGGCGAGCGGATAGCGGACGTACGTCAGCGCGTCGTCGACGTCGACATGCTGCAGCTCGAGGTCGGACAGTGACGTGAGGTGGAACGGGCACCAGTTGATGATCCGATTCGAGCGGTAGATCCAGCCCTTGCGGTAGAGGTGCACGAAGAACCGCATGACCGCGCGCTGGTACGCCTCGTCCATCGTGAAGCGCTCGCGGCGGTAGTCGAGCGACGCGCCGATGCGGCGGAACTGGAACATGATCTTGCCGCCGTACTCGTGCAGCCACTCCCACACGCGCTCCACGAACGCGTCGCGCCCGAGGTCCTGCCGGCTCTTCCCCTCGGCGGCGAGGTGCTTCTCGACCGCGTTCTGCGTCGAGATGCCGGCGTGGTCGTAGCCCGGTTGGAAGAGGACGTTGAAGCCCTGCATGCGCCGCGTGCGGACGATCGTGTCGGCCAGCGAGAGCTGCAGCGCGTGACCGAGATGGAGGTCGCCGGTGACGTTGGGCGGCGGGTGCGCGATGGCGAAGCTCTCGCGCGACGAGTCGGGGTCGGCGTTGTACAGCCCCTCGTCTTCCCAGGTCCGCTGCCAGCGCTCCTCGACCCCGTGCGGGTCATAACGGGGTTGCATCATCGGATGGGGGCTAGTCAGCGACTATGCCGAGACTCTAGCGGCAAACCGCGTACCCCTGCTGCGCACGCGGGTTCGCCGCAGCGAGCAGTTGCCCGCGCTCGCGCTTCACCATGCTGACGCGGCCGAGCGACCAGGGATCGGCGACCGCGACGTCGTGCGCGCGGCGGCGCAGCTCGTCGATCGCGTCGTCACCGAGCCGCGGCTCCACGGCAAGCGACCGCAGCGCGACGTCGCGCGGGTAGAAGGACGAGATCAGGTGGTCGGTGTGCCACTCGGGCGCGTCGATCGCCTCCTGCAGGTTGTGCCCGCGGTCGACGTGGCGGACGAGCGCGTGCAGCGCCCATTGCTCCTGCTGGTCGCCGCCGGGCGTGCCGTACGCGAGCCACGGCTCGCCTTCGCGCAGCACGAGCCCAGGCGAGAGCGTCGTGCGCGGCCGCTTCCCGGGAGCGAGCGAGGACGGCAGCCCCGGCTCGAGCCAGGTCATCTGCGCACGCGTCCCGAGCGGCCAGCCGAGCGCCGGGATCGTCGGCGAGCTCTGCAGCCAGCCGCCGCTCGGCGTCGCCGACACGAGGTTGCCCCAGCGGTCGGCCACGTCGAGGTGAACCGTGTCCCCGCGGGTCGGCTCACCGGCACCTAGTAACAGACTGTTACTTGCGACGACCGCGGGCAGCCGGCCGAGGCCCGGCCGCAGCTCGCCGCTCGCCTCCTCGCCGACCAGCCGCCGCCGCTCGTCGGCGTATTCCCGCGACAGCAGCGTCTCGAGCGGCACGTCCGCGTCGCCGTAGCAGGCGTCGCGGTCCGCGAACGCGAGCTTGGCGCACTCCGTCGTGACGTGGACGAGCTCTGCTTCGGAGAGCGAGGCGACGTCGAAGCCCTCCAGCAGCCGTAGCTGCTGCAGCCCCGCCGGGCCCTGGCCCCACGCCCCCGTCTTGCAGACGGTGAGCCCGCGGTAGTCGACGGTCGCCGGGGGCTCGAGCGTTGCGCGCCAGCCCGCGAGGTCGTCGCCGGTAAGCAGGCCGCCTTGCTCGCGCGCGAAGCGGTCGATCTCCTCCGCGACGAAGCCCTCGTAGAACGCGCGCCGCGGGTCGGGCTCGGCGAGCACGCGGCGCCACGTGGCCGCGAGCGCCGGGTTGCGGAACGTCGAGCCCGGGCGCGGCGCGGGCAGGAACAGCTCCGCCGACCCCGGCCACTCGCGCAGGAGGGGCTCGACCCGCTCGATCGTCGCGGTGATGCCAGGCACGACGGGATACCCGTCCTCGGCGTAGCCGATCGCGAACGCGAGCACGTCGGCGAGCGGCCACGTCCCGAACTGCTCGAGCAGCGTCAGCCAGCCGTCGAACGCGCCGGGCACGCACGCAGCGAGCAGCCCCGTCCCGGGAACGAGGTCGTGGCCGAGCTCGCGCAGGTGCTCGATCGTCGCCGCCTGCGGCGTCACGCCCTGCGCGCAGAGCACCAGGGCCTCGCCGCGTTCCGCCGACCAGAAGACGGCCGGCAGGTCGCCGCCGGGGCCGTTCAGGTGCGGCTCGACGACCTGCAGCACGAAGCCCGCCGCGCACGCCGCGTCGAAGGCGTTGCCGCCGCGCTCCAGCACCGCCATCCCCGCCGCGCTCGCGAGCCAATGCGTCGACGCCACCGCGCCGAACGTGCCGCGCAGCTCAGGCCGGGTCGTGAACGTCACCGCGCGAGCTCCGCGGGGTCGAGCAGCGAAGGCGCGTCGCGCCCCGGGCCGACGAGGTGGCAGGCGACGAGATGGCCGCGGCCGACGTCGATGAGCGGCGGGTCGACGTCGTGCGACTCGGGCGCCGAACGGTGCTCGAGCGGGCAGCGCGTGCGGAAGCGGCAGCCGGACGGCGGCTCGACCGGGCTCGGCGGGTCGCCTTCCAGCACGACACGCGTGCGCGTGCGCTGGGCGACGGGGTCCGGGAGGACGGCCGCGGAGAGCAGCGCCTGCGTGTAGGGATGCTTGGGCGCGGCGAACAGCTCGGCGGTCTGCGCGAGCTCGACGATCTGCCCGAGGTACATGACGGCCACGCGGTCGCACAGATACTCGACGGTGGCGAGGTCGTGCGTGATGAACAGGCACGAGAACCCGAGCTCGTCCTGGAGGTCGCGCAGCAGGTTCAGGATCGACGCCTGCACCGACACGTCGAGCGCCGACACCGGCTCGTCGGCGACGAGCAGCGCCGGCTCTACGGCAAGCGCGCGCGCGAGCCCGACGCGCTGACGCTGGCCGCCCGACAGCTCGTGCGGGTAGCGGAACCGCAGCTCGTCGCGCAGCCCGACACGGTCGAACAGGTCGGCGACGCGCTGCTCGAGCGCCTTGCCGCGCATGATCCCCTGGACGGAGAGCGGCTCGCCCACGATCTGGCCGCACGTCATCCGCGGGTCGAGCGACGAGTAGGGGTCCTGGAAGACGATGTGCATCTCGCGGCGCAGGGGGCGCATGCTTCTCCGCGAGCGATGCGTGATGTCTGTGCCGAGCAGGAGGATCGTGCCCGCGCTCGGCTCGACCAGCCGGATGACGCAGTTCGCGATCGTGCTCTTGCCGCTGCCCGACTCGCCGACGAGGCCGAGCATCTCGCCTCGGCCGATCGTGAACGAGACGCCGTCGACGGCGTGGACGGCGCCCTGGCCGCTGCGGCCGGGAAAGTGCTTGACGAGGTCGACGACCTCGAGGACGGGCCCGTCTCCGTTCATGCGGCGAGATTCTCGTCCGGGCCGGGGTGGAAGCACGCGACGAAGTGCTCCGGCCGCACCTCGCGCAGGTCCGGCACGGCCGTGCGCGAGAGCTCGTCGGCGCGCGGGCAGCGCGGCGCGAAGGCGCACGCCACGGGCGGCTCGCTGAGCGACGGGACGCGCCCGGGGATCTCGAGCAGCCGGCGCCGCTCGAGCGTCGGGCCCGGCCGCGGCACGGCGCCCAGCAGCCCGTTCGTGTACGGGTGCTGCGGGCTCGCGAACAGCTCGTGCACCGGCGCCTCCTCGGCTTTCCTGCCCGCGTACATGACGATGACGCGGTCGGCGATGTCGGCGACGACGCCGAGGTTGTGCGTGATGAGCACGATCGCGGTGCCGAGCCGCTCGCGGATGTCGCGCATCAGGTCGAGGATGCCGGCCTGGATCGTCACGTCGAGCGCGGTCGTCGGCTCGTCGGCGACAAGGATCTTCGGGTCGCACGCGAGCGCCATCGCGATCATCACGCGCTGGCGCATGCCGCCCGACAGCTGGTGCGGGTACTCGTCGATGCGGCGCTCGGGCGCGGGGATGCGCACGAGCTGCAGCAGCTCGATCGTGCGCGCGCGAGCCGCGCGGTTCGAGAGGCCGAGGTGGCGGCGCAGCACCTCGCCGATCTGGCTGCCGATCTTGAACGAGGGGTTGAGCGACGTCATCGGCTCCTGGAACACGATCGCGATCTCGCGGCCGCGAATCCGCCGCAGCTCGCTCGACGACGCGCCGAGGAGCTCACGGCCCGCGAACGTCGCGCGACCGGTGACGACGGCCGTCTCGGGCAGCAGCCCGAGCAGCGCCATGAAGCTCACGCTCTTGCCGCAGCCCGACTCGCCGACGACTCCGAGCACCTCTCCCTCGCGCAGCACGAGCGACAGTCCGTCGACCGCGTGCACGGACCCGTCGTCGGTGTCGAACCGCACCGAGAGGTCTTCCACTTCCAGCAGGCTCACCGGCGCGTCCTCGGATCGAGGGCGTCCCGCAGCCCGTCGCCGAGCAGGTTGAACGAGAGCGAGCAGAAGAAGATCGCGAGGCCGGGGAAGATCGCCAGCCGCGGCGCCTCGGAGAGGTACGACTGCGCGTCGGCGAGCATCACGCCCCAGGACGGCGTCGGCGGCTGCACGCCGAGGCCGAGGAACGAGAGAACGGCCTCGCCGATGATCGCCGCCGGGATCAGCACGGTCGCCTGCACGATCAGCGTCGAGCTCATGTTCGGGAGCACGTGGCGAAGGATGATGCGTCCGTCGCTCGCGCCGTTGGCGACGGCTGCGCGGACGTAGTCCTCCTCGCGCAGCGCGAGCGTCTCGCCCCGCGCGATCCGGATCAGCGCCGGCGCCGCGCCGATGCCGAGCGCGAT
>Ga0318493_10000719_pt1 | contig 10549 bp, 8 predicted proteins | sample GRESIP108b1f23_FD_203294 | JGI IMG/M metagenome (GOLD analysis project Ga0318493, IMG submission 203294) | Tropical soil microbial communities from Luquillo Experimental Forest, Puerto Rico - GRE.SIPMG.108b1f23 | ecosystem: Environmental > Terrestrial > Soil > Tropical forest > Bulk soil...
GCGTGCGCGTTCATGCTGCCCTCGCACTCCGAAGGTTTCTCGGTGGCTGTTCTGGAGGCCATGAGCTACGGCCTGCCTGTCGTCGTCACGCGGCAGTGCAACTTCGACGTGGCCGCGCTCGCCGCCGGCTGGGTGTGCGAACCGGAGCGTGACTCGGTTGCTCGTGCCTTGCGCAGCCTGCTCGAGTGCTCCGATGGCGAGCGCCGACGCATCGGCCGGCGAGGGCGAGACGCCGTCGCGGCGGGGTACACTTGGGACAGCGCCGCGACAAGACTCGTCAAGATGTACGAGTGGCTCCTGGGCGGCGGTCCAAAACCGTCCGACGTGGAGTTCTTTCCATGATCGACAAGGGTTCCGTGGACCTCGGGTCGTTCGACAACGCCTGGTACCGCCCCGGCCGCTCCGTCCCCGTCCGCCTCGCCTGGATGGTGGCCAACCGCGCCTTCCTCCAGACCACCTTCCCCTGGCCGTCCGGGATCAAGACTCGCCTGTTGCGCACGTTCGGCGCGCGCGTCGGGCGCGGCGTCGTGATCAAGCCGCGCGTCAACGTGAAGTACCCGTGGCACCTGAGCGTCGGCGACCACTCGTGGATCGGCGAGGGCGTCTGGCTCGACTCGCTCGCGCCCATCCGGATTGGCGCGAACGCCTGTCTTTCACAGGGCGTCATGATCGAGACGGGCAACCACGACTGGTCGCGCCCCACGTTCGACCTGATCGTGAAGGACGTCGTCGTCGAGGACGGCGCCTGGGCGGCGGTGCGATCGCTGCTCCTCCCGGGAAGCCGTCTCGCCACGCACGCGATCCTGGGCGCGGGCTCCGTGCTGTCCGGGGACACGGAGCCGTACGGCGTCTACGTCGGAACCCCGGCCAAGAAGGTCAAGGAGCGCGTCGTCCACGCCGCAGCCCGATGAAGATCCTGTTCCTCAACCAGTTCTTCCACCCCGATCACTCCGCCACCGCGCAGATCGCGACGGATCTCGCCGAGGACCTCGCGGCGCGCGGCTTCGAGGTGTCCGCGCTCGCCTCGCGCGGCAGCTACCTCGGTGGCGGCGAGTTCCCCCCGCGCGATACGTATCGCGGCGTCGAGATCCACCGCGTCCGCACCACGTCGCTCGGCAAGCGGACCCTCGTCCACCGCGCCCTCGACTACGGCAGCTTCTACGCCGCCGCTGCGGCCGCGCTGGTGCGGCTCCCTCGCCAGGACGTCGTCGTCGCGATGACGACGCCTCCGCTCATCGCGGCGGCCGCGCTCGCGGCCCGGCCGCTGCGCGGGGCGAAGCTCGTCTACTGGGTCCAGGATCTCTATCCGGAGGTCGCCGTAGCGATGGGCGCGCTCGGCGCGCGCTCGCCGGCCACCCTCGCCATGGCCGCGGCGTCGCGCCGGGTCATGCGCGGAGCGGATCTCGTCGTCGTGCTGGGCGAGGCGATGCGGGAGCGCGTCGTCGCGGCGGGCGCACGGCGCGAACGCACGACGGTCGTTCCGAACTGGTCGGATGCCGCCGCGGTCCGGCCCGTGCCCCACGCCGAGAACCCGCTGCGCCGCGAGCTCGCGGGCGACGCCGGGTGCCTCGTCATGTACTCGGGGAACATGGGGCAGGGCCACGACATCGAGACGCTGCTCGGCGCCGCCCGGCGGCTGCGCGAGCGGCGGGACATCATGTTCCTGTTCCTCGGCGACGGCGCGCGGCGCGGCGAGGTGGAGGCAGCCGCGCGCGAGCTGGCCAACGTCCGGCTCGGCGCGTACCAGCCGCGAGACCAGCTCACCAACTCGCTCTCCGCAGGTGACCTCCACCTCGCCTCGCTCGACCCGGGCCTCGAGGGGCTCATCGAGCCGTCCAAGGTCTACGGCATCATGGCTGCGGGGCGCCCGACGCTGTTCGTCGGCCCGCGCGGGAGCGAGGTGGCGGCGATGCTGTTGCGGGAGGGCTGCGGCTACGTCATCGCGTCGGGCGACGCCGATGCCCTGGCTTCTCACGTCGTGCGCCTCGCCGACAACCGCATCGAACGTGAGGAGATGGGGCACAGCGCCCGGCTCGCGCTCGCCGCGCGCTACTCGCGCGCGGTCGCGTCCGATCGCTTCGCGTCGCTCCTCACGTCCCTGTCGTCGGCGTCGAGCACCGCGCCGATCGCGGGTTGACGCTTCCGCGTCGTCGCGCGCGATCCGAACCCCCGTTCGGCGGAAACTGGCGCGTCCCACCTTTCGCCAGCACGCTGCGAACCTGTATAAACGGGCGTTTCAGGGGGATGTGACAATGCCGGCAGACCCGACCATCCACTCCGTGCCGCCGGTCCCCCCGGCGGAGCCGGACGGCGACGACGTCTCGCTGCGCGACTACCTCACGACGATCCTCGTCAACCGCTGGCTCATCGCGGGCATCACCACCGCCGCGCTCGTCGTCGGGATCCTCTACATCGAGTTCGCGGCGCCGACCTTCCGCACCGACGTGCTGGTGCAGGTCGAGGAGAAGAAGAAGGCCATCGCGGGCCTCGACGCGCTCTCGGACATGTTCCCGACCGAGAGCCCGGCCGACACCGAGATCGAGATCCTCCGCTCGCGCAGCGTCGTCGGCGCCGTCGTCGAGGGGCTCCACCTCGACATCGAGGCAACGCCGCGCTGGTTCCCGATCGTCGGCGGCGGGTTCGCCCGCGGCCACAAAGGCAAGGGGCTTGCGGGCGGCCCGATCGGCCTGTCGCGCTTCGCCTGGGGCGGGGAGCGCATCGAGGTGGATCGCCTCACCGTCGCGCCGGAGCTGGTGAACAAGAAGCTGACGCTCGTGGCGGGCGAGGGTGGCGCGTACCAGCTGCTCGGCCCCGACGGAGAGCCGCTCGTCCGCGGCGAGGTCGGGAAAGCCGCCGCGTCGAGCGAGGCCGGCGAGGCGGAGCTGTTCGTGTCCGAGCTGCGCGCCCGCCCCGGCACCGAGTTCCGCGTCGCGAAGCGCCCCGTGCAGCTGGTCGTGGCGCGGCTCCAGAAGGAGCTCGTCATCGCGGAGAAGGGGAAGAAGACCGGCATCATCCGCGTCGAGCTGTCGGACTCCGACGTGCCGCGGCTCGTCCGGATCCTCGACACCCTCTCCGACGTCTACCTTCGCCAGAACGTGGAGCGGAAGTCGGCCGAGGCGGAGAAGACGCTCGAGTTCGTGAACGCGCAGCTCCCCGAGGTCCAGCAGCGCCTGCAGCAAGCCGAGCTCGCGCTGCACGACTACAAGGCCAAGCACCAGACGGTGGACCTGAGCCTCGAGACGAAGGCCGCGCTCGACGAGTCGGTCCAGCTGGAGAAGGCGCTCTCCGAGCTGCGCGTCCAGAAGGCGGAGATGGAGCAGCGGTTCACGGAGAGCCACCCCGTCCTCGCCGCGATCAACAAGAAGCTCGCCGAGATGGAGGCGCAGAAGGCCGCGCTCGCCGCGCGCTTCAAGGGGCTGCCCGCGACCGAGCTCGACTCGGTGCGACTGCTCCGCGACGCGAAGGTGGCGCAGGAGCTCTACGTCGTGCTCCTGAACAAGGCGCAGGAGCTGAAGGTCGCAAAGAACGGGACGATCGGCAACGTGCGGATCCTCGACCGCGCGGTGCGGCCGCTGAAGCCGGTCTCCCCCGACCCCATCCAGACGACCGGGCTCGCGCTCGTGCTCGGCCTCGTGCTCGGCGTCGTCGCGGCGTTCGTGCGGCGCTCGCTCGACCAGGGCGTCGAGGACCCCGACCAGATCGAGGCGATCACCACGCTCCCCGTCCTCGCGAGCGTCCCGCGCAGCGCCGCCCAGCAGCAGCTCGCCAAGTCCACGCGCCGCGGCGCGCCCCAGGGCGTGCTGGCGGTGCGCGAGCCCGGCGACCTCGCGGTGGAGAGTCTGCGCAGCCTCCGCACCGCCCTCCAGTTCACCGTGATGGATGCGCCGTCCAAGATCATCGCCGTCGGGGGGCCGGCGCCCGGGATCGGGAAGTCGTTCGTGACGTCGAACCTCGCCCACATCCTCGCCGAGGGGGGTGCGCGGGTGCTCCTCGTCGACGCCGACCTGCGCAACGGGTCGCTGCACCGGGCGCACGGGTTCGAGCGGGGGCCGGGGCTCTCCGAGGTCATCGCGGGACAGGCGCGGTTCGAGGACGTGGTGCACCGCGGCATCGCGCCGACGGTCGACCTCCTCACCCAGGGCGCCATCCCGCCCAATGCCTCCGCGCTGCTCGTGAGCGCGCGGTTCCGCGACCTGCTCCAGCGGCTCGCCAAGGAGTACGAGCTCGTCGTGATCGACACGCCGCCCATCCTCGCGGTCACGGACGCGGCCATCATCGGCCGGCTCTGCGCCGCCACGCTGCTCGTGCTCCGCGCCGGGCAGCACCCGATGCGCGAGATCACGACCGCCGTGAAGCGCTTCGCCCAGGGCGGCGTCCAGCCGACCGGCGTCGTCTTCAACGACGTGACGAGGATCGCCGGCAAGGCGTACGGATACGGATACCACTACCAGTACGAGTACCGCTCCAAGGCGAGCTGAGGAGCTCCGCGCCGCCTCGGCGCGCGATCTTCGCCGGGCGAGCGTTCGCCCGAACGTTCCCGCCTCCCCCTGGGTCTGCTAGAACCGACCCCAACATGGCGACATCCCTCTCCGTCCTCGTCCCCGCCTACAACGAGCAGCACCTCGTCGCGACCTCGCTCTCGCGGCTGGAGGTCCTGGAGGGCTCGCCCCACCTCGCTCGCGTCCAGGTCATCGTCGTCGACGACTGCTCCAAGGACCAGACCTCGGCCGTCCTCCGCGCCTTCGCTGCCGAGAGGGGGATCGCCTGGCAGGAGCAGGGGCCCACCGAGAACGGCGTAGAGCTGAAGGGCCACGGCCAGCACGGCAAGTTCGAGTGGGTCTTCCTGAAGCACGTCCTGAACGGCGGGAAGGGCCGGGCCATCAAGACGGCGCTCGCAGAGGCGGACGGCGAGATCACGGTCATCCACGACGCGGACCTCGAGTACCACCCGAAGGACCTCGCCCGCATCGTGAAGGTCTTCGTCGAGGAGCAGGCGGACGCGGTGTTCGGATCGCGCTTCGCGGGCGGCGAGGCGCGGCGCGCGCTCTTCTACCGGCACGAGCTCGGCAACCGGCTGCTCACGTTCCTCACCAACATGGTGACCAACGTGAACCTGACGGACATGGAGACCTGCTACAAGGCCGTCCGCACCGACCTCCTCAAGTCCATCCCCATCGTCTCGAACGACTTCCGGATGGAGCCCGAGCTCACCATCAAGCTCGCGAAGCGCGAGGCGCGCATCTTCGAGGTCCCGATCAGCTACTCGGGGCGCACCTACCAGGAGGGGAAGAAGATCAACTGGCGCGACGGCGTGAAGGCGCTGCTCGCCATCCTTCGCTTCTGGATCTCCGACCGCATCTACGTCGCGGACGCGTACGGCTCGCAGATCCTCGGCCGGATCGCCCGCGCGCCACGCTTCAACGGCTGGATGGCCGACGTCATCCGCCCGTTCTGCGGCCAGAAGGTCCTCGAGATCGGCAGCGGCACGGGGAACCTGACCCGCAGGCTCGTCCCGCGCGGCCTCTACGTCGCCTCCGACGTGAACCCGCTCTACCTCCAGACGCTCCGGAGCCTCACCGCCGACCGGCCCTACCTCGACGTCACGCTGACCGACGTCACGGAGGGCGGCTCCTTCCCCGAGGTCCCAGGCGGCTTCGACACCGTCGTCTGCCTGAACGTCATCGAGCATGTCGACGACGACCGGGGCGCGCTCGGGAACATCCGCCGCGTGCTCGCCGACGGCGGCCGCGCCATCGTGCTCGTGCCTCAAGGGCCGCAGCTCTTCGGCACGCTCGACGAGGTGCTCGGCCACAAGCGGCGCTACACCGAGGCCTCGCTCCGGCTGCTCGCGGTCGAGTCGGGGTTCGAGGTGAAGCAGGTGATCCGCTTCAACCGCGTCGGGTCCCCGGCGTGGTGGCTGAACGGGAGGCTCCTCAAGCGCCGCTCCTTCGGCCTCCTCCAGATCATGGCGCTCAACGCGCTCACGCCGCTCTTCCGCCTCATCGACACCGCGCTGCCGTTCCCTGCGCTGTCGCTCATCGCCATCCTCGAGCCGCGCCGCGACGGGGCCGCCGCGGCGCCGGTCGTGCCGCCCGACGTGCTCGAGCCGGTGCCGCCGTCGTTCAAGGCCGGGTGAGCCGGAGATCGCCCTCCCAAATGAACTGGTCCAGCGAGCGGGTCGTCGTCACCGGGGGCGCCGGCTTCCTCGGGAGCTTCGTCGTGGAGGAGCTGCGCCGGCGCGGCGCGCGCGAGATCTTCGTCCCGCGCTCGGCCGAGTACGACCTCGTCGACATGGACGCGGTGAAGCGCCTTTACCGCGACGCGCGACCGACGCTGGTGCTCCACCTCGCGGCGCGCGTCGGCGGCATCGGCGCGAACCGGGACAACCCGGGCAAGTTCTTCTACGACAACCTCATGATGGGCGTTCAGCTCATCGAGGTGGCTCGCCAGGTGGGCCTGAGGAAGCTGGTCGCGCTCGGCACCATCTGCGCCTACCCGAAGTTCTGCCCGGTGCCGTTCAAGGAAGAGGACATCTGGAACGGCTATCCTGAGGAGACGAACGCACCGTACGGGCTCGCGAAGAAGATGCTGCTCGTGCAGAGCCAGGCGTACCGCCAGCAGTACGGGCTCGACTCGATCGTCCTCTTCCCGGTGAACCTGTACGGCCCGCGCGACAACTTCGACCTCCACTCCTCGCACGTCATCCCCGCGCTGATCCGGAAGTGCGTCGAGGCGCGCGATCGCGGCGACCGGCAGATCGTGGTCTGGGGCACCGGCGCGGCCTCGCGCGAGTTCCTGCACGTGCGCGACGCGGCGGAAGGGATCGTCGAGGCAGCCGAGAAGTACGAAAAGTCGGAGCCTGTGAACCTCGGCGCGGGGTTCGAGATCAAGATCCGGGACCTCGTCCCGCTCGTCGCGCGCCTGTGCCGGTTCGAGGGCGAGCTCGTCTGGGACACGACGAAGCCCGACGGGCAGCCGCGGCGAATGCTCGACACCTCCCGGGCGCTCCGCGAGTTCGGGTGGAAGGCGCGGATCGGGTTCGAGGAAGGGCTGCGCGAGACGATCGCGTGGTACGAGCAGGCTCGGGGGAACCACCAGTGAAGAAGGCGCTCATCACCGGCATCACCGGCCAGGACGGCAGCTTCCTCGCCGAGCTCCTCCTCGAGAAGGGCTACGAGGTCCACGGCATCATCCGCCGCTCGTCGTCCTTCAACACGACGCGCATCGATCACATCTACCAGGACCCCCACGAGCCCAACTGCCGGCTCTTCCTCCACTACGGCGACCTCAACGACAGCTCGTCGCTCAACCTTCTCCTGAAGCGCCTCCGACCCGACGAGATCTACAACCTCGGCGCGCAGAGCCACGTGAAGGTCTCGTTCGACGTCCCGGAGTACACCGCCGAGGTGACCGGCGTCGGCGCGGTGCGGCTCCTCGAGTCGGTCCGCGAGCTCGGCCTCAAGGACACGCGCATCTACCAGGCGTCGTCGTCGGAGATGTTCGGCGCCTCGCCGCCGCCGCAGAACGAGAAGACGCCGTTCTACCCGCGGAGCCCGTACGGCTGCGCCAAGGTCTACGCCTACTGGATCGGCGTGAACTACCGCGAGGCGTACGAGCTCCACGTCTCGAACGGCATCCTCTTCAACCACGAGTCGCCGCGTCGCGGCGAGACGTTCGTCACCCGCAAGGTGACGCGCGCCGCGAGCCGCATCAAGCTCGGCCTCCAGAAGCGGCTCTTCCTCGGCAACCTCGACGCGAAGCGCGACTGGGGCTTCGCGAAGGACTACGTCGAGGCGATGTGGCTCATGCTGCAGCAGCCGCGGGGCGACGACTTCGTGATCGGCACGGGGGAGTCGCACTCGGTCCGCGAGCTCTGCGAGCTCGCCTTCGGCCAGGTCGGCCTCGACTACCGCGAGTTCGTCGAGCTCGATCCTCGCTATCTCCGCCCGACCGAGGTCGACGACCTGCTCGCCGATCCGTCGAAGGCTGAGAAGCAGCTCGGCTGGAAGCCGCGCACGAGCTTCAAGGAGCTCATCCGGCTCATGATGGAGTCGGACCTCGAGCTCGCCGCGCGCGAGCAGCGCGCCGGGGCCGGCCCGGCGGTGTCACGCCACGGGTAATCGACGACCGGCTGGCGCCGCCGTCGAGCGCAGGGGCGGCGTCTACTCCGGGGCGGCCTTCCGAGCGCTCGACCCGATCGCGGCGAGCGCCGCGGCCTCCTCGAAGAACACGCGCTTCTCGTCGCGGACGCGGCCGGTGTAGCCCGCGAGCGCCGCGGCGCTCCGCTCGAAGTCGTGGAACACCCCCTCGACGACGCGCCGGAAGGCGTCCTCGTACCCGCGCCGCGTGTCGTCGATCTTGTACGCCTCCGGGATCCCCACGTCCTCCACGTACCCGGCGCTCCCGCGCCGGTTCGTGATCACGACGCAGCCGCTCGCGGCCGCCTCCCGAGGCATCCGATCCTTGCCCGGGTGGTTCCCGAAGTCGATGTAGACCATGCTCTTGCCGAGCAGCTCGCGCAGCTCCGTCCTCGTCAGCCCCGCGAGCGCGCGGAACTCGTAGTCGGGGCAGCGCGCCATGAGCGCGCGCGTCGTGTGCAGCCCCTTCTTCGGGTTGTAGAGGATCGTGCGGTTCCGAGGCGTCGGCGCGGGAGGAACGAGGAGCTCGTCGTTCAGGTAGTCCGAGAGCGGGACCGCGTCGATGCCGCGCTTGCCCAGGAACGCCCGGGCGTACTCGCTCTGCGCTGCGTGCGCGTACCTTCGCAGCTCCCGAAACGGCATGCACTTCCCCTTCAGGCGCCGGCGCAGGTACGCCCAGGCGTCGCTGAGGCGAGACCGGCCCTTCCACCCGAAGTAGAAGTCGATCGAGAGCCACCACACCATCGGGGTGGCGCGCGAGAAGCCGCGCAGGATCGACGTCAGGCTCTCCGGAACGACGATCAGCGCCCCGGGCACGTCCTCGGGAGCGCGCGCGACGACGTCGTAGCGCGCGTAGGCGGGCGTCACGCGGTGCCCGTCCGAGAATGGATAGTACGAGATGTACGCCTCGACCCCCTGCCGACGGAGCGCGTCGACGAGCTGGTGGAGCGCCTCCGGCCCGCCCGTGGTCGTCTCGGGCCAGCAGCAGACGTAGATCCTGCGGCCGCCTGCGCTCATGCCGCCTCCGCGAGGGCCAGCCCCCTCGCGACCGCCTGGTCCATGTTGAGGTACTGGAACTCGCCGAGCCTCCCGGCGAAGACGACGCCCGGCGCTTCGGCCTTCGCGAGGGCGGCGTACCTGGCGTACAGCTCGCGGCTCTCCGCCCGCGGAACCGGATAGTAGGCCTCGGTCACGCCGTGGACATGGTCCTGCGGGTACTCGGTGCAGAGGGTCGTGAGGCCCGGGATGACCTGGCCGGAGAGCTGCTTGCACTCCGTGATCCGCGTGAACGCCTCGGTCTCCGGGTAGTTGTGGACGGCGACCTCCTGGTACCGGTCGACGTTCGCTCCTCGGAACTCGAACCGGATCGAGCGGTAGGGGAGCACGCCGAGGCGGTGGCCGAAGAAGGCGTCGATCGGGCCGGTGAAGAGGACGCGCGCGGACGGGACCTCACCGAGGACGTCGGAGTGACGCGCGCCCAGCAGCACCTGGATGTTCGGGTGATCGAGCATGCGCCGGAAGAGCGGCGCGTACCCTCGCGCGGGCATCGCCTGGTGGGTGTCCTGGAAATAGCGATCGTCCCTGGACACGAGCACGGGGACGCGCGCCGTCACCTGGGGATCGAGCTGGTCCGGCGCGACACCCCACTGCTTGCGCGTGTAGCTCAGGAACACACGCTGGTACACGTAGTCCGCGAGGAACCGGAGCTGCGCGTCGTCCGTCTCGCGGAGCTCGAGGATGGGGACGCGGGCCCCGTAGCCAAACGTCGCGACGAGCTTGCTCGCGAGATCGTCGGCGAGCTTGCGGGGGAGGAGCCGCTCGATCGAGTTGAGGTTGAACGGCAGCGGAGCCCAGGATCCGTCGATGAGCGCGAGCACCCGATGCATGTACGGGCGCCACTCGGTGAAGGCCGATAGGAAGCTCCAGACGCGCCCGTCGTTCGTGTGGAAGATGTGCGGGCCGTACGCGTGCACGAGCACGCCCCGCTCGTCCTGCTCGTCGTAGGAGTTCCCGCCGAGGTGGAGCCGCGACTCGACGACGAGCACCCTGCGACCGCGGTCGGCGGCGGCCCGCGCGAACGTCGCGCCCGTGAACCCGGCCCCGACGACGACCCAGTCGAATCTCATCCGCGGCGCTCCGTTGCGCGGTCGTCAGCCCTCACCGACCGCGACCCAGGTTGACGGTGGTTGCTCGCCTACGGAAAGAGCGCGGCGTCCGCGACCGCGGTGCCGGCCGCGTCCTTCCCGGACACGACCGGCGCGATACCGCCCGTAGGCCACTCGATGCCGAGCGCGGGGTCGTTCCAGCGGATGGTCCGCTCGTGCTCGGGATGCCAGTAGTCCGTCGTCTTGTAGAGGAACTCCGCCTCGTCGCTCAGGACGAGGAAGCCGTGCGCGAAGCCCTCCGGGATC
>Ga0318493_10000723_pt1 | contig 10521 bp, 8 predicted proteins | sample GRESIP108b1f23_FD_203294 | JGI IMG/M metagenome (GOLD analysis project Ga0318493, IMG submission 203294) | Tropical soil microbial communities from Luquillo Experimental Forest, Puerto Rico - GRE.SIPMG.108b1f23 | ecosystem: Environmental > Terrestrial > Soil > Tropical forest > Bulk soil...
TCACCCGGCAGGCCGTGGGCCAGCGCTTCGGCCGGAAGAAGAGCGCCCGCCCGGCGTAAAGCCCCGTTTACGGCTTCATGTCCGGGAGATGACGCCGGGCCCGGTCGGTCGGCGGCTGCTTGTCGGGCACCAGGTCCGGCCGGGCCCGGCGCACCTCGTCGCCGATGTGCTGCAGCATCGCGCTCATCCGCTCCTGCGGGGTCGGCACCGAGCCGGGCTCGGGCAGGGCGACGCCATGCCGCTCCAGCATGATCAGGGCCAGCTCGCGCCGCCTGTGCAGCAGCACCGTGTTCAGGAAGTCGGTGAACACCTGGCAGGTCATGTCGTCGGCCGCGCCGGCCATCAGCCCGATGACATGCAGGATCTTCTCGATGTCCGTGATGACGGCGCGGGCGCCCTCAGGCCACTTGACGACCGGGATCCACTCGACCTCGGGCTCCTCCTCAGCCGGCTCCGGCTCTTCGGTCACGTGCCCGTCACCAGCTTCATGCCGTCGCTGATCCGGCGCAGCACCGCCAGGTCCTCGCGCATCAGGTCCTCGATGCCCGAGCTGCGCAGGGCGGCAGCCGGGTGGAAAGTCGGCAGCCACCAGGTCTCGAAGGGCCTGGGCGGCCCGGTGAAGCCGGCCCGCTGAAGCCTGCCGTGGATGTCGCTGATCCGGCCGGCGGACGGGCTGACCGCATGCCCGGCGGTCGCGCCGCAGCTGATGACCAGTCCCGGCCTGACGGCGATGATCTCCTGGGCCAGCCGCCGGCGCGAGGCGGCGATCTCGAACTGCTCGGGGGTGCGGTTGCCCGGCGGCCGGTACGGGACCGTGTTGGTGACGTAGCACCAGCGGCGCTGCACGCCGGCCTCAGCCAGCAGCTGGAACAGCAGCTGCCCGGAACGGCCCACGAACGGCCGGCCCAGCCTGACCTCCTCGACGCCGGGCGCCTCGCCGACCACCGCGAACGGGGCGTTCAGCGGGCCGTGGCCGGGTACCAGCGGGGACTGGGCGGCCAGCGGGGCCAGCACGGTCAGCCCGGCGTACTCCTCGTAGGCGGCGGCGATCCGCTCCTCACGGGTCATCATCATCGCTGGTGCCGGCCGCGCTGCGGCGGCGGGGCGGCCTCCTCCCAGCCCTTCTTGATGACCTCGTGGGCGGCCTCCCGGAACGCGTCCTGCTCGCCCGGGTACAGCTCGGGCCAGGGCGGCAGCCGGATGCGCCGGAACTGCCCGCCGAGAACCGCCGCCCAGGTCTCATAGAGGATCCGGCCGGCCTCCCTCGGCTTCTCCGGCGGCTGCGGCCTCTTCTGCGGCATGCTCACGTGTCAGGTCCTTGAACGGGTCGTCGAACGCGGTGACCTTCTCCCAGCCGGGGTTGGCGGCCTCCCAGGCGTTACGCTTCTTCACGCTGTCCGGGACGGACAGCGAGGCGTGCGGGCCCGGGTGCCACTCGCGGACCTCGCACGGGTAGTCCTGGTGCGGGCCCGCTACCGGCTCACGGCAGGTCCGCTGGGGATACTGCGCCTTCTTCATCTTGCTCGCTATCGTGCCAGGGACACAAACACCCATCGCCGGCGCTCTCGCCGTTGCACCTGACGTGCTCGGCGCGGCGCTGCTCCTCGGACAGCCCCGGGGACCGGTGCGGCAGGTGCATGAGGCACCGGGCGGTCAGGTACATCTCGGCCGCGTCGCGGCGGGCCTCTTCCTGCCTGTCTGCCAGGATCAGGGCGCGCAGCGCCTGGCGGTCGGTCAGCGACATGCGGGCCCGCATCTTCGGGCGCCCGGCTTGCAGGGCCATGTCAAGAAACCTTAGCAGCCTGGTCCGAACCGCTGGCGTCCCAGGCAGCCGTGCGGCCCTGGGTGCGGAAGTCCTTGACCAGCACCGGCACCGGCTTGTCGTACCCGGCCTCGTTCAGCGCAAAGACCCGGTGATGGCCGTTCCACAGCCAGGACTGGTCATCGTCATGGCACAAGGTGATCGGGAAGCTGGGCGGGTAGCTGTGCGTATCGCCGCTCATCCCGCCGTGCTCGGAAGGCCGGTAGCCGCGCTGGCGGATGCCCTCGGCCAGCTCGCTGATGTGCCTGCGCCCGCCCGGGTCCTGCATGCGCCAGGCCTCCCGCTGGGCATACTGCATCAGGTCGCGCGGGTGGATGCGCTGCACGTACTGGCGGTACCTGATGTCGGCGGCCTCGTGCTCAGTCCTGGGGGTGATCACGGCCTCCTTCGGCGGGTAGCCGGTCCACTTGTTGCCCCGCCCCTTGTAGTGCAGTTTCAGCCGCTCGGGCGGGATGTCCTCCGCAGAGAAGTGCGAGCCGCCGACATCACGGAACTCGTACTGGTTGCCCGGATCGTCCGGGTGGACGCGCATGCCCCTAGCGTCGACCTCCCAGATGTCCTGATCCGTGTTGTGCTCATCAGGACGCGGGCTCATGTAGACACCGGGCTCGGTGACGCCATAGCCCTGCTCGAACTCGACGCGCAGCCCGGTGTCCCTGATGCTGTGCCGGTGACTCGGGCTGGTGGCGTGATAGAGCCGGTCGAACTCCTGGTGCCTGTTCCTCGGCCATCCGCACGTGCCGCAGATCTTCTGCTCAGGCGGAATCGGCTTGTGGAAGTCGACGGCCGCTGTCCTCGGGCCGCGCGACCGGCGCACCGCATCCCAGGACCGGGCGAAGCCGGGATGCAGGTCGCCGTTCTTGCGCAGCTCGTCGATCTCATCGGCGGTATGCCAGCCGACACCCGCCGTCTCGTGCTGGGTCTCGCCGCGCCCGCCGGGCATGAAGTGCTCCCCGGCGTCGGCGACCACGGTGTGATAGGCCCAGTCGCCGCAGTCGGTCGACTTGACGACATGATGGGTCCTGACGTGCTTCGGGATCGAGCCCATCTCCTCGCGCGCCTCGCGCCAGGCACCCTGCTCGGGACTCTCGTCCCGGCCGATCGCGCCGCCGGGGACCGACCAGGTGTCGGGCTCGTTGACGTACGGGCTCCGCTTCTGCAGCAGGTACCGCTGCCGGCCGTCCTCGCCCCGGTGCCGGATCAGCAGGCCGGCCGCGCCGTACGCGCCCCAGTGCTCATGGCCCTGCTGGCAGGTGACGAACCGGTCGCCGCTCGATGAGGCCCGGCGCGGGTACCCGGCAGCAGCCTCATGGTGCCCGGCCCGCTCCAGGACGGTGCCCTGGTGCTCGGCGTGGCCGAAATAGCGGATCTCCGCCGGGACATGGGAGATGCCCAGCGCGACGGCCGCGTCCCGGCGGTGGTTGCCCTCAGACAGCTTCGGCTCCTCGCCGTGGTTCACGGTGATGAAGACGGGCTCCCGGATGCCGTTACGGGCGATGTCCTCCTTGAACTCCGGCCACTCGTCCGCGTCGTCCATGTTGCGGTGCTCGCCCGGCACCTCGCCCCGCACGCCGGGCATCCGGGCGATCACCGACGTCGGGATCATCCCGTACTCGTTGCGGGTGATGTGGAAATTGTTGCCGGTTGTGCCCTTGTAGTCCTCGGCTCTCAGGGCGGCGGTCCTGCGGGCCACCGTGTGCTCGTCGCGGGGGTAGGCGCCGCCGTGGAAACGGTGGTAGGCCAGCACCCGGTCGCGCATCGCGTCGTCCTCGTCGCCGTCGCTGACGTCCTCCCAGGTGCGCTCGTGCGGCTCGGGCTCGGCCCGCCACGGGGAGATGTGCTCGACATGAGTGGTCTGGATGTCCTCGGGCTGGGCGATCGCCGAGATGCTGTACGGGCTGCCGTGCGGCCAGTTCTCGCGCTTGGTGATGTACTTCATGGCCGCCTCGCCGCCGCGTCCGGCGTCGGTCTCGTACGGGCCCTCCAGGCCATTGCCGTAGGTGATGCCGCGATGGCCCTGGCCGCGCAGGTCAGCGGTGAAGCCCTTCAGGATCTCGGGCATGTGCGGGTGCCATTGCAGCAGGGACTGCGCCTGGTTGCCCAGGCGGCGCAGCTCGCGGTGGTCATCCGGGGCGCGGGAGAAGTCCCGGCGCGTGCCCTCGCTGTCGGAGTAGTTCCAGGCCATGCTGGCGTTCAGCTTGTCGTTGTGCCAGGCCGGGTAGTGCCTGGAGCCCCAGTCGGCCATGGCGATGTTGAGATGGTGCTCGCTCTCGAAGTGCGCCGGATTGCTGAAGTTCAGCCGGGCATGGACGATGGCGCCCGGCGTACTGCTGACCGATCCGGCGAACTTGTGCGCCACCTCGTGCAGCGGGCTGAAGTGCACGCCGAGCAGCTGATTGGGCTGGGCCCAGCCGCCGGCCATCTTGCGCTCATCCGGCGGCTTGGCCAGCTCATCCTGGCCGTGGCTGCGGCGCTCGCCGAACTCCGGGACACCCCTGGTGCCATGGAACCATGTGTGACGCCACTCCGGCCGCCCGCCGAACCGAGACGACCCGTGGTAGGCGTTCGGGAAACCCTCGCCCGGCGGTCCCTCGTAAGCGCCGAAGTGCTCCAGCAGCCCGGCCGTCTTCGGGGCGTCCAGGCGCTCCAGGTGCGCGGCCGAGGGGACGGCCGCCGAGATCGAGCCCTCGTCCTCGCCGACATTGCGGTAGAAGTAGCCGCGCTTCGCGTTGCCCCGGGTGATCTGGCCGCGCAGCCGCGAGTTCGCGTAGTCGTCCTCAACGGGGATTGCCGGGTGGTTGATCATGGGCCCGGTGATCCGCACCGGGAAGACGTTCGGCCGGGCGTCCAGCGGCACCAGGTGGGCGTGGCCGGAGGCGTCCGGCGTGTAGGTGGCCCGGCCGCTCGGGTAGCGGGCGTTCTCCAGGTCGCGCTCGGTGCCAGTGCGCTGGTACGGGCTCAGCAGCGTCTTGCCGTACTCGCGGGTGCCATCCCACCGGCCCTCCAGCGGGCGGCCGATCCGGGCGTTCAGCGCCTGGTGCGCAGCCTCCTCGGTGCCGACGTGGATGCCGTTGACCGCCCCGTGCTGCCAGTGCCGCTCGTCCGGCGTGCCGTGGTAGAAGGTCCAGTCCGGCGAGGGGGTGAAGTGCGCTACCAGGTCAGGCATGGGCGGGCTCCACGTCAGCGGTGGTCAACCCCTGGGCCAGGGCGTGCGGGTGACCGTCGTCCGGGCCGTAGATGACGGCCTTGAGCTTGCCGACCAGGGCGCCGCTGGCCTGGTCCAGGGCCTTCTCCAGGACGTTGCCGGTGCCCTGCCAGCCCAGCCCGCCGGGGGTGAAGGACTGCGCCCGGCCCTCGTGAATGTAGCGCCAGATCCGCTCCGCCTCCTGCCGCCGGAACGGCTCGGGCAGCCGCAGGATGGCGCGCACCTCGGCGATCAGCGCGCGGGCCTGCTGCATCAGCGCCGGGCCCTGCGGGAAGTCCTGCGCCGACCACTGCGGCAGGTCCGGCGGCCTGACCGTCCACTTGTCGTCCGACAGGTTGTAGGCGGCGTACGGATTGACCTGCCGGATGTCGGCGGCGTGGATGGCGTAGCCGGTCAGGTCGTAGCTGCCGTCCGGGTCGAACGGCGGGTGCCAGCCGTCGATGTTGAACCGCTCGCGGAGCACCGTGTTGAGCCGGTGCTCGATCTCCTCGTCGGCCAGCTGCGCCAGGGCCGGCGCGACCAGCCGGACATGGCTGTGCGACAGGCCGACCAGCACGTCCAGGTCGCCGTTGCCCTCCAGCTGCGGGCTGGTCCACTTCGAGACCTGCGAGCCGGCCAGCCAGGGGGTGACGACCGCATGCCAGTCCGGGCCGATGACGTTGCCCAGCACGGCGCCCAGGCGGGACATGATCGCGTCGCGGACGGCCGGGCGCAGCTGCTCATCCGCGCCGAACAGCCGGTGGTCCAGGCCGTAGGTGGGACCGAAAATGCGCTCACCCGGGACCCACGCGCCGTACCGCAGCTCCATCTGGCCGGGGCCGGGCACCCGGCGCTGCTGGTGCTCGCCCTCCTCGCCGGACATGCAGTCCTCGTAGGCGCCATGCTGCTGGGTGACCTGGATCCGGCCGGGGTCGAAGACGATCGCGGACTTGTCCGCCTGGCCGCCGTGCTTGCTCCGCTCGTATTCGTTGCCGTAGATGATGCCGTCATGGCCCTGGGCCTTCAGCCGCTCCCGGTACCGGTTCGCGATACCCCACTTGTCCGGGTGGCTGTTGATCCAGGCCGTCCGGGCCGGGTGCCCGCCCTCGTCATGCCCGGCCGGGATCATCCGGTTGCGGTACTGCCGGTGCAGCCGGTCGGCGGTGTTCCACATCTCCTCCATCTCAGCCCGCTCGTCCTCGTCATTGCTGCCGACCGGGATGTGCGCCGAGGGATGGTTGCCCGCCTTCCACTCGTGCTCGTAGGCCTCGTGGTCCATGTCGTGCTCGGAGCGGTAGACCTTCGGGTTACGCAGGCCGAGGCGGGCATGGATGATGCTGCGGGCCTCACCGCGCCCGCCGGCGCCCTCGCCGCGCTGGTTGGCGCTGGACTGGAAGTCACCGGCCGCGAACCCCTTGGCGATGTCGTGGTCGGCAGTGAAGTGCGTGCCCAGCAGCGCGTTCCAGTGAGTGCCCTCGGTCTCGGACTCCGGCATCTCATAGGCACCGGAGTCCATCTCCATCGGGTCGGCGAAGCCGTGCCCGCCCAGCTCCTCGGGATAAGCCTTCGTCCCGTGGTAGAACTCGTCGCCCCCGGTATGCGGGTTGCGCATGCCGGGCTCGCGTGCTGCCTGGCGCGGCTGGTGGCCCGTCTCGATGTCGGTGCCGTGCCGCTCCGGGTCGTAGACCTCCTTCTCCGGGTCCCACCAGCCGGGCGTGAAGCGGTGCCGGGTGCCCTCGAAGTTGCTCCAGATCCGGCCTGCGGGCTGGCCCTTGACGGTGACGCCCCAGTGCATGTTGCCGTACGGGCGGTCGGTGGCCATCGAGCTGGTCATGGAGACGATCGGCACCAGGCCGAAGTGGTCGGCGAACTTCTCGCCCTCGGCCATGCCGTAGCGGTCCCGGCTGTACCGCAGGTCGGACTTGTCGATCCGGCGGCCGACCAGGGCGCGGGCCTCCTCCTCGGACGGCCGCTTGTCGTAGATCTTCACCGCCGTCACCTGCCGGGTCCCCTCATGCTGGCCCCAGGACTGCTCGTGCTCGCCCCAGTCACCGTGGCAGCCCATCGGATCCGGGTCGTCCGGATCGGCGAAACCCTCGTGCTGGCGGGTCGGCACCGTCCCGACGCCTGCCCGGTGCGCGCTCAGCAGCCGCCTGTGACCGTTCATGACGCGGGGCGGATCAGACTCGTAATCGACCGGGATGGGCCGCCGCACGCCATTGCGCCGTACGTCCTCGACGAACTCGCGGTTTTCCGGGACATCCCAGTTGAAGTTGTGGTCGACCTCGGCCCAGGTGCCGAAGTCGGTCGGCTGGTAGTGCGCGAGCATGTGCGCGACGTTCTCAGTGCGCTCGGCCCGGGGGACATAAGCACCGAAGTGACCCTTGCCGGCGAAATCGGTGTCCCAGAACGAGCGGCGCCTGGGAACGCGCTCGGGGCGCTCGGTGCCCTCCGGCAGCACCCGGGCCCGGTGGCTGCACCGCTCGGAGGAGTGCGGCAGGTCCTTCAGGTCCGGGCCGGAATAACCCCACTCGGTGATGTCGCCGTCCGCGTTGCGCACGTGCCTGGCCGGGACCAGCGCCGACCAGATGTGGTAGCGGTTCGGGTGGTCAGCAGGCAGGCTGCCGCGCGGCGGGTCGTTGACCTCATAGGACTCACGGAGCGCCTTCTCCTTGCTCAGCGCTATCCAGTCACCGTGGTTGATCTCGCCGCGCTTGTTGTTGCGGGACTCGGGGTTGACCGCCGGGGCCGACCGCCAGATACGGACCCGCTTGTCCGGCTGGCCCCGGAACTTACGGATCTTGGCCATGGCATCCCAGCCGGTATTGCCCTCGCCGTAGTTGTACTGGTGCAGGTTGTCGTAGATGTCCGGGGGCATCCCCCAGTCGGTCCCGCTGGAGTCGAGCAGGTCATGCAGCGGCGGCCCGCCGGTATCCGGCTCGTGGCCTATGCCGTAGTCCTGCTCCCTGGCCTCATGCCGGAAGACGGCAGTGCGCAGCCGGCCCTGGTCGTGCTGCTGCTCATAGTGATGCACCTGCAGGGCGTCCCCGGTGCCGGTGCGCCACTCGCGCATGCCGCCCATCGGGTAGCCGTGGCCGCCGGGGGCGGGCCGGACGTGCAGCAGCGCGAAATTGCGCGGGTCCTTGGCGGCGAAGGCCTTCTCGTCGGTCATGAAGAAGTTCGGGTCCTCGCGCCCGCCGGCGTGCTCGCGGAAGGCCGAGAACTTCTTGTAGAAGTCGGCGGCGTTGCCCCGGTGCTCGTCCGGGGTCATCGGCCGCTCCCAGTCCAGGTGCACGCGCTGCGGCGGGGTGTGGCCGCTCATCCAGCCCTCGTCATCGCGGGCCGGGCGCCACCCCGGGCCGTGCTCGGCGTCCATCCGCTCCTGGGTGGATCCCATGGTGTGCTTGCGCTCGATGCCGTGGATGGCGTTGTGCAGGCCGATGGGCATCTCGTCGCCCTCGTGCCAGCCCTCCCGGTGCCAGTAGCTGGCCATGTCCTCGTGGAACGGCCGCGAGGCGCCCCTGCCCGCCCTGGCGTCCGCCCACATCTGCTGCGGGGTGTACCGGCCGTTCACCACGTCGTGGAACTCGTGCAGGGACGCCAGGATGCCGCGCCCCAGCTCATGGTCGGTGGTGACCGAGATGGTGTCGGACTCGCCGCCGCCCAGGCCGTGCCCGGACAGCTGGCCCAGCTCGTCGCGGGTCTTCAGGCCGTGTGCCCGCACTGAGGGCAGGTCGGTGGTGGCGTGGTACATCTCGCGCGGCAGCGGCTGCCAGCCGGGCTCGCCGCGAGCATCGGTCTCGTGGCCGCCGAAGTAGTAGTTCAGCCCCTTGGCCTGTTCCGCTGACAGGTGACCCAGGGACAGGCCGCGCTTGACGTGCGCGCTCCAGGCGTTGCGCTCGGCGCGGGCGCGCTCGAAGTGCGCCATCTGCTCGTCCTCGCCGGCGCCCTCGGGCGGTCCCCGGTACTCGGGCCTGGGCCCGTACTGCGGGCGACCGGCCAACACGCCCCTGCGCTGCTGGCGGATCTGCTTCTCCATGGCGCGCTTGCCGCGCTGGTACTCCGGGCTCAGCTCGGTGGCCTCGGCGTAGGGCACCTGGCGGATCACCCGGGCCGTACCGCCTTCGGGCAGGTAGTGCTCGTGATGGCGGGCGTACATCGACTTGGGGCGCACGCTGGGCTCGACCTCGTAGATGTTCGTGCCGTAGGACGAGGCCTTCCAGGGGTCGTTGGTGACCCAGGCCCGGGTCGAGTCCGAGCCACGGCCCATGTGCTGCTTGCCCACCACATCGCCAGGCTGGATGACGTCGCCCTCGGCCAGCTCCTCAGGGGTGCCGTGGTACCAGGGGCCCTCGCCATGCCAGGGATCGCGCCGGGCGCCCTCGCGCCAGTGGCGGCGCGCCGGGACGGGACGGTCGTCCTCGCGGCCGGGGCAGAACGGGTCGTCCGAGCCCTTGCGGACGAAGCCGGTGCCGTCGCAGCGGGCGCAGGCGCGCGTCCCGTGCACGCCGTCACCCTCACAGCAGGCGCAGGTTTCCTGCCCGCGCGGGGGACGGGCGGCGGTGAAGTGCTCCAGGACGTCGGCCACGGCAACCTCCTCAAGGCTTCCGGGGTGGAGCGCTTCGCCAGGGGTACTACTGGTTGGACGCGGCGGGAAGGCCATCCAGGTCGGCAGCCTGGAACCGGGCCAGCGGCACCGCCGTCTTGGTCTCGGCTACGAAGCCGGCGCACGGTCCCCCGTCCGGCCCGGCGTGGCATCCGCGAGCAGCGCACGCGCTCGTGCCGTTGCGGTGCAAGGGACGCGGGTGCCTGCAGTTCTCGCAGATGACTCGGCCTGTCATGGCGTCCTCCTCTCCAGGGATAGATTGCCTGCGGACCTGACAATTCGCTATTAATCCTAGCACCAGACGATAGCCGGCTATTCCTGGCGGGATCGTAGCGTCACGAGCGCCTCAGGCGCCTCGATGATCCCCCTGGCATCATCGGTGACTGCTGGCGGGAGCCGGGGAACCTGATCCGGGTCTGGCCGGTATGCAGGCCCCGCGACAGGGCCATGCCGCCCAGGGACGCCGCGTGCGGGTTCGGGCCCGACGTCATCGGGTCGAACCGCTGCATCGGGTCGGTCTGCGCCGGGTGCATCGAGCCGGCCGGGCGCTGGCTGCCCAGCGCCTGGCCGATGAACACCGCCATCTGCTCGCCGAGCAGCTCGGCGGTGACGATCGAGATGCAGTCGGCGATGTCCTTGGTGGTGACCGGGCCCGTCTCCGGCGGCAGCACCTTCTGCTGGCCCTCCGGCTTGCGCAGGAACTTCAGCTCGTCGCTGGCCTCGGCGTGGAACGGCCCGTGCACGAAGCCCATGTTGAGCGCGGCCTTGAACGTCTCGTAGGTGGCCCAGTTCAGCGGGCCGGTGGCAGGGCGCTCGTAGACCTGCACCCGCTTGGGCATCCGGCTCAGGCGCACTTTCTTCTGCAGCCGCTTGACCGTGGCCGGGACGTTGAACTGGTCGAAGGTCAGC
>Ga0318493_10000729_pt1 | contig 10457 bp, 8 predicted proteins | sample GRESIP108b1f23_FD_203294 | JGI IMG/M metagenome (GOLD analysis project Ga0318493, IMG submission 203294) | Tropical soil microbial communities from Luquillo Experimental Forest, Puerto Rico - GRE.SIPMG.108b1f23 | ecosystem: Environmental > Terrestrial > Soil > Tropical forest > Bulk soil...
GACGTCCCTGTGCGGCGCGGCCTCGGCCGGAAGAAGCTCCGCCGAGACGGCCTTGGCCTCTTGCTTCGAGCGGTGAAAGAACCGCGGCAGGACCTCGGCGCTGTTCTCCGGCGTGAGCACCTTCGCCAGCTCCACGACGCTCGTGATGCAGAGCCGCCCATCGCGGAGCGGCGCGACCACCTCTGGGAAATTTCGCACGAGGTCGGCGGCGACCTTCCGGTAGTAGGCCGCGCCCTTGGAGAGCCCGAGCTCGCGATGGAGGAAGGAGAACAGACTTGGATGGCCGAGCTCGAGCCAGCCCCGCTCGCGGTCAAACGCGGCGAGCGCGAGGAGGAAGTCGGCCAGCGCGGCGTGCTCGCGGCGGAGCAGCTCGGCGAGGCGGGCGGCGCAATCGTTCGCGTTCGACATGACGGGATGGTCTCACGGCTTTTCCGGCTCGCGCCGAACGCACGCAAATGCGGATCGGCGCAGGAACGCGGGCCGAGGGTTCGCGACGCGTTCGGATCGAGATCGCGCGCGCAGGCGGGCCGTTGAGGGCGCGGAAAGGGCTTTCTCGAAGCCTCCCGTGGATGAAGGCGAATCGGGCGCAGATTGCGTCAATGGCAATCCACGCGCGGCCCAAATGAGACGCGGAGTCCGCGCTGTCGCGATGCCCCTTACCCGACCCTCTCCCCGCTGAGCGGGGAGGGGGGGCGGTGAGACCATCGCGGCTCAGCGCCCCTCGCCGACCAGCGCGTCCACCACCGCGTCGGTGATGGGTTGGCCGGTGCGGAGCTCCACGAACGTCCAGCGGCCGAAGGGGTTCACCTCGAGGAACACGTGCTCGCCCTCGGGCGTGCGGCGGAGATCGAACGCACCGTAGAGGAGCCCGAGCCGTTCGAGCACGGCGCGCAGGCCGCGACCGATGTCCTCGGGAAGCTCGGCGGCGGACACGCGCGCGCGGTCGAAGTCGACGCGCCAGTCGAGCGGGTACGCGCTCTCGCGGGCGTCGATGGCGGCGGCGAAGACGGCGTCGCCGGCGACGGTGACGCGGAGGTCGAGGTCGCCGGGCACGTACTCCTGGAGGATCACCGGCGCGTAGCGGACCTGGTCGAGGCGCGCGAGCGCCTCGCGGTCGAGCCGCTGCGTCTCGCGCCCGACGCCGGGCACGGCGCGAAGGTGCTTGTACACGGCGCGTCCGGGCCCGCCGATGGCGTCGGCGAAGGCGCGGGCCTCGGCCGGATCGTTCGTGACGACGGTGCGCGGCACGCGGAGCCCACAGGCCGCGGCGACCGCGAGCTGGAGCGGCTTGCGATCGGCGGCGTCGCCGCGCGCCGGGTGGTTCACCCAGCGGACGGGGAGGGCGTCCCAGAGCGCGGCGAGCGTCTCCTGCCACTGGACGAGCGCGAACTCGCGGTGCGACGGGCGCCAGAGGTCTTCGTGGGCCGAGAGGGCGCGCGGCCGGCGCCACCAGACGCCGCGCACCTCGGCGAGGTTCAGCGGCGGCTCGCCGTCGAGCGAGAGCAGCGCGTCGAGCGGCAGGCCCGACGCGGGCGCGGTGTCGCCGCCGCGGACCGCGGCACGCACCGCAACGGTGGCGCGCGCGGGAAGCTCGGCGAGATCGACGAGCCGCACCGGAAGCCCGCGGCGCGCGAGAGCGTCGCGCACCGCGGGGCCGTGCGGATCGCCTGGATCGCAGACGATGAGGAACACGCCGGCTAGTCGGAGGCGAGCCTCGTAGGGCTCATGGGGGTCGCGGCGAGGAGCATCTGCGGCTCGACGCTTGCGCGCTCCGCGCCCAGCTCCTCGACGCGATCGCGCAGCTTCTTCATCGCGCCGATCGCGTCGTCGATGGCGGCGAGGAGGTCCTGCTCGAGCTTCGCGAGTTGTGCGTCGGGCGCTCCCGCGTTGGACGAACCCTTCCGGCTTCCAATTGTGAGCGGCGCCTTCTTGGATGCGCCTCTGACCAGCGGCTTCGCGGCGGTCTTCTTCTTCATGTATTTCCCCCTTACGGTCGTACAGCGGTGAGACGACGTTCCTGTTCGCGCGCGGCGGCGACGTCGAAATCACCGTCGTCCGCGTGTTCGAGCATCTTCAGCAGGTGACGGACATCGTTGAGCGCCTCCTCGCGCCGCCCGAGCCGCTCCGCGGCTCGCGCGGACAGCACCAGGCTTCGCGGGTAGGCCCAGCCGCGCCAGAGTCCGTCGATCCGGAGCGCCTGGAATCTCCGGAAGAATGCGAAAGCATCCGCGTCGCGTCCCAGTTCGAGGGCGACCTCGCCGGCGTGGAACGAGGGCGCCACCAGCCCGAACGGAATCGGGACTGGGTCGACCCGGTCGAGCTCGCGCAGCGCGTCGAGGGCTGCCTCGGCGCGCCCGCCGCGCCATAACGCGACGGCGTCGTGCAGGCGTCGCTCGGGTGACCCAGGGCGGAGGGTGACCGCCAGCGACGAGGCTTCGGCGAGGAGGCCGGCGTAGGCCAAAGCGTGAGCGCAGAGGTCGGCGGAGGGCCGCTCTTCCGCCGGAAGCCGGCACGCGGTCGGCGCCACACCGAACCCGTTCGCCCCCAGGCCGAGCTGGAGCTCCTTCCCGTGCCGTGCGGGGGGAGGAAGCCCCCCGCCGGACGCGGCGAGACGTGCTGCAGCTTCCACGGAGCGCCCTTCCAGGCGGAGCACGCGTGCCATATCGAAGACGGCCCACTGCGCGGGCGGCGCTTGCGCAAGCACGGGGCGGAGTTGTGACTCGGCGTCGGCGTATCGCTCGGCAGCCGCGAGCGCGCCGACGAGATCCTCGAGCGCGCCGGCCCCCACGATGTCCACAGCCTGGCGTGCGGAGGCGATGGCCCGGTCATGCTCGCCCAGCCAGGAGAACGACTGCACGAGCGCGTGCAGCACGCCGGGGGTCGGCTGCGCTCGCTCCCAGCGGTGAACGAGCGCGCGGAGCCGCTCTCTTTCGCCTAGCGCGCCAAGTTCCATGGGCAGGTGATCCAGCGGCCACTCCATGGTCGGGTCGAGTTCGAGCGCGCGCTCGAAGAACGGCACCGCCTCCGCCAACCTGGCCGAGTGGTGCATCAGCTCACCAGCGAGGCCGACCGCCTCTTTGTCGTCGGGGTGGGCGTCGATGGCCGCCCCGTAGAGCGCGAGCGATTCCTCGATGCGATCGCGGAGCCGGGCGTCGTACGCGCGGATGAGGAGCTGAGCGACGGCGGGAGCCCGGGCGAGGTTCCTCATCGCGGCTGTCATGTGGGGTGCCGGATCCTCGCTCCCAATGTCCGCTAGCTGCGCGAGCTCGTAGTGCGCGAGGGCAAATCCCGGATCGATGGCGACCGCCTGCTCGAACTCCGCCGCGCACGTCGACATCAGCCGCATCTGCCAGGTCCCCGTCACACTCGGCCTGTCCGCACACTCCTTCCCCGCCGCGTAGTGCCGCCACGCCTCGAGGTTCCCCGTCACCGCCTGCGCCACCTTCACGTCCGCGGCGCGCAGGTCGGCCTCGCTCTCGCGCAGCTCCCGCCGCGCGTCGGCGGTCGCGGCATCGATCGCGCGGAGCACGTCCTCCTTCCGGTCCGCCTGCGCGCTCGAGGTGAAGAGCTCCTTCCCGGTGCGCGGGTCGACGCCGCGCAGCTCGAGCCGGAATCCGCCGGCGTCGCGCCGCACGCGGCCGGTGACGAGCGCGCCGGCGTCGGCGCGCAGCGCGGCCTCGCGCGCGTCGGCCTCGCCGAGCGCCTTCGCCTCGCGCCCGAGCTGGGCGAGGAGATCGCGGGCGCGCGAGCGGGTGACCACCCGCAGCCGCTTCGACTGCTCGAGCGAGGCGATGACGAGGCCGGACAGCGCGTCGAGATCGGGATCGCCGGTGGTGTTCTGGAGGTCGGCGACCGCGACGGTGAGCGACTCGAGCGGTGCGGCCCACTGGTGGAGCGCGGCGGCGACGATCCCGCCCACCACCATGCCCGCGGCGGCGACCGCGAGCAGGGCGCGGCGCAGCCCGCGCGGGCGGGGCGCGATCGCGTGCGCGACGCCGTCGAGGAGGTCGAGGGCCTCGGCGCCGTCGGCGGGGCGGCGCGCGGGATCCTCGGCGAGGAGCCGCGCGAGCGGACCGCGGAAGGCCGGCAGCACGCGGCCGGCGCCCTCGGGCGGCAGCGCACCGGTGAGGAGCAGGTGCAGGAGCACGCCGAGCGCGAACACGTCGATCGCCGGGTCGGAGGGATCGCCGCCGCGCTGCTGCTCGGGCGCCATGAACGCGCGCGTGCCGCCCTCGATGCTCTGGCGCCCGAACACGTGCGCGAGGCCGAAGTCGAGGAGCTTCACCGCGCCGCCCGGACCGAGGAGCACGTTCCCCGGCTTCAGGTCGCGGTGCACGACGCCGGCGGCGTGCGCGTGCGCGAGGCCGGCGGCGATCGCGCGCGCGATCCGCAGCGCCTCGGCGGGCGGGAGCGGACCGCGCCCGAGCCGCGCCTCCAGCGCCTCGCCCTCGATGAGCTCGAGGATGAGGTAGGGGCCGGACGGTCCCTGGCCGGCGTCGAAGAGGGTGACGAGGTTCGGATGCTGGAGCCGAGCGATCGTCTCGGCCTCGTCGCGGAGCCAGCCGGCGTCGTGGCCGGAGGCGAGCGTGCCGGGCTTCAGCGCCTTGAAGGCGACGCGCCGGCCGAGCTCCGTGTCCCGCGCCTCGTAGACAATCCCGAAGCCGCCGCGACCCAGCTCGCGGAGGAGCTCGAAGCGGCCGACCACCGCACCCGGCCGGAGGAGCCGGTCCCAGCCGGTATCGAGCGGCACCGCCGGCGCGTGAGCCATCGCGCGCAGGAGCTCGGAGAGCGCACCCGGGCGCACAGCCGCCAGCGGCTTGGGGATCTCGGCCTCGGCGGCAGGGCGCTGCGGGGGCTGCGGCAAGCGCTCGGATGTTACGCCGGGTGAAGGACACCAAAGGAAAGCCCCAGGGAGCCATTCGCGGATCGACCCAAAAGGGACCCGCACAATGGGTAAACGGAGCCCCACCTCGGGCCAGCTGCGGTGAGCGGCCCGAGGTGGGACTCTCCCCCCCGGCTCTTTTCCCTGCGGGCGGAGTCCCTCGAGCGAGATGGTCGCTGCGGACATCCGTCCCTCGTCGGACGGGTAGATCCGCGGAGCGGTGGAGATGTGACGCGGGACGAGATCGGACTCGTCAACCGGGCGTCGCGTCACGACTCGCGCGCGCCGGAGCTACTCGAGCAGCCCGTCCTCGCGGGCGAGCTTCTCGAGCTTCGCCTTCAGCCGCTCGAACTTCTTGCGGAGCGCGGCCTCCTGGGGCGGCGGCGATCCGTCGGCGGCGAGCACCTCGGCCACCTCGCTCCACGAGAGCTCGCGATCGAGCCGCAGGACGAGCAGCATCCGCTCCTCGGGTCCGAGCTTCTCGCGCAGGCGCGCGAGCGCGCTGCGCTGAGCGTCGTGCGCGATGGTGGTGCTCCCGCGCACGACGGCCGCGAGCCGAGAGGCGGCGGAGCTGGGGAGCCGCTCGCGGCGCGCACGCCACGGATCGCGCGTGAAGCGTCCGGCGGCGCTCCAGGCGACCCGGTAGGCCCAGGTCCGGAGCGAGGAATCGCCCTGGAACGAGGGCAGCCCCTGCCACACCCACTCGGCGAACAGCGAGAAGGCGTCGCTCGCGTCGGCCTCGTCCCTCAGCACCGAGCGCAGGAAGCCCAGGATCTCGGGGCCGAGCTGCTCGATGGCGGCCGTGGCCGCGGCGTCGGGGTCGCCGAGGGTGAGGTGCTCGCGGACGCGCTGATCGAGCGGCTGCACGGTCCCGGGCATCCTACGCCGGTTGCGCGTGTACCGTGCAAGCACGACACGCACTACCGCAGCTGCGAGCGCGCCACGGCGTCGTAGCCGAGGTCGCCCACCCGCGGGTGGCGCCGCTCGGCCGCGAGCTGCGTGCGCGGCGCGACCACGTGGAGCTGCAGCGGCGCCACGGCCCGGTGGTTTCCGGCGCGCGCGACGACGAGTGCGTCGTACACCCCCGGGGCGAGGCCTCGCGACGTGGTGACGGTGAGCACGGCGCCTCCGCCCGGCGCCCAGCGCAACGTGCCGCGGATGGAGGCCGAGGAGGCGAGGGGATCGAAGGTGAGGGAGAGCGGGCCGTCCACCGACCGGTCCAAGGTCACCGCCATCGCCGCGACGCCGCCCGCCGGAATCTCGACGCCACGCTCCCCCAGCGCGACGGAGATCGGTGGAGCGCCGTCGTCGCGCTGGGCGCAGGCCGAGAGCGCAATTGCGAGCGCGGCGACTGCGGTGAACCAGCGGGCACGATCGGGCACGACACGACTCCCTCCGCCCTGATGGATCCCGGGGGAGGGGCCGGCGTGACGGAAGTGCTAGGGCTCCTCGTACGTGTAGGTCTTCCCGGCGTAATTCCGGAAGGTCCAGCGCTTCCCGTCGCGGCCCACGATGTACTCGGGCTGCACCGGGATCTTGCCGCCCCCGTTCGGTGCGTCGACCACGAAGTGCGGCACGGCGAGGCCGGAGGTGTGGCCGCGGAGCGCCTCGATGATCTTGATGCCGGTCTCGATGGGCGTGCGGAAGTGCGAGATGCCCTGCGAGAGATCGCACTGGTAGATGTAGTAGGGGCGGATCCGCATGAGCAGGAGCCGGTGGTTCAGCTCCTTCACGATCGCCGGGTCGTCGTTCACGCCCTTCAGCAGCACCATCTGGTTGCCGATGACGCAGCCGGCGTCGGCGAGGCGGCGCGCCGCCTCGTAGGCCTCGGCGGTGCACTCCTTCGGATGGTTGAAGTGCGTGTTCACGAACACCGGGTGGTGCTGCCGCAGCATGTACGTGAAGTCGTCGGTGACGCGCTGGGGGAGCGTGACGAGGTTGCGCGTGCCGAGCCGGAAGATCTCGACGTGCGGGATCGCGCGCAGCCGGCCGAGGATGTAGTCGAGCCGCTCGTCGGACAGCGACAGCGGATCGCCGCCCGAGACCACCACGTCGCGGATCTCGGGATGGAGCGCGATGTAGTCGAGGCCGTCCTCGATCTGCCGCTTCGCCGCCGCGGTGCTCGGGTCGGAGACCTTGCGCTTCCGCGTGCAGTGGCGGCAGTACACCGGGCAGTTGTGCGTCGTGTAGAAGAGCACGCGGTCGGGGTAGCGGTGCGTGATGCCCGGCACCGGCATGTCCCGCTCCTCGGCGAGCGGATCGGCGAGGTCGAACGGCGTCATCGACAGCTCGCCCATCGTGGGCACCGACTGGAGCCGCACCGGGCAGTGCGGGTCGTCGGGATCCATGAGGCCGGCGTAGTAGGGCGTGATGCCCATGTGGAACTGGGCGTCCGCCTCGATCACCGCCCGGCGCTCGTCGGGGGAGACGTGGATCACGCGCTCGAGCTGTTCGAGCCGGGTGATGCGCTCGCGCTGCTGCCAGTGCCAGTCGTTCCAGCTCGCATCGGTCACCGACGACCAGATCGAGCGGGGGCCGGGCTTGAAGCGCGCGAGCACGTGCGCGGGGACGCGTGACCTCGGCTCGCCGGGCACGGCTCGGACGGCGCTGGGCCCGCCCGTGCCGCTCTGCGGGAGCTCGCTCCGCACGCTGTCCGCAACCGGATGGATCGCCATGATGTCGTCCCCCTCTTTTTCTTTAACACCCGCGTCTGAGAGGGGCACCTGCTTGCTCCCCCGGCGTGCCGGCACCGTCCGAGTTCCGCGGGTTTGACACCCCTCCGCCGCGGCGCATACGTTCCGCGCCCTCATGCACGTGGGGAACGGCATCCGCGAGATCCTCTGCGCCGGGGACGCCGAGTGGCGCGACTGGCGCTGGCAGCAGCGGCACGCTCTCAGGACGGCGGACGACCTCGAGCGCGTGGTGCGCCTCTCCGACGCGGAGCGTCGAGGGCTCGCTCGGACGGCCGGCCTGTTCCGCCTCGGGGTGACGCCCTACTACGCCTCGCTCATCGACCCGGACCATCCGTTCTGCCCGGTCCGGATGCAGGCGATCCCCGTCTCATCCGAGGCCGACCCCGCGCCGGGCGATCTCGCGGACCCGCTCGGCGAGGACCGCCACCGGCCGGTGCGCGCCGTGGTCCACAAGTACCGCGACCGGGCGCTCTTCCTCGTCACCGACACCTGCCCGGTCTATTGCCGCCACTGCACGCGCCGTCGAATCACCAGCGGCGACGAAGGCGCCTTCGATCGCACGGCAGTGGAGGAGGGGCTGGCCTACGTGCGCGCGCACCCCGAGGTGCGCGACGTCATCGTGTCGGGCGGCGACCCGCTCGTGCTCGGCGACGAGAAGCTCGCCTGGATCCTCGGCGCGCTCCGGGAGATCCCGCACGTGCAGATCCTCCGGCTCGCCACGCGCGCGCCGGTGACCTGCCCGATGCGCGTGACCGACGACCTCGCGCGGCTCCTCCGGCGCGTGGCGCCGCTCTTCGTGGTGACGCACTTCAACCACCCGAAGGAGCTCACGCCCGAGGCGCGCGAGGCGTGCGAGCGGCTCGTGGACCACGGCGTGCCGGTGGAGAACCAGTCGGTGCTCCTGCGCCGCGTGAACTCGTCGGCGCGGACGATCGCCGATCTGAACGAGCGGCTCCTCACCTGGCGCGTGCGGCCGTACTACCTGCACCAGGGCGACGTCGCCGAGGGGACGGCGCACCTGCGCACCTCGCTCGCCACCGGCGTCGCGATCCTGGAGGCGCTGCGCGCGGGCACGAGCGGGCTCGCGGTGCCGCACCTCGCGATCGACCTGCCGGGCGGCGGCGGGAAGGTGACCGCGCACCCGGAGTACGTGGTCGAGCGCGCCGCGGACGGAACCTGGTTCCGCAACACCCGCGGTGAGCGATACTTCTACCCGGAGCCGCCGGAGACCGACGCGACCTGCCCGTACGACGAGGTCTACTACCGAGGGGAGCAGGCGTGATCGCGGAGATCATCGAGAAGCTGGCAGTCTTCACCACGGCCGTGATCTCGACGATGGGCTACGGCGGCGTGGTGCTGCTCATGGCGATCGAGAGCGCCTGCATCCCGCTCCCGTCCGAGATCATCATGCCCTTCGCCGGGTACCTCGTGTACACCGGCCAGTTCACGCTCCACGGCGCCGCGCTCGCCGGCGCGGTGGGCTGCGTCGTGGGATCGATCCCCGCCTACTACCTCGGCCAGCACGGCGGCCGGCCGCTCATCGAGCGCTACGGAAAGTACGTGCTCCTCTCGCACAAGGAGCTCGACTTCGCCGACCGGCTCTTCTCACGCCACGGCCAGTGGGTGGTGCTCGGCGCGCGGCTGTTGCCGGTGATCCGCACCTTCATCGCGTTCCCCGCGGGCGTCGCGCGGATGAACATGACGAAGTTCGTGGTCTACACCTTCGTCGGCTCCTACCCGTGGTGCTGGGCGCTCGCGTGGGTGGGCGCGAAGCTCGGCGAGAAGTGGAACACCGACCCGGCGCTGAAGGCGGCGTTCCACCGCTTCGACCTCGCGATCGGGATCATCGGCGTCGCGGCCGTGGCGTGGTTCGTGTGGCACAAGCTGCGCGTCGCGCGGCGCGAGCGGGCCGCGGCGGTCGAGGGCGCGCGGACGGATCCGGGGGACGCGTGATCCGCGCGGGCGGCGCGCTCCTCGCGCTGCTCGCGCTCGCACCCCTGCAGGCGCGCGCGGTGGAGGTGGTGCGGATCGCGGTGACGATCGGCGCCGCGCGCGTGACGCTCGAGGCCGAGGGGCTCGCCTGCGGGCCGCTGCAGGACGGCGGGAGCGCCGAGGAGCCGGCGCCCGGAGCCGAGCCGCCGGCGCCGGTGGGCGCGCGGGCCGAGGTCGCGGCCGAGGCGGAGGCGCTCACGGTGAACGGGCGCCCAGCGGGCGAGGCGGTGCGCTGCGCGGCGCCGGGCCCGATCCGCCACGCGGGGCTCGCGCTCGACGGCGAGGTCGAGGTGCGCCGCGGGTCGAAGGGGGTCGACGTCGTCCACGCGATCCCGATGGAGCGCTACGTCGCCATCGTCGCCGGCTCGGAGATGCCGCCCACGTTCCCGCCGGAGGCGCTGAAGGCGCAGGCGGTGGCCGCCCGAACCTTCGCGCTCGGGAAGAAGCTGGAGGCGGTGCAGCAGGGGCGGGCGTGGCACCTCGGCGCCACGGTGGTGCACCAGGTGTACAAGGGCGCGGCAGCCGCCGACCCCCGCGCCGTCGCGGCGGCGGAGGCGACCGCCGGCGAGGTGCTCACCTTCGACCACGAGCCCATCGACGCCTTCTTCCACGCCGCCTGCGGCGGGCGCACCGAGACCGGCGCGGCCGCGCTCGGCAAGGACCGCGCGTACCTTCCGTCCGTGCCGTGCGGCCGCTGCGCCGGGACGCCGTTCGATCGCTGGTCGCGCCGGTTCACCACGGAGGAGCTCGCCCGCGCGCTCGGCGTGGGGCGCGTGCGCGGCGTGCGGGTCGCCGAGCGGACCGCGAGCGGGCGCGCCGCGCGCGTGGAGGTGGACACCGGGGGACGCGCCGTCTCGATCGTCGGGGCCGACTTCCGGCAACGCATCGGC
>Ga0318493_10000749_pt1 | contig 10334 bp, 8 predicted proteins | sample GRESIP108b1f23_FD_203294 | JGI IMG/M metagenome (GOLD analysis project Ga0318493, IMG submission 203294) | Tropical soil microbial communities from Luquillo Experimental Forest, Puerto Rico - GRE.SIPMG.108b1f23 | ecosystem: Environmental > Terrestrial > Soil > Tropical forest > Bulk soil...
CTTCGAGATGTTCCGGCAGTACCGGGCCGGCCAGCTCGCGCCGCTCTCCGAGCAGGACCTCCGCCGCGTCGAGGACGAGGGGAACGAGCCGTAGCCCCTCTCCGTCACGAATTGCCACGCCGGAGCGCGTGACGCGCGCCGTAGGATGCGCGCATGGCCCTCCGGATCGCGCTCGCCGTCGCCCTCGCCATCCCGTGCGCCGCGCTCGCCCAGACCGCGAGCGTGGAGGACGTGGGCCCGCGTCCGACCCAGATCGCGGTGCCGAACGCGACGGTGGCGGGCGGCGAGGAGCCGGGCGCGATCCAGGTGAACCCCGCCGCGCCCGGGTTCGTCGCCGCTCCGTCTTTCCAGTACTTCCACGAGGGGCAGCGCAGCGGCGGGCGGCTCGCCGACGCCGCCTTCCTCACCCTCCCCCTCGGCGGCCTCGTCCCCACGTTCGCGTTCGACTGGATGCGCCCAGGCGACGCGCCGCGCTTCCGCCGCTTCACGTTGGGTGTCGCCGCCTCCGACCACCGCGTCTTCTCGGTGGGCGGCGCATGGACCTGGGTCTACTCGCCCGACCGCGAGCTCGATCGGCTGGACTCCTACGCGCTCGGCGCGACGTTCCGCCCTGCCCGCTGGCTCTCCCTCGGCGCCTCCCTGGACGGCGCCGGCGCGAGCCTCGCCGGGCAACGTCTCCCCGCCCGCTGGGACGTCGGCGCCGCGGTGCGCGGATGGCACGACCGGCTCACGCTCTCCGTCGACCTCCTCGCCTCCGACCGCGCGACCGGCCTCGGCGACTTCGATCCGCGCGCGGTCTCGTTCGGGGTGAGCGCGGAGGTCGCGTACGGCATCGCGCTCTTCGGACAGCTCCAGACGCCGCTCCACAGCGGCGGCGACACGTTCGGCCTGTTCGGCCTCGCCTGGAACACCGCACACGCCGGCGTCGTCTCGAGCGCGAGCGCCGGCGGGCCCGTGCACGACCGCTGGCTCGTGGGCTTCCGGGCCTCCGCCGAGTCCTACCTCGCCCCTCCCGGCCGGCCTCGCGCCGTGCGGCTCGACCTCGCCGACGAGCTCTCGCCGCCGCGCAGCCTCTTCTTCGGCGGCGGCCGGCGGGATCCCTATGGCCGGCTCGTCGCGCGGCTCGCCGAGATCCGGGACGACGCCTCGGCCGCCGCGCTGGTGGTGGAGGTCGACGACCTCCCCGTCGGCTGGGCCCGCGCCGGCGAGCTGCGCGACGCGCTCGCCGAGGTCGCGGCGAAGAAGCCGGTGGTGGCCTTCGTCTCCGGCGGCGGGCTCCGCGAGTACTGGATCGCCTCCGCGGCCCAGGCGGTCTACCTGCCGCCGGCGGGGACGCTCGAGATCGGCGGCCTCTCGTCGTCCACGCCGTTCCTGAGAGACGGGCTCGCGAAGATCGGCGTGGCGGTCGAGGTGGTCGCGGCCGGACGCTACAAGAACGCGCCCGACCCGCTCGTCCGGCAGCAGATGAGCGAGGCGCAGCGCGAGGCGCAGGACGCGGTGCTCGACGACACCTTCGACCGCGTGGTGACCGACCTCTCCCACGCGCGCGGGCTCGGGGAGCCGCGCGTGCGCGAGCTCGTGGACCAGGCGGTGCTGACGAGCATCGAGGCGAAGGACACGCAGCTCGCCGACGGGGTCTGCTGGCCCGACGAGCTGGAGCAGATCGCCTCCGAGCGCGCCGGGCGGAGGCTCCGGCTCGGCGAGTACCGGCACCCGAAGGCCCGCGAGGCGCAGCGCTGGGGACCGCGCCCGGTCATCGCGGTGGTCCCGATCCAGGGCGCGATCGTCTCCGGCCGGAACCGCGGCGGCCCCGCCACCGGCCGGCTCGCCGGCGCCGACTCGATCGGCCGCGAGATCCGGCGCGCCGCCGAGGACCGGCGCGTGAAGGCGATCGTCCTCCGCATCGACTCGCCCGGCGGCGACGCGCTCGCGAGCGATCTGCTCTGGCGCGAGGTCGCGCAGGCGCGGAAGAAGAAGCCGGTGATCGCGTCGCTCGGCGACGTGGCGGCGAGCGGCGGTTACCTCGTGGCGGTCGCGGCCGGCGACCTCGTGGCCGAGCCCTCCACGCTCACCGGCTCGATCGGCGTCTTCGCGCTGAAGCCCGATCTCTCGGGCCTGCTCGCCAAGCTCGGCGTGAACGTCGTGACGCTGCGCCGGGGCGCGAAGGCCGACTTCGGCAGCCCCACGCGCGCCTGGACCCCCGAGGAGCGCGCGCTGCTCGAGCGGCAGATCCAGGCGTTCTACGCCGGCTTCAAGGCGCGGGTCGCGGAGGGGCGGCGCCTCTCGCCCGAACAGGTGGAGCAGGTGGCGCAAGGACGGGTGTGGACCGGAGCGCAGGCGAAGACACGTGGCCTCGTCGATCAGCTCGGCACCCTCGCCGACGCCGTCTCGCTGGCCAGCCAGCGCGCCGGCCTCACGCCCGCGGACGACCCGGAGGTGCTGCGTTTCGAGCCACCCCGCCGGCTCCTCGAGGAGCTCTCGGAGCTCGTCTCGCCGGACGAGCTCTCGCTCGTGGAGCGGGTGGCGACGGCCGTCCCCGAGGTGCGAACGGCGGCCGTGCTGATGGAGATGGGGGAGCAGGTCGCGCTCCCCGTCGAGTGGCTGGGGCCGGAACCCCGTGAGCGTTGACAGCGGCCGGGACCCGAACCGCTCGTCCGTCCGGGTGCGTGCTTTCTCTTTCACAGCCCGTTCGATTCTGCTAAGACCCGGTTGTCTACCCCGCGAGAGAGGCCTAGGTTTCACCGGCGGGAAGACGGACCCCTGGTCGTTCGGCTGATGTGCAGGCGGCGCCTCGCGCAGCCCGGCAGCGTCAGTGACGGACCCAGGCAGGCACACGCGGCTCGAGAGCGAAGAACGCCGCGCGGCGCGTGTCGGACCCCAGCCCCCGAAGGAAGGCCGTGACGGGTCGAGGACCCCGCGGCCGGAGCAGAGCAACATGATCGAAAACGAGCAGACCCCCACCCCGGGCGAGCCGGCCGCTCCGCCGCAGGAGCCTTCCGACCACGGAGGCGACGCCGACCTGGACGCCTCCGAGGGTCCGGGCAACACCGACGCCCAGCCCGGCGCCGTCCCGCAGGGCCCGGGCGGAGGCCAGGGCCGCCGCCGTCGCCGCCGCCGTGGGCGTCGCGGCCGCGGTGGTCAGCCCGGCGCGCCGGGGCCCCAGGGCGCGCAGGCGCTCGTGAACCCGAACGCGCAGCCCGGCATGCCGCCCGGTCCGCCCCAGGGCGGCGCGCAGCCGCAGGGCCAGCCCGAGGTGACCGAGGAGGTCGAGGGCGTCCTGCAGTTCGAGGGCAAGGGGAACGGCTACCTCCGCGACCCGAAGCGCAGCTACCTGCCGCAGCCGTTCGACGTCGAGGTGCCGCGCTGGCTCGTCGACCGGATGCACCTGCAGCCCGGCCTGCTCGTGAAGGGTCAGGCGGCGACCCGCAACATGAAGCGCGTCCTCACGAGGGTGGACTCGCTCGAGGGCACCGACCCCATCGCCGTCGCGCGCCGCACCCACTTCCACAACCTCACCGCCACCGACCCCACCGAGAAGCTGCGGATGGAGACCCGGAGCGACGAGCTCGTGGGGCGCGTGCTCGACCTCATCACGCCCATCGGCCTCGGGGCCCGCGGCCTCATCACCTCGCCGCCCAAGGCCGGCAAGACCATCATGCTCCAGCGGATCGCGCAGGCGATCACCGCCAATCGCCCCGACGTGCACCTCACGGTGCTGCTCGTGGACGAGCGGCCGGAGGAGCTCACCGACATGCGCCGCAACATCAAGGGCGAGGTGATCGGCAGCTCCAACGACCGGCCGGCCGAGGAGCACATCCACGCCGCCGAGATGGCGATGGAGCGCGCCCGCCGCCTCGTGGAGGGCGGCAAGGACGTGGTGATCCTGCTCGACTCGATCACCCGCCTCGCCCGCGCCTACAACAAGGAGGTCGAGTCGTCCGGCCGCACGCTCACCGGCGGCGTCGACTCCCGCGCCTTGGAGCGCCCGAAGCGGCTCTTCGGCGCCGCGCGCAAGGCCGAGGAGGGCGGCTCGCTCACCATCATCGCGACCGCGCTCATCGACACCGGCTCGCGGATGGACGAGGTGATCTTCGAGGAGTTCAAGGGCACCGGCAACATGGAGGTGGTGCTCTCGCGGCAGCTCGCCGAGCGCCGCATCTTCCCGGCCATCGACATCGCCGCCTCCGGCACGCGCAAGGAGGAGAAGCTCTTCCTGCCGAAGGAGATCGAGAAGATCCGCAAGCTTCGCGGCGCGCTCGCGTCGCTGAAGCCGGTGGAGGCGATGGAGCGGCTCCTGAAGAAGCTCTCCGAGTTCGAGTCGAACGACGAGTTCCTCTCGAGCTTCTGAGCACGCCGGGCTCCCTCCCCGCGCGGCGGGGAGGGGCCGGGTCTAAGGCGTTCGCGCGCTTGCCCAAATGGGGCGCTCGGGGGGAAGATGCACCCCGGCGCCCCGGCGCCCCGCCATGAGCCCTCCCGATCGCGTCCTGATCGTCGACGACGACGAGTACGTCCTCCGCGCGCTCGCGCGCGCGCTGGAGGCGGTCGGCTTCGAGACACGCAGCTACCACGAGCCGGAGCGCGCCCTCTCCGCCGTGGAGGGCGATGCGCCGATCGTCATCATCTCCGACTACATGATGCCGACGATGGACGGCATCACGTTCCTGAAGCAGGCCCGGGAACGTGCGCCGCACGCGGCGCGGATCCTGTGCACGGCGGCGGAGGACTTCCGGATCGCCCTCGCCGCGGTGAACTCGGGCGAGGTGTACCGGATCGTCTCGAAGCCCTGGCACCAGCACGAGCTCGTGGGCACCGTGGCCCAGGCCGCCGAGTCGGCGCGGCTGCGGCGCGAGAACGAGCGGCTCGCCGGCGAGGTCCAGCGCCAGAACGGCCAGCTCCGGGAGATCAACCTCCGGCTCGAGGAGATCGTCCGGCAGCGGACGCAGGCGCTCCTCGAGGGCCTCATCTCGGCGCTCGACTACCGCGACTCGGAGACGCAGTGGCACTCGCGCCGCGTCTCGCTCTACGCCCGCCGGCTCGCGCAGCAGCTCGGCGTCACCGAGCCCGAGCTCACGATCATCGAGCACGGCGCGCTGCTCCACGACATCGGCAAGATCGGCGTCTCGGACCGCGTGCTCCTGAAGCCGGGGCCGCTGTCGGCCGAGGAGTGGGCCGAGATGAAGACCCACCCCGAGCTCGGGTGGCTCCTCCTCCAGCGCGTGGACTACCTGAAGCCGGCGGCGACGATCGTCCTGCAGCACCAGGAGCGATGGGACGGCACCGGCTATCCCACGGGGCTCAAGGGCGAGAAGATCGGCATCGGTGCCCGCTGCTTCCACATCGTCGACGCCCTCGACGCGATCACGAGCGACCGCCCCTACCGCAAGGCCCGCCCGTTCGAGGCCGCGCGCGAGGAGATCGTCCGCTGCAGCGGGGAGCAGTTCGATCCGCGCTGCGTGCAGGCCTTCCTCGAGGTGTCGCAGGACGAGTGGGAGCGCATCCGGCTCGACGTGGAGACGGTCGCGGTGCTCTCGGCCGACCTCGCCGAGCGGCCGCCCGGCTTCGAGAATGGCACGCCGATCCCTGGGCTCCACCCGGCGGTGCGGCCGAACGACCCGTAGCGCTCCCTCGTTCGCGGACCGGCGGGGCCACGGCTAGAATCGCCGCATGGCGACGACCTGCTACGGCTGTGGGGCGACCCTGCGCATGGACGGCCCGGTGGGCCGCCGGACGACCTGCCCCGAGTGCGACGCGGACCTCCACTGCTGCATGAACTGCCGGCACTACGACGAGTCGGCGGCGCACCAGTGCCGGGAGCCGCAGGTGGACCACGTCGTGGACAAGGACGCGTCGAACGCCTGCGATCTGTTCCAGCTCGGCGACGGCGCCTCGCGGCGCCGCCAGGGCGGGAAGGCCGCGGCGCGGAACGCCCTCGGCGCGCTCTTCGGCGAGGCGCCGCGCGAGGAGGAAGACCCGCGCGACGCGCTCGAGGCGCTGTTCAGGAAATGAAGATCGCCACCTGGAACGTGAACGGGATCCGCGCGCGCGAGGCGCAGCTCCTCGAGCTCGTGGAGCGCGAGCGGCCCGACGTGCTCTGCCTTCAGGAGGTGAAGGCGAGGCCCGACCAGGTGCCGCAGATGCTCTGCGAGATGGCGGGGTACTGGTGCGCCTGGCACTGCGGCGGCCCCTACTCCGGCGTCGCCCTCCTCGCCTCGCGCGCGTTCGCGGCCGAGCGGCCGCCGGTGGTGCATCCGGCCTTCGACCACGAGTGTCGGATCGCCACCGCCGAGATCGCGGGCATCCTGTTCGCGACGATCTACGTGCCGAACGGCGGGAAGGACTTCGCGGCGAAGCTCGCGTTCCTGGAGGCGCTCGACGCCTGGGCGGCGGACCTCGCCGCCGCGGGGAGGCCGGCGGTGCTCTGCGGAGACCTGAACGTCGCCCACCACGACCGCGACGTGCACCAGAAGGAGCGGAAGCCGGGCGCGATCGGGCAGCGTCCCGACGAGCGCGCGATCTTCGACCGGATCCTCTCGCGCGGCCTCGTGGACGTGGGGCGCGCGCTGCACCCCGACGCCGACGACTTCTTCACCTGGTGGGCGCCGTGGCGGAACCTGCGGCAGCGCAACATCGGCTGGCGGATCGACTACCAGCTCCAGAGCGCCGCGCTCGCCGCGCGCGCGCGGACGTGCCGGTCGCTGCGCGAGTTCGGGACCAGCGATCACGCGCCGCTCGTGGTGGAGCTGGCGGACGCGTAGCGCGGCGGAGCCGCCCGCTGGATGCCGCGCGAGGCCGCGGTCAGTAGAGCGAGCCGACCACCCAGTCCAGGTAGCCGTCGAACCCCGCCTCGATCGGCACCGCGACGACCTCCGGCACCTCGTACGGGTGGAGCGCGCGGACCCGGTCCACGATCTCCTTGAACCGCGCCCGCGCCGTCTTCAGCACGAGCAGCGTCTCCTGCGCCTCCTCCACGTTCCCCTGCCACCGGTAGATCGAGCGCACACCGGGGAGCACGTTCCCGCAGGCGGCGAGCTTCTCCTCCACCAGGGTGCGCGCGATCCGCGCCGCGGTGTCGGCGTCGGGCGCGGTGACGAGGACGACGACACAATCGGTCACGGCTCACCTCCGGGCGAGAGTCTCGCGCCGCAGCGCATCGCGCGCAAAGCCCTCAACGGAAGAGCTGGGTCCACAGGAGCGCCTCGGTGCCTCGCGGCGCGCGGCGCACCTCGAGCGCGAGCGACGCGCCCGGGAAGTGGACACGCGCCTCGGCGCCCAGCGTGAAGCCGTCCCGCGGCGTGGCCTCCGGGTACCAGCGCCACGCGGCCGTCCCGAGGAGCGCGGCGCGATCCCCGCCGAGGAGGCGCAGCACCCCCGTGGGCCCGAAGCCCGGGCGGAACGCGCTCCCGCGGAAGCCGGCGAGCGGCGGCGACGCCGCGAGCTCGGCGTCGAACGTGGCGAGGGCCGACAGCGCCGATCCGAGCGTGACGACTGCGGGGCCGCCGCCGCACTCCACCTTCCCGGCCACGCACGAGGCGCAGCCCGCGTCGCGGACGCGCTCGGCGCCGGCGCGGAAGCGCCACGAGAAGCGCTGGTCGAAGCGGTCGATCTCGTTCAGCGAGGCGATGTCGACCAGCCACGCGTCGTCGAGCCGGAGCCGCCGCTCCCGCGTCGCGAAGGAGCCGCGCACGCGCAGGAACTCGAGGCGGGTGCGGGGCGAGAAGCCGGGCGGCGGGTCCGCGAGGTCGTGGAGCGCGATGCGCCCCTCCAGCGCGAGGAGCGGGCCGTCCTGCTCCGAGCCGCCGCCGCCCACGGAGAAGCGCGCCGAGCCGTGGCCTCGGTCCGGGCCGCCGGTCGCGGGCGGCTGGAGCACGAGCGGCGGCGAAACGACCGGGATCGCCGCGCGCCGCTCGAGCAGCGCCTGGCGGAGCGCGAGGGCGTGCGCGTCGCTCTCGAGCGCGATCTCCTTGCCGTGGCGGAGGTCGACGAGGTCGGCCGCCGCGTCGAGCGTCCGCGCGCGTCCCACGTCGTCGAGCCCGGCCGGGAGCGGCGCGGCCGGGTCGCGCGCCACCGCCTCCACCGCGTCGAGCGCCGCGGCGTCGAGCCCCGCCGTCCGGGCCTGGAACTGCGTCCGGATCGAGGGCCGCCAGCGCACCGCGCGCACGAGGCCGGGCTCGGCGGCCACCGCCTTCACGGTGTCGGCGGGGATCACGACCTTCCCCACGCGCGAGAGGAGCTGGAGCCGCGGCGCCGCGGCCTCCAGCGCGCCGAGCACGTGGTAGCTGCAGTTCTCGGTGAGGTACCAGTAGTCGAACCAGGTCCCGCCGAGCTCCCAGAGGTGCGCGACGAGCATCGCGACCTCGGACGGCTCGAGCGCGAGGTCGTACTCCCACAGATCGCGCGACTCGTAGTCGGCGTACTCGCGCACCTTGTAGAAGTACGGCCGCGCCGTGAACTGGCCGTGGAAGAGCCCGGTGAGCCCCTTCACCGCGTAGAGGAGCGCGTTCGAGGTGTCGGTCACCGCCGCGTAGTCGACGCCCTGGTCGAGCAGCTCGTGGCGATCGTCGCGCGCCCCGCCCTCCACCTTGTCGAGGCGAAGGAAGGTGTGGCCGAACGATGAGGCTGGGTTGTTCAGGTAGTACGACGAGAAGATCAGCGTCACCGAGCGCGCCTGCACGCGGGTCCAGAACGCCTCGAACCGGGGGCAGCGCTGGAGCGGGAGGCGCGCGGGGTCGAGGCCGAGCCGCGAGGCGACGAACGAGAGGCGCGCCGGGAACCTGCACTGAGGGTGCATGGCCTCGGCGCGCTGGGGCTCCCCGAGCGGCCGGTCGGGCTCGGCGGAGGGCGGCGCGAAGAACGCGGCGAGGGTGGCGTCGAGCTCGGCCGCGGGGTCCGTCTTCCCGCGGGGGGAGAGGAAGAACGCGCTCCCGTCGGCCTCGCTCTCGACGCCTCCGAGCCCGCGGCGCCAGTGGCCGAGCCGCAGCCACTGCGTATCGGCCGCGAGGTTCAGCGCGTGCGCGCGCGCGAGGAGCTCATGGAGGTACGGCGGATCGGGCTCCGCAGCCGAACCCCCGCCCTGCTCCGCGGAGGAGGAGGGGGCTTGAAGCGAGACCGCAGCGGCGAGGGCGAGCGCGAGCAGGTTCATCGTCGAGGGGAGGAGCAAGCGACCGCCCCTCCCCTCGCCTTCTACCGTATGACCGGAGCCTTTAGCCGAGCTCGTTGCAGGCGAGCGCCTTGTCGGACTTCAGCGTGGAGAGCGTCTTCTCCACGTCGGCCTTCGAGCCGTCCGGCACGACGGTCGAGAAGTTCTTCTGCAGGGTCACGCCCACCGCCTCCGCGTCCTTGCAGCCGGCCAGGTGCGAGAGCGTGGCGATCGTCTCGCCGGAGCCACGGGACACGTCCTTCGCGAGCGCCTCCTTGTTCGCCTCGATGAAGAGCGAGGCGCCCTTGGTGCCAAACGCCGAGTCCCCGCAGTTCAACGTGCCGGTGGAGATGCCGAAGGTCTGGTTGCCGAACGTGCCGTTGGTCGTCGCGGCGAGCACCTGCACGAGTCCGGGCTGATCGCCGAAGAGCAGCGAGCCGAGGCCGCAGCCCGCGGGGCCGTAGGAGGAACGGCCGCCCTTGGCGGGCAGCGTCGCCTGGGCGGCGGACGCCGAGCCAGCGAAGGCGACGAGGGCCAGGGCAACGATCATTCTCTTCATGAAGTTTTCTCCAGAACGTTTGGGGATGTGAAGCTGCCCCGTCCGATTAGCAGGCAAGCGGCCTGGCGAGTGCAACGGATGAGCACCCAGTTGGGGCTCAAGCGCGACCGCGCCGACACCAGCGCACACGCTCACAGGAACGCGCGCCACCACACGAGCGCCTCGTTCGCGAGCGGCGCCCTGCGCCACTCGAGAGCGATCGAGCCGCTCCGGAGGTGCGCCCGGCCTTGCACGCTCCACGCATACGTCGCCGCCGGCGCAGCGCTGGGCAGCCATCGCCAGCTCGCGTTCGCGAGGAGGGCGAAGCGTGAGGACGAGGCGAGGCGGAGCGTTCCCGTCGGTCCGAGGCCGAGCCGCGCGGCGCTGCCGCCCGTCCCTTTGAGCCCGGGCGCCGCGGCGACCTCGGCGTCCACCGTCCCGAGCGCCACGACGGCGTCGCCGAGCGCGACGTGGGACACCCCCGCGCCGCCCTCCAGCTTCCCCGCGACGCAGCGGTCGCACCCGGCGTCCAGGATCGTCTCCCCGCCCACCCGCAAGCGCCACGACGGCCGGTGGTCGAAGCGGTCGATGGCGTTCAACGAGGCGAGCTCCAGGAGCCACGCCTCGTCGAGCCGGAGCGATGGGCGCTCCGGCGTGAAG
>Ga0318493_10000751_pt1 | contig 10320 bp, 7 predicted proteins | sample GRESIP108b1f23_FD_203294 | JGI IMG/M metagenome (GOLD analysis project Ga0318493, IMG submission 203294) | Tropical soil microbial communities from Luquillo Experimental Forest, Puerto Rico - GRE.SIPMG.108b1f23 | ecosystem: Environmental > Terrestrial > Soil > Tropical forest > Bulk soil...
GAGAGCGCGGAGATCGCCCTCGAGGTGGCCCGCGAGGATCCGCCGGACGTCTGGGTCGTCGACGAGGTGATGCCCGGGATGATGGGCTCGGAGCTGATCCGCGCGCTCCGCGGATCGCCCGACGCGCGGCTGCGGAGCGCCCCCGTGATCGGCATCTCGGGGCGGGAGGGGGCGGACCGCGAGCTGCTCGCCGCGGGGGCGAATGCGTTCGTCCCGAAGCCGGTGGAAGAACAGGCGCTTCTCTCGGCCCTGGTCCGCGCGGCGCCCGCAGCCAGGGGCCGTGGCGGAACGCCTCCTGGCCTGCCCGCCTGACGCAAGGTCGCGCGCCGCCCCGCGCTGCGGCGCGCCGTCACGCATCCGTCACGAGAACGACCCGAGTCCGTGACAAGCTCGCGGCCGGAGCGCCGGTTACGGTGCCCGCATGGAAGTCGACGACGGGTCCGCCATGGTCGCGCACAGAGAGACGTTCTATCGCTGTACGTTCTCCACGCCCGAGATCCGGCGCGTCGCGCACGTCAGCGCGTGGGACGAGGAAGAGGCCGTCGAGCTGTTCGAGGCGGAGCTGATCGGCGACGGAGTCGAGGAGCCCGGAACGATCGAGGTCGCGTCGCTCACGGGCGTCCGCAGCCGCCGCGCCGAGTACCGCCCGGCGCGCGCAGCAGCGAACTGATCCAGGCCTTCGCCCCAAGCCCGCTCGCTTCGCGAGCTTGCTCCGCCCCTTCAGCGCCCCAGCCGCACGGGATCGTCGCGCAGGCGGCAGCCCTCGGGGTCGCCGAGCACACACGCGTGATCGAGCAGGCGCCGTGCGCGCGGCTCGTCGACGGCGACGCCGGCGCCGAAGCGGTAGAGGACCCCGAGGCGGACGCACGCTTCGGCGAGCTCGCCTTCGCACCCGCGCGTGTAGAGGGCCGCGGCGCGCGCGCCGTCCGCCGGCAGGAGCCGTCCCTCCTGGAGGAGGATGCCGAGCGCGAGGCAGGCGTCGCGGCCGCCGCGGACGCAGCGCGCGTCGAGGTCGGGGGCAATCGCGGCGAGGCACGCGTCGCCCCATCCGAGGTGGCACGCGCGGCCGAGCAGCGCCTCGGCCCGCCCCTGCGGCGCATAGCGGAGCGCGGCGAGGCACCCCTCGACGGCGCCGAGATCGCAGGCGCGCTCCGCGAGCCGGGAGGCGCGCGCCGGGCTCGGCGCACCGTCGGCGAGCGCGGCGCAGGCGCGCCCGGCTCCCGTGGCGCAAGCCTCGTCGAGCGCCTGGCGCGCGCCGACGTCGTCCCCGCGGCGCCGCCTCAGCGCGGCGAGATCCGCGCATGCGTCCGCGACGCCCGCGCCGCACGCCCGCGCGTACAGCGCGAGGGCGCGCGTGGGATCCGGATCGCCACCGGCGGCCCCCGCCTCGAGCAGCCGCGCCGACGCCGCGCAGGCGAGCGGACGGCCCGCCTCGCAGGCGTCGGAGAGCGCCCCGGCGCAGCCCGAGTCGCCGCCCGGCGGCCGGGGCGCACCGGGGACCGCGTCGCGGTACGCCAGGCACGCGGACGGTCCGTCGGGCGAAGCGGCCAGCGAGAGCGCGACGAGGAGCGGGAGCACTCGCGCCGAGCATAGACGAAAGACTTGCTACCGCGCGCAGGCCGCGAGCGCGCGCCGGAACATCGCATCGCCGCGCGCCCCCTCGCGCCTCGCCTGCGCGCGGATGTCCGCGCAGGACGAGGCGGGCGCGGCCTCGCTCAGCGCCTCCGCCGCGGCACGCCGCACCGACGGGTCGCGATCGCCGGAGAGGAGCGGCCGGAGCGCCTCGGCCGCGCCAGACGGCGGAAGGAGGATCGCGAGCCCGCGGATCGCGGCGCGCCGGACGGGCGCCGGCGTCGACGTGTCGGACGCGAGCCTGCGGTGGAGGGCCTCCGCGCGCGCGACGCCGAACGCGGCGACGCCTTCGAGCGCGAGCGCCCGGCGCGAGGGGAAGTCGTCGGACGCGGCGACCTCGGCAAGGGCCCCCTCCGCGCCCGGCCCGAGCGCGCGCCACGCCTCCGGCGGGATGGGCCGATCGATCGCGCCGAGGAGCGCCTTCACCCTCTGGCGCACCTCCGGCGCCGCCGTCGCCGCGTCGGGGCTGGCGGCGGGCTGCGCCGAGAGCGAGAGGGCGAGGGCGAGGGCGGCGAGCATGAGGTCTCCTGGCCGCTACCGCACGGCGGGGTTGAGGCGCATGACCTCGGCCTGCTGCGGCGACAGCGCGCCGCGGGAGCGCGCGTCGTCGAGGAGCCAGAACATCAGGTTCTGCGCGCCGCCGCAGTCGGGCGAGCCGTCCCGTGCGCACCAGTCGCCGATCATCGAGACCGGCTCTGCCGGATGGCTCGTGGACGAGTCGCGCGGAGCGTTCTCGGCGCAGGAGGCGCGGTCCGTGAGCGGCGCGCAGACGCTGCAGCGGCAGGCCGGCGTGTCCGAGAGGGGATCGAAGAGCGAGCCGTAGCGCTCGGTGGTGTGGTAGAGGCCGAGCCAGTGCCCGGCCTCGTGGGCCGCGATGTACGCCATCCGATCGCTCCCGCAGCGGGCGACGTCGATGGCGGACCCGCACTGTCCGTGTCCCAGGTCCCAGACCGGCACCACCGTGCCGCCGTTGATCGTCCCGGGCACGCCGGACGGGCCGGGGATGGAGCCGTCGATGCCGACCACGCGGTACTTCTGCGAGCCGCTCGTCTCGGTGAGATCGTCGACGAGGAACAGGTGGACCGAGGCGCTCGGCGCCTGCGCCAGCGTGAAGAGCTGGGAGAGGTCGTCGCAGGGCCCGGTCGCGTCGACGTTGACGGAGGCGTACCGGGTCCTCGCCCAGTCCGGCAGGTCGTGGAACGTGACCGTCCCGACGCAGAGCCCCGCGCTCGCGAGGACCGTCCCGAGCGACGTGAACAGGCGCTGGAGGTCGGGGCGCGTCGGCGCGTCCGCGGCGAGGAGCGGGGTCGACACCGCCACCGCGGGATCGCTCGCCGCGAGGTACACGTCGAAGTCGAGCGTGCCCGCGGAGGCGAACGGGCTCGGGCCGGCGCGCGTGACCACCTGGACGTCGTACTTCCCCGTCGCGCTCCCGCCCGAGCAGCCCGCCACCAGGCACTCGGCCGCGAGGTCGTTCACCGTCATGGTCCACGCGCCCGCCGGCAGCCCGCCCTTGCTGCTGCGGACCACGTCGAGCCCGGCCGAGGTGTTCGGGAACGTGAACGACCCGGAGACGGGCGTGAGCCCCCCGTAATACGCGAGGAACCCCGTGTAGTCGGGGTAGCCGCTCCGGTCCGAGGGCTGATCCGCGGGGAGATCCGTGTAGAAGAGCCGCCCGTCGGGTGCGCGGACGTCCGTCGGCACGACGCTGTTCGGGAGGACCACCGACCCGGCGTAGACCGCGTCCTTCGTCGTGCCCGGGACCGCCTGCGAGACGATCGAGACGCTCCAGGTCCCCGCCGGTACGTCGAAGGAGAGCCGCTCCCCCACGGTGTGCTGCCCGAGCGCCTGAACGTTCACGCTGGGCGCGGCCGGCATGATCGCGGTCGCGCAGGTCGTCCCCGGATCCGGGGCGACGATCGCCGCCCCGCCCACGAGGCGCGGCGCCCCGGCGGCGCAGGCGCCGACCTTCGCCGCCGCGCCCGCGCACGCGCCCGCGACGCAGACGAGCCCCCCGCCGCAGTCGTGGGCGCTCGCGCACGGCGATCCCTGCGAAGCCCCTTCCTTGGAGTGACATCCGGGCAGGGCGACGGCGATCGCGACGAGCGGGGCGAGGCGCACGGCGCCGATCCTATCGTCTGCGGGGAGGTCACGCGAACGCGCGATCGAGCAGGTCGACCAGGATGCGCGCGGTGAGTCCCCACACCACATGTGCGGGATCGGCGTGGAACGACCAGACCCGCCAGTGTCCGGTCTCGGGATCGATCTCTTCGTGCAGCACGCGCTGAGCGTGAACCACGCGAACGACCTCTGGTGGGAGGCGGGCCGGATCCCAGAGCGACGCGCGGCGGATGGTCCGGTCGAGGAGTCGCGCGAGCGGGATCTCGAAGGGCTCCGAGACCTCGGCGGCCGCGTGCGCGAACACGCCCGGCGGCGCGCGCACGGCGGCGGCGAACGGCGACACGACGTACCGGGCGACGCTGCTCGGGACGGCGTCGAGCGGCCCGAGCAGCTCGACCTCGGTCGCGGAGAGCCCCACCTCCTCCTCCGCCTCTCGGAGCGCCGCGTCCACCGCCGCCTCGCCCGGCTCCGCGCCGCCGCCGGGGAAGGAGATCTCGCCCTTGTGGTGGGGGAGCCGCTCGGTCCGGCGCGTGAAGAGCAGCGTCGGACCGCCGGGGCGAGCCAGGATCGGGACGAGCACGCCCGCCCGCCGGTAGCCCTCGACCTCGAGGGCCCGCGGCGGGCGCGCCGCGAGCGCGGCGCGGATGCGCGCCACGGCCTCCTCGAACGTGGGCCCGGCCCCCGGCATGCCCAAGTGTTAACGCCGCGGCGCCCCCCGCGCGAGCGGGCGGCCGGCCGCCCCTGCGCTGCCGCCGGTTGACAAGGGAGGGCCGGGCTGGTGACAAGGGAGCGTGCGCAGCGACCAGATCAAGAAGGGCTTCGAGCGAGCCCCCCACCGCAGCCTCCTCCGGGCGACCGGCCTCACCGACGCGGACTTCGAGAAGCCGTTCATCGGCGTCGCGAACAGCCACGTCGACATCATCCCCGGCCACTTCTTCCTCCAGGAGTACGGGCGGATCGTGAAGGACGAGATCCGCAAGGCGGGCGGCGTCCCCTTCGAGTTCAACACGATCGGCGTGGACGACGGGATCGCCATGGGCCACGGGGGCATGCTCTACAGCCTGCCCTCGCGCGAGCTCGTCGCCGACTCGATCGAGACGATGATGAACGCGCACTGCCTGGACGCGCTCGTCTGCATCCCCAACTGCGACAAGATCGTGCCGGGCATGGTGATGGGGGCGCTGCGCGTCGACGTGCCGACGGTGTTCGTCTCGGGCGGGCCGATGAAGGCCGGGCAGAAGGCGGACGGGACGCCCATCGACCTGAACACGGCGTTCGAGGCGGTCGGCAAGCGCGCCCGCGGCGAGCTGAGCGACGCGGAGCTCTACGACATCGAGTGCCGCGCGTGCCCGTCGGGCGGGTCCTGCTCGGGCATGTTCACGGCCAACTCGATGAACGTGCTCTGCGAGGCGATGGGGATCGCGCTCCCGGGGAACGGGACGATCCTCGCGCTCACGCCCGAGCGCGAGGCGCTGCTCCGCCGCGCCGCGCGGCGGGCGGTCGAGATCGCCGGCGACGAGCGCTTCCGGATGCGGCGCATCGTGACGCGCGACGCGATCCACAACGCCATGGTGGTGGACATGGCGATGGGCGGGTCCACGAACACGGTGCTCCACATGCTCGCCATCGCCCGCGAGGCGGGCGTCCCGTTCGGCCTGGAGGACATCCAGGCGATCGCGGGGAAGGTGGCGCACATCGCGAAGATCGCGCCGTCGCTCTCGACCGTGCACATCGAGGACGTCCACCGCGCGGGCGGCGTCCCCGCGGTGCTCCGCGAGGTGGCGCGCCGGGGCGGCATCGTCCGGGAGGACGCGGTGACCGTGAGCGGCGAGACCGTCGCCGAGCGGAGCCGCGGCGCCGAGATCCGCGACGCCGGCGTCATCCACCGGCTCGAGGACGCGTACTCGCCGGTCGGCGGCCTCGCGGTCCTCTTCGGCAACCTCGCCCCGGAGGGCGCGGTGGTGAAGACGGCGGGGATCCACCCCACGATGCGCCGCTTCACCGGCAAGGCGATCTGCTTCGACTCGCAGGACGAGGCGGCCGCGGGGATCCTGGCCGGCAAGGTGCGGGAGGGGCACTTCGTCGTCATCCGCTACGAGGGGCCGAAGGGCGGCCCCGGGATGCAGGAGATGCTCGGCCCGACCTCGCTCATCATGGGCATGGGGCTCGGCGAGAAGGTCGCGCTCGTGACCGACGGCCGCTTCTCCGGCGCGACGCGCGGCGCGTGCGTGGGCCACGTCTCGCCCGAGGCCGCGGAGGGCGGGCCGATCGGGCTCGTTCAGGACGGCGACGCGATCACGATCGACGTCGAGGCGCGCACGCTCGCGATCGACGTCCCGGACGCCGAGCTCGCGCGCCGCCGCGAGTCGTTCCGGCCGCGCCGCAAGGACGTCCGCTCCTCGTGGCTCCGCCGCTACGCGCACCTGGTCACGAACGCCGCCAAGGGCGCGGTCCTGCGCTCGGATCTGTAGGCGCGCGCCCTCAGCGCCGCCGCTCCCACGCCGCGGCGAAGAAGCCGTCCGTGTCGTGGAGGTGCGGCCAGGTCCGCACGAAGCCCTCCGCGGTCACGGTCGTGGCGGGCGCCTCCGGGGGGACGATCCGGGTGAACCCCGGGTGCACCCGCTCGAACGCGCGCGCGACCTCCTCGTCCTCCTCGACGCGGAAGGTGCAGGTCGCGTAGACGAGCCGGCCGCCCGGCCGAACGTGCCGGGCGGCCCGCGCCAGGATCTCCCGCTGCAGCGGCGGCAGCGCCGGGAAGCCCGTGGGGTCGATCCGCCAGCGCTGGTCGGGGCCGCGGCGGAGCGCGCCGAGCTCCGAGCAGGGCACGTCCGCGAGGACGCGGTCGGCGCGCAGCCCCTCGGCCGGCGCCGGCCCCTCGACGCCCACGACGTCGGCGGCGCCCGCCCGGGCGGCGCGGACGCGCAGGCGCGTGAGGCGCTCGGCGTCGGGGTCGGCGGCGTGGACCCGGCCGCGCGGCCCCACGTCGGCCGCGAGGAGGAGCGACTTCCCGCCCGCGCCGGCGCACAGGTCGAGCACGGTCTCCCCGGGCCGCGCGCCCACGAGCGCGCCGAGGAGCTGGCTCCCCTCGTCCTGCACCTCGGCGTCTCCCCGGCGGTGGGCCGCGAGCCCGTAGACGTTCACCCTCGGCGCCAGCGCGACGAGCGCGTGCGGCGCGAGCTCGCCCGGGCGCGTCGCGACGCCTTCCGCGGCGAGGCGCGCGGCGACCTCCGCGCGCGAGGCGCGCAGCGCGTTCGCGCGGAGGCAGATCGGCCCCGGCGTCCCGAGCGCGTCCGCGAGCGCGCCGGCCGCCTCGCCCGCGGCCCGCCCGAGCTCGGCCGCGAGCCAGTCGGGGAGCGAGGCGCGGTCGGCGAGGGACGCGGGAGGCGGCCGCGGCGAGGGCAGCGTCCCCGGGGCGAGGCCGGCGAGCTCCTCGGCGCGCTCGACGCCGCCCAGGTCGCGGAGCAGCGCCGCGAGGAGCGCGCGCGGGGCGACGGCCGGATCGTCGAGCTGCGCGCGGAGCCGACGGCGCCAGAGCGCGATGCCGAACAGCGCCTCCGCGACCGCCGCGCGGCCCGCGGCCCCGAGCGAACGATGCGCCCGGAGCGCGCGCCGCACGACCCGCTCGGCGGGGCCGCCCGCGAGGATCTCGGCGATGGGCGCGTCGAGATCGCGGGCGACGCCGGCGAGCGCGTGCCAGGGCACGCGCCGGAGCCGAGACTCGCTCGCGGGGAGGCTCACGCCGGGGATCCTGGAGCGCGGCCGCGGCGTCGGCAAGTCGCGTCGTGCGCGGCGGCCGCGTCACGCCGGCCGGTCGACGTGGGGCGCGCCGGGGAGCGCGTGCGCGACGGCGGCCCGCAGCGCCGCCGGGTCGAACGGCTTCTCCAGGCAGGCGTTCGGGACCTGGGCGAGGAACTCCCGCGCCCCGGTGGTGAACGCACCGCCGGTGAGGAACACGATCCGCCGCGCCACCTCGGGGGCCTCGGCGGCCAGCCGCGCGTGGAGCTCGATGCCGGTCATCTCCGGCATCATCAGGTCGCACAGGACCACGTCGAACGGTCCGCTCGAGAGCTCGGCCAGCGCGGCGGCACCGCTCGCGCAAGCGACGACCTCGTGCGGCGCGAGGATGCGCTGCACCGCGCGGCCGACGAGCGGCTCGTCGTCGACGACGAGGATCCGGGCGCGCCGGGGCGGCGCGGGGGACAGCGCCAGCTCCGTCTGCGCCGCAGGGCGCGGCTCGGCCGAGGGGAGGAGGACGCGGAAGGCCGTGCCCCGGCCCACCTGCGTCTCGACCGTGATCTCGCCCCCGAGCGCGGCGACGATGGAGTGGCAGATCGCGAGGCCGAGGCCCGTGCCCACGCCGACCGGCTTGGTCGTGAAGAACGGGTCGAAGATGCGCGGCAGCACGTCGGGAGGGATCCCGCTGCCGGTGTCGGCGATCTCGACCAGCGCACGGCCGTCCGCCGCCGCGCCGGTCGCGGCGCGGATCCGGTGCTCGCCGGCGCGCCCCTCGGGGATCGCCTGCGCCGCGTTGATGAGCAGGTTCAGGAACACCTGCCCGAGCCGGTGCTCGCTCGCGAGGACGGGCGGCGCGGGCGAGAGCGCGATCTCCAGCTGGGCGCGGTGCCGCAGCTCGTTCGCGGCGAGCGCGAGCGCGGACTGGAGCACGCGGCGGACGTCCACCGGATCCTTCGCGTCCTCGTAGCCTCGCGAGAACGTCTTCAGGTCGCGCACGATCTCGCGCACGCGGATCCCGCCGTCCCTCGCCTCCCGGAGGGCGCTCACGACCTCGGAGCTCGCCCCCGCCCCGGCGAGCTCCTGCAGCGAGAAGTCGAGGTTCGCGAGGATGAACGCGAGCGGGTTGTTGATCTCGTGCGCCACGCCGGCGGCGAGCGTGCCGACCGAGGCCATCCGAGCGGCGAGCAGGAGCTGCGCCTCGATCCGCTTCTTCTCGGAGACGTCCTCGACGACGCCGATCGAGTACTGGAGCGCGCCCGCGGCGTCGCGGATGGCGGTGGCCCGCACGATGACCTCGGCGTGCGACCCGTCGCGCCGGCGGAAGCGCCGCGCCCGCTCGAACGAGCCGATCGTGCCGGCGCGCACCTCCGCGACCACCGAGCGCGCGTCCACCTCGTCCAGGTCCGCGAGCTCCCAGACGTGCAGCGCACGGAGCTCCGCCTCGGAGTACCCGAGGATCCTCCGCAGCGCCCGGTTCGTGTCCAGGACGAGGCCCTCGGCGTCCACGAGCAGGATCCCGACGCTCGCCCCCTCGAACGCCGCGCGGAACTTGGCCTCGCTGGCCCGGAGCGCGGCCTCCACCCGCTTGCGCTCGGTGGTGTCGCGCGCGATGCCGTGGAACCAGCGGCGCCCGTCGATCTCGTCCGAGCGGACGCTCACCTCGACCGGGAAGCTCGTCCCGTCCTTGCGCTGGTAGCGCGTCTCGAAGGCGATCGCCCCGAGCTGGATCTCCTCGCGGACGCGCTGGTCGAAGTCCGAGATGGTCGTGGGATCGCGCAGGAGGCGCACCGGCTGGCCGACGAGCTCCTCGCGCGCGTAGCCGAGGAGCGCGAGCGCCCGGTCGTTCACCTCGACGATCGTCGACGTCTCGTCCGCGACGAAGATCATGTCGTGCGCGTACTTCGTGAGGTGCTCGAGCTTGCGCGCGAGCGCGCTCCGCTCGGCCTGGTCGCGGAAGCGCTGCCGCTCCAGCTCCGCCGCCTGCGCGCGCCACCACAGCCACGCGGCGAACGCCGCCGCGACGATGAGCGCCCCGACGGAGACGATCGCCCACAGCCGTCGCTCCGCGAGCGGCGCGAACGCCTCGTCGACGTCGATCTTCGCGACGAGCATCCACGGCGAGTCCGGGACGGCGGTGACGGCCGCGAGGACGCGCTTGCCGCGGTAGTCGGTCCCCTCCACGACGCCCTGGAACCCGGCGGCGGCGCGCGCGGCGGGATCGGGTCCCTCGATGCCGACGTCCAGCGTGGCCGGATCGTTCGGCCAGTGGCGGAGCTCGTTCACGAACGAGACGCGCTTCGCGTCGGCGCGCACGAGCAGCGTCTCCGCGCTGGCGCTCGGGCCGGGCCAAGCCTGGATCATCCGGAACAGGTAGCGGTACGGGTCGACGCGCAGTACGGCCGCGCCGACGGCGGCGCCGTCGGGCGCCTTGATCGGCGCGAGGAGGTTCAAGTGGAAGGCGTCCCGCACCCCGTGCCGGTGCACGTCCGTGAGGACCGCGCGGTCCTCCCCGATCGCCCGCGCGACGAGCGCGCGGGCCGTCGCGTCGTCGAGCTCCAACGCCGATGGGCCGACCGAGTACCGGATCGCGCCGTCGCGATCCACGATCGCCGCGGCGGAGTACTCGCCGAGGATGCGCATCGACTCGAACCAGCGATCGAGGTCCGGCAGCGCGCGCGGCGCCCCGCCGGGCGGGGCCTCCACCGCAGCGCGCAGCGCCGGGTCGAGGGAGATGAGCTCGGCGTCGGCGATCCGCTCGTCGCGCCAGCGCTCGATCTCCTCGACCTTCAGCGCGGCGATCCCGGCGAGCTCGCGCTCCTTCTGCGCGCGGAG
>Ga0318493_10000752_pt1 | contig 10319 bp, 5 predicted proteins | sample GRESIP108b1f23_FD_203294 | JGI IMG/M metagenome (GOLD analysis project Ga0318493, IMG submission 203294) | Tropical soil microbial communities from Luquillo Experimental Forest, Puerto Rico - GRE.SIPMG.108b1f23 | ecosystem: Environmental > Terrestrial > Soil > Tropical forest > Bulk soil...
CGGCCGGCGGGGCGGAGGCGGCCGCTGCGGGGATCGCGCCCGGGTTCCGCTCCACGACCACGAGCGGGCGCGAGAGCACCTCGGCGCGCGAGAGGGCCTTCTCGGCGCCCGCGACCGCGGCGAGCGGCTCGACCACCTCGCGCGCCGGCGCGACCATCACCACGCGCACGCCCACGCGCGCGGCGCTCGCCGCGGTGGTGAGGGCCCCGCCCCAGCTCCCGTCCGGCGCCGCCGGCAGGAGCAGCACGATGACGTGCGGCGCCACGATCCGCACGATGGCCTCCAGCTCGGCCGGGCCGGGCATGCAGTGCAACGCATGCCCCGCCCGCTCGAGGTGCAGGTGCAGCGCGATCGAGACGTCGGCGTCCGAGCCCACCACCAGAACGCGCGACGCCGTGGCGGCGCCGGCAGGGTTCACGCGGTGCGGCCTCCGGTCTCCATGAGGATGCGCCGCTCGAGATCGGCCCGGTGCGTGGCGTTGGCGAGGGCGGAGTCGAGCGAGATCCGCTTCGACTCGTGCAGCCGGTAGAGGTACTGGTCGAAGCTGTGCATCCCGAGATCCGCGCCCGCGGTCTCCATGTACGCCTTGAGCTCGCTGATCTTCGTGCCGTCGCGGATGAGCTCGCGGACGGTGCTCGTCGCGAGCAGCGCCTCGACCGCGGGGATGAGCCCGGCGGCGTCGGCGCGCATGAGCAGCCGGAGCGCGATGGCGGCCTGCAGGTTGTCCGCGAGCCGGGCGCGGACCGTGTCCTGCTCCTCGGCCGGGAAGAGCCCGACGAGCCTCCCGATCGCGCGCGGCACATCGGGCGTGTGGAGCGAGGTGATGACGAGGTGTCCGGTCTCGGCGGCCTTGAGGCAGATGTCCGCCGCCTCGCGGTCGCGCAGCTCGCCCACCATGATGATGTCCGGGTCCTGGCGGAGCGCGGCGCGGAGCGCGTCGGTGTAGCTCGCGGTGTCCGAGCCGACCTCGCGCTGGATCACGAGCCCCTTCCCGCCGGGGAAGATGAACTCGATCGGATCCTCGACGGTGATGACGTGGAGCCGCTCCTGCTGGATGATGTGGTGGATGAGCGCGGCGATCGTCGTCGACTTGCCGTTCCCCGTCGCGCCGGTGACGCACACGAGCCCGCGGCGCGCCTCGGCGATGGTCCGGACCACCGGCGGCAGGTTGAGCGTGTCGAAGTCGGGGATCTGGAACGGGATGGTGCGCATCACCGCGCCCCAGGTCCCGCGCTGCTTGAAGATCGACGCGCGGAAGCGCGAGACGCCCGGGAGCGAGTAGCTCCGGTCGACCTCGCGGAAGTCGAGCGGCGCGAGGCCCGAGCCGGGCGCCTGCAGGACGAACCCCGCGATCGCCTCGGTGTCGGCGTGCGTCAGCGGCGGGTACTTCGCCGCGAGGAGCTCGCCGAACACGCGGTACGTCGGGGGGTAGCCCACCTCGAAGTGGACGTCGCTCGCCTGCCGCTTCACCGCGAGCTGCAGGAACGAATGGAACATCTCCTCGCTGAGCGGACCCTGACCGTCCATAGGTCCGGCGAGTGTAGCCTGGCGGCGGCGGCGCGGGCCACCGGCGCGGCGCGCGCCGGAGAGGCGACGATGTGCTCCGTGCGCCTACCCAGCCCTTGGTTGACTGAATGTGAAGCAAGCGCCACGCGTGGCCCTCGGGTCGCGACGGCGAGGCGCGCCGCTCGACGAGCCCGCGCGCGCGCCCGTGCCTGCGGTCAACCCGCTCCGCTGACGCTCCAAAAGCGAAAGGCCGCGTCGCCGCGGCCTCTCCAGCTTTCGGTGCGCGAGGCGCCGACTTCTATGACATTCCGCCAGACGCCTCCGGAGAGACGAACGGCGGGGGGAGGAGTCGAGCTTCCGGCCTCGTCTCGACTTGGACGTGATACGGGAGGTGGGCCCTGAGGAACGAGCTGTTTGGCTGGGTCGTCATGGTCAGGGTCCTTGGCCGGCCTCCGGCGGGACTCGCAGGCACCTCTCTACAAGTCGTGTGCCGTTGACCACTGCTCGCTCGGAACGAGTGATTTCGATGGGTTGACCGGGCACCGAGGCGGGACGGGGCTGTAATTCCGCCGGTGCTGAAGTACGCCAGGGTGTAGCCGGACCCCTGTATGTCGCCCAGGGGCGGACCCTTCGGCTCGACGGTCGGCGCTGCCGCGCTTACCTGTCAAGTCGTCGCCCGGGCGGGCGGCGAGCGAGGAGCGATGTTCGCGAACGTCGACGAGGTATCGCAGCGGCTCTCCTCCGTCGGGTACCTCCCGTCCAGGGAGATCGCGACGGCGGTGCTCCTCGCGGACCGGCTCGAGAAGCCGGTCCTCGTCGAGGGACCCGCCGGCGTGGGCAAGACCGAGCTCGCGCGCGCGTTCGCCGCCGCGTCGAGGCGCACGCTCGTGCGTCTCCAGTGCTACGAGGGGCTCGACGAGTCGAAGGCGCTCTACGAGTGGGAGTACGCGAAGCAGCTCCTCTACACCCAGCTCCTCCGAGACCGGCTCGGCGAGCTGGTCTCGGGCGCCCGGAGCCTCGCCGAGGCCACCGAGCGCGTCGCGGCGGAGGGCGACGTCTTCTTCAGCGAGCGGTTCCTGCTCCCGCGCGCAGTGCTGCGCGCGCTCACGAGCGCGACGCCGGCGCTCCTGCTCGTCGACGAGGTCGACAAGGCCGACCCCGAGCTGGAGGCGTTCCTGCTCGAGGTGCTCTCCGACTGGGCGGTCACGATCCCGGAGATCGGCACGATCCGCGCGCGCGCGGTGCCCCGCGTCGTCCTCACCTCGAACGCCTCGCGCGACCTCTCGGACGCGCTGAAGCGGCGCTGCATCCACCTCTTCATCGACTTCCCGTCGCGCGAGCGCGAGCTGGCGATCGTGCGCGCGCGGGTTCCCGAGGCCGCGGAGGCGCTCGCGGCGTCCGTCGTCGCGGCGGTCGCGAAGCTACGCGCCCTGGAGCTCAAGAAGCCGCCGTCGATCTCCGAGACGCTCGACTGGATCCGCGCGCTCGCCGTCCTGAACGCGGACCGGCTCGACCCCGCGCTCCTCGACGAGACGCTCAACGTCGTCCTCAAGTACGAGTCCGACGTCCAGCGCGCGCGAGAGCGGAGGGGCGAGATCGCCGCGGCCGTGCAGCTCGGTCACCGCCAGTAGGGCTCGAGCGCGGCGACCGCGGCGTCGTCGAACTGCCCGCCCGGGCGGCGCGCGACGACCCTCCACTCGGCGTCGATCCTCGCGACGAGGTACTCGCTCCGCGTCGCGACCAGCGCCGCCCGCTCGCGGGAGGAGAGCCGCTCCTCGACGGTCACGACGGCGGCTTCGCCCGGCGCGCGCCGGACGGCGACGAGCTGGAACGTCTCGAGCACACGGCCGCGGGCCGCCTGCCGCCAGAACGCGAGGGCGTGCTCGGCCCCGCGCGCCTCGGCCGCCTCGAGCTCGGCGAGCGCACGCGGGGCGACGAGGCGGGTCGCGTCGGCGTAGGCGGCCGCGTGCGGCAACGACCGGTCCGCCGCGCGGGGCGCGGCGAGCCGGACCGCGTCGAGGTACCGCACGACGACGCGCGCGGCGTCGCGCAGCGAGCTCTCCCGGGCCGGAGCCGCGAGGAGGAGCGAGATGAGAAGGGCGGCGGTGTTCATCGGGGGGGACCCTTCCCGGGCGAGGTGGAGAGACGTTCGGTCGTCGTCCGGCCCGGCGCAATCCGCGTCCGGGACGGACGCCCCGTGAGGCGTCGCCGCTGCCGCTCGCGGGCGATGCTCGATGGCTAGATTGGCGGGCGGAACCGGGGATACACTCGAAGGGCCTGGCTCCTCTCCCGCCTGTCCCACATCCACGTATGCCACCCAAGCGCGTCCTCATCGTGGAGCCGGACAACGCGTTCGCGCTCTCGCTCGCGTCGCTCTTCCGCGAGCTCGGCGCTGCGACCCGGCTCGCCGCGAGCGCCGCCGAGGCGGAGATCGAGATCGCGAGCCGGCGGCCCGATCTCGTCGTGGTCCGCGCCGAGCTGCCGGACCTGTCCGGCTTCTCCTTCTGCGCGCGGCTCCGGCACGACCCGGCCACGGCGGCGCTCCCGGTGCTGCTCTACGCGTCGGATACGGCGCCGGAGGCGCTGGCCGAGCACGCGCGCACGCCGTGGGCCGCGAACGGCTACCTCGCGATGCCCCTGGACGAGGACGCGCTGAAGAAGCTGACCGCGCGGCTCCTCGAGGCCGGCGAGCCGATCGAGAGCGCGGACGACGCCGTCATCGAGGTGGACGAGGTCGAGGTCGAGGGCGACGTCGACGGCGCGGGCGGCCCCCCTGCGCCGGACGTCGCGGCCGAGGCGGCGCCCTCGGCTCCAGAGCCGCGCGCGCCGCGCGAGCCCCCGACCGAAGAGGACCGGATCTTCGTCGACCGCGTGTTCCAGTCGATCGCCGATCACCGCGACGCGCTCGTCGCCGCCTCGCACGAGCGGAGGCCCCCGCCACGCCGCGAGCTGCTCGCGTCGCCCGAGGGGCGGCTCCAGCTCCTGCGGGACGATCTCCGCTGGCGCGAGGCGCAGATCGCCAGGCTCGCGGAGATCTGGGACGCGCGCGAGCAGGAGCTCGCCCGGTTCGACGAGCGCATCCACGTGCGAGACGTCGACCTCCAGCGCCTCAGGGACGAGGTGGACGACCTCTCGCGGCGGCTCATCGAGGCGCGCGAGCTCGCGGTGGTGAAGGAGCGCGAGTACGGACAGTCGATCGACGGCCTGCTCTTCGAGAAGTTCGCGCAGGAGAAGGAGCTGATCGAGGTCGTCGCCGGGAACGAGCGGCGCGTCCACGAGCTCGAGCGTGAGGTCCGCGCGCGCGGCGAGGAGCTCGCGCGCCGCGAGGACGCGCTCGCGCAGGCGGACCAGGCCATCGCGCAGCTCGAGGAGCGCGCGCGGGACGCCGCCGCCCACGCCGAGGCGCGCGAGCGGGAGCTGCAGGAGGAGATCGACCGCCGCGTCGAGGAGGTCTCCCGGGCGGAGGCGGCGCTGGCCCAGGCGCGGGGCGACGCGGAGGTCGCAGCGAAGGAGGCCACGGCGCGGCTCGACGAGGCCGCGGCGCAGCGGCGGGCGCTCGAGGCGGACCTGGAGCGGACGCGCACGGAGCGCGACGCGGAGGCGCGCTCGCGCGAGGCGGCGCGGATCGAGGGGGAGCAGCGGGTGCGCTCCGCGGAGGCGGAGCGGGACCGGCGCCACGCGGAGGCCGAGGAGCTGCGCGCCGCCCTCGAGGGCCGGATCCGTGAGCTCGACGTGGCGCTCGCGGAGGCCGGCCGCGCGGCGGAGGCGGCCGCCGCGGCCGCGCGCGAGGCCCAGGACGCGCTCGCGCTCCGCGCCGAGACGGGCGAGGCCGAGCTCCGGGACCGGGACGCGCGGCTGCGGCTCCTCGACGGCGAGTACCGACAGTTCCGCGACGCGGCGGCGGCGCGCGATCAGGAGGCCTCGCGCCGGATCGAGGACCAGCTCCAGCAGATCGGCGCGCTCGAAGGCGACGTCGAGGGGCTCTCGCGTACGCTGGTCGAGCGGGAGGCGGCGCTCCGCGCCGAGGCGGCGGACGCGCGCGCCGCGCTCGAGGCGGAGCGGGACGCCGCCGTGCGCGCGGCGGAGGAGGCGACCCGGGGCGCGGTCGCGCGCGCAGAGCACGCGGAGCGGACGCTGGCGGGCGCAGAGCGCGCCGTCGAGGAGGCGCGCGCGCGGATCGCCGCCCTGGAGGCGGCGATCGAGGCTGGGAACGCCGCCCGGCAGGCCGCGGAGGCGTCGTGGGCCGAGGAGCGGGAGGCGCTCCGGGCCGAGCTGGCTCGCGGGCGCGACGAGGCGGAGCGGCAGCGCGCCCGCGCCGACGGGGTCGCGCGCGAGCGGGACGCGACCGCCGCGGCGGCCGCGGAGCGCGAGGCGGAGCGGGACCGGGCGCGCGAGGCGCTCGAGGGGGCGCGCGCGGCGGCAGCGCAGCTCGAGGCGGAGCGCGGGCGGCTCGAGGCCGCCGTATCGGCCGCCGAGGCGGAGGCGGCCGGGCTCCGGGACACGATCGCGGCGGCGCGCGAGGAGGTCGCGCGCCTCGTCGCCCGCGCCGCGGAGGTCGAGGCGGACGCGGCGGCGCGCGAGAGTGCGCTCGCCGCAGCGCGCATCGCGGCGGAGGAGCGCACCGCGGCGCTCGCGGCGGAGCTCGGCGAGCTGCGCGCCGGCGCCGACGCGGCGCAGGCGGACGCCGCGCGGGCCGCCGAGGCCGCGCGGGGTGAGCTCGCGCGCGCGGGCGAAGCGCTCGCCGAGGCGCGCCGGCAGGCGCAGCGGCGTGAGGGGGAGCTCGGGGTCGAGCTCGCCGCCCACGCCGAGGCGGCGCGCAAGGCGGAGGCGTGGGCGGCCGAGGCCGAGGCGAAGGCGGAGGAGCGCGCGGGGCGCGTCGCGGCGCTGGAGGCGGAGCTCCGCAGGGTGCGCGAGGCGCTCGACGCGCTCTCGCGCGAGGCCGAGCGAAGGCAGGCCGAGCTCGCGGCCGAGCGCGACGCGCGGGCGGCGACCGCGGAGGGCGCGCTCGCCGACGCGGCGCGGCTCGCCGGGGAGCTCGAGGCGGCGCGGTCCGCCGGCGCGGCGACCGAGGCGGCGCTCCGGGCCGAGCGCGACGGCGCCCGGGCGGGCGCGGCGGAGCTCGAGCAGCGGCTGGCCACAGCCGAGGCGGAGCGCGACGAGGGCGCGGCGCAGCGCGCCGCGCTCGCGGCCGAGCTCGAGGAGCGCGAGGCGGAGCTCGCCGGCGCGCGCGACGAGGCGCGCGACGCCGACGCGGCGCGCGCGGCCGCGGACGAGCAGCGCGCCCGCATCGAGGCCGAGCTGACGGGCGAGATCGAGGCGCGCGCCGACCTCGACGCCAGGGCTCGCGCGCGTGAGCGCGCCCTCGCGGAGGAGCATGTCCGGCGCGAGGAGGAGCTCCTCGCCGAGCTGTCCCGGAAGACCGAGGCGGCGGAGGTGCTCGACGAGCGGTTCGAGGAGCTCGCCGCCGAGCGGCAGAAGCGCGAGGAGGCGCTGCAGAAGGAGCTCGCCGCGCGCGCCGAGGCCCTCCGTGCCGCGGAGCGGCGGGAGAAGGGGGCGGCGGAGACCGCCGCGGCGCGCGCGGAGGAGGCGCGCCGGCGGCTCGCCGACGCGGAGGAGCGCTTCGCCGCGCTCGCCCTCTCGCGCGAGACCGCGGAGGCCGAGCGGGCCGACCTGAAGCGCCGGCTGGACGAGACGCTCGCGGCGCAGGTGGAGGCCCGGCAGCGCGCCGACACGGCGCTGACGCGCGTACGCGACATCGAGCAGGCGCTCGCGGCGGCGCACCGCGATCGCCAGCGGATCGAGACCGAGCTGCAGGCGCGCATCGCCCGCGCGGAGACGCGCGCGGCCGAGCTCGCGGCCCGCGCTGACAAGGCCGGGCGCGACGCGACGTTCGCGCAGGCCTCCCGCGCGCGGATCCAGGAGCTCGAGGGTGCGCTCGCCCAGGCCGGGCAGGCGCGCGCCCGCGCGGAGAAGGAGCTCACCACTCGCGCCACGCAGGCCGAGGCGCGCGTCGCCGAGCTCGCGCGGCGCGCCGAGCAGCTCGCGGCCGACCGGCGCGAGCTCGAGGCCCGCGGCGTGCGCGCCGTCGAGGAGGCGCAGGGGCGGTTCCGCGACGAGCTCGCCCGCCGCGATCAGCTCCGGGCCGAGGAGCTGGAGCGGCTCCAGGCGGCGCTCCAGGAGCGGACGCGGCGGGAGCGCGCGCTCGAGGTCGAGCTCGCGCGCCTGCGCGGCGCGCCGCGGCCGGCGCCGGCCCCGGTGCCGAGGGCGACGGCCTCCTCCGCGAGGGGGGACGGCGAGAAGTAGCGGACGACCTGGGCTCACCCACATCGGGACGCGCGCCGCCTCGCGGCACCGTCGTCGTCGAGGTCGAGGCCTCGTGCGGTGACGTCGCGCCGCGGCGGCGCTCGCCTCGGCGCGCCGCCGCTCCGCCCGCCCATCCGCACCGCCCCATCCGCACCGCCCCATCCGCACCGCCCCGAAGCCGCCGGGACCGGCCACGCGGTACGCCTTCCTGACGGTAGGCACCCGAATCGCTGGGTCGGGGTCGGGTCGGGGTCGACACCGGTCCCCCTACGCCCGCTCCCTCGCGGCCTTCGTCGCGCGCTCCGCCCCCTGTGCCCGCGCCTCGGCCTCGCCGCGCGCGTCGGGGGCGTTCGCGCCGGCGGCCTCGGCGTCGGCGGTCGTTCGCGCGTCTCGCTTGCGTCCCGGGTGCGTCCGCATGCCGGACTCGTGCGCCCGGACGACGTCGCGCCCCGCGCGCTTCGCCGCGAACAGCGCGGCGTCGGCGCAGTCGACGAGCTCCCCCATCTCCGTCGCGTCGTCGGGGAACACGGCGGTGCCGATCGAGATCGTGACGCGGCCGGACGGCGCCCCGGGGTTCGGGATCCCGGCGGCGGCGATCGCCGCCCGGAGCTTCTCCGCGGCCCCCGCGGCGGCGGCGCGATCGGCGCGGGCGAGGACGACGGCGAACTCCTCGCCGCGGTAGCGCGCGACCAGGTCGACACGGCGCACCGCGGTCGCGAGCAGCGCGGCGATCTCCCTCAGGAGCGCGTCGGCCGCGCCGTGGCTGAGCGCCTCACCGTACCGCTCGAAGTGATCGACGTCGACGAGGAGGACGGCCGTCGCGTGGTCGAACCGCGCGCTCCGCTCGAGCTCCGTCTCGAGCCGCGCGAACAGGCTCCTCCGGTTCGGGATGCCGGTGAGCGGATCCGTCCGCGAGAGCCGGATCATGCGCGCGAGGAGGCGGGCGTTGGCGATCGCGACCGCCGCCTGGCCCGCGATCGCCTCGAGGACGCGCGCCTCGTCCTCGGCGAGCGCGCCGCTGGGCCGGCGGACCGCCAGGGCGCCGACCCGCTCGTCGCCGCGCATCATCTGGGCGGTGGTCCAGCCCGGGCGCGCGTCGTCGGGGCGGAGCCGAGTCCCCACCGCGCCCGCGTCGCCGCCGCTGACCGCGCGCACGACGAGCTCGCTGGTCGCCTCGTCGGCGAGGAGGACCTCGACCTCTGCGTCGCCGAGCGCGGCGCCGGCGCGCGCGGCGACCGCGCCGACGAGCTCGTCGAGGTCGAGCGTGGCCGCGAGCGTGCGCGCGGTCTCGGCGAGCGTCGTGAGCTCGCGGACGTGGCGCTCGAGCTCCGCCTTGAGCGCGAGCTCGCGCTGCATCGACGCGATCGACGCCGCGTCCTCGATGCGCCGCACGTGGAGGTCGGTGATGGCCGCCAGCGTCTCGTTGAACGTGCTCGCGACGGCGCCGAGCTCGTCCTCGGACTCGACCGGCACGCGGTGCAGGAAGTCGCCCTCGCGGGCCCGGCGCATGCCCTGCGCGAGCCGCCGGAGCGGCCGCTCGACGAGGACGTGGACGACCGTGAGGTGCGCGGCGGCCATCGCCGCCGCGAGGACGAGGAGCGCCACCAGCGCGGAGTGGTATAGGGGCGCGGCTGCCGCCGCCGGCGCCCGGAGATGCGTCTCGTGGCGCAGCCAGAGCGCCGCCACGCCGACGAGGACGAGGACGGGGCCGCCGACGGCGACGAGCAGCTTCCGTCCGATGGAGCCGCGGATGGGACCGGCCATGCGCCGAGACGTTATAAACCCGGGATGCGGATCCTCAAAAGCCGTCTCCTCGCCGACCTCCCGCACGGCTTCACGACCCGGGACGGCGGGATCTCGCGCGCGCCGTGGGACGCGCTGAACCTCGGCGGCGCGGTGGGGGACGACCCGGCCGCCGTCGGCGAGAACTGGGCACGCCTCGAGCGCGAGACCGGGCTCCGCTTCGCGCGCGTGCGGCAGGTGCACGGCGCGCGAGCCCTCCGCGCCGCGGCGCCGACCGCGCCGGTGGAGGAGGCGGACGCGGTCGTCTCGGTGACTCCGGGGGTCGCGGCGTGCGTGTCCGTCGCGGACTGCGTCCCCGTGCTCCTCGCGGACCCGGTCGGCGGCGCGGTCGCGGCCATCCACGCGGGATGGCGGGGGACCGCCGCGCGCGCCGCCGCGGAGGGGGTCCGCGCGCTCGCGCGCGAGGGCGCGGAGCCGGGCCGACTCGTGGCGGCGGTCGGTCCGTCGATCGGTCCTTGCTGCTACGAGGTCTCGCCCGAGCTCGCCGACCGCTTCGGCCGCGAGATCGGGCCGGAGGCGGTTGCACTGGGCGGAGGCGCGCCGCGCCTCGACCTGTGGCGCGCGAACGTCCGCGTGCTGCTGGACGCGGGCCTCGCGGCGGAGCGGATCGAGGTGGTCGGGCGCTGCACCGCCTGCGAGCGGGAGCTGTTCTTCTCGCACCGCCGCGACGCGGGGCGGACGGGGCGCCAGGTGGGGTTCATCGCGCC
>Ga0318493_10000756_pt1 | contig 10296 bp, 4 predicted proteins | sample GRESIP108b1f23_FD_203294 | JGI IMG/M metagenome (GOLD analysis project Ga0318493, IMG submission 203294) | Tropical soil microbial communities from Luquillo Experimental Forest, Puerto Rico - GRE.SIPMG.108b1f23 | ecosystem: Environmental > Terrestrial > Soil > Tropical forest > Bulk soil...
TGTAGGGCGCAGCCGTCGTCCCGTTCCAGAGGTTGCCGGCGCTGTCGAGCGACTTCGCGCCGCCCGTCCCGCTCGTGGCGCCGAACGAGGTGTTGGGGAAGCCCGCGTCGTACGGGGGCGGCGTGGCCGGGGCGGCGAGGGCGCAGAGGTTGTTCGACTCACCGCACGGATCGACGCCCTGCCCGTTGTACGAGCAGGTGATGAAGTTGTACTGCGCGACGACGGGGTCGGTGTTCACGCGGCTCGTCATGTACGTGAAGAGGTTCTGCTCGAACGTGATCTGCTGCGAGCCACCGCCGGTGAGGTTGATGCCGGAAGCCAGGTCGTCGGGGACGTCGCCGCCGGTGGTGTTGCCGGTCGCCGGGTTGAAGTACGAGTTCTGGAGGAAGAGCCGGCGGGCGAGGAGGTACGAGGAGTTGCGGACGTTGTTGTCGGTGGGCTTCACGCCGTTCACCTTGATCGCCTTCGTGCCGTACATCGTGCCGTTCGCCGCCTCGCGGCCGGCGTAGCCGATCACAGTGCCGCCGCCGTTCCGGATGCGGTTCGCGATCGAGGTCGTCACGTCGGTCGAGGGCTTGGTGGGCGTGCTGAACGGGTCGGTGTCGCTGAGCGCGACGACGAGGCCCTGGGAGCAGTTCGCGTTCCCGTCCGTGGCCTGGCAGGGCTTGCCGGTGGTCACGTCGGTGCAGCTCGTGGGCGCGTGATCGGCGTCGGCCCCGACGCACGGCCGGCGGACCGGGTCGAAGTCCTGGTTGTTCAGGTTGAACTGGCAAACCTCGCCGGCGGGGCAGTCGGTGTTGACCTTGCAGGAGGTGTTCGTCCGCGTGACCGAGCAGACGCCGGTCTGGGCGGTGGCGCCGTTGATCCCGCCGATCGCCTGGCCGTTGCAGAAGCGACCGCCGGTCCACGGGTAGCGCGGATCCTGCGGGCCGAACGACGTGACCACCATGACGCGATCCTTGATCGTGTCGGTCGTGCCGGAGTTGTCGTCGCGGCGGTAGATGTGGTCGAGCTGCGGCACGCCGAGGGCCGTGGAGAGGTCCTGGAGCGCCCGGATGCGGCGCGGGTCGGAGCAGGCCTTGAGCGAGCCGGTCCCATCGACGCCCGAGAGGACGATCGACCACAGGTTGTTGTAGTTCACGGCCGAGGAGAGGTTGTTGAACGCCGTCCCGGTCGTGAAGTCGGTCGGGTAGTTGCCGTTGGCGACGCCGCCGACGCACGTCGACGTCGTGGCCCCGGTGCAGCCGTTCGACGCGCCCTGCTTGAACGAAGCCGGCGAGGCGTAGGTGTTCGTGAAGACGTTCCAGTCGATGTCGCCGAGCCCGCTGCCCGTGCCGGTTCCCTTTGTGACGAAGACGGCGGCGTCGAGGCCGACGACGTTCTGGCAGACCGGAGCCCACGCGGCGTGGCCGGACTTGCCGATGTTGGCCGCGAGGTCACGCTGCACGAAGGTGCCGGTGATGGCGTTCGCCACGGTGGCGGCCGAGTCGATGGTGCCCGGGCGCATGTTGCGGGACATCGGCCCGATCGACTGGACGCCGAGGTCGACGTTGCCCGTGCCGCCGAGCTGCTTCATCTGGTTCTCGGCGTTGCCCGACCCCGTGCCATCGTAGAAGAGGCTCTCGGCGCCGGTGACGCCGGCCGTCCGCGCGTTCTTGATGGACTGGGTCGTGATGTCGAACAGCGTGTCCGAGCCCTTCAGGTGGTAGCAGACCGTGGTGGTGCCGGTCACGGTGTTGCCGTTCGCGTCGCAATCCGCCATCGCCGGAGTGGCGAGCCCGGCCAGGGCAGCCACTCCCGTTGCGAGAGCGAGCTTCTTGATGCACGTTTTCAACATGTGAAATGCCTCCAAGGACGGTTTGCCCCCGCGGCGCTTTTGCGCCCCGGTCCCTACTCGAGCCCTTCTCGTGCGTTGAGCACGCCGAAGGTAGGCGATCGGCATTCCCCCGACCTGCGACGTTTGTGTTAAACGCCTGCGTCCAATTCGACGCAAACGCGACGTATTGCCGGTGACATACGGCGAAAATACGTGCGCAATCGCGGGGCCGGGCCGCGCGACGAGATCAGGGCGTGAACGTGCCCGTGAGCGCGTCGGCCCAGGAGACGACGGGCGAGCTGCGGAAGGGCGCCGAGTCGAACGGCGCGGAGCTCGCCGTCGCGGTCACCCTGGCAAAGTACGTGCCGCCGGCTGCGAGGATGTCGGGCGGCAGCGTGATCTGGGTCGACCGGGTGACGACGCGCGCGACGGTCGTGCGCACGGTGCCACTGGCGACCGCGCTCAGCGCCTCGATCTCGAGCACGTAGTACGACGGGCTGCCCACCGCCGGGGGCGCCCACGAGAAGGTCGGCGTGGTCGTCACCGGGCTCGCCAGGTCGCTCAGGGCGTCCGCGCCGTCGATGCGGAGGCTTTGGACCGGCGTCAGCGCTGGAGTGAGCAGCGCGCTGGCCGCCGGGAGCGCCTCGCGGCTCCCGACCGTGCTCGTCTCGTACACGGGCGTCGTCGCCCCGGGAGCCTGGTACGCGACCGAGGCCGCGTACCGGACCTCCCGCAGCTCGAGCCAGGACTGCGGCAGGAACTCGCCGTACGCGAGCGGCGGCGAGAGCTGGAGCGGCGCGGCGCCGACGGGCAGCTCGAGCGTTGCGAGCTCGGGCCAGCCGCCGGACGGGACAGGCGCCGGCGACTGCAGGCTGTAGGGACTGGCCAGGATGGCGAGGCGGTGCGGGGCGACGCGGCCGGCGACGAGCCTCGAGGCCGGCGCCATGCTCGCGAGGTTCCGCTCGAAGTCCGGCGTGCTCCACTGGACTGGCAGGCTCCCGGACTGAGCGACCGGGAGCAGGTTCACGGCGAGCGAGGTGGCGGCGCCGTCCGCGAGCGCGATCCCGGTCACCATCCCGGATCGGACCGCGGAGCGGTACGCGACGCCGTCGGGGCGCTGCACCGGCGCGAGCTGGTGGAGCCACAGCGAGTCCGAGGGGACGAGCAGCGCGAGCGGCGCGCCCCACGTCATGGAGATCGTCGCGGTGGTCGCGCCGTCCGCGACGCCGCTCGCCGGCACCGGAGTCCACAGCCCGGCGCCCGAACAGGTCGCCTCGAGCTCGCCGAGGCTCGCGCTCCATGGCTCGAGCCCCTGCACGGCGAACGAGACCTGCGTGCCTGCCGCGGCCGGTGCCGGATCGCACCGGCCGAGCTCGTCGTAGCCGAGGTCGACCGTCGAGGCGTTCGTCTCGACGAGCCAGCGGACGCCGTCCGGGTCCGTGAGGGACAGGAGGAAGGGCCCCGTCGCCGGGACCTGCGGGATGATGAAGGAGCCGCTCGGCGAGAACGTGCCGAGGAGGAACGAGCCGTCCGCCGAGAGGTGACCGCCTGCGTACGTGACCCAGGAGCCGGGGCTCGTCTCGACGAGCGCAGCTGGCGCGGCGAGCGAGGCCACGTCGGGGGCGGCGATCGACAGGATCGTCGCCATCGCACTCCCTGCGGCGGGATCCTCCCAGCACGTCGCAAGCCGCCAGCCGACGACGTCGCGCGCGGTGTTGTCCTGCTGGACCACGATGGACAGCGCGACGGTCGTGCTCGCGTGATCGTTCGCCGCGGTGAAGGAGACGGTGCAGTGATCGCTCGCGGAGGTCGGCGCGGTCCAGACGGTCGACGGCTGCGTCGGATCCGAGAAGGTGCCGCACGAAGCCTGCCACGAGGTGGAGAGCGTGCCGCCCGAGCCCGGCGCGCTCACCTGCGCCGTGAGCTGGGCCGCGCGGCCCGGCGCGACGATCGCGGGCGACACCGCCAGGTACTGGACGACCGGGTTCGAGATCTCCGGCCCGCTCGGCGGCGCGACCTGCTGGAGCGCGACCGAGATCGCGGCGGTCCGCCCTGGGGCGACGTCGACCTGGGCGCCGCCGCGGAAGAGCGCCGTGCCTCCGGCGTCGTAGGCGACGAGATCGAAGCTCCGCTGTGGCCCGGCTGGGACCTCTGTCACCGAGGCGGACCACCCCGAGCCCGCGGAGGGTGAGAGCTGCCCCACGATCGGCGCGAAGGCCGGACCGCCGCCGGGGCCGACCGCGAACGTCACGCTCGCGACGCCGGACGCCGTCAGGTCGCTCCCGCTCGCGGCGAGTTGCACGCGGGCGGATCCCGCGTCCGGAGCGTTCGCGGATCCGCATGCGGAGCAGACGAGCGCGGCGAGGAGGAGGAGGGCTGAGGATCGTGGCTGCATGAACATTTGATGCGTCGCCAGCGGGCGCTCGGCGGCTCACGTCATACCACCGGGTGGCTATGACCGTGCGGTGACGACCGCGTGAACGTCAGAGTGAACGGGTCACGCAATGGCGTGGAACCATTGATAGGCGATCACGACGCGTGAAGAGGCGACGGGACGTCGCAGATTCGACACGCCCTCGCCACGGCCTCCTCTGCTAGACGACGGTCTCTCACCCGACCGTCAGGACCCACACGACGATGATCTGCATGTTCTTCCAAGGCCGCCGGCTGATCGCGGCCGCCGTCGCGCTCGCGATCCTCGCGATCTCGGGCCGGACCGCCGCGGCGGACGAGGCCGTCGCGCGCGTCGGCGGCGTCGACGTGTCGGGCGCGGAGCTCCGCGCCTACCTCGACAGCCTCGGCGCGCAGGAGAAGGCCGCGATCGCGAAGGACCCGGCGCTGCTCACGCCGGTCGTGCGCTCGTACCTGGCGCGCCAGGCGGTCCTGAAGGAGGCGCGGGCGAAGAAGTGGGATCAGGAGCCGTCGACGAGGGCCCAGCTCGACCGGCTGAGGGATCAGGCGCTGGCAGAGCTCTATCTCGACTCGGTCTCTCAGCCGCCGGCGAGCTACCCGAGCGACGCGGAGGTGCAGGCCGCCTACGACGCGAACCAGGCGGCGTTTCAGGTCCCGCGGCAATTCAGGATCGCCCAGATCTTCGTCGCCGCACGGAAGGGCGAGCCCGGAGAGGACGCGGCGAGGAAGGGAGTCGAGCTCGCGAAGAAGCTCGAGCGGAAGGGTGCCGACTTCGCAGCCCTCGCCGCGTCGGAGAGCGACGACAAGGCGGCCGGCGCGCGCGGCGGCGAGATCGGCTGGCTCGCCGAGGGGCAGATCGTCCCGGGCATCCGCGCGACCGTCACCGGCCTGGCCCCCGGCGCCGTCTCGGCCCCGGTCCGGCTCGACGATGGCTGGCACGTCGTGAAGCTGCTCGAGACGAAGGCCGCCTTCACGCGCACACTCGCCGAGGTGCGCGGCGCCGTCGCAGCCCAGCTCCGCGCCGAGCGCGCGAAGGCGAACCGGCAGGCGTTCCTCGCGAAGCTCCTCGAGCAGAACCCGCCCGCCATCAATGAGCTCGCGCTCTCGAAGCTGGTGAAGGCAGAGCGCTGAGGCAGGCGCCGGCCCGCCGTCGCGTTACGCGCGGAGGTGATCCGCCGGCGGCCCGTACGCGGAGAGCCGCAGGACCCGCCCCTTCGCGTCGAGGACGCGCACCTCGCCCGCGAGTTCGACGCCCCATTCGTGGAGCGCGTCGCTGAGACGCCGTTCGGCCTCGGCCGGAGTCGGGGAGCGGAAGTGGAACCGGTACTCGTTCCGATCGACGACGAACACGCACTCGAAGTACGGCTCTCGATTCGCCATTGAGCTCGCGTCCACCGCCGCGCGGATCGTGATCGGGCGGGGATCCGCAGACTGTCCCCTGGCGCCGCGCGCGTCAAGCGCTCCGGGAAGGTCCCGCGGGCTCCCGCATCACGGCGACGACACCTCCTACTTCGCGAACACCTCCGCCACCGGCGTCACCCGGATCGCCTCCGGCCGGATCCCGAGCTTCGTCGCGCCGATCTTGCGGTCCTCCTCGAGGAGGGCCGCCGGCTTCTCGCTCTCGTACTTGACGGTCGAGATGCCGTCCGCGGCGAGCGCGGCGGCGAGCCCCTTCGCGTCCTTCGCGACGGCCACGATCTCGAGATCGTCCGCGGAGAGGTGGGCCCGGATGGCGCGGTTCACGTCGTCGCGCGTGAGCTTCGCGAGCCCGTCCCTCATGTAGCGGGTGAACTCCGGCGTGCCGTACCAGCGCCCGTCGAGCGCGTAGCCGACCTGCTGGTCCTGGCGCGCGACCATCACGGCCACGTTCTTCACCAGGTAGGCGCGCGCCGCCTCGAAGTCCTCCTGCGAGAGGCCGTCCCGGATGAGCGCGCGGAGCTCGTGGAGCGCGATCCGGATGGCCATGTGCGCGTTCGCGGGGACGACGGGGCGGATCCAGATCTCGAAGAGCTGGGCGCGCCGGCCGACGTTCGCGTCGGGGAAGAGCAGGTACATGCCGCGCGGGAACGCCTCGATGTAGGCGTAATCGCCGTAGTTCATGCCGCGCGCCTCGCGGATCCGCTGGTAGAGGTGCGAGGTGGACGAGCGGTGCTCGCCGAGCCAGGTCTTCGCGAGCCAGAGGGCGACGAAATCGGGATCGCCGCGGCGCACGTCGAGCGTGTGGCCGAGGGAGATGGCCACGCCGGGCGTGTCCTTCTCGACGATCTCAACCCTTAGCCCCTTCCGGTGCCGGGCGGCGACCGCGGTCGGCGCGGGCCTCGCGCCCAGCGGGAGCTTCGCGAGCTCCGCCTGGACGCGGGGGACCAGAGCCGCCGGCGCGTCTCCGCCCACGCCGACGGTGACGTTCGCGCGGACGTAGTGGGCCGCGACGAACGCCTTCACGTCGTCCAACGTGACCGCGTCGATCCCGGCGAGCGTGCCGAGCGCGGGGTGGCCGTAGGGCGTCCCGGCGAAGAGATCCGCCTGGAGCCGCTCCTTCCCGAGCTCCTCGTCGTTCGACGCGCGGAGGTCCTGGACGAGCGCGTTTCGCTGGTCGTCCTTCACGCGCCGGAAGTCCTCCTCTCGAAACGCCGGCTCGGTGAGCTGAGGCAGCGCCACCTCGGCGAACCGCTCCCAGCCGTCCCTCGGGAAGGTGCCCGTGAGCGTCACCAGCTCCTTGTCCACCTGCGCGTCGAGGCTCGCCGCGAGCGGGTGGAGGGCGTCCCTGATCTCGTCGATGCGCATCCGGCGCGAGCCGGCATCGACGAGCATGGCGGCGGAGAGCGCCGCGAGCCCCTCCTTGCCGCTGGGATCGCGCGCGCTCCCGGCCTCGAAGAGGAGCTTCAGCGTCACGACCGGGAGCTTCCCCGGGACGACGATCACCGGCCAGGCGGCGCCGGCGGTCCCGGCCTGCGGCGCGAGGGAGGCGAGCGGCGGGGCCTTGTCGATGCCGGCCGGGAGCGGGTCCTTCGAGAGCGTCGTCACGACGAGCCGCTCGTCGGTGAACCAGCGCCGCGCGGCGGTGAGGAGGTCGTCCCGCGTGAGCGACGCGTAGGTCCGGTAGAGCTGGTTCGCCGTCGCGAAGGAGCGCCGGTACATCGCGAAGTGCGCCACCGTGTCGGCGACGGCGTCGGTGGAGTCGAGGGAGCGCACGAACGCTCCGCGGTTGTGGGCCCGCTGGTCGGCGAGCCGCTGCGCGGAGGGGGCCTCGGCGCGGGCGCGCGCGAAGGTGCGCAGGATCTCGTCCCGGACGCGCACCGCGTCCTCGGGGCGCTTCAGCCGCGCGGCGACCGTGACCAGCCCCGGATCGACGTTCCCGCCGGCGTCGGCGTCGAGGGTGTCGACGACCTGTTCCTCGACGACCAGCTTCTTGTACAGCTCGCTCGTCTCCCCGAACCAGAGGTCGAAGAGGAGGTCGACGGACGGCCAGTCCTTCCCGGTCTCGGAGAACGCCGGGCCGTGGAACGCCACCGTCACCCACGGGAGCGTCGGCGTGGCCCACGGCAGGTGCGCGTAGACCGGTCCGCGCGGTGTCGGCTCTTGCGGGACCGCGATCTCCTGGCCCCCGCCGCGCTTCCACTTCCCGAAGGTCCGCTCGACGAGCGGGAGCACCTGCCTCGCGTCCACGTCACCCGCGACGACGAGCGTCGCATGCTCGGGTCGGTACCAGCGCGCATAGAAGACCTTCGAGTACTCGTACTGGTTGGGCATGTCCTCGATGTCCCGGAGGAAGCCCATCGTCGTGTGCTTGTAGGGGTGGACCTGGAACGCCGCGTCGCGCTGGACCTCCCGGAGCTTGTGCATCGGGTTCGACGCGCTCTTGTTGTACTCGCCGAGGATGGCGCGCGACTCGGTCTTGAAGCCCTCGACCGAGTAGTCGAGGTTCATGAACCGGTCCGCCTCCATCTCGAGGACCTGGGCGAGGTCCTCCTTCGAGAAGGTCGTGTGGAAGTTCGTGAGGTCGTCGGAGGTGTACGCGTTCTGGCGTGCGCCGAGGCGCGTGAGGACCGCCTGGTAGCGGTCCGGCGGGTAGGCCTTCGTCCCGCGGAACATCATGTGCTCGAAGAAGTGGGCGAAGCCCGACTTCCCCGGCTCGACCTCGTTGCGCGACCCGGTCTGCATCGAGATCTGGACCGAGACGAGGTCCGGAAACCCGGTCGGTACGACGATGACGCGGAGGCCGTTCGGCAGCGTCCGCTCGACGGCGGGGAAGGGGAGGACGTCGGCCGGGGTCTTCGCGGCGGCGGGCGCGTTCGCGGCTGCAGGCGCGGCGGAGAGGGCGAGGGCGAGGAAGATCGTGCGCATGGAGTCACCGTGGGCGGTCGGTTCAGGGGGCCACGGCCGTGCCGACGCGCGCGCCCAGCTCATCGAGGAGGTTCGTCGCCTTCGCGACGTCGGACAGGAACCAGAGGAGATACCGGCTGTCGACCTGGATCGACCGCGTCGCCTCCCGGTCGAAGAGGAAGTCCGAGGCGATCGTCTCGTACGTCCCGTCGAAGAGGAGGCCGACCAGCTCGCCCTGGTCGTTCAGCACCGCCGAGCCGGAGTTCCCGCCCGTCGTGTCGACCGAGGACAGGAAGTCGACCGGCACGTCGCCGAGCTTCGCGTCGACGTACGGGCCGGCCCTTCTCGCGATCTGGGCGCGCATCGCCTCGAGGACCGGCGCCGGGATCTCGAACTCGGCGTCGCCCTTCCGGTGCTTCGCGACCGCGCCGGCGAGCCGCGTCTGGGGCAGGTAGACGAGGCCGTCGCGGGGCGAGACGCCCTTCACGACGCCGTAGGTGACGCGGAGCGTCCGGTTCGCGTCCGGCGCGACGAGGCCCCCGGCCTTCGCGAGGAGCGCGCGCGCGTAGACGGGCGCCACGCGGGAGCGCGCGCCCTCGCGGGCGTAGCGGGCGTCCTCGAGCTGCCGCTCGAACGGCCGGAGCGCGGCGAACAGATCGAGGAACGCGTCGTGCCGCGCCGCGAGGGCCTTCGGCGTCGCGTCGAGGAGGCCGAGGCGCGTCGCCTTCTCCTGGAGCTTCGTCCCGGCGTAGAGCCGGTCGAGGAACGCGTCGATGCGCCTCGCCGACTCCTCCGCGGGCGCGCCCGCCGCGAGCCCCACGGCCTCGTCGAGCGGCGCGATCCGCTGACCCTGCGGCAGCGCCGCCGCCTCGATGAGCGCGTAGCGGAGGAGCGCGCGGTCCGCCTTCGGGTCGTAGGTCTTCTCGAGCCGCTCCAGCTTCTCCTTGAGCCGCGGCCACTCGCGCGCCTGGAACTCCGGCTCGCGATCGAGGTCCTTCTTCGGCCGCTCCTCCGCGAGGCGCGCGAGGGTCCGCGCGGCGTCGAAGAGCCCCGAGCCCTGCGCGAGCGCCTCGAACGTCGCGTCGCGCTCGCGCGTCCGCTCCTTCTCGGCCTGGATCCGGTCGAGCGCGGGGAGCGCCGCGCCATACTCGGCCTGGCGCTTCGGGTCGGCCGCGATCCACGCCACGAGCGCCTGCTCCTCGGCGGCCTTCACCTGGAGGAGCCCGCCGCGGGAGGCGCCCTCGACGACGCCCTCCCGGTTCTTCATCGAGTTCGCGAGGCCGCGCACTCGCGCGCTCACGCGGATCTTCGTCTCCTTCGAATCTTTCGAGAGCGCATCGAGGAGCTGCAGCATCTCCCGGTTGCGGCGGACCGTCCGCGGGTAGCTCCACTCCATCTGCTCCGTCACCTCGCGAAGCGTCCGGAGCCGCTGCGTCCGCCCGGGGTAGCCGGCGACGAACACGAGCTGCCCCTCGGCGGCGCCCTTCGGCGAGACGGCGAGGTGGTGCGCGGGCCGGTACGGGACGTTCTCCTTCGCGTAGGGCGCGGGCTTCCCATCCTTCGAGACGTACGCGCGGTAGAGCGAGAAGTCGCCCGCGTGGCGCGGCCACATCCAGTTGTCCGTCTCGCCGCCGAAGTTCCCGACGTTCCCGGGCGGCGCGAACGCGAGGCGCACGTCCTGGAGCTCGAGCTGGGCGAGCTCGTACCAGCGCGCGCCCTCGAAGAAGGAGGCGACGGTGCAGCGG
>Ga0318493_10000765_pt1 | contig 10250 bp, 6 predicted proteins | sample GRESIP108b1f23_FD_203294 | JGI IMG/M metagenome (GOLD analysis project Ga0318493, IMG submission 203294) | Tropical soil microbial communities from Luquillo Experimental Forest, Puerto Rico - GRE.SIPMG.108b1f23 | ecosystem: Environmental > Terrestrial > Soil > Tropical forest > Bulk soil...
TCTTCTGGCACGTGGAGAACTACTTGCGCCAGTTCATGCAGCCGCTGGGTTATCCGGGGCCGGCGGAGTCGCTCACCGTGCGCATGGACTACCCCATGGATCCGTGGGTGGCGCTGACGAACTACCCCTACGTGATGCTCGGCCAGCCGATCGCCGGTTTCTGCAAGGACGTCTCCCTGTCACACGACGTCATCTATCACGAGATGGGGCACACGGTGATCTACGGCTACGGCATCCAGCCGGGCGGGCCGAATCAGGAAGCGAGTGCGCTCCACGAGGGGCTGGCCGACTATTTCACCGCCGCGTTCACCGGCGATCCCGCGATCGGCGAATGGCTGTACATCACGTACCCGATGGGTGCCACGCGCGTGGACCAGCCCGCACCGCCCTGGGATTACGCGCACTACAACGACGTGGGGTTTGCCGGCGGCCCGCGGGGCTCATCGTGGGGCAACGGCATGATCCTGTCCTCCATGCTCTGGGACCTGCGCCAGCAGATCGGCGCTTCCGCCGACTCGCTGGCGCTGGAAGCGCTCGTCTACCAGCCCACGCTTCCGACCTGGTCGCAGTACGCGGACGGGCTCTACCTCGCGGACCGCGACCACCACGGCGGGCGCTTCCTGCCGGTGATCGCGGCGATGCTGGGCCGGCGGATGATCCACGGCACGGTCTCGGCCCAGATCGCCGGGCCGTCGGCGCTCGAGCCGGCCGAGCCTGGCCAGTTCCACGCGCTGCCGTGCTGCAGCGGCGTCCCGGGGCGCTATCACTGGCGCGCGCGCGGCTGGTGCCGCGGGATGCCGTGCGAGCCGTGGCGGGATCTCGGTGACGACGATTCGGTGTCCGTTTCGTTCACCGGCGACAGCCAGATCGAGCTGAGCGTGGTGTCCTCGTTGGGCGACGTCGACACCGCGCGCTCGTTCGTGAGCGTCGGCCGCCCCTTCCTCCTGCTCGAGGGTCCGACCCGCGTACCGAAGAACGCGACCGGGACCTGGAACCTGCGCATCGCCGCATCTGCGCCGTTGCTGATCACGATGTACAGGCAATGGTTCGCGCCCGGTGGCTTTCTCGAACCGCTTGGCCAACGCACGACGGTCTCGTTCCCGGTCACGGCCCCGGTGCGGGTGAGCGCGAAGCTCATCGACGGCCGCGGCCGGTCGGCGACCGCGCAGCTCGACGTGGAACCGTTCACCGACAAGCCGCCGGCGGAGTCGACCAGGCCGGTGCGCCTGACGCAGCGGGTGGACGGCTCTGGCCGCGCGGAGACGTTCGTCGAGGTCATCCAGGCGACGACGCTTCGCATCAGCGTCTACGACCTCCACGGCCGGGAGCGCGTCAAGCTGCTCGACGACGCCCAGCCGCGCGGCGCGCGCATGATCCGCTGGGACACGCACGTCCTCGAGCAGGGCATCTACTTCGTGCGCGCCGTCACCGCCGCCGGCCAGACCGCCGACCTGCGCTTCCTCGTGCTCCGCTGATCGCGACCTGCGCGCTCCGTTTTCGGCGCGCGCAGCCAGTCAGTCTGTCCCTGCCGCCCGAGGTGATACCGGGACAGACAGGAGAGCCGCCGCAGGTGACCGCAGAAGGGACAGACTGAACCGCTGCGTGGGCCGCAGGTTCGGCGTCGGCTTGAGGCGTGCGCGAAACGTGGCCTAGACTGGCCGGCCACTCGCAGCGCCGTATGGGCCCGAACGCGGAGCCGGACGTGAGCGAAACCGAAGCCAGGAAGCAGTTCGTCGAGGACCTGACCGACCAGTCGGACGACTTCTCGAGGTGGTACCTCGAGGTCGTGCGCAAGGCCCAGCTCGCCGACTACACGCCCGTGCGCGGCTCGATGGTGATCCGGCCTTACGGTTACGGGCTCTGGGAGCACATGCAGCGCCACCTCGACCGGCGCATCAAGGCCACCGGCCACGAGAACGCCTACTTCCCGCTGCTGATCCCCGAGTCGCTGCTCAAGCTCGAGGCGGACCATGTCGAGGGCTTTGCACCCGAGTGCGCCTGGGTCACCGAGGGCGGCCGCGAGAAGCTTGAGGAGCGCTACGCGATCCGGCCCACTAGCGAGGCCATCATCGGCCACCTCTACTCGCGCTGGATCGAGAGCTACCGCGACCTGCCCCTGCTCCTGAACCAGTGGTGCAACGTCATGCGCTGGGAAAAGGTGACGCGGCCGTTTCTGCGCACCTCGGAGTTCCTGTGGCAGGAGGGCCACACCGCGCACGCCACCGAGACGGAGTGCCGCGAGGAAGTGCTGCGCATGCTCGAGGTCTACCGCGACTTCATCGAGACCGAGCTGGCGATTCCCGTGTACGCGGGCAAGAAGAGCGACGCCGAGCGCTTCGCCGGCGCCGACGAGACTTACACGGTGGAAGGCCTGATGCGCGACGGCAAGGCGCTCCAGTGCGGCACGTCGCACCACCTGGGGCAGCACTTTGCGAAGGTGTTCGACATCACGTACCAGGACGAGCAGGGCAAGCGCCAGCACGTCTGGCAGACGTCGTGGGGCTTGACGACGCGGATGATCGGCGCGCTGATCATGGTGCACGGCGACGACCAGGGCCTGCGCCTGCCGCCGAACGTGGCGCCGGTCCAGGCGGTGGTGGTGCCGATCTGGCGCAAGGACGAGGACCGTGCGGCCGTGAAGGCGTTCGTCGATCGCGTGCGCGAGGCCCTCGGTGATCGCGTGCGCCTCAAGATCGACGACCGCGACCAGTACTCGCCGGGGTGGAAGTACAACGAGTACGAGATGCGCGGCGTCCCGCTGCGGCTCGAGGTGGGGCCGAAGGACGTCGCGAACCAGGCGGTGATGACCGTGCGCCGCGACACGCGCGCAAAGGAGAGCGTGCCGCTCGCAGCACTCGCCACCCGGCTGCCCGCGTTGCTCGCCGACATCCAGGCGACGCTTCACCGCCAGGCGGAGGAGTTCCGCGCGCAGAACACGGCGCTCGCCGGCTCGAAGGCGGAGGTGCTCGCGCACTTCGCGGCCGACAAGCGCGGCTTCGTGGCGGCGCCGTGGGACGGCTCGGCGGCATTCGAGGCCGAGGTGAAGGAGAAGACGGGCGCGACGCTGCGTTGCATGCCGTTCGACGTGTCGAGCTTCGCGGCGCTCGAGAGGCCCGGCCACCGGGTCGCGCTGTTCGCGCGCTCGTACTAGCGGACCCGCGCTTGGCGCCGGCGCGCGTGCTGGTGCGGCTTCCGAACTGGCTCGGTGACTGCATCATGGCGCGGCCGCTGCTGCACGCCATCCGCGCCGGCTGGCCGGCCGCGAAGCTCCTGGGTGTGGGGCCCGAAGGCCCGTGCGCGCCCCTCGTAGACGAGCGGCTCGTGGACGAGTTCCTGCCGTGGCCGCGCGCGAGCGCCAAGCGCGCCGACGCGACGCGGCGCGCCCGTGCCTGGCGGCCGGAGCTGGCGTTCGTGCTGCCGGCTTCGTTCTCGAGCGCGTGGCTCGCCAAGGTGTCGGGCGCCCGTGACCGCGTGGGCTACCGCGGCGAGTGGCGCGACCCGCTCCTCACCGAGGCGTTGCCGCGCGCGCCGCGCGGCGAGCGCCACCTGGCCGACGAGTTCATGGACCTGGGCTCGAGGTGCGGCCTGAGCGGTGTGCCGGTGCCGCGGCTGGTCCCCGGCCCCGAAGGCGCCAGGGCCGCCGCCGGGCTGCTCGCCCGGGCCGGCATCGGGCCCGGCGATCGCATCGCGCTGCTCGGCCCGCGCTCGGCGTTCGGCCCCGCGCGGGAATGGTTCGCCGAACGCTTCGTCGCGGTGGGGCGCCAGCTCGTCGAGCGCCGTCTCAAGGTACTGGTGTGCGGCACCGCGGGCGAGCACGAGACGTGCGCCGCGGTGGCGCGGGAGATCGGCGGCGGCGCGCTCTCGATCGCGGGCGAGACCTCGCTGCCGGCGCTCGTGGCCGTGGCCGCGCGCGCGAGCCTCGCGCTCTGCAACGACTCGGGGCTCGCGCACGTGGCCGCCGCGACCGGCGCGCCCACGATCCAGATCTACGGCTCGGCCGCGAGCGGCTGGACGGCGGCGCGGGGCCCGCGCGTGCGCGTGCTGCATCGCGCACCCGTGTGCTCGCCGTGCTGGCGCCGGCGCTGCGTGATCGGCACGCGCTGCCTGGACGCGGTGCGCGTGCAGTGGGTGATGCGCCACGCCGACGAACTCCTGAGCGCAGCGGAGGCGGGATGAGGCTCGGCGTCCACGCGCCGGGGATCGCGCCGGGAGGCCGGATGGAGCGGGCCGTGCTCGGCCTCGCCGCACGCGGTCACGCGGTCGCCGTCGTGGGCCGGCCCGCGGCGGGCTCCGCGCTCGGGGACTCGAGCCGGCCCGCCGGCGGCGCCGAGGCCGACGTGCTCCTGGGCGCCGGCCGCGCGCTGCCCGCGGCCTGGTGGGCGGCGCGCCTCCGCGCGCGTGCGCTCGTGCTCGCGCTCGATCCCGCCATCCACGCCCGCTGGGGGCTGCTCGACCGCTGGGCGTGGTCGCTCGGCGCGGGGCACGGCCTGGTCGAGGAGTCCGCGGCCGCGGAGTTCCTGAGCCGCACGTCAGAAGCGGAGCAGCATCGGCTCGTGCTCTGGCCGGCGGACGGCGCGTCGACGGACGACGCCGCGCCGAGCACGCTCGCGGAGACCGGCATGCTCGAGCGCGTGTGCGAGCGCGCGCTCGCGCGCCAGGCGGCCGGTCCCGGGCGCGCAGCGCTGTTCGTGGACCGCGACGGCACCGTGATCGTGGAGCGCGAGTATCTCTCTGAGCCGCACGGTGTCGAGCTCATACCAGGCGCGGCGGAAGCACTTCGCCAGGTGCGGACCGCGGGCCATCCGGTGGTCGTCATCTCGAACCAGGCAGGCGTGGGCCGCGGCCTCTTCACCGAGGCCCGCGTGCACGAGGTCATGGCCCGCATGCGCGAGCGTCTCCGCGCCGATGGCGTGGAGCTGGACGCCATCCGGTTCTGCCCGCACGCGCCGGACGCGGGCTGTGACTGCCGCAAACCCGGCGGTCGGCTGCTGCGCGAGGCGGCGGACGACCTCCGCCTGTCGCTCCGCGACTCGGCGATGGTGGGCGACCGTTGGATCGACGTCGACGCGGGCCGCGGCGTGGGCGCGGCCGGCGTGCTCGTGCGCACGGGCTACGGCGCGGGGGAGGAGCGCTCGGGCGCCGACCGACCCCCGGCCGACGCGGTCGTGGACGACCTCGCGGCCGCCGCGCGCTGGTTCCTTCAGCGCGTGGACTAGGCCGCCCGCGCCGGCCTAGTGATCCGGCGAGAGCTCCAGGACGAAGTCCTGGCCGCCGTCCACGAGCCGGTACTGCACCACGTAGCCCGGCACCTTGAGCTGGGACTCGGCGAGCCAGCGGTCCTCGACCAGGTCCTCGAGCCGACGCGGCAGCGCGCCGCGCTCGCGCGCATAGAGCTCCACCGCGAAGCGCAGGTCGCGCGCGTCGCAGGCGGCGTAGACGTCGGAGGCGGGATCGAACGTGTGCACGACGTGGACCTGCGACGCCGCGAAGCGCACGAGCAGGATCGCGAAGATCATCGCGCCCGCGACGATCAGCTCGTTCACCCAGCGCGGTCCCAGCCGTTCCTGCCGGGGCGGCGGCGCCACCGGCTTCACCGGCACCACGCCCGGGTCGCGCCGGCCCACGAACTCGATCCAGTGCGCCTGCATCATGCGGTGGAGCGACTCGTAGGCCTCGTATTCGCATAGCGGCGCCGCGGCCACCACCTCCGACAGGGTGTGCTGGCCGTCGACGATGCCGAAGATCTCGCGCTCCTCGTCGGAGAGCGGCTCGGTCGGGTCGGGCAGGTCATGAACGCCTAACAGCTGGTGCGGGTCGCGGAACACGGTCACGAACTGCTTCTGCTCGTCGACTCGGCGCGCGGCCTCCATGATCGCGCCTTCCATACTCAGCGTGACGAGCGGGGCGCCGGGCCAGCGCACGTTGGGGTCGAACCGGTACGTGCCGTGCTCCCAGCGGACGAGGCGGGTCAGGTCGTTCAGGATCTGGCGCTCGATCAGCGGCGCCAGCTCGCCGGCCTCGACGTAGCGGCCGTTCGCGAGCAGGTCCTCGAGGTCGCGGCCGGACTCGCGCTGGATCGTGAGCAGGCCGCGGAACTGCTCGTCGGAGAGGCGGTGGGTCTGGAGCAGGAACGCCGCCAGCGGGTCGTCCTTGCTCATGCCGTGCGTGCGGGTGGAGACGATGCGTCCCTCGGTCACCCACACCAGCGAGCGCTCGGTGTTCCACTCGAGCACGAGGCAGCCGGATTTCTTCTGCGAGCCGAGGAGCTGGAGGATCTCCATCGCCGAGAAGTCGTGCAGGTTCCCCTGGAGCGCCATGTCGAGTCTCCTACGCGGCCATCGACGACTGGCGGCGGCTGGCCTGGGCGAGCCGCCCGTGCGTGGCGGCGTCGAGCTGCTGCTCGCGGTGGCGCTCGATGGTCATGACCAGCGCGTACGCGGCCAGCGACCAGGCGTAGACGGCGCCGAGCGCCAGCAGCACGAACACGTGCGGCAGCTCGGAGCCCGGGATCGTGAGCCGCGGCGTCACCGCGAACGGCAGCACGGAGCTGAACGCGAGCCGGGCCAGGAGCCAGGTGGCGGAGAGCATCGCGACCGGACCGGCGACGCGGTGGTGCGCGAGGAGCCCGTACCCGGGCACGAGCGCGGCGAGACCGGTGCGCACGTAGCGCTCGGTGTCACGACGGCGCGCGCGATGCTGGAGCAGGAGCGTGCGCGAGTACTCCTGTGTCTCGCTGCCGCCGCTCACCCGGTCGCACTCCGGACACAACGCCGCCTCGCGCCGCCGCCGGGCGCAGCGCCGGCAGACGACGACGCCGCAGTTGCTGCACGTGCGCAGCGGCAGCCGGCGATGCTCCCAGCGGCCGCCGAGCCAGCCCGCGACCATGAACGCGATCGCGGCGAGGCTGAACGGCCAGCCGGCGGCCTCGATACGGCCGCGCAGCAGCAGCGGCAGCGGCTGCGGGCCGCGCGGCGCCGCGGCGCGCGACAGCGCACCCCAGAACGTGGACGGCGCCGGCCACACGTCCACGAGCGGCAGCATGCCGGCCGCGCCCGAGCGCGACTGGAACTGCTTCACCATGTCGAAGTCGATGGCGGACGCCTGGCGCAGCTCGTCGCCGGCGCCGGCGTAGTCGAACCTCCGCGTCAGGAGCTGCGACGCGTTGAAGTGTGCGGCGGCGTTCGTGGCGTCGCGCTGCACGGCGCGGCGGTAGAGCACGAGCGCCTCGTCGGAGTGGCCGCGCATCGCGAGCACGTTGCCGAGGTCCGTGAGCACGGCCGGGTGCTCGGGCCAGGCCGACAGCGCCGCACGGTAGGCGCGCTCAGCGACGTCGAGCTGTCCGCCCTGCCGCGCGTGCCACGCCAGCGCGAACTGCGCGAACCCGCTCTCCGGGTCGCGCTGCGCGCACGCCTCGAGGCGCGCCTGCGTCGCCGCGTCCCACGCCGCGTGCTCGATGAGCGGCGCCTCGTAGTAGGGCGGTGCGTTCGTGCGCAGCGCGAGCGTGAAGCGGTCGAGCGTCGACAGCGCGAACGGCGCCAGCACCGACGCGGCCCCAAGCAGGCCGAACAGCACGCGCTCGCGCAGGCGCAGGTGGGGGAGCAGGAACGCCATCAGCCCGAGCACGGGCAGCGTCAGGCCGAGCCCGGCGAGGAACGGCAGCGCCAGCATCACCGGCACCCACCAGCGCGCGGTGACCGGCGAGATCACCGTGGCCAGGTGCTCCTCGAGCCCGTGCGCGAGCTGCTGGCGGCGGAGCCACACCACGATCAGCCCTGCGGCGAGCAACCCCACGAACAGCGCTTCGAGCCCCAGGCCGAGCACGTTCGCCACCGCGTCCAGTTGCACGGTGAAGTCGCGGCGGACGCGGTCCACGATCACGGCCCAGTGGATGAGCGTCTGGGCCGGGTCGGTGAACAGGAACCACCCGGCGAGCGTCAGGTGGGGCGCCAGGAACGACGGGTCGAGCTCGATCGCGCCGCGCACGTTCGCCACCGCCTCGGGATCCTGGCCGGACTGCCGCGCCATGAGCCCGCGCCGGTAGAAGAGGCGGGCCTCGATGGGGAGCGCCACCAGCTGCTGCTGGTTCTTCCACGCCACCCATGCGGTGACGTCGCGCAGGTCCGTGGGCGCCGCGTGGCTCACCGGCTCGCGCTCGGCGGGCTTGGTCGCGGCTGGCGCTATGCGGTTCGCCTCCGGGCGAACCACGGGTGTCGGGCGATCCGGCGTCACGCGAGCCAGCGCCGCGCGCGCCGACGCCGCGCGCGCCGACGCCACCGAGTCCGCGGGTGCTGCGGAACGCGCTTCCGGCTGGTCGACGGCCAGCGTGTCGGGCGGCTGCGGCTCCTCCTGCGCGCGGACCGGCCCCGCGAGAAGGATCGCCATCGGGAGCGCGAGCAGAGGGAGCGCTTGCCAAAATCGCGCTTGCCAACGTCGAGCGTGCGAGGGCCCCGCGGCCGAAGTCCGGGCACGGCCACGCCCGCGAACCGTCTTCCCTGGTCGGTTCATCCCGCGCATGCTCTTGACACTCCGCGTGTTCGCTCCTTACGGTCCGGGCGTTCGTATCCGGTATCGGCGTTGTCGCGCAGTCACTTGAGACGCATCTCCCGGCCGTTTTCCGCGCCTCGCCCCGCTCCTTACCGACCAGACCCGGACCCGACGCCACCCGAGACCCCGCGCATGAACCCCATCGACACCCGCACCGCGCCGTGGATCCGCATCCGCGAGGCGCCCGAGCACGTCGGCGAGACGGTCGAGGTGCGTGGCTGGGTCACGCACCGGCGCTCCAGCGGCAAGGTGCAGTTCCTGGTGCTGCGCGACGGCAGCGGCCAGATCCAGTGCGTGGCCGGTGCCAAGGACCTGTCCCCGGAGCAGTGGGAGGCCAGTGCGGCGCTGACGCAGGAGTCGGCGGTGATTGCGCGCGGCACGGTGAAGTCCGACCCGCGTCAGGTCGGCGGCGTGGAGCTGGGGCTCTCGAGCCTCGAAGTGGTGGCGCTCGCGCCCGAGTACCCGATCACGCCCAAAGAGCACGGCGTCGACTTCCTCATGGACCACCGCCACCTCTGGCTCCGCTCGCCGCGGCAGCAGGCGATCCTCCGCGTGCGCGCGCAGATCGTGTCCGCATTCCGCGACTTCATGGACAGCGAGGGCTTCACGCTCGTGGACGCGCCCATCTTCACGCCGAGCGCGTGCGAGGGCACGACGACGCTGTTCGAGACGCAGTACTTCGACGACAAGGCCTACCTGTCACAGAGCGGGCAGCTCTACATGGAGGCCGCGGCCATGGCGCTGGGGCGCGTGTACTGCTTCGGGCCCGCGTTCCGCGCGGAGAAGAGCAAGACGCGCCGGCACCTGATCGAGTTCTGGATGATGGAGCCGGAGTGGGCGTGGGCCACGCTCGACGACGTCATCGCGCTCGAGGAGCGGCTGCTGATGGCGACGATCGGTCGCGTGCTCGATCGTTGCCGCGAGGACCTGAAGCTCATCGAGCGCGACGCCTCGAAGCTCGAGCGGGTGAAGGCCCCGTTCCCGCGCATGCACTACAACGCCGCCGTGAAGCAGCTGCACGAAAAGGGCATGCCGTTCGAGTGGGGCAGCGACTTCGGCGCGCCGGACGAGACGGAGCTCTCCAGCCGCCACGACTCGCCGCTGTTCGTGACGAACTACCCGGCGGCGGTGAAGGCGTTCTACATGGAGCCCGATCCGACCGACCCCCGGCTGTCGCTGTCGTGCGACTGCCTCGCCCCGGAGGGCTACGGCGAGATCATCGGCGGCGGGCAGCGCATGTCGAGCCTCGAGCTGCTGACGCGGCGCATCGACGAGCACGGCCTGCCGCAGTCGGCGTTCGAGTGGTACAAGGACCTGCGCCGCTACGGCAGCGTGCCGCACTCGGGCTTCGGCATCGGCGTCGAGCGCACGCTGGCGTGGCTCGCGGGGCTCGAGCACGTGCGCGAGAGCGCGGCGTTCGCGCGCATGCTCTACCGGCTGACGCCGTAGTCACGGTGCCGCACCGCCCGAATCCCCCGAATCTTGACACTCCCCGCACAGCTTCCTAGTGTCCGCCGGCTCGCGCTCCGCCACCATGGGTCCACCGCTTCCCGCAGGCGTTCATTGACATGCCCGGACACGCCCCGATAAGCTTCCCGCACTTCGTTTTCCGGGGCCCCGGCCGCGTTCGGCCGGCGTCGGCCCTCCGCGTCTGCGTGCTGGTCTTCTGGACCGCGCTCGCCAGCGCGGGTTGCACGCGCCGGAGC
>Ga0318493_10000780_pt1 | contig 10175 bp, 9 predicted proteins | sample GRESIP108b1f23_FD_203294 | JGI IMG/M metagenome (GOLD analysis project Ga0318493, IMG submission 203294) | Tropical soil microbial communities from Luquillo Experimental Forest, Puerto Rico - GRE.SIPMG.108b1f23 | ecosystem: Environmental > Terrestrial > Soil > Tropical forest > Bulk soil...
GCCCACACCCGCTCGGCGTCGCTGGCCGAGTACACCGACAGCGCGCGCTGGGCCAGGCCCGGGATCGCGAAGTCGTTCGGCCGGCTGCCGAGCGCCAGCACCAGCCGTCCCCAGCCGACCGGCCCGGCCCCGGTCAGCAGCCGCCGGCCGGCCAGGTCGAAACCATTGATCTCGGCCTGGACGAAGCGGACCCGCGTGGCCAGCATGTCCTGCAGCGGGATGCGCACCGCGTCGGCGGCGCGGGTGCCGCCAGCGACCCGGGGGAGCTCGGTGACCACCTGGTGATAGTCATGCCGGTCGATGAGGGTCAGCTCCACCTTCGGGTGGTCGCGCAGCTTGGCCGTCAGGCGCAACGCGACGTGCAACCCGGCGTAGCCCGCACCGGCCATCACGATCGGACCGCCGATCCCGGCGGTGGATGCATCCACAGCGTCCTCCATGGGCATTGTCCCTCTTCCCGCGAAGATGGCTGTCGGCGGGTCGGGGTGGCCGCCGGCTGATAGCCGCACCTCCCCAAGGCATGACATCATCCCGAACTATGCGCAAAGACCTGCGGGAATCCCCTGAGTACGCCGCGGTCGCCGAGCATCTGCGGCGGCTGCACGAGCCGGCTTTCGGCAGGCCGCACCGCGTCGCCGACCTCGTCACCACGACCGACGGCAGCCGGATCGTGGTCACCGGATCGGTCTATGACGAACTCGACGGGCTGCCGCGCACCGCCCTGTACGAGGTGCGGGACGGCGCGCTGCACGCGCTGACCTCTGGCGGCGGGTCAGCCAAGGCCGCCCGGCTCGCGCCGGACGGCTCATCTCTGGCCTTCCTGTCCGACCGGGCCAAGGCCGAGGTGTTCCAGCTCTACCTGCTGGCCGAGGGGCAGCTGGGCGAGGCCCGGCCCGCGCCTGCCGTCCCCGGCACGGTCGAGTATCTCGCGTGGTCACCGGACGGCACCCGGATCCTGCTCGGGGTCGCCGGGCTCGGAGCGGAGATGGCTGACGCGCAGGGATCGGGGATGGCCGGCCCGGGCGAGTCCGGGCTCCCGTCCTGGTATCCGGAGGTCGAGGCCGGGACACCACAGGATGCCTGGCGCGGTCTGTGGCTCTACACCCCGGCTTCCGGCGAGCTCGCCCGGGTCTCGCCCGACGGCCTGAACGTCTGGGAGGCGGCCTGGTCCGGTCCCGGACATGTGCTGGCCATCACCAGCGAGCAGCCCGGCGAGGACGACTGGTACGGCGCGGTGCTCAGCCGTCTCGACATCTCGACGGGTGAGGTGACCGAGCTGCTCCGCAGTGACGTCCAGCTCGGACTGCCCGCCGGGACGTCTGACGGCACGAGGGCCGCCGTGGTACAGGCCGTATGCAGTGACCGGTGGATCGTGGCGGGTGACCTGATCCTGCTGGACCTGGTGGCCGGCACCAGGTGCGCTGTAGACACCGCCGGGACAGACGTCACCGCGGCCCAGTGGATCGACGGAACCCGGCTCGGCTACATCGGCCAGCGCCATCTGGACAGCGTGGCCGGGATGGCCGAGGCCGGTGAGGGACCCCTGCCGGAAACGATCACCGCCAAGGAACTGGTCGCGTCCGCGCAGTCGTGGGCGAGCTGGTTCAACCCGGCCGGCGCCTTCACGTCCGACGGCCGGGTCGTCGTGATCCGGGACGACTACGACCTTCCGCAGCAGATCGCGATCGTTGGCGCGGGCGCCGACCAGGTGCTGGCCAGCCTGGCCCAGGCCGGCACCGACTACATCCGGTCGGTCGCGGGTTCAGCCACGGACGTCAGCTGGAGGGCCCCCGACGGGACAGTGATCGAGGGAGTCGTGTGCACGCCTCCCGGAGCCGGGCCGTTCCCGCTGGTCCTGCTCGTCCACGGCGGGCCGATTGGGGCCTACCAGCGGAGCTGGGCGATGGGCGACTACGCGGTCCCCCTGCTGGTCTCCCGCGGGTACGCTGTGCTGCTCCCGAACCCGCGCGGCAGCTCGGGGCGGGGGCAGGAGTTCGCCGCCGCGGTCGTCGGCGACATGGGCGGCGCCGACACCCATGACTACCTGTCCGGAATCGACGCCATGATCGAGCGCGGGATCGCGGATCCGGCGCGGATCGGCACGATGGGCGTCAGCTACGGCGGGTTCATGTCGGCCTGGCTGGTGACCCAGGACCAGAGGTTCAAGGCCGCCGTGGCCGGCTCGCCGGTGACCGAGTGGTACAGCTTCACGTTCACGACCAACATCCCGCGCTGGGGACTGTGGTTCCTGGACAACGCCGATCCCGAGGAAACCGGCAACCAGGTACACACGCGCAGTCCGGTCATGCACGCGAGCAAGGCCAGGACGCCGACCCTGCTCACGGCGGGGGCGAGGGACCGGTGCACGCCGGCCGGCCAGGCCAGGGAGTTCTACCAGGCACTGAACAGTCATGGCGTCGACTCAGAACTGGTGATCTACCCCGGGGAAGGACACGGCGTCAGCCGGTTCCCGGCCATCACTGATTACCTGACCCGGCTCGTGACCTGGTTCGAGAAGTACATGCCGCCGAACTAGCCGGCCAGGGGAGCGAGATCAACGGCCTGGGGCCGGCCCGGCGGCGCGCGGGGTCACCAGGCCGGTCTGGTAGGCGAAGACGACGAGCTGCGCCCGGTCGCGGGCGCCGAGCTTGATCATCGCGCGGCTGACGTGGGTCTTGGCGGTGGTGGGACTGAGCACCATGGCGTCGGCGATCTCGTCGTTGCTCAGCCCGTGCGCGGCCAGGGCCACGACCTCACGTTCCCGGTTGGTGAGGGTTTCCATCCCCGCCGCGGCGACCGCGTCGGGCGGCCGGGCGACGAACTCGCTGATCAGGCGGTTGGTGACCGCGGGGGACAGCAGGGCGTCCCCGCGCATGACGATCCGCAGCGCCTGCAGCAGCTCGGCGGGCTGGGTGTCTTTCAGCAGGAACCCGCTCGCGCCCGCCCGCAGGGCGGCGAAGATGTACTCGTCGAGCCCGAAGTTGGTGAGGATCACGACGCGCACGCTGTCCAGCCGCTCGTCGGCGACGATCTGCCTGGTGGCTCCGACGCCGTCAAGCACCGGCATCTGAATGTCGATAAGCGCGATGTCCGGGCGGTGCTCGGCGGCCAGCGCGACCGCCTGCCGGCCGTCGGCGGCCTCGGCGACCACCTCGATGTCGTCTTCGGCTTCGAGCAGCGCCCGGATGCCGCTGCGGATCAGCGCCTGGTCGTCGGCCAGCAGGATCCTGATCACGACGGTGCCCGCGCGGGGAGTTCGGCGCGCACCTGGAAGCCGCCGCCGTCTTGCGGTCCGGCCCGGAGCCGGCCGCCGAGCGCGGACACACGTTCCCGCATGCCGATAAGGCCAAGCCCGGGGCCTGCCGACCGGGTGCCGCTGCCCTGGCCGTCGTCGTCGACCTGGACCGTCAGGGCGTCCGGCGTGTAGTGCAGGCGCACCGACGCCCTCACCTGATCGCCGCCGCCGGCCAAGCCGGCGTGACGGCTCACGTTGGTGAGGGCTTCCTGCACGATCCGGTAGGCAGCCTGGTCCACATCGGCCGGAAGCGCCCGCTCGGCACCGGTCACGGTCACCGTCACGGGGAGCCCGGCTGCACGCGAGCGTGCCACCAGGCCGTCCAGCTGGCACAGGCCGCTGCCGTCGCCGTCCTCCGCACTACGCAGCACGCTGAGCGTGGCGCGCAGTTCCCGCGCGGCGTCCGCCCCCGCCTCCTGGATCGCCAGCAGCGCGGGCGGCACCTCCTCGCCGCGCTTGCGCGCCAGGTGCTCCGCCACGCCAGACTGAACCTGGATCACCGAGATGCTGTGCGTCAGGGAATCGTGCAGCTCACGGGCGATCCGCAGCCGCTCCTCCATCGCCCGGCGCTGGGCGGCTTCGTCCCTGGTCCGCTCCGCCTCGTCCGCCCGCTGCTCGACCTCGCGGACATGCAGCTGCCACATGCGGAACGTCACCACCATGACGCCCGCCGAGATGAGCCATCCGGCCGCGTAGAACTTTCCCTGGCCGCGATCCGTGCGCATTCTTCGAGCGTACGCGCCCTGCCCGCGAGTGCGTCCGCCTGCCGGACCCATTTCCGACTACTCCCTGCGGAGTACACGCGCAGGCCGCCGCATCCCCGCTGACCAGGCAAAAGACGGTTCCCGTGCACGACGACGGAGAGGCGCCCGGCCGGCAGCATCGAAGGTATGGAAACGACACCTTCTGCCATCACGCAGGCACCACCCGACCCCCGCCGGTGGCTGATCCTGGGCACCGTCAGCCTCGCCCAGCTCATGGTGGTGCTGGACGCCACGATCGTCACCATCGCGCTGCCGTCCGCGCAGCGCGCCCTGGGCTTCAGCACCGTCGACCGGCAGTGGGTGGTGACCGCCTACGCGCTGGCGTTCGGCAGCCTGCTGCTGTTCGGCGGGCGGCTCGGCGACCTGATCGGCCGCAAGATCACGTTCCTGGCCGGCGCGCTCGGCTTCGCCGCCGCGTCCGCCGTCGGCGGCGCGGCGACCAGCTTCGGGATGCTGGTGGCGGCGCGCGCCGCCCAGGGCGCGTTCGGCGCGCTGCTGGCACCCGCGGCCCTGTCGATCCTGTCCACGACGTTCAGCCACCCGAGGGACCGCGGCAAGGCGTTCGGCGTCTACGGCGCGATCGTCGGCGCCGGCGGCGCGATCGGCCTGGTGCTCGGCGGGATCCTGACCGAGTACCTGACCTGGCGCTGGTGCCTGTACGTGAACCTGTTCTTCGCCGGGCTCGCGGTGCTGGGAGCGGTGCTGCTGCTCAAGAACCAGCGCTCCTCCACCAGGACCCGGCTGGACCTGCCCGGCGTCGCGCTCGTCTCGGCCTCGATGTTCTGCCTGGTCTACGGGTTCTCCAACGCGGCCACCCACAACTGGCACACGCCGTCCACCTACGGCTTCCTGGCCGCGGGCGTGGCGCTGCTCGCCGCCTTCGCGCTCTGGCAGACCCGCGCGGCCAGCCCGCTGCTGCCGCCCCGGGTGGTGCTCGACCGCAACCGCGGCGGCGCCTACCTGGCGGTACTGATCGTCGGCGTCGGCATGTTCGGCATCTTCTTGTTCCTCACCTACTACCTGCAGCAGACCTTGCACTACTCCCCGGTGGTCACCGGCGTCGCCTTCCTGCCGCTGATCGCCATGGTGGTGGTGGCCGCCAACCTGTCCAACGTGGTGCTGCTGCCCCGGGTCGGCCCCAAGCTGCTGGTCGCCGGCGGCATGCTACTGGCCGCGGGCAGCATGGTGTGGCTGACCAGGATCGGCCTGCACTCGGGTTACGCGGCGGCGGTGCTCGGCCCGCTGATGGTGGCCGGCCTGGGCCTCGGCTTCACGATCGCGCCGTCGATGAACACCGGGACGTTCGGCGTGGCGCCGCAGGACGCGGGCGTGGCCTCGGCCACGCTCAACACCGGCCAGCAGGTCGGCGGGTCGATCGGCACCGCGCTGCTGAACACGATCTTCGCCAGCGCGGTGGCGCGCTACCTGACCAGCCACCTGAGCCCCGCCACCGTGGTCCACGGGCACCCGGCGGCGTCCCTGACCGCGATGTCGCTGATCCACGGCTACACCATCGCGTTCTGGGTCGCGGCGGCCATCTTCGGCGCCGGCGCGGTGATCTGCGGCGCGCTGCTGCGCTTCGGCCCGCTCCGCGCCCCCGGGGACGCGGAGGCCGTCCCGGCCGAGGCAGTCGCGCCGGAAGCCGTCACCGCACACGCCGCGTAGCGGCACGACATCGCCGACTTGGGGTGGGCTGCCGCAGGCCGGCCGCCCACCCCGGCTGACCGCAGCGAGAACCGCCCGAACGTTCACATCGACCCCGAGGAGGAGCCACATGCTGGCACCTACGCGCGAGCGGCGCGACCAGCGATCGTTCCTGCTCCAGCGCGCGCAGCCGGCCATGACCGGACTCATCGACGGCTCCCTGTCGACGCTCGCCCCGATCTTCGCCGTCGCCTTGGCCACGCACCAGCCGCACACCGCTTTCCTCGCCGGGCTGGCCACCGCGACCGGCGCCGGCGTGAGCATGGCGTTCTCCGAAGGACTATCCGACACCGGCGACCTGACCGGCCGCGGCAGCCCTTACTCGCGCGGCGCGATCACCGGCCTCGGCACGTTCCTCGGCGGCGTCCTGCACACGCTGCCGTTCCTCATCCCCCAGTACCACGCCGCGGTGCTGGTCGCGCTCGCGGCGATGGCGTTCGAGCTGGTGGCGCTCGCCTGTATCCGCCGGAGATTCTTCGGCACCGGCTTCCTCCGCTCGTTTATTTCCATAACGGTCGGGGGCGCCATCATCGTCACCATCGGCGCCGCCCTGGGAGCCGCCAACTGACAGCAGCGACGCCGCGCTGGCCGTCTGCGGCGGTAGCAGCGGGATCCGGGAGGTACGACCGCCAAGATTCTGACGCATGCCGTTGTGTATCTACGCGCGCCCGCGTGGCTCTGGATAGGCAAACGAGCCGCTCAGCTGGAAGAACATGCCAGCCCACGTCCTGATCTGGAGACGCCATGTCGGTTGTCAACGAAACCGGGCCGCGCATCGTCGGGCGGGCACCAGGCGCGCCGCGGCGCACCGTTCTGCTGACCGGCGCGTCAGGTGTGGTCGGGCGCGCTCTGCTGCAACGGCTGGATGATCTCGACGTCGTGTGCCTGGTGCACCGTTCCCCGGTCTCCGGTCCCCATGTGACCGCAGTGCCGGGTGACATCGCCGAGCCGATGCTCGGGCTGGCCGAGCAGGCCTACGCGGAGCTGGCGGCCAAGGTCGACGCGGTCATCCACTGTGCGGCGATCACGGACTTCAACCGCAGTGACGGCAGCCTCGAAGCGACAAACATCGCGGGTACGGGGCACGTGGCCGCCTTCGCGGTTGCGGCGAACGCCGTGCTCTACCACGTCTCCACCGCGTTTGTGCGCACGACGGTGGACGGTGACCGCGGCCGGACCGCCGTCGGCTACGCCTCGTCCAAGGCGGCCGCCGAAGAGCTCCTGGGGTCCCGGGGCGTGCCGCACGTCATCCTTCGGCCGTCGATTGTCATCGGTGACTCGGTCACGGGCGAGATAGGCGCGTTCCAGGGCCTGCACCAGGTCGTGGCCGGCCTGTTCGCGGGCATGGTGCCGATGATCCCGTTCGACCCGGGCTGGCCGGTCGATTTCGTCCCGGCCGACGTCGTCGCCGACGCTATCGCCTGCGTGGTCGAGAACCGGGTGAGCGAGGGCGAATTCTGGGTCAGCGCCGGCGACCGGGCGCTCCGCCTCGACGAGGGTGTCGCGGTCGTCATCGAGGCCGCGCGCGTCCTGGGGGTGAGCATCGACACGCCACGGTTCGTGCCGCCGGACATGTTCGACCGGCTCATCGGCCCGGTCTTCCTGGATGCGCTGCCGGCCAGGATCCGCCGGAATGTCGTGCGGATGCTGGAGTTCTTCACGATCTATCTGCGATCCGGTGACACCAAGCCCAGCAGCCTGGACCAGCTCGTGGCGCTCGGCATGCGGCCGCTGCCCGACCAGCGCGAATCGCTGCGTAACAGCGTGAAGTACTGGGCGGCGCAGAAGGGCTACGTCCGGCGCGAGGCGGAAAGGGCGGCCTGAGATGACCGCGCCAGCCAGCCGGGATCTGGTGCTCGATCGCTACGCGAAGCACGTGAACTCCTCGCTGGCCAGCCTGGCCCGGCTGATCGCGGCGCCCGTCGAGGTGAGCGCGGCCGGGTCGAAGGTGCGGGGCAGCGACGGGCACACCTACCTTGACTGCGGGGGTTTCGGGGTCTTCCTGCTCGGCCACTGCCACCCGGCTGTCGTCGGCGCAGTCCGCGCGCAGCTGGAGCGTAACCCCCTGGCCACGAGGCTGTTCCTCAACCCCGAGCTGGCCCAGGCGGCCGCGGATCTGGCCGGCATCGCGCCGTCCGGGCTGGACTACGTCTTCCTGACGAACTCGGGAGCCGAGGCCACCGAGCTCGGGCTGAAGCTGGCCCGCCTGGCCGGCCAGCGCCACGTGATCGCCATGCACGGCGGATTCCACGGCAAGACGCTCGGTGCGCTGTCGGTGACCGGGCGGGCGCAATACCGCGACCCGTTCGGCCCGCTGCTGCCGATGGTGGACTTCGTGCCATTCGGCGATCTCGCCGCGCTGCGGGCCGCGCTGACGGCTCAGTCGGTGGTACTGCTGGAGCCCGTCCAGGCCGAGGGTGGTGTCAGGCTGCCGCCCGACGGCTACCTGCGGCAGGCCCGGCGGGCGTGCACCGAGGCCGGCGCCGTGATGATCCTCGATGAGATCCAGTCCGGCATGGGCCGGCTTGGCGCCTGGTGGGGTGCTGACCTGGCCGGCGTCACCCCGGACATGCTGCTGACCGGCAAGATCCTCGGCGGCGGCGTGATGCCGGTCGGCGGCGTCGTCGCGTCCGCGGCGCTGTTCGCGCCGCTGAACGCCGACCCGCTGCTGCACTCCTCGACGTTCGCGGGCAACCCGCTCGCGGCCGCCGCGGTCACCGCGACCATCGGTGCCATCAAGTCCGAAGGCCTGATCCAGCGCACACGCGAACTTGGCCCGCAGGTCCGCGCCCTCGCCGTCGGCGCCGTCATGGCCCATTGCCCGCACCTGGTCACCGAGGTACGCGGCGAGGGGCTGCTGATCGGGATCGACTTCGTCTCGCCTGACGCAGCGGCCGAGTTCCTGATCGGGCTGCTCGATGAGCACGTCATCCCGTCCTACTCGCTCAACTCCGCCAACGTGCTGCGCCTGACGCCGCCGGCGATCCTCGATGCAGCCGACCTCGACTGGCTCGGACGCGCCCTGACAGCGGCGGCCAAGCATGTCTCTCACACGGTGCCCGCCACCGCCTGACCACCATTCCGCCACAGCCACCAATCTCAAGGAGATCAAATGCGCGCCGTCCGCCTCCGGCTCCACGTGCCCAACCAGTCAGCGAGCGACGTGTACGCAGCACTCGCCGACTTCGAGCGCTATCCCGTCCTCTGTGAGGCCGTCCAGAAGGTCGCCGTCACCGAGGTGTCCGAGAACGTCACCGTGTCCGCCTGGGAGGTCACCTTCCGGGCCGGCCTGCTGCGCTGGACCGAGGAGGACACGTTCGACTCCGGCGCCCTGACGATCACATTCCGCCAGCTCGACGGCGACATACCCGTCTTCGACGGCTCGTGGCAGGTCGTCGACGCTGGGCCGGGCAGCGAGGTCCTGTTCTGCGCGAGGCTCGACATGGGCATCCCGAGCCTGGCCGACGCGCTTGAGCCGATCGCGGCGCGGACGCTGATCGACAACGTCGTTTCGATCGTACGCGGGCTGGTCGGCGGCGCCGAGCTCGCCGAATCCGGCATAGAGGTCCCGGCCGGGAGCGTGTCATGAACCTGCTGCGCACCGAACGAGACACGCTGGATCGCTATATACCGGGGCTGGACAAGTACCTCAGCGAGATTCCGCTGCTGGAGCTGGAGCAGCCGGGCTGCGGCGCGCTGCAGAAGTTCCGCGAGCTGGGCGGGCCGGCCCTGCTGGTACCCGCCGAGTATGAAGGCAAGGGAGCATCCTTGCTGGACGCGGTGCGCATCCAGCGCGCGGTGGGCAGCCGGTCGCCGTCGCCACGACCATGCACCACTTCTCCGTTGCGTCCCTGGTTGAGCTGACCGCGGCCGGCAACGGGTTCGAGTGGGCGATGCTCATGGCCATCGCGGAGAACTCATGGCTGCTCAGCTCCGGCTTCGCCGAGGGCAAGCCGGGCCAGCACATTCTGACGCCCACCATGCGCGGCGTGCTCGCCGAAGGCGGCATCATCGTCAGCGGCGTGAAGAAGCCGTGCAGCCTCACCTGGTCGATGAACCTGATGAGCGCCAGCGTCGCCGTCGCCGACCCCGCCACCGGGACCGACCGGCTGGCGGTCGTGCTGATCCCAGCCGACTCAGCAGGCATCGAGCGCGCGCCCTTCTGGCGGACCACCGCGCTCGCCGCCGCGGAAAGCGACCAGGTCACGCTGACCGAGGTGTTCGTCCCGGAGGCGCTGATCTTCTACCCGCAGGACGGCGAGGCGATGGATCCGATCCAGGCCCGCGGGTTCGTCTGGTTCGAACTGCTGGTCTCCGCGTCCTACCTCGGCGCCGCCACGAATCTCGCCGAGCGTGCCATCGCGCGCGGCCGCGGTTCCGACGAGGACCGCGCCGCCATGGCGATCGACCTG
>Ga0318493_10000790_pt1 | contig 10137 bp, 7 predicted proteins | sample GRESIP108b1f23_FD_203294 | JGI IMG/M metagenome (GOLD analysis project Ga0318493, IMG submission 203294) | Tropical soil microbial communities from Luquillo Experimental Forest, Puerto Rico - GRE.SIPMG.108b1f23 | ecosystem: Environmental > Terrestrial > Soil > Tropical forest > Bulk soil...
TCACCTCGCCGGCCCACCTCAAGGCGCGTCCGGCTGTGCGAGAGCCGGAACGCCGGCGGTCCCGATTCCCTCCGTCGTCACTCGACGACGTCGTCAGCCGCGCCAGCACCGACGGCGGGACCGTGAGCCCGATGGCCTTGGCGGCCTGGACGTTGATGACCAGCTCGAACCTCGCCGGCTGCTCGACGGGCAAGTCGCCGGGCTTCGCACCCTTGAGGATCCGGTCGACGTACGCGGCTGGCCGAAACAGGTCAGCGATGTTCGGCCCGTAGGCCATCAGGCCACCGCTGTCGACACCCTCGCGCCACGGGGACCTCGCCGGTAACCGTTCCTTGGCCGCCGGATCCACCAGCCGCTTGCGCTCGTCGAAGAACATGGTGCTCGTCAGCACGCTCAGCGCGCCGGCGTACTCTCTCCTCATGCCGCGAAGGCGTTGTCGAAGGGCGGCTGGAGTCCGCGCTTCGACGAACTAACGCCGCAGCACCAGCGCTCGCGCCGCGACCTCGGCCTCCTTCAACATCTCCCGCTGCGTGCGCTCGCCGAGGGCCCCGGGATGCCAGAGGATAGCGACGCGGGCGCCTCCCGAAGCAGTCTGCTTGAGCAGATCGAAGCCCTTGCCGATCAGCTCTGGTCCGAGGAAGGGCGAGCCGGTGACAGAGTCGCCCGGCCGCGCCAGACTGACCACGAGCCCACCGCGCCGGCGACCGCGCCAACCACGATGGGGATGGTCCGCGGCGCCGGCTTGGCGGCCAGCGCGGGGGGGCGTGCTCTCGGCCACGATGGCGTCGACCCGTAGCGCCACGAGCTCGGCTGCGAGAGCCGGACGCTGCTCAAGCTTCCCCTCCGCGGACCAGTACTCGATCAGGACGTGCCGGCCTTCCACGGACCCCAGGTCGCGCAGCCCTTGCCGGAAGGCCTCCTTAAAGTGGCCGGCGGGGGCCAGGTCGGCCGCCAGGTATCCGATGCGCGGGAGCCGGGACGTCTCTTGCGTCCCAGATGCCGCCGGGCCGAGCCGCGCGCCGAGGACGAGGACCATGAGGCGGATGAGCCACGGCCCTGTGCACGCGACTCCGCGCCGCTGGCCCTGCGTCCCCCCGGCTCCCATCCCGTCCGGCGATCATAGCCTCACCCGGCCACGAGATCGAGCTGGGGCGAAGGGCGAGGATGAGGGCGCCCGGCCGGTGTACACCCGGGATCAGCGCCGGAGGCTCGGCCTGAGACGCTCGGTAAGCTGGCCCCAGGTGCTCGAACGGAAGCGCTCCTCCGGTCGAAGCTTCATCACGCTACCGGCGGTCAACGGGCCCAGACCCAGCAGACCCGCCAGGGAGTCCCGCGGGAGCGCCGTTCCGATCGGGGGCACCGAGGAGGCCAGCGTAGATGGGGTGGCGGACCACCGCACAGCACCGCTGCGGATCACGACGTGGCCGGTCTGCAGCGCGCTCGCGCCGCTCCAGAGCCGCCCCCAATGAAATGCGAGCCCCGCCTGCGAAGCCCAGCCCCGCGACGGTTCAGGGCGACGCCGGTCCAGGCGACCCCCGGGCCCGGCGGGAACCGTGCGCGCCCTCGAGGGCCCAGCCGCTCTGGGCGGAGAGACAAGAGGCCCGCGCCTCCCCAGATCGCCCCGCCGTAGGCGCGGCGTGACGCGGTCGACGGGCGAGTGACGGTCGGGGCGGCGCGCCCAGCCGCGAGCAGCCAGACGAAGAGCAGGCCCCCCAGAGGATGGCCCGACACGTGAGCGACGCCTAGGTGTGGCAAGGCACCTCGAGAGCGCGCCTTTCAGCCGACGGCGAGCTGACGGGACACGAGCTGGGCGTAGAGGCCGCCCCGCTCGAGCAGCGCCGCGTGGCGGCCCGTCTCCACCACCCGACCCGCGTCCAGCACCACGATCTGGTCGGCGTCGCGGATCGTCGACAGCCGGTGCGCGATCACCAGGGTCGTCCGGTCCCGGGCCAGCTCGGCCAGGGCCGCCTGGACCGCGCGCTCGTTGACGCCGTCGAGATGGGACGTGGCCTCGTCCAGGATCAGGACCGGGGCATCCTTCGCGAACGCCCGCGCGATGGCCAGCCGCTGACGCTGGCCGCCGGACAGGCGGGCTCCCCGCTCTCCCACCACCGTGTCGAGCCCATCGGGCAGCGTGGCCACCAGCTCGTCGAGCGACGCGCGGGCGATGGCGGCCATGAGCTCCGCCTCCGAGGCGTCGGGCCGGGCGAGCAGCACATTCTCGCGGAGCGTGGCGTTGAACAGGTAGGTGTCCTGGGCCACCAGCGCGACGCGCGCCCGTAGCTCGTCCATCCGATACGCGGCAAGCGGATGGGCGCCGAGGGTCACGGTCCCCGCGTCGGGATCCCAGAAGCGGAGACAGAGGTGAGCGAGCGTCGTCTTGCCGGCGCCGGATGGACCCACCAGGGCCACCGTGGCGCCCGCGGGCACCGTCAGGGAGACGTGGGCCACCGCCGGCCGTCGTCGGCCCGGATAGGTCAGGGTGACGTCGCGCATCTCCAGCGTCGGCGGCTGCCGGCGCCAACCGTCGCGACGGATCGGCCCGGGACCCCGGGCCGGGTCGCCCGCGACTCCGGGCCCGTCGGTCACCGTGACGGGCTCCTCGTGCACGGCGCGGAGCCGTCGCGTGGCGGCCAGCGTGTCCGCGAGCTGACGCCCGACCTGGGCGATCTCCCACACGGGGACGAAGGCCGAGAGCGCGAGGAGGGTGAGGAGGGGGAGCCGGCCCGGGTCAAGCGTACCGGCGTGGACGAGCGTCGCACCGGCCGTGATCACGGCGAGGCCGCCGAGGGCCGTCGCCACCTCCTGAAGCGCCTCCTGCACCGCGAGGTTCCGGAGGAACGGCAGCCGGGCCCGCACGTAGGCCTGCGCGCGAGCCTCGAAGGCGACGCCCCAGGCGCGCTCGTGCTGGAAGGCGACGAGCTCGGCGAGGCCCTGGACGGTGTCGACGGCGTGAGCGTTGAGGGCGCCGGCCGCCTCCCGGGCCCGCGAGGCCAGTCGATCGATGCGACCCCGGCCGAGGACGGGCGACAGGGCGGCGTAGGCGAGGAACGGCGCCAGAGCGGCCACGAGGGGCCAGCCGTGCCAGGTGAGCACCGCGACCACGGCCGTGGGGACCAGGATGGCGATGGCCACCGGTGTCACGGTGTGGGCAAAGAAGTATTCGATGAACTCGATGTCGTGCGTGGCGACGCCCACCAGGTCTCCCGACCGCCGACGCACCAGGTAGGCGGGCCCGAGCGCGTCCAGCTTCTTGAACAGGCCGAGCCGCAGCTCTCCCAGGAGCCGATAGGCGAGGTCGTGGGCCAGCCACGACTCGAGCCAGTGAAGGATCCCGGCCAGCGGTGCCACGACCACCAGGACCGCGAAGAGCGCACCCCACGGCTGGCCACCCCCCACGGCGCGGACGATCAGCGCCGACAGGACACCCACGCCGATCAGCGCGGCGACGCGGGCGAGCCCGAGCAGGAAGGTGACCGCCAACCGCGCGCGCACGCCGGCGACGAAGCCGAGTAGGATCCGCATGGCGGCCGGCCAGGCGAGCTCGCCCGCGAGCGGCTCCCCCTCCGGCGACGGCTCCCTCGGATCGACGCCGGCGGCGCGCGTCCGGGCGTCAGGACCCGGTCCGGGATCCTCGGCCGCGCCGAATCGGAGCGGCGCCGCGAGGACCGCCGCCCCGCCGCTCCCGAGGCCATCCGCCGCGGCGGGCGGCGACGCGACCGACGTACCGACGGCCTGGGCCGCCATCAGCGTCTGATAGACCACGCCGCGCGCCAAGAGCTCAGCGTGGGTGCCGCTCTCGACGACGCGGCCACCGGCGAGCACGAGGATCCTGTCCGACCCGGCGACGCTCGACAGCCGGTGGGCGAAGACAAGCGTGGTGCGACCGGCCATGAGCCGGTCGAGGGCCTCCTGGATGACCCCCTCATTCTCGGCGTCGACGGAGGACAGGGCCTCGTCCAGGATCAGGATGGGCGCATTGCGGAGGAGGGCGCGGGCGATGGCGATGCGCTGACGCTGGCCACCCGAGAGCCGGACGCCCCGCTCGCCCACGACAGTCTGGTAGCCGCGGGGGAGGGCGGCGACGACGCCGTGGGCGTTGGCCACGCGCGCGGCGGCCTCCAGTTCGGCCCCGGTCGCGTCGGGCTTCCCCATGCGGAGGTTGTCCTCGACGGTGCCGTTGAAGAGATAGGTGTCCTGGCTCACTACGGCCAGATGGCGGCGGAGGTCGGAGAGCGACAGCTCCCGGACATCTACGCCTCCGACGAGGACCCGGCCTGCCTGCGGGTCGTAGAGCCGCAGGAGGAGCCGGGCGACGCTCGACTTGCCAGACCCGCTCGCCCCCACGAGGGCGACGCGCTCGCCCGCGTACACGGTAAAGGTGAGCCCCGCGTGGACAGGCCGCCGCGCCCCGGGATAGGTGAAGCCCACCGCTTCGAACCGGACCGTCGGCGGCAGCGAGGCCGCCGATCTCGGCCGTTCCGGCTCGCGAACCGCCGGCACCGCCCCGAGGAGCGCATGGATCCCCTCGGCGGCGGACCGGCCGAGCATCCCCTGGTGCAGGAGCACCCGGAGGTCGCGCAGCGGACGGAACACCTCGATGCCGAGCATCAGGATGACGAGCAGGGACGGGAGGGGCATGATCCCGGCACCGACGCGCCGGGCGCCCCAGCCGAGCGCCACCGCGGCGCCGAGGGCGAGGCCGGTGTCCATGATCCCGCGGGCCAGCGTGTTGGTGCCCAGCACGCCCATCGTGCGCCTGAAGAGGTCTCGGCTCCTCGCTTCCAGGAGGGCAAGCCGCGCCCGGCTCTGGCCGAAGGCCTGAAGCGTGGCCAGGCCCTGCACGGCATCGAGGAATTCGGCGGCGAACGCCCCGTAGGCGCGCTGGCGGGCCAGGCTCCGGGCGCTGTCCCAGCGGTGCCAGAGGGCGGGGGCGACCAGGGTGACCAGCGCCGTCAAGAGCATGACCAGGGCGATCGGCACATCCAGGAACGCCACGAAGCCGAAGATCAGAAGCGGGGTCAGGGCGGCCACGCTCAGCTGGGGCAGGTACTGGCCGAAGTAGACCTCGAGCTGCTGGACTCCTTCGACCATGGACAGGATGACTTCGCCTGTTCGCGCGCCCGCGAAGTAGCCGGGTCCGAGCGCCGTCACCCGTTCGTACAGGGCGGCGCGCAACCGAGCCTGGACGCGCCCGGCCGTGTCGTGGGCCAGCAGGGTGCGGGAGCACTCGATCGCTCCGCGGGTGATCGTCGCCAGCGCGGCCAGTCCGAGCAGAGGCGCGACCGAGCGGAGGGAGGGGCCACCGAGGACGGCCGCGAGCAGCCAGCCAGCGAGCGCGAGACGCAGGATGCCAACCGCGACGCCAACCAGTCCCACGACGACGGTCCACACGATGCGGGCCCGGACGCCGGCGGTGAATGCCCACAGGCGGCGGTCGAGGTACATCGAGCGCGAGCCTACGCCTAGCCGAGCCGCGGGTCGAGGGCGTCTCGCAACGTATCCCCGAGGAGATTCCGGCCGAGGACGGTCAGCGCGATGGCGAGCCCCGGGTACACGGCCACCCACGGGGCCAGCTCCATGAAGCGGCGCCCCGTGGCGAGCATCGTTCCCCAGGACGGGTTCGGAGGCTGGGTCCCCAGGCCGAGGAAGGACAAAGTTGGGGACGATGGCCGAGCTGCGGAGGATGGCCAGGGCGCTCAGCAGGGGAGGAAACGGGCCCTGGGTGGCGAACCGCACGGCATTGCGATCGACGACCTCGACCCCGGTCCATCTGGTCGAAGTTCCCCCGCCACACCGCCGGGCCCTTGGGATTGAGGACGATGTCGAAGGTGTACTCGACATCCTCGGCGCTGAACGCGGTCCCGTCGTGGAGCTTGACGTCACGCCGGAGGTGGAAGACGTACGTCGTCACGTTCGGCAGGTCCCACCGCTCGGCGAGCGCGGGGACGATCCTCAGGCCGGAGTCGAAGGCGGTCAGCCTCGTAGCAGTGGTCGAATCCCTGGGTCGAGGAGAAGTTTCGAGTTGGTGATGGGGTTGAGCGCCACGGGGTCGGTCTCCGCCGCCCACACCGACGCGCCTCCGGGCTTGGGCGTGGCTCCGCCCTGGGCCTCGGCCACGCGAGACCTGAGCCGCGAGCCCGAGGTGAGCCCGAGCCCCCCGAACCCTAGAGCGGCGGCGCCGGCGAGCCACTCACGACGGCTGAGCGGTGGGTGCGAGTCACGGAGGACCGGGTCTCGGGGCCGAGCCGCGGGGACGCATGATCGCACCTCCCTGTCTTGCGGGACCACGCGGGAAGCCGCGCCGAACATACCCAGCGCTCCCGGCAGGCGCAACGGTGCCAGCCCAACCGCCGCGTTACGCCGGCCCCGAAACCGAGGTGGGCCGCGGGCCGCCGCGCTCGGCGAGCGAGCCCCGGAGTAGACTCCAGGGAGATGCCGGACCATGAAGAGCCCTCCCGCCACGCTCGGCATCGACCTGGGGACCACCACTGCGAAGGCCGTCGCCTTCGCGGACGAGGACGGGCGCGAGATCACCGAGGTACGCGAGCCGATCGAGCGCCACACCGACGCGGATGGCGCCGCCGAGCAGGATCCCGATGTGGTCGCCCGGGCCGCCATCGCCGTCGTGACCCGAGCCGTGACCGACGCGAGGGCGGCCGGCTTCTCCGTAGCCCGGGTCGGCCTCAGCGCCGCCATGCACAGCCTCCTCCCGGTGGCCGCCGACGGCCGCCCCCTCGGGCGGGCCATGCTCTGGATGGACCGCCGGGCCGACGAGGAGGCGCGGCGGCTGTGGGCGACGGCGACGGGTCGACGGCTCTACGAGCGCACGGGCGCGCCCGTCCATCCCATGACGCCCCTCCTGAAGCTCGCCTGGCTCCGGACGGCCCGCCCCGACGTCCATCGGCGCGCCGCCCGCTTCGTCTCGCTCAAGGAGTGGCTGTGGCACGGCTGGTTCGGCGAGTGGGCAGTCGACCGGTCGATCGCCAACGCGACCGGACTCTACGACGTCCACCGGGATCGCTGGGACCCCGAGGCCCTCGACGTCGCCGGGATCGACGCTGAACGCCTGTCTGCCATCGTTCCGACGACCACCGTGCGCGCGGGGCTCTCGGCGACGGTCGTCCAGGCGACCGGACTTCGTCGTGACACCCCCGTCGTGATCGGCGCCTCCGACGGCGTCCTGGCCAACCTCGGGGTCGGCGCTATCGATCGGCGGCGCCTCTGCCTGACCGTGGGCACGAGCCTCACCGCGCGCGTCGGCACCGATCACCCGGTCACCGACCCAGCCACGCGCCCTTTCTGTTACGTGCTGGCGCCCGGCCGGTTCATCGTGGGGGGGCCGAGCAACAGCGGAGGTCTCGTGCTGGACTGGTTGTGCCGTGGCGTGCTGGGGCGTGACACGGCCTCGGACGAGATGGACCAGCTCCTCGCCGCCGCCGCCACCGTCGACGTGGGCCCGCTCCTGTGCCTGCCCTACGTCGCCGGTGAGCGTGCGCCGCTCTGGGACGCCCAGGCCCGGGGGGTCTTCGCAGGGCTCGAGAGCGAGCACGGCGCGCCGCACCTCGTCCGGGCCGCGGTCGAGGGTCTGGCCCTGAACGCCTACTGGATCGTCTCGGGGCTCCTCGATCTGGTGGGTCGGCCCGAGGAGGTCGTGGCGAGCGGACACGTCCTCGGCCAGCCGTGGATCCGCCAGGTCGTGGCCGACACATTCGATCTCCCCGTGCGACATGGAGGGGACCGGGACGCCTCGGTCACCGGCGCCGCCCTGCTCGCGCGGATCGCCACGGGAGCGCTGACCTGGGAAGACGCGCGCCGGGTAGCCGCCACCGGAACCAGCGAGCGGAGCGCGCCGCGCGCGACCGAGGTCTACCGGGAGAAGTACGCGCGCTTCCGGCGCCTGGTCGACACGCTCCGGGGCGCCCCCGACGGCCACGGCGCCCTGTGGTGAGGGTGCCTCGCGTCGACGACCTGGCGCGGGTCCGCGTCATCAGCGCCCTGGGCGGGGTCGCCAGTCTCCTCCTGGCGCAGCCCGTGTGGGGGAGCGGGCGCGTGCTCCCGGCCGTCCCGCTCGTCCTTGGACTGGATCTTCCGCTCGGGTCCGGGTCCGTTCTCTGGTGGAGTCTCCTCGCCGCGTTCGCTGTGGTCGCGTGGCGGGCCTCGACGCTCGCGATCGGGCTCGCCGTCGGCCTCACGTTCCTCGGCGCGGTTGGGGACATGCACCGCCCCAGCCGTGGCTCTCCGAGTACCTTCTCGTCTCGGTCTGCTTGGTCGGTGCCGCCGAGAGCCCCCTGGCCCGCGACCCCGCCTTGAGTGCCTGTCGCCTGATCGTGGCGGCGGTCTACGCTGGAGCGGTCCCCAGAAGCTCAACACCAACTTCGTGGACGAGACCTTTCCCGTGGCTGCGGGCGCCGATGCGAACCTGAGTGCCCGCGATGCCGCGGACGACAATCACCGACCTCTTGGGTTGGACGGTCGGCGGCCGCGAACGCGGCTATCGGCCTGGCCCTCCTCGCTCTCGCCCGCGGCCTGTCGCCGTGATCGCGGGCGTGGGGACGCATCGCTTCGTCCTGCTGGCGATCGGGCCTCTCGGACTCCCCCGGAACCCGGTCGTCTGGCCCTGGAATCTGGCCCTTATCCTCCTCGTCGTCGCCCTGTTCGCCCGCCCCGAGACGGACCGGGGTGTCGCCTCGCGGCGTTGCGCGGCGCCGCGGATACCCCGCCCTGGCGGAGAGCGCCTCGCGTCCGTCACCTGGATCCGCTCCGCCACTCCGAGCGGTCGCGATCGGGCTCGCCGGGGTGATGCCGGTCGCCGCCTGCGCCGGCGCCTGGGACGCGTCTCTGTCGTGGAGCCTCTACTCGAGACCCCCCCGAGGCGACGCTTCACGTGGACGCCGCCCTCGCGCTGCGGATGCCCCGCTCGGTGCGGCGCACCTGGTCGACCGCATCCCGGGGCTTCCTCCTGCCACTGGTCATCTGGAGCGTCGAGGGGCTGGGCGTGCCCGTCTATCCGGAGGAGCGCGTCTTCCCGGCCATCGGCCGAACGCTCTGCGCGGGCTTCACCGACAGCGAGGCGGTCCGGCTGGAGCTCGTCCGCACGCGCCGCTTCGCGCCCAAGGAATCCACGCTCCTCGGGCGCCGCGATCTATCCGGCTGGGCGTTCCGCCCGGCCGGCCCGGCGTCAGGGTGGCCTTCCAGTCCCGGGGCCCGCCGTCGTTGGCGTGATCGCGCCCTCACCGTAGAATCGACGCCACGCTTTCCTCACCCACCCGGGAAACAGGAGGACCCACGTGGCCCAGACGCCAGCTCACGTCGGCATCGGTGTCGACCAGAACCTGCCCTGGGCGACCCTCGTCGAGCGATGGCGGCTCGTCGAGGAGCTCGGGGTCGACAGCCTGTGGGGACTTCGACCACCTCCACCAGCCGAGCCGCCCCGACGGCCCCTATTTCGAGGCGTGGACCGTCCTCGCGGGCATGGCGATCCACGCGCGCCGCGTGCGGATTGGGGTCCTCGTCAGCAGCAACACGTTCCGTCACCCGGCCATCCTGGCGCGCCAGGCGATCACCCTGGACCACATGTCGGGGGGGCGGCTCGACGTGGGACTGGGCGCCGGCTGGTTCGTCCCCGAGCACGAGGCGTTCGGCCTGGACTTCCCCGCGCCGGGCGAGCGCGTGTCCCGCTTCCGGGAAGCGGTGGAGGTGCTGGATCGTCTGCTTCGCCAGGAGCGAACGACCTATGCGGGGCGTTACTATCAGCTCCGGGACACCGTCTCCCTGCCGCGTCCGATCCAGTCGCCCCGGCCCCCCCTCATGCTCGCCGGCCACGGCCCTCGGATGCTGCGCATCATCGCCGAATGGGGCGATCTGTGGAACTCGTAGGGCACCCCCACCGAGATCCGCGAGCGGAACCAGCTCCTCGACGAGCACTGCCGAGCGGTCGGCCGCGACCCCGGGAGTCTCCGTCGCTCGCTCTACGGCTGGGCGACGCAGACCCCGTCGGAGGCTTGGGCGGACGAGCGCGCGGGCAACTGGGCGAGGAGCCCGGCCAGCGGGGAGCGGCGGCTCCCCGCGGATCCCTGGGCCTCGCCCCAGGCGTGCGTCGACCTCGTGGAGACCTACCGGGAGGCGGGCATCGAC
>Ga0318493_10000793_pt1 | contig 10109 bp, 9 predicted proteins | sample GRESIP108b1f23_FD_203294 | JGI IMG/M metagenome (GOLD analysis project Ga0318493, IMG submission 203294) | Tropical soil microbial communities from Luquillo Experimental Forest, Puerto Rico - GRE.SIPMG.108b1f23 | ecosystem: Environmental > Terrestrial > Soil > Tropical forest > Bulk soil...
ACACTGGATTTTCCGCACGGACTTGCCGATGCCCGTAGCGTGCTCGCCGGCTGGGTCGAGACGTACGCGGTGACGGCCCCGTCGACGGGCACGGCGGGGTACCCGCCGCGGTTGGCGGGTCCGCCAAGTTCCACCGCCGCTTGACGCTGGGCGGGGCCGCCGCCAGACTCGCACGACACTCCAACCTCTCGCCCCGAGGTCAGGACAGGGCCGTCCCACCCCTTCCAGGAAGGAAGGCATGACCGTCGACCAGGCAGCCGCACGGCGCGTCGAGCGCGCCGGTGAATCCATGATCCGCGTGCGCGACGAGGTCGGCCGCGCCGTGGTCGGCCAGCGCGCGATGGTGGACCGGCTCCTGATCGGCCTGCTGACCGGCGGGCACGTGCTGCTGGAGGGCCTGCCCGGCCTCGCCAAGACGCTCGCCGTCTCGAGCCTGGCGCGGGCGCTCTCGCTCCGCTTCCGGCGCATCCAGTTCACGCCCGACCTGCTGCCGGCGGACCTCACGGGCACGCTCGTCTACAACCCGAAGGACGGCACGTTCACGGCGAAGCGAGGGCCCGTCTTCTCCAACATCGTGCTCGCCGACGAGATCAACCGTGCGCCCGCCAAGGTGCAGTCCGCGCTGCTCGAGGCCATGCAGGAGAAGCAGGTCACGCTCGGCGACGACACGCACCCGCTCGAGGAGCCGTTCCTGGTGCTGGCGACGCAGAACCCGGTGGAGCAGGAGGGCACCTACCCGCTGCCCGAGGCGCAGAGCGACCGGTTCATGCTCAAGGTGCGCGTGAACTACCCCGAGCGCGGCGAGGAGAAGGAGATCCTGCGCCGGGCCGGCCTGTCGTCGCTCCCGGAGCTGAAGCCGCAGGCGACGCGCGAGCAGGTCATGGCGGCGCGCGAGGCGCTCGCGGGCGTCTACGTGGACGACAAGATCCAGGAATACGTGCTCGACCTCGTGAGCGCGACGCGGCGGCCGAAGGACTTCGGGCTCTCGCTCGAGCACCTGATCGCCTTCGGCGCGTCCCCGCGCGCGACGCTGTTCATGGTGCGCGGCGCCCAGGCGTTCGCCATGCTGCGCGCGCGGCCCTACGTGCTCCCCGACGACGTCAAGGCCGTGGCGCTCGACGTGCTCCGCCACCGCATCCAGGTCTCGTACGAGGCCGAGGCCGAGGGCGTCAACGGCGAGGAGGTCGCGCGCCGGATCCTGGAGCAGGTGCGCGTCCCGTAGGAGACCGGCGATGGCGACGCAGGACCTGCTCAAGAAAGTCCGCCGCCTCGAGATCCGCAGCCGGCGCCTCGTGGAGGACCTGTTCTCGGGCGGCACCGAGAGCGTGTTCAAGGGGCGCGGCGTGGAGTTCGAAGAGGTGCGCCCGTACGTGCCCGGCGACGAGGTCCGCGACATCGACTGGAACGTCACCGCGCGACTCGGCCAGCCGTTCGTCAAGCGCTTCGTCGAGGAGCGCGAGCTCACCGTGATGCTGGTCGTGGACGTGTCGCGTTCGATGCTGTTCGGCACGCGCGGCCAGGAGAAGCGCGAGCTGGCGGCCGAGCTGTGCGCGCTCCTCGGGTTCGCGGCCGTGCGCCAGAACGACCGCGTCGGCATGGCGCTCGTCTCCGACTCGGTGGAGCACTTCGTGTCGCCGGCGCGCGGACGCGTGCACCTGCTCCGCATCCTTCGCGACGTGCTCGACCACGAGTCGGCGCGCGGCACGCGCCTCGGCGCCGCGGCGCGGTTCCTCACGCGCACGCTCAAGCGGCGCTCGCTCGTGTTCTGGATCAGCGACTTCGAGGACCGGCTCGAGGCGGCCGACTGGCGCGTGATGGCCGCTCGCCACGAGCTGACGGCGCTGGCCGTGCGCGATCCCGCCGACGACCAGCTCCCGCGCGCGGGCTGGGCGCTGCTCGAGGACCTGGAGACGGGCAAGCGCCGGCTCGTGAACACGAACAGCCCGGTGCTGCGCCAGCGCTACGCGACCGGCGCGCGCGAGCGGCGGCGGCTCGCCGACATGGCGCTCTCGGCGGCGCTCTGCCCGACGGTCGAGATCCGCACCGACCGGCCGTACGTGCCCGCGCTCGTTCGCCACTTCCAGCAGCGCAGGCGGCGGGGCGTGGCATGAAGCTCGCGCACGGGGTTCGCATGGCGTTCGCGCTGGTCGCGCTCGACCTCGCCTCGACCGGCGCCGTGGGCAGCTGCGCGCCCGAGCGCTCGCGGTCGCCGGTCAACCTGAGCCAGGTGCCGATGCCCGAGGGGCTCCGGGGCGGCAACGTGCGTTCGTACGAAGAGGTCGTGCAGATGAAGGTGCGGCTCTCGCCCTCGCCGGCGCGCATCGGCCAGGCGCTCCGTTATCGCGCGGTGATCCTGGTCGGGCCCGAGCGCAAGGTGCGCTTCGAGCCGCCGCAGAGCGGCGGCGCGTTCTCGTGGTCGGACGTGCGCGCGGGGCGCACGCAACAGAGCACGTGGGACCAGTGGCGGAACGGCAAGACCTATGTCGACAGCGTCTGGCTCGAAGCGCGCCTCCAGGCATTCGAGACGGGCGTGCTCACGGTGCCGGGACCGCTGGCGCACATCGACCCGCTCCCGAACTCGAGGCAGGCGGGCATGACCCGACTGCCGTCCGTGCGGCTGGTCGTGATCCCCACGGTCACGGCCGCCGACAGCAACGAGACGCTGCGGGGCATCCACGGCCCGCTCGGCGCGCCGTGGTGGGAGCGCCTGCCGCTCGCCGCCCTCGTCACGGCCGCATCGCTGATCATCGCCTGGGTGGTGGTGCTGCGGAAGGCGCGGCGCCGCGTGCGGAAGCCCGTGCGGCGCGTGGTCGCCCCTGCGCTGGTGACGCTCAAGCCGCGCCTCGATCCGGCGGCCGAGGCGCTGCGGGCCTTGTTCACCCTGCGCGCGAAGAAGCTCCCGGAGCAGCAGAGATTCGGGGAGCACGCGCTCGAGCTGACCGCGATCCTGCGGCGCTTCCTCGAGGCCACGGTGACGACGCCGCGGCCCGGCGACACGAGCGGCGAACTTCTCGAGCGCCTCCGCGCGTCGCGCCTTCCGGCGGACGATCTCGAGCGCCTGGAAGGCCTGCTCGGGCTCTGGGACCGCGTGAAATTCGCGCGCGCCCCGCTCACCGAGGTCGAGGCGACGAAGTGCGAGGAGGCGGTGGAGGCGTACGTCCGCCGCGTGGCGCAGGCCCGGCTCGAGGCCGAGGCCGCCGCCGCGCGTGCCGCCGCGGCCCGCGCGGCCGCGACGGGGCCGCACGGCGGCGCGCCGCCGCAGCCTCCGGCTCCGCCCAGGACGCCGCCCTCAGGCAGCAGGCCCCGCCCGCACGCGCCGGAGGCCGCATGATCCGCTTCGAATGGCCCTGGGTGCTGGCTTTGCTGGGGATCATCCCGGTGCTGCTCGTGTGGCGCGGCCGTCGCGCCGACACGCGGCCGCCGGCGCTGCTCTGGGGCTCGGCGACGAGCCTGCCGGCGCCGGGGCCGATGCGCTGGCTCTGGCTCGTCGTGCGGCTCGCGCCGTGGGCCGCGCTCGGCCTCGCGCTGCTCGCGGCGGCGCGCCCGCAGCGCGGGCTCGAGCAGAGCGAGGTGGACTCGCGCGGCGTCGACATCGTGCTCGCGATCGACATCTCGCCCAGCATGCGCGCCGGCGACATGGGCGCCATGGGCGGCGCCGACCGGCTCGCCGTGGCGCGCGCCACGGCGCGCGACTTCATCAAGGGGCGGCCGCACGACCGCATCGGCCTGGTCGGCTTTGCGGCTACGGCGTTCACGCAGTGCCCGCTGACGCTCGATCACGAGACACTGCAGGACCTGCTGAACCAGCTCGACTTCGGGCTCGCCGAGGACGGGACCGCGATCGGCATGGGCCTCGCGACCGCGGTGCAGCGGCTGCACGAGAGCAAGACGCCGAGCAAGGTGGCCGTGCTCCTCACCGACGGCGAGAACAACCGCGGCGCCGTCGACCCGCTCACGGCCGCCGACCTCGCTCGCGCCATGGGCGTGCGCGTGTACACCGTGCTCGTGGGCCGGCCCACGGTGGTGCCGGTCGAGGTGATGGACCCGGCGCTCGGACGCACGCGAGTGATGCAGGAAGTGAGCGTCGACGACCGGCCGCTCATCGAGATCGCCCGGCGCACGCACGGCCGCTTCTTCCGCGCCGGCGACGCCGCATCGCTGGCGAACATCTACAGCGAGATCGATCACCTCGAGCGCGCGCCGATCCGCGCGCTCGTCTATCGCGAGTACAAGGACGTGGGCCCGCTGCTGCTGGCGCTCGCCGCGATCCTGCTCGCCTTCCACGGCTGGTCGAACGCCACCTGGGCGTTCCGAGTGCCATGAGCTTCGAACATCCGATCTGGCTGCTGGGCCTGCTCCTGCTACTGCCGCTCGCGCTCCTCGAGTGGCGGGCGCTGAACCGCGCCCAGCGCGCGGTGAAGCTGCTGCTGGGCCCAAGGCCGCTGCCGGGCCTGCTGCTGCAGCTCCTGCCGAAGCAGCGCGTCGCCATGCTGGGGCTGCGATTCTTCGCGGTGACGCTGCTGGCGCTCGGCGCGGCCGGACCCCAGTGGGGGCGAGAGGCGGTGCGCCGGCAGTCGCAGGGCTCCGACGTGGTGTTCGTGATCGACGTCTCCGCGAGCATGGAGACGAAGGACGTGCCGCCCTCGCGCATGGAGGAGGCGCGCCACGAGGCGGTGGCGCTTCTCGGGCAACTGGCGGGCAGCCGCGTGGGCGTGGTGGTGTTCGCCGGCGACGCGGTGCGGCTGTGTCCGCTCACGCTCGACCAGGCCGCGGTGCGGATGACGCTGGAGACGATCGGGCCCGGCACGGTGAGCGAGCCCGGCACCGACCTGGGCCGTGCGCTCCACGCGGGCCTCAAGCTCCTGCCCGCCGGGCGCCGCGACGAGCAGGCCATGGTGGTGTGGACGGATGGCGAGGACCTGGAGGGCCACGCGCGCGAGGCGCTGGCCGACGTGCGGAGCGCCGGCCTGCGCGTGCTCACGGTCGGCGTCGGTACGCCCGCGGGCGACGTCATCCCGATCTCGGACGTGGCCGGCGTTACCGTGGACGTGAAGCACGACGAGAAGGGCAACGTCGTGCGCTCGCGGCTCGACGAGCCGCTGCTGCGCGAGATCGCTCGAGCCACGCACGGGCAGTACTTCTCCGGCTCGCACTCGGGCGGCGAGCTCGTGCGGCTGGCGACCGCGCTCGGCTCGCTCGCGCGCTCGCGGCAGGGCACGCGCCTCGTGGAGCGGCCGGTGGCGCGCTTCCCGCTGTGCGCGCTGCTCGCCACGGCCGCGCTGCTCGCGTTCCTCGCCGCACCGAAGCGCCGCATCGTGCGCCGCTCGCTGCCCCTGCTCTCCGACCGGGCGAAGCGCGCCGCGAAGCCGACCGCGCCGCCGGAAGGCCCGGCCGCGGGCCCGCCGCCGGTCCGCATGCCGGCGCAGCCCGGGAAGGCCGCCGCGACCTCGCCCAGCGCCGCCGCCGCCGCGGGGCTCGCCATCCTCGTCCTCCTGCCGGCGACCGCGCACGGCCAGACCGCGTGGGCGCGCGGCGACGCCGCATACCGGAAGGGCGATTACGCGCTCGCGGAGTCGCTGTACGCGAAGCGCGCGCGGCTGCCTCGTCCGCCCGCGGCGCTGCTCGCGAACCTCGCCGCCTCGCGCGCGCAGCGCGCTCCGGGCGACAGCGTCGAGCGCCAGCTCTCGAGCCTCGCCCAACGGCCCGACGCCGCCGGGGCGATGTCCGCGTACAACCTCGGCACGCTGCTTGGCCGGCGCGGGGACGTGGACCGCGCGCTCGAGGAGCTGCGGCACGCGATCGAGCGCTCGCCCGACGACGCCGACGCGCGCTGGAACTACGAGTGGCTCAAGCGCCAGAAGGACGAAGCTTCGAAGTCGTCGCAGCCGCCGAAGCCCGACGACTCGAAGCCCGAGAACCAGCGTCAGCCGAAGGCCCAGGACCCGAAGGCGGGGCAGGGCTCCACGCCGCCCGAGCAGCCGCCGCCGTCGGGCAGCCAGTCGCAGTCGCCGCAGGCGCAGGCGCCGCCCGCGCCCGGGATGCAGCAGCCGATGACGCGCCGCCAGGCGGAGCAGCTGCTCGGATCGCTCGGCGACCTCGAGCGGCTGGAGCAGCACGGCCGCCGGCGTGGCGGCCCGCCGCGTGAGAAACGGGGGAAGGACTGGTGAGCGTGCGCGGACTGCGACGGGCGACGGCCGTGTGGCTCGCGGTCATCCTGCTGGGCGCGCTCGCACCGCGCGCGCGCGCGGCCGTCGAGGTGGAGGCGCACCTGAGCGCCAGCACCGTCGACCCGGGTGGCGTGGTCTCGCTGCTCGTGACCGTGACCGACCCCAACGGCAGCGTCTCCGACCCGCAATTCTACGTGCCGCCCGATCTCGACGTGCTCGGCAGCTCGCGCGACCAGCAGTACACGACCGTGAACGGCCGGTCGGTGTTCCAGGTGAGGTTCCGCTTCGAGATCGCGACGTCGCAGGCGGGGCATTTCGCGCTCAACCAGATCCGCGTCATGGTCGGCGGCCACACGTACCGGGCGAGCGACCAGCTGATCGTCGTGAACTCCGCCGCACCGCGGTCGAAGACGCGCGCGCCGGCGAAGACGCTGCCCGGTGCCCGGACGGCCGGGAAGCCCAACCCCGCCAGCGTGGCCACGCTCGTGCTCTCGATCGAGCCCACTCAGCCGGTCGTGGGCCAGGCGTGCCGGCTGCGCGTGCAGCTCATCCAGCGCGTGGGGATGTCCGAGGACAGCCAGTACGACCCGCCGGCGACGCCGGGGTACTGGGCCGAAACGTGGAGCGACCTGTCGCGCTACGAGGGCCGCGAGGGCGCGCGCACGGTGATCGTCACCGAGAGCGCGCTGCGGCTCTACCCGCTCGCCCCCGGGCCGGCGGTCATCACGCCGGCCAGGGGCGTGGTCACGCCCAGCTCGACCGGCCTGCTCGATCCGCTCGCGAGCCTGATCGGAACGCCGGTGCGGATCACGAGCGAGAGCCTGCGCGTGAGCGTGCGACCGCTGCCGCCGAACGCGCCGGCCGGGTTCGACGGCGGCGTGGGCGGATTCGATCTTGACTGGAACGCGGACCGCTCGCATACGACGCAGGACCAGGCCATCACCGCGCGCCTGGACGTGCGCGGGTTCGGAAACCTGCCGCTCCTGCGCGCGCCGGCCTACGCACCGAGCGACTTCGAGCTGTTCTCGACCTCGGTGGAGGACAGCCTGCCCACCCCGGGCACGCTGGGGCGCGGACGTCGAAGCTTCGTTTGGACACTGCTGCCGAGGCGCGCGGGACACCTGCGCGTCGCGTCGCCGTCGATGTGCTGGTTCGATCCCACCACGTCGCGCTACGTCAGCGACACGCCGCCGTCGCTCGACCTGGACGTGCTCTCCGCGCGCGCCGGCGCCGAGGGCGAGGATGCGGGCGGCATGCCGGCCGTGTTCCGCTCGCATCCCGCGCGGCCCGGCGGCCGTGCGGCGTGGCCGCCGCTGTCGCTCCTCGGCGGCGTGCTCGTGGCGCTCGCGGTCGAGTGCTGGCGCCGCTCTCAGCGGCCCGATCCCTTCTCGGCCGAGCGCGCACGCCAGCGGGAATGGCTGCGCGCGGTGGGGCTCACCCGCGGTCCGGACTTCTGGCGCACCGCCGACGAGGTGGCGCTGTGGCTCGATCGCCAGGGCCAGCCGCTGCTCCAGGTGCGCGAGATCATCGCCGCGGCGCGCTTCGGTGGGCGCACGGACCGCGAGGAGGACGTGCGCCGCATCCTCGTCGAGTCGCTGGGGGCGACGATGCCGGCGCCGGTGGAGCGCTGGCCGCTCCAGGCGGCAGCGGCGGCGCTCGCGGCGGTGGGCGTGCTGGTGGCGGTGATGGCGCTGCCAAGGTCGATGAGCGGCCGCCTTGCCGAGCGCGCGGCCGCGGCCGACGCGCGCGCACGCACCGGCGACCTGCCGGGCGCCGAGGCGGAATGGGCGCGGCTCTGGGACGAGGCGCCAGGCGACCCGGCGCTCGCTGCGCGGCTGGCGTGGGGCGCGCTCGGGCGCGACGACGTCGCGGCCGCCACCGTGTGGACGCTGCGGGGCGACCGGCGCGAGGCCCGCGATCCCGCGATCGCGGCGGTCGCGGCGCGGGTGCGCGACGCAGGCGGGCTCGTGGGCGCGCCGGGGCGCGCGCTGCCGTTCCGGTCGTTCGAGTGGGCGCTGTTCGCGTTCCTGTTCGCCGCCGGGGCCGGGGCGGCGTGGCCGCGCCGCTCGAGGGCGCTGGCGCTGGCGGTGGCGGCGTGCGTCGCCGGCGCATGGTGGCCGCTCGAGACCGCGTGGCGCGCGCACCAGTCGCTCGCGGTGGTGCGCGCGACGGTGCCGCTGCCTCCGACCGGCGTCACGCTCGACTCGGGCCAGGTGCTGCGCGTGCGCGGACAGTCGCAGGGCGCCGTGGCGGTGCATGCGGGAAGCGATCTCGAGGGCACGCTGCCCACGAGCGCGGTGTGGCTCCTGGGCCAGCCATGAGACCCGCGCTCCGGGCCGTGCTGCTGTCGCTCGTCGCCGTGTGGCCGGGGCAGGCGATCGACGACGCCGCGCGCACGTGGGTGCAGGCGCACCGCACGCCGGCGCTGGAGGCGCCGATGCGCTTCGCGAGCGACAAGAGCCGCGTCGTGCTCATCGCGGGCGGCGCGGTGGCGCTGTTCGCCGGTCCGAGCGGGCGCGCGTTCGTGCTCGAATCCGTCCTGGCGCTCATCCCCGTCAACGCGGCGGTGGAGTCGCTCAAGTGGTGCGTGGGGCGCACGCGTCCCGACGGCGATACGAACCGCCGCAACTCGTCGTTCCCGTCGAGCCACGCGGCGAACGCGTTCGCGGTCGCGGCGGTGATCACGCGCCGCTGGCGGCGCGCCGCGATCCCGGCCTGGTGTGTCGCCGCGTTCGTGGCCGCGTCGCGCGTCTACCTCGATCGGCACTGGCTCTCCGACGTGGTGTTCGCGCTCGCGCTGGGCGCGGGAGGAGCCTGGCTCGCAGCCTGGTGGATGCGCCGGCGCCAGGCACCAAAGGAGCCCGCGATAGAGGCTTAGCAGTCTGGCTTCGCGCGGCGCATGAGGCGCGCGGCATGACGCGCGGCATAGGGCGCTTCACAAGCCGGCGCCGGCGCGAATTGGCAACGCCCCGCGCCCTCCATCTGCTACGCTTGCGAACGTCGCGAGGGAGGGAAACAGAAGTCCATGGCGATCGCCGAGATCTCCCCACTCACCGACACCTCGCTCGACCTCCTCGAACTGCGGCACCGGCGCCGCGAATCCGCGCTGCACCAGCTCGTCCAGAGTGCGTTCGAGCACCAGGCGGTGCGTCATCCAGCGTTGCTCGAGACGCTGTTGCTCCGCCGCGAGCGACTCGGCAGCACCGCGCTCGGGCGCTCGCACGCCGTGACCGGAGCGTGGTCGTGGTGCGTGCGCGCACCGCTCGTGCTCCTCGGCGTCTCGAGCAAGGGACTCGAGTGGGATGCGGACGTGGGAATCGAGGTGGCGCTCGTGGCGCTCGTGCTGACGCCAGGCGAATCGGTCGAGGAGCTGCACTTCCGCCGCATGGAGGCGGTGACCGGCGCGCTGCGGCTGCAGCGGCAGCGGCAGCGATTGCTCGACCATCGCGACCTGCCGACGCTGTCGCTGCTGCTGAGGGAGCTGCCACGATGAGCGCAGTGGAAGGTTTCCTCGAGCTCCACGACCTCGACGTGCTGCTGGCGCAGGCCCGTGACGATGCACGTCGTGGACGCCTGCGCCGCATGGGCTACACGCTCGGGCCCGCGCCGGCCCTGGTGCGCGAGCGCGAGCGGCTGGCGGGGAAGCTGGACCGCCGCTGGTTGAACCTCTACGAGCGCTCGCTCGGCCGCTATGGCCGCGGGCTCTCGGCGGTGAGGAACCGCGTCTGCCTCGGCTGCCGGCTGACGCTGCCCACGTCGGCTGCGCCGCCCCCGGGTGAGGCGCAGCTCCACGTCTGCGAGGGCTGCGGCCGGCTGCTGCTCTGGGATTGACCGAGCCCCCCGATTGCGGTCATCCGCCTAGGTAGTCCCCGCACGCGCGTCAGGGCCGCGTCAGGACGGGCGTTCCCCCGCACGCGACGCTTGCCCCGCCTGCTCCGGCGG
>Ga0318493_10000804_pt1 | contig 10063 bp, 10 predicted proteins | sample GRESIP108b1f23_FD_203294 | JGI IMG/M metagenome (GOLD analysis project Ga0318493, IMG submission 203294) | Tropical soil microbial communities from Luquillo Experimental Forest, Puerto Rico - GRE.SIPMG.108b1f23 | ecosystem: Environmental > Terrestrial > Soil > Tropical forest > Bulk soil...
AGGCGGGCGAGCGAGATCTCCACCTCGCGCGGCGCGGTCATCATGAGGTCGGCGAGCTCGTCGATGATGACCACGATGTAGGGCAGCTTCTGCGGGAGCTTCTTCCCCTCCTGCTGCGCCTCGCGCGCGGCGACGGGGTCCTCCGGCGGCGGCGCGCTCGGATCCTCGTACTCGGGCGTGAACCCGGGCAGGATCTCCGGCCCGCCGGCCTCCTGCGCCGCGGCGCGCGCGGCGGCCTCGTCCTCCGTCTCGCCCGCGGTGACGTCCACCACGACGAGCTTGCGAGGCGGCGCGGCGGCCTCGTCAACCTCGCCGAAGGTGCGCCCCTCGGCGCGCAGCTTCTCCGCCTTACCGTTGTAGGACTTGAGGTCCTTCGAGCCGGTGTCGGCCAGGATCTGCGTGCGCCGCTCCATCTCGTCCACCGCCCACTGCAGCGCGCGGGCGGCCTTGGCCGGGTCGGTCACGACCGGCAGCAGCAGGTGCGGGACGTCCTCGTAGATCGACAGCTCCGTCATCTTCGGGTCCACCATGATGAAGCGGACCTGATCCGGCGTCTGCCGGTAGAGCATCGACAGGATCATCGTGTTGAGGCCGACCGACTTCCCCGAGCCGGTGGTGCCGGCGATGAGCAGGTGCGGCATCTTCTGCAGATCGACGCAGTACGGGATGCCCTCGATGTCCTTGCCGAGCGCGAGCGGGAGGAGGCCGCCGGCGCGGGCGAAGCTCTCCGACTCCAGCACCTCGCGCAGGTAGACGGTGGCGCGGTCCTGGTTCGGCACCTCGATGCCCACCACGCCCTTGCCCGGGATGGGCGCGATGATGCGGATGCGCGTCGCCGACAAGGCCATGGTGAGCTCCTTGTCGAGGTTCTCGATCTTCGCGAGCTTCACGCCCGCGACCGGCACGAACTCGTAGAGCGTCACCACCGGCCCGGGCCGGATGCTCTTGATCGCGCCGTCGACGCCGTGCTGGCGGAGCGTGGCGACGATGACGCCGGCGGTGCGTTGCAGGCTTCCCTCGTCGACGTCGTGCTTCACCGCCTCGCGCTGATCGAGCGCGTCGGTGGACGGCAGCCGGAACACCTCGCCCGCCTGCGTGAAGGCGAAGGCGGGCTCGTCCTTCTTCTCCTTCTTCTTCCTGCCGCGCTCGAGCATCGCCTGCGACAGCACGATCTCCGGCTTCTCCGCCGGCGGGAGCGGCTCGCCGACCTGGATCGGAGCGTCGTCCGCGCCCTCGGCGGCGGGCTCCACGCCCGCGGCGGTCCCGGCGTCGGTCGCGTCGCACGCCTGCGCCGGCGTCTCGGCCTTGCGCCGGCGGCGCGGCTTCTCTTGCGACTGCGCGGGGGCCGCCGCGAGCCCCTGCGTCCACGCGGGATCGTCGCCAAACGCGGAGCGCGCCCGCTCCAGCGCCAGCGCGCCCGCCACGGCGCGCCCCTCCGCCTCGGCCTCCTCGCTCTCCGCCTCGACCACCGCTTCCTCGCGCTGCGCCCGCGCCAGCGCGTCCTGGGCGCGGAGCTCCGCCACCGCCTCGCGGTGGCGATCGACCGCTTCCCCGAGGTGGGCGCGCGCGAAGGCGAAGATCGCCCGGGCGAGCGCGAGCAGCCGGCCCGACACGTCGCGCACCTTGAGGTCCACCCCCACGATGAGGGCGACGGTGGCGAAGGCGCCCACGATGAGGCCGGTGCCGACCGGCGAGAAGAGCGCCACCGCGCGGCTGCAGAGCGCGCGCCCGACCGCGCCGCCGGCGGGGAAGCTCGTCAGGTGGTGCGGGGCGAGGGCGAGGTGCGCCAGCGTGGCGACGGAGAGCGTGAGCGCGAGGTGCGCCGCCGCCCCGACGAGGGTGAGGCGGCGCGGCGCGTCGCGCAGGAGCCGCCACCCGAACACGCCCAGCGCCGCCGGGACGACCAGTCCGGAGAAGCCCAACAGATGGTAGGCGAAGGTGGCGAGGCGGTGGCCGACCGGCCCGACCAGGTTCGACGCGGCCGGGAGTCCGCGCGCGACGAGGGGTGCGTCCGAGGCGGAGAAGGTGAGCAGGGCGAGGCCGAGGACGAGCGCCGCGGCGAGGAGCACCACGGCCGCGATGTCGCGGCCCATCCCGCTGCGCTCGCGGCCCTTCTTCCGGTTCCCCGGTGACTTCCGGTCCTTCGCGCTGTCCTTGCCCATTCCCGTAGCCGCTCCCGTCGCCGACCTCTGCCGCTGAGGACCGAGGATATCGGGGGGGAGGGGGTGGTCAATTTTTCGAGCGAAGCCAAGTTCTTGCGTCCTTTCCGCGCGCCGGATAGGTTCGGCGCTCCCGCGATGGACGTCCGCTGCGAGCGCTGCCGGGCCGAGTACGTGATCGCCGACGAGGACGTCGGCGACGAGGGCCTCGCCATGCGCTGCGCCGGGTGCGGACACGTCTTCCGGGTCAAGCGGAAGGCCTTCGTGGTCACGGTCCCGGTGAAGCCGGAGGAGCTGGGCCAGGTCGCGCCCGTCTCCATCGCGGACCTCGACCGCCGTCATCGGAACGCCCCGACGTTGGCGAACGCCCCGGTCGGCGAGGGTCCGGTGGTCGCAGGCGATCTCGGTCGTGTCGCCGAGGACCGCTGGGAGGCGGGCCAGGGACGGCCCAAAGGTGACGAGCCCGCCTGGGCCGCGCCGGGGAGCGCCCCGAGCGCGCCGGAGCGTCCGGAGCGCCGCCGCGAGCGGGAACAGAGATCCTTCTGGCCGAAGCTGGTGTTCGTCGCCCTGGTCCTCGCGGCCGGAGCTGCAGTGGTCATCGGGCGGCCGCAGTGGCTCGGGCTCGGGCCCGTCGTGTTGCCCGGGGTCGAACGGGCGCCCAATCCGATGACCACGAAGCCGGCCGCGGCGGCGCCTTCGCCCGCGACTCCGGCCTCGATTCCGGCCCCGGCCCCGGCCGCGAACCCGGCCCCGGCCGCGACCCCGACGCCGACCTCGACCCCGACGCCGACCTCGACCTCGACCTCGAGTCCCCCACCGATCCCGGCCGCGGCCGAGCCGAAACCCACCCCTCTCCCCGGCCCTCTCCCCGCTTCGCGTGGAGAGGGAGACGAAACCCGCAGGACCCAAGAGCCCTCTCCCCCACCGGGGGAGAGAGGGGGCAGCGCGGCGAGTACCGCGCCTGCTGCCGAAACGAGCGATCGGGCAGGCAAGAGCAGCGCCGTGAGCGCGACGCCACCCGCTCCCGCGAAGCCGCCGAAGCGCCTCGGCTCCGCCGAAAAGCCCAGCGGCTCCAAGGCGCTCATCGCCGAAGGGCGCCGGCTGCGGGACCGCGGCCGGCCGCAGGAGGCGCTCGACGTGTACGCGCGCGCCCTCTCGGCGGCATCCGACGACGCGGATGCGCTGGCCGGGCGCGGGTTGTGCTACCTGGATCTCTCGCGGTACCGGCCCGCCGAGTCGAGCTTCGAGGAGGCGCTCCGCGCCAACGCGACACATCCCGACGCGCTCATGGGCCTCGCCGAGACGTACCGTTATGAAGGCCGTAGGGCGGAGGCCGTGACGTACTACCAGCGGTACCTCGCCGCCCACCCGAAAGGCCGCGACGCCGCGGCCGCCCGGAGCGCCGTCGAAGCCTTGAAGGAGTGAACATGACCGAGAAGGGTGTCCCGAAGCCCTCCACCACCGAGGACGAGTACTTCGTCCGCGAGGACGCCGAGAAGAAGCGGCGCATTGCCCTCGAGATGAAGAAGCAGATCGCGGGCGAGCACGCGGCGGCGCTGCGCGACCTGCACTTCATGCACTGCCCGAAGTGCGGCATGAAGATGCAGGAGGTCCGCTACGGGAAGCTCGACGTGGACGCCTGCTTCTCCTGTGGCGGCGTCTTCCTCGACAAGGGCGAGATCGACGTCATCGCCGAGCCCCAGCAGAAGGGGATCATGTCGGCCATCCTCAACTGGTTCAAGGACGAGACCCAGCGTCCGGCGAAGTAGAGGAGAGGTCCGTGTCGCTGTCGCTCGACGAGGTCCGGCGCATCGCCGTCCTCGCACGCCTGGAGCTTTCGCCGGAGGAGGAGCAGCTCTTCCAGGGTCAGCTCTCGGCAGTGCTCGATTACGTGGCGCAGTTGAACGAGCTCGACGTCTCTGGCGTCGAGCCGATGACGCACGCGCTCGCCGAGGCGACGCCGCTCCGGCCGGACGAGGTCCGGCCGAGCCTCCCGCCCGAGGAGGCGGTGCGGGCGGCGCCGGCGCGCGAGGGCACCTTCTTCAAGGTGCCGAGGATCATCGAGTGACCGGCGCCGGCGAGCTGCTCGACCTCTCCCTGACCGAGCTCTCGACCGCGCTCGGCGCCCGGCGCGTGTCGTCGCGCGAGGCGACCGAGGCGGCCCTGGCGCGCGTCGACGCGACCGACGCGCGCGTCGGCGCCTTCCTGGCGGTCGCCGCCGACCGGGCGCGGGCGCGGGCTGACGCGGCCGACGAGCGCGCCGCGCGAGGCGCTCGCCTCGGCCCGCTCGACGGCGTTCCGCTCGCGGTGAAGGACCTCTTCCTCACCCGCGGCGTCGCCACGACCGCGGGATCCCGCATCCTGGAGGGGTTCACCCCGCCGTACGACGCCGCGGTCGTGGAGCGGCTGGAGGCGGCCGGGGCGGTGATCGTCGGCAAGCTCAACATGGACGAGTTCGCGATGGGCTCGTCCAACGAGAACAGCGCGTTCAAGCCCTGCCGTAACCCCTGGGACCTCGCCCGCACGCCGGGTGGCTCCTCGGGCGGGAGCGCCGCCGCGCTCGCCGCGCGCCAGGCGTTCGGCACGCTCGGCACCGACACCGGCGGCTCCATCCGCGAGCCGGCCGCCTTCTGCGGCGTGGTCGGCCTGAAGCCGACCTACGGGCGCGTCTCGCGTTACGGGGTGGTGGCCTTCGCCTCCTCGCTCGACCAGCCCGGTCCGCTCGGCCGCACGGTGTCCGACGCGGCTGCGCTCCTGCAGGTGATCGCGGGCCGCGACGAGCGCGACATGACGAGCTCCTCGCGCCCGGTGGACGACTACGGCGCGGCGCTGGAGGCGGGCGCGCGCGGCCTCACCGTCGGCGTCCCGCGGGCCTGGCTGGCCGAGGGAGTGGAGGAGGGCGTCGCGCGGCGCGTGAAGGAGGCGCTCGCGACATACGAGCGGCTCGGGGCGAAGCTCGTGGACGTGGAGCTGCCCCACACGAAGTACGGCATCGCCGCCTACTACCTCATCGCGCCGGCCGAGGCGTCCTCGAACCTGGCGCGCTACGACGGCGTGCGCTTCGGGCTGCGCCGGGCGGGCGCGGGGGGGCTCAAGGGCATGTACGCGGCGACCCGCGATGCCGGCTTCGGCGCCGAGCCGAAGCGCCGCATCATGCTCGGGACCTACGCCCTCAGCGCCGGCTACTACGACGCCTATTACCTGCGGGCGCAGAAGGTCCGGACGCTCCTCCGCCGCGACTTCGAGCGCGCCTTCGAGCGGTGCGACGTCATCGCCGGGCCGGTCACGCCCACCGTCGCCTTCAGGCTCGGCGAGAAGGTCTCCGACCCGCTCGCCATGTACCTGCAGGACGTCTTCACCGTGACCTGCAACCTCGCCGCGCTGCCCGGCCTGTCGGTGCCGTGCGGCCTCCACGCCGAGGAGAAGCTGCCGGTCGGGCTGCAGCTCATCGGCCGCCCGTTCGACGAGGCGACGCTGCTGCGGGCGGCGCGGGCGCTGGAGCGCGAGCAGGGGCCGCTGCCGGCGCCGGGTGCGCTGGAGGCTCGAGGCTGACATGCCCGTCTCCGACTTCGAGGTCGTGATGGGGCTGGAGGTGCACGCCCAGCTCCTCACCCAGAGCAAGATCTTCTGCGGCTGCTCGACCGCGTTCGGCGGCGAGCCGAACGCGCACACGTGCCCGGTCTGCCTGGGCCTCCCGGGGGTGCTCCCCTCGCTCAACCGCAAGGTGGTCGAGTTCGCGGTCCGCGCCGGCCTCGCGCTCGGCTGCGAGGTGAAGCGGAAGAGCGTCTGGGCACGGAAGAACTACTTCTACCCGGACCTGCCGAAGGGTTACCAGATCTCGCAGTACGAGCTCCCGGTGTGCGAGGGCGGCGGCGTCCCCATCACCGTCGATGGCAAGGATCGGGTGGTGCGGCTCATCCGCATCCACATGGAGGAGGACGCCGGCAAGAACGTCCACGGTGTCTCCGCCGACGGCGGCTCGGGCGTCGACCTCAACCGGGCCGGCGTGCCCCTGTGCGAGATCGTCTCCGCCCCCGATCTGTTCTCGATCGACGAGGCGATCGAGTACCTCAAGTCGCTGCGCGCCATCCTCATGTACCTGGGCGTGAACGACGGGAACCTGGAGGAGGGCTCGTTCCGCTGCGACGCCAACGTGAGCGTCCGGCGCCGCGGCGAGGAGAAGCTGGGGCAGCGGTGCGAGATCAAGAACATGAACTCGTTCCGCTTCCTCCGGCAGGCGGTCGAGTACGAGGTGCGCCGCCAGGTCGAGGTGATCGAGGCGGGTGGGAAGGTCGAGCAGGAGACGCGCCTGTTCGACCCCGCGCGCGGCGAGACGCGCGCCATGCGCTCCAAGGAGGAGGCGCACGACTACCGCTACTTCCCGGAGCCGGACCTCCCGCCGCTCGTCATCGACGACGCGTTGATCGAGGAGGTGCGGCGGACCTTGCCCGAGCTGCCCCACGACCGCGCCGCGCGGTACCAGCGCGCCCTCGGCCTCTCCGCCCACGACGCGCAGCTCCTCACCGCCGAGCGATCGGTGGCGGAGTTCTTCGACGCCGCGCTCGCGGCGTACGGGGCGGGGCCGGACGGGGCGAAGCGGCTCGCGAACTGGATGAACGGCGACGTGGCGCGGCTCGCGAACGAGACCGGCCTCGCGCCGGCGGTCTGGAAGCTCACGCCGGAGAAGCTCGCCGCGCTCCAGCGGCTCGTCGACGCCGGGACGGTGGGCGGCCCCGGCGCGAAGCTCGCCCTGGAGGCGGTCTTCCGCGAGGGTGGCGAGCCGGCCGAGGTCGTGAAGGCGCGCGGCCTGGCGCAGGTCTCCGACGAGGGCGCGGTGGAGGCGGCGGCCGACGCCGTCCTCGCCCGCAGCGCCGCCGAGGTGGAGCGCTACCGCGGCGGCAACAAGAAGCTCATGGGCTTCTTCGTCGGGCAGGTCATGAAGGAGATGAAGGGCAAGGGCAACCCGGCCGTCGTGAACGCGGTCCTGAAGCGAAAGCTGGGGGACTGACCTTGGCGCGCTGGGCAGGGTGGGGTGCCGGACCCGCCGGCGCCGGCGCGGCCGGAGGGCCGGGCCGGATCTTCCTCGTGATCATGGCCGTGTTCAGCGCCGCCGTGGCGGTGGCGCTCTGGCGCGAGGGGCGCGAGTCCTCCGCCGCGGTGGCCGCCGCGGCCGCGTTCTACTTCGCGCTGCGGGTGGCCGGCGCCATCGGACGCAGGAAGGGAAGCGATGAAGACGGACCGTGAACCCTTGCGCCCGGTGCTCTACGACGACGCGGGCGACCGCGTGCGGCTCCTCGACCAGCGGCTGCTCCCCGACGAGGAGCGCTGGCTCGCGCTCGAGACGGTGGACGACGTCGTCGAGGCCATCAAGACGCTGGCGGTCCGGGGCGCCCCGGCCATCGGCGTCGCCGCCGGATACGCGCTCGCCTGCGCCGCCCGGCGCGGGGCCGGTGAGCGCGCCCTGCGCGACGCCGCGGCGCGGCTCGTCGCCGCCCGGCCCACCGCGGTGAACCTGGCCTGGGCGGTGCGGCGCATGTCGGAGCGCTTCGCGGCCGGCGCCGCGGTGCTCCTCGCGGAGGCCCACGCGATCCGCGACGAGGACGAGGCGGCTTGCCGCCGCATCGGCGCGCTCGGCGCCGAGCTCGTGCCGCGCGACGCGCGCATCCTCACCCACTGCAACGCCGGCGCGCTCGCCACGGCAGGCTACGGCACCGCGCTGGGCGTGGTGCGGTCCGCCTTCGAGCAGGGCAAGGGCCGGATGGTCTTCGCCGACGAGACGCGCCCATTCCTGCAGGGGGCGCGGCTCACCGCCTGGGAGCTCCACCGAGACGGCATCCCGGTGACGCTCCTCACCGACGGCATGGCGGGCTGGCTCATGCAGCGCGGTGAGATCGGCTGCGTGGTGGTGGGGGCCGACCGCATCGCGGCCTCGGGCGACGTGGCGAACAAGGTCGGCACCTACTCGCTGGCCGTGCTGGCGGCTCACCACGGGATTCCGTTCTACGTGGCGGCCCCGTGGAGCACGGTCGACCTCGCCACCGCCACCGGCCAGGACATCCCCATCGAGGAGCGCGAGAGCGACGAGGTGGTGATGCTGGCCGGGCGGCGCATCGCGCCCGAAGGCGTGAGGGCGCGCTACCCCGCCTTCGACGTGACGCCCGCCGCACTCGTCACCGCCCTCGTGACGGAGCGCGGGGTGGTGCGCGCGCCGCATCCGGAGGGGCTGCGGGCGCTCTCCTGCGCTGGGCGTTAGAACGAGGCGGCGTGAAGATCCGCCTCTGCCCCGCCTGCGGCAAGCCGCAGGGCTCCAACGCCGGCTGCCTCTCCTGCCGCGACGCGGCTGCGAGGGAGCTGGTGAAGGAGGCGCGCGACGTCACCGACAGCGGGCTGCAGGAGCGCGCCGACGCGGTGGGGAGGTTCCTCGACCGTCCACCCTGGTACGCGCGCTTCGCGGCGGGGACGGTCCTCACCCGGCTCCGCCTCATGCGCATGATCCTGGGCGACTACGCCAGCGGCGCCTACCGGCTCGTGCCCTGGCGGTCGATCGCGGTGTGCGGGGCGGCGGTGGCCTACGTGCTGCTGCCGTTCGACCTCATCCCGGACTGGATCGTCCCCATCGGCTGGACTGACGACCTGCTCGTCCTCGCGCTGGCGTGGGGGATGGTGAAGCGCGAGCTCCGCCAGTACTGCGCGTGGAAGGGCATCTCTCCGGCGCACTTCGGCCTGTGAACCTGAACCTGAACCTGAGAGGCCGTTCGCGCCGCCAGGTCGCGCCCTTCGGGACCGGCCGCGACGTCGTCTCGGTCGGGCTCGATTCGAGCCCCCTCCGCGACGCCTACCACAAGCTGCTCACGATGCACTGGAGCGGGTTTTTCCTGCTCGTGTTCCTCACGTACATGGTGACGAACGCGTCGTTCGCGCTCGGCTACTGGCTGCTCGGCGACGTCATCGAGAACGCCGAGCCCGGCTCCTACCGCGACGCCTTCTTCTTCAGCGTCCAGACGCTCGCCACCATCGGCTACGGCAAGTTCTCGCCGCGCACCTTCGGCGCGAACGTGCTCGTCTCGATCGAGGCGCTGCTCGGCCTGCTCGGGCTCGCGGTCATGACGGGCCTCCTCTTCGCCCGCTTCTCGAGGCCGACCGCGCGCGTCCTCTTCAGCCGCGTGGCGGTGGTGGCGCAGTACGAGGGCGTCTCGTCCCTCATGTTCCGCCTGGCGAACACCCGCTCCAGCCGGATCGTCGAGGCGCGGCTCAAGCTCACCCTCATTCGCAACGAGGTGACGGCGGAGGGTCGGGAGGTCCGGCGGCTCCACGACCTACACCTCGTCCGCAGCGAGCACTCCGCGTTCGCCCTCACCTGGACCGCCGTCCACCCCATCACCCCCGGCAGTCCGCTCGACGGCGCCGACCCCGAGGCGCTGCGCGAGGCGATGGCCGACTTCGTGGTCTCCCTCGTCGGGCTCGACGAGGGCTTCTCGCAGACCGTTCACGCCCGGTACGGCTATCGCGCGGAAGAGATCCGCTGGGGCTATCGCTTCGCCGACATCCTCAACCAGGGGGCGGACCGTTCCATCATCGACTACACCAAGTTTCACGACGTGGAGCCGCTTGGGCCGCCGCGGTGACGCCTCACGCCCTTCGACGCATGGCAGCGACGAGCTCGACCAGCGCGGCCCGCGCCGCGGCGGCCGTCGCCGCCTGCCACGGCCGGCCGTGGCCCGGCAGCACGCGCTGGAACCGGTGATCGAGGAGCCGCTCCATGGAGCGGGTCTGCGAACCCCAGTCCCACCAGCACACCGAGCGGCTCGCGCCGAGCCGGCCCGCCGCGTCGCCCCACAGGTGATCGCCGGTGAAGAGGTCCCGCGCCATCGGATCTGCTCCCAGATCCGTAGGGCGGGGGCTTG
>Ga0318493_10000806_pt1 | contig 10042 bp, 11 predicted proteins | sample GRESIP108b1f23_FD_203294 | JGI IMG/M metagenome (GOLD analysis project Ga0318493, IMG submission 203294) | Tropical soil microbial communities from Luquillo Experimental Forest, Puerto Rico - GRE.SIPMG.108b1f23 | ecosystem: Environmental > Terrestrial > Soil > Tropical forest > Bulk soil...
ATGCAGAACGCCGCGGCCGCGATGCTGCCGCGCTTCGACACCGGCTACTGGACGTACTACTCGCTCGCCGGCGACCCGTCGCCGCTCGACTACCAGCAGTTCGTCGCGTCGCTGTTGAAGAAGCTCGCGTCCGACGATCCCCGCTTCGCCGCCGCTGCCGTGCGGATCGGCGCGTACACGCACCAGCCGCCGGCGTTCCAGGTCGCGAACGGCGGCCTCGGGACGCTCCGCTTCTGGCTGTCGAAGCCGTCGACCGTCAGCGTGGTGACGGCGGCCGGGCCGACCAAGCGCGTCAGCATGAACGGCGGATGGCACACGTTGGACTGGGGCGAGCCGAAGAACGTCGGCGTCTTCCCGCTGCAGGTGACTGCGACCGACTGGGCCGGCAACCGCGCGAGCTTCCAACCGCTGCCGATCGTGCGCGTGACCGCGTCGAAGGCGGCGCCGTCGCGCGCAACGGCGGCCGCCGTACCTGCGCCGCCACCCGCGTTCGCCGTCGGCGCAGGGGTCGACGACCCGTCGCAGGCGCCGGTCGCGAAGACGCTCGGCCTGCGGCTCGTGCGCGTGAACGTGCCGTGGCCCGCCGGGGCGACCGAGCCTGACCCCGCGCTGGTCGCGTCGCTGCAGGCGGTGACGTCGCCGCTCCTCGTGGACCTCACCGTCGGCGCGCCGGAGGATGCGCTACCGCAGTACGCCGCGTCGCTCGTGCAACAGGTGCCCGGCATTCGCGGGCTCGTCCTGAGCGGCGCCGACCCGGCGACCTTCGCAGCGGTCAAGGCGGCCGTGCCGACGGAGCCGCTCGGCGTGCCCGTCGCAGACCGCACGACCGCACGCGCCTGGTCGGGAACCGCGCTCGACCTCGTCACCGTGCCGCCGGCCGCGAGCCTCGCGCAGCTGCTCGCAGCGCTCGCGCAGACACCGGAGGTGTTCGTCGACGGGCTCGGTTCGGTGGGAGCCGCGGCCGCTATCACCTCCCTCGCCTGCAACCCGAGCGTGAGCGGAGTCATCGTCGACGGCCTCACCGGCGCCGAGTCGGCCGTCAAGGCGGCAGCCGCGCCTGCGCAGCGCGGCACCGTCGTCTGCCCCGGGCTCGCGGTGCCCGCGACGCCGAGCACGCTCACGTTCCCGCAGACCGTCGACGTGCCCGTGACGCTCGGCTGCGCGCGCGACTGCCTCTACCTCGTGACGCTCGACGACGCGCAGAACCGGCCCGTGGTCGCGAGCCGCGGCGCACTGCGCGGCGGGTTCCCGCCGGCGCACGTGACCCTGCCGCAGGCGAAGCTGAAGCCCGGCGCGTACCGCGTCGACGTGCGTCTCGTCAACCAGGTCAACCCGGGACCGGTCACGCAGCAGACCGGCCCGCCGCTGACGGTTCCCTAGCCCGGCCGGTGCACGAGCGTCAGCCCCCACGCCTCGCCTGAGGCGAACAGCGCGTCGGGGTCGAGCTCGTCCTCCCAGCCGAGGAAGTGCGACTCGCGATCGTCCTCCGTCGAGCCGTACACGGCGGTGCGGCCGGCGTTCAGCGTGGCGTCCAGATCGTCCCCGCGCTCGAGGGCGGCGAGACGCTCTTCGACTGCGGAGCCTTCTGCGTACCCTTTGCCCATCGGAGGAGCGTACTCCTCTCGGGCCGGTAGCTCAGTTGGTAGAGCAGGGGACTTTTAATCCCAAGGTCGTAGGTTCGATCCCTACCCGGCCCACTCACGAAAGACATGGGGAGCCGAGGCGGACGCCGCGGAAACAGCCCTTAACCGGAGCGTCCCTTGAAGGGCTTTCGGCCCCGACTCCCCTGCCGGGCGTACTTAAGCGCTGCTCGCCTCGAGCGTGGTTAGCCGGAGGTATTGAGTTCACCGCCGAGACGTAGGATCGAGCCGTGGCGTTCACGCTCAGGAATCTGAAGGCGGATCTGGATGACATCGGCCCCGCGTTCAAGGGCGCGCCCGATCTGGAGTTCCGCGCGGCGACCAAGCCGCTCGGGCTCGAGCACTCCGCCCTGAGCTACCAGCGCGTCCCGCCGGGCTACCGCTTTCCGTACGGTCACACGCACGAGACGCAGGAAGAGGTGTACGTCGTCGTGCGCGGGAGCGGACGGATGAAGATCGACGACGAGATCGTCGAGCTCGCGGAGTGGGACGCGGTGCGGGTCCCGCCCGGCGCCTGGCGAGGCTACGAGGCCGGGCCGGACGGCCTCGAGATCCTCGTCGTCGGCGCGCCCAACCTCGGCGAGGACCCGCGCGGCGACGTCGACGGCCGGCGTGACTGGTGGGCCGACTAGGCGGACGGTCAGCCGACCGCACGCTTGCGGAACTGGCGGATGCCGGCGCGGGTGAGCAGCAGCGCGAACGCGCCGACGACCAGCAGGCTGAGCATGGCGCCCATGCCGGTGTCGTTGCTTCGCCAGATGTCGTGTAGGCCTGACGGGTCGTCGAGCAGGCCGTAGCGGATCAGCGCAAGCGCGTGCGTCAGGGGCAGGAAGCGCGCGAACCACGCGAGGAAACCCGGAAGGGCGGTGATCGGGAACAGCGAGCCCGCCAGGAACCACGGGACGATCGCGATCGCCGGCACCCGGCCGATGTACTCCTCTGCGCTCGGCACGCTCGCGGCCAGCGTCTCCGCGGCCCCGTACATCGCGATCGTGAACAGCGAGGCCGCGGCCAGGAACCAGAGGAACCCGGACCCCGTGACGTGGAAGTGGATCCCCCGCGCGCGGGCGACGACGAGCAGCACCGCCACCTGGAGACCGGTGATCGCGAACGCGACGATCAGGTTCCCGACGACGAGCAGCGCCCGTGAGATCGGCGCCGTCAGGAGCTCGCGCTGCGCTCCCGACTCGCGGTCGACGAGCACACCGATGCCCGCGAACATCGTGTTGAGCGGGATCAGCAGCCCGATCGTCCCGGTGGCGACGAAGGCTTCGTACTCGGCGCTGGTGTGCAGAGCGCTCTTCAGCGCCGGCGCGATCACGAGCGCGAAGAGGATCGGCGTGAGCAGCGGCACGACCAGCTCTCGCGGCGTGCGCGCACTCAGCTGGAAGCGGCGCTGCGCAAGCGTCAGCACAGGTCCGAGCCGGCGGCTGCGCGGCAGCGACGGGACAAGTGCAAGGTCGGGTGTGGTCGCAGTCATCGAAAGATCACTCCTCTCGGCTCAGGCGGCGTCGGCGAGCTCGCCGCCGGTCAGGTGCAGGTAGACGTCGTCGAGGGTCGTCTCGCGGCTGGTCACGGACACGGTGCGCACGCGGGTTGCCTCGATGCCGGCGATCACCTCCGCCGCGGAGCGCCCGCGCAGCGGGATCGTGACCGTCGCGCCCACGGTGAACGCGCCGGGGCCGGCCAGCCCCCGATCCTGCAGGAGCGCAAGCATCGCGGCGCCGTCGTCGCGCGCGCGGAGCTCGACGACCTCGTCTCCGAGCTCGGCACGCAGCTGCTGCGGCGCGCCGATCGCAACCACCTCGCCGCGGTGCATGACCGCGAGCCGGTCGCAGAGACGCTCGGCCTCCTCCAGGTAGTGCGTTGTCAGCAGGATCGTGGTCGCCGCCCCGTCGCGCAGCGTCGCGATCACGTCGAGCAGCTCGGCACGGATGCGCGGGTCGAGCCCGACGGTGGGCTCGTCGAGGAAGAGCACGCGCGGCCGCGAGACGAGCGCGCGCGCGATCTCGAGGCGCCGGCGCTCACCGCCGCTGTAGGTGGCGACCGGTCGGTCGATCAGATCGGCGAGGTGCAGCACCTCGACGAGGTCGTCGATCCGGTCCGACGCCTCACGCGGCGCAACCCGCCAGAGCCGGGCGTGGAGGTCGAGATGGCGCCGGCCGCTCAACGCACGGTCGACGACCGCCTCCTGGAACACGACACTCGACACCGCCCGCGCTGCGAGCGACTGAGTCGCGACGTCGAACCCCGCGAGCCGCGCGCTGCCGCCGGTCGGGCGGATGGTGGTCGTGAGCATCCCGACGGTCGTCGACTTGCCGGCGCCGTTGGGGCCGAGCAGGCCGAACACCTCGCCTGCGGGGACCTGGAAGCTGATCCCCCGCACCGCGTGCACGTCTCCGGCATACGTCTTCTCGAGGGTGTCGACGTCGATGGCGGCGTCGGTTGGCGTATCGGTCATGCGCTCTCTCCTTGTCACATCGGTCGCGTCGATCTCGTCATCACTGAAGACGGATCGCGTAGAAGGGATGTGACATGGACACCGACCACGACTGGCTCGCAGAGCAGTTCGACGGCCTTCGTCCCCGGCTGAGGACGATTGCCTACCGGATGCTCGGCTCCGTCAGCGACAGCGACGACGCCGTGCAGGAGGCGTGGCTGCGGCTGAGCAGAGCGGACAGCGCGGCCGTCGAGAACCTCGCCGCGTGGCTGACCACGGTGGTGGCCCGCGTCTGCCTCGACATGCTGCGCGCACGGAACGCGCGCCGCGAGGAGTACATCGGCTCGTGGCTGCCCGAGCCGATCGTGCTGATCGACGACGCGGCTTCACCGGAGGACGAGGTGCTGATCGCAGACTCGGTCGGCCTGGCGCTGCTCGTCGTGCTCGAGACGCTGACGCCGAGCGAGCGGCTCTCCTTCGTGCTCCACGACATGTTCGGCGTCCCATTCGACGAGATCGCCGCCATCCTCGACCGCTCGCCCGACGCCGCGCGTCAGCTCGCGAGCCGAGGACGCCGCCGTGTGCAGGGCGCGCCGCTGAACGCCGAGGCGAGCCTCGACGAGCAGCGTGAGCTGGTCGACGCCTTCCTCGCGGCGTCGCGCAACGGCGACTTCGAGGGGCTGATCGCCGTCCTCGACCCCGATGTGGTCTTCCGCGTCGACACCGGGATCGACGACCTGCGCGCCCGCGGTCCCGTCTCGGGCGCGGCGGCCGTCGCGGAGCGCGTCCTCGCTCGCGGCCGCCCCCTGGCCGGGCTCGCACGGCCGGCGCTCGTCAACGGCGGAGCTGGTCTCGTGGTCGGACAGCCGGGCCGGCCCTTCGCGGTGGTCGGGTTCACGGTCGCGAACGGCCGGATCGCGGCGATCGACCTGATCACCGACCGCGAGAAGTTGAGCCGGCTCCAATCGTGAGGAGAGCGTTTCGACATCCGCCGCATCCGGGCAGAAGCAGCCCATGCCACCTCGTGGAGGCCGGCTGAGAGTCGCGCTGGTCGTGAACGCGGTCGCCGCCGCGGCGGCGGCGCTGCCCGCGTCGGCGCGGCCGCCTGCCTCGAGCTTCAGCGCGCACGTCGACAACCCGTGGTTCCCGCTGCTCCACGGCATGCACTGGACGTACGTCGGCGTGAAGGACGGAAAGCAGAGCCGCGACGTCGTCGCTGTCGCGAAGACAGACGCGGTGATCGACGGCATCCCGTGCGTGAGCGTCTCCGACCGCCTCTACGAGAACGGCCGGCTCGAGGAGCGGACGACCGACTGGTACAGCCAGGATCGCGCGGGCAACGTCTGGTACCTCGGCGAGAACACCGCCGAGCTCGACCGCAGCGGGCGCGTGACCAGCACCGAGGGGACGTGGCGGGCAGGCGAGAACGGAGCCGTCGCTGGCATCTACATCCCGGCCGCCCCGAGCGCGGGCGTTGCCGGTCGGCAGGAGTACTACAAGGGTCACGCCGAGGATCACTTCAAGGTCGTCGGCCGCCTCGGCGCGAACGCCGTCCTCACCGCCGAGTGGACGCCGCTGGAGCCCGGCACCCTCGACCACAAGCTCTACGTCCGCGGAGTCGGGATCGTGCTCGAGCAGACGGAGCGCGGGCCGAACGAGCGCAACGAGCTGGTCGCGTTCACGCGCAGCCCGCGCTAGGTGCTGCGAGCAGGCTCGAGTCGCGCACCGTCTCGTCGAGGTGCGCCCGCGCGACCACGAACGTGCCGACGCGGCGCGGGTGCGCGAGGTCGTCCGCCAACATGCGGGCGCGACGGCTTCCGGCGACGACGTACGACTCGCGGCAGCGGTCGGGTCCGCGCACAATCGCCAGCCGAGGATTGCGAGGCAGGTACCACTCGAGTGGAGAGCGGAGCATGTACGGGCTTCCGAAGACGAGCACCGGGTCGCTCGGGCGCCAGCCTTCCGCGACCAGCGTCGACGCGATCCCGGCGTACGGCACCTGCGGCTGCAGCTGCAGCCAGCCGTACGAGCACAGCGCGGCGGCGGCGAGCACGGCGACCGGCAGCCGACCGCGTAGCGCCGCGGCGGCCGCGATCGCGAGGAAGGCGCCGATCTCGATCAGGTTGCGCTGCGCGTAGATGCGCACGCCGGACGCCCAGAGGACGGTTGCGAGCAGCCACGGCCCGAACGCGAGCGCCGCGACGAGGCGGCCGGTCGGCGTCCGCGCGAGCCGGAGCGCGCCGGCCGCCGCGAGCAGCACGGCCGCGACGACGAGCGCCTCGACCTGGATCAGAGGCGTGAACAGCCGCAGTGCCGTGCCCGCGACGACGCGCCCGTCGAACGGCCCGATCCACGCATAGCGGTCTTGCCGGTACTGGCGCAGCGCCCACGGGAGCCACGGCGCGGCGGCTGCGAGGCCCACCGCGATCCAGGCCGTCGCGCGCAGGCGCACGCGCCGCGCTGTCGGCTCGAGCCAGACCCACGCGAGCCCGGCGAGCACTGTGAAGAGGAAGAAGTAGTGCGTCAACGCACCTGCCCAGACGACGACCGCGAGCGCGGGGCCGGGCCTGCGCCGGTCGAGCAGCAGGGCGAATGCGATCGCGAGCAGCGCCAGCAGCATGTATGCGCGCAACTCGCGGCCGGCGAACGCGAAGTTGCCTCCGAGCGCGACGAGCACGCCCGCCAGCACCGCCGGCACCGGCGGCACGACCCGTCGCGCGAGCACCACGACGAGCGCGACGAAGACGCCGTCGAACAGGGCCGAGAGCAGCCGCACGTCGACGATGCCGACGCCCACCTGGTGCACGGCCCACCCGAGCCCGTACCAGAGCGGCGGGGTCGACTCCGTGCGCGCGACGTGCCCGAGCACACGGCCCAGGGTCGGCTCCCGCAGGATCCGCGCGGACGCGACCTCGTCCTGCCACAGCCCTTCGCCGAGCGCCCGCGGCACCCGCAGCACGACCGTCGCAGCGCCGAGGGCGGCCGCCGTGACGTCGATTCGCCTGCCCGCAAGACGAAGCGGGCTGCCCATCTCGCGCAGAATCTAGCGGCATGGCCCGCACGCAGGCGATCGCAGCGGCAGAGTCAGCCGGGATCCGCTTCGCGCTGCACGAGTATCAGCACGACCCGAAAGCCGAGTCGTACGGGCTCGAAGCGGCGGAGCGCCTCTCGCTCGAGCCGGCCCGGGTCTTCAAGACGCTCGTGGTCGAGCACGACGGAGCGCTCGCAGTGGCGGTCGTCCCCGTGGCGGCGCAGCTGGACCTGAAGGCGCTCGGCGGGAAACGGACGGCGATGGCGGATCGAACGAAGGCGGAGCGTGCGACCGGCTACGTGCTCGGCGGCATCTCGCCGCTCGGCCAGAGGAGGCAGCTGCCGACGACGGTCGACTCGTCGGCGCTCGCGTTCGACACGGTCTACGTCAGCGCGGGCCGGCGCGGCCTCGAGATCGAGCTCGCCCCGGACGACCTCGTGCGCCTGACGGGCGCCGACGTGCGGCCGATCGCTAGAAGCTGACCGCGACGCCGTCGGAGCGGACGGCGATCCGGCGGGCGCGGGCGTCGACGCCGAGGATGTCGGCCGCGTCGATGATCCGGACACCCCGCGCGAAACGGCCGCGCCGCACCGAGATCCCCGACGGCTGCACCGAGTCGTCGCCGAACAGCACCGTGTCCACCACGCCGAGCCTCCGTGCCGGTGTCTCGACCGAGTAGCCCTGCCACGTCTCCATCGCTTTCGCCTCCCGTCGATCGCGTCCGTTGCCGATCGAGAAGCTAAGGGCCGCCGATTCGAACTCCCTGAGGACTTCGTTCGGAAATTGAGCGTCTCGCAGGCTCGCGCCTGGTCGAAGTTGACGAGGCGGCGCAGATCTTCGAGGATCCCGAGCGGGTAATGGGCACCCCGACGCAGAGCGCGAGCGAGGCGGGAGGCGAGCCGAAGCACGGCGGGTTCTCGCTCCCGTCGGCGTACACGATCCTGTTCGCGCTGATCGTGCTGGTGGCGATCCTGACGTGGATCATCCCGGCCGGCGTCTACAACCTGAACGCCACCACGGGCGAGCCGATCCCGGGCACCTACCACGAGGTGGCGTCCCACCCCGCGCACATCCTCCGCGACTCGCTGACCGCGCCGATCAACGGCCTCTACGGCATCGAGGACACGACCGGGAACATCAACTACTACAACTCGGGGTCGCTGTTCGGCGCGATCGACATCGCGCTGTTCATCCTCGTGATCGGCGGGTTCCTCGGGGTGACGATGAAGACCGGGGCGATCGAGACGGGGATCGGTAACCTCGTCGCGCGGCTGAAGGGCAGGGAGCGGCTGATGATCCCGGTGCTGATGTCCGTCTTCGCGCTCGGAGGGACGAGCTACGGGATGGCGGAGGAGAGCCTCGGGTTCTACGCGCTCGTGATCACGGTGATGATCGCCGCCGGCTTCGACGCGCTGGTCGGCGCGGCCGTCGTCCTGCTCGGCTGCGGGATCGGCGTGATCGGGTCGACCGTCAACCCGTTCGCGACGGGCATCGCCTCGGGGATCGCCGGCGTGCCGATCAGCGAAGGGCTCGTCGGCCGCCTCGTGATCCTCATCGTCGGCGTGGCGATCGGGATCGTGTTCGTCATGCGCTACGCCGATCGGGTCAAGAAGGACCCGTCGAAGTCGCTCGTCTTCGACCTGAAGGCCGAGAACGAGGCACGGTTCCGCGCCGACAGCGGCGACGCCGCCCAGGTCGCGCTCACCGGCAACCAGAAGACGATCCTCGGCGTGTTCGGGCTCGCCTTCGTCGTGATGATCTACGGCGTCATCCCGTGGTCCGACCTCGGGATCCCGTTCCCCACCTGGTGGTGGTGGTTCCCGGAGATGACCGCGTCGTTCCTGCTCTTCGCCGTGATCATCGGCCTCATCGGCCGGCTCAGCGAAGGCGAGCTGACGACGAGCTTCGTCGACGGCGCCCGCGACCTGCTCGGGGTGGCGCTGATCATCGGCATCGCCCGCGGCATCACCGTGATCATGAACAACGCGCAGATCACCGACACCGTGCTGCACTGGATCGAGAAGGCCCTGGGCGGCACGGGGGAGGTGTGGTTCGTGATCCTGATGTTCCTGCTCTTCCTGCCGCTGTCGTTCGTGATCCCGTCGTCGTCCGGGCTGGCGACGCTGTCGATGCCGATCGTGGCGCCCCTGGCCGGGTTCCTCGGCGTGTCGACCGCGCTCGTGGTGACCGCGTACCAGGGCGCCTCGGGCGTCATGAACCTGGTCGTCCCGACGTCGGCGGTCGTGATGGGCGGGCTCGCGATCGCCCGAGTCCCCTACGGCACCTACCTGCGCTGGGTCTGGCCGCTGCTCATCGTGCTGAGCGGGTTGGTGGTGGTCGTCCTGGCGATCTCGGCGGCGATCTCATCATGAGACGCGGCGTCGAGGTGCTGCTGATCGTGGTCGCCGTGCTGGCGGTGATCGGCCTGATGGCGTACGGGCGCGGGCACAAGCACTACCGCGGCGACGAGCTCGGCAGCCACGGCACGAAGGTCGTCGTCGTCCACATCGTGCCGTGAGCGTCAGCCGCTCCGTGCGCGGTTGACGAAGACGTTCTGGAGGGCGGAGCGGAGGCCGACCGCCAGCGCGCCCATCAGCACCGCGGCGTCGCCGAGGCTCGAGCCCTCGACGCGCGGCGGGTACGGCAGCCACTCGGCGAGCAGCGCCCGCACGCGCGCGAACAGGAGGTCGCCGTTGGCGCCGATGCCGCCGCCGAGGACGACGAGGCGCACGTCGGTGACCGAGGCGATCGGCGCGACGTGCAGCGCGATCCGCCGCGCCTCCTCCGCAACCACCTGCCGCGCGACCGAGTCCCCGGCCCGAGCGGCCGCGAACACGTCGCGCGGCTCGTACGGCGCCGTCAGCATGGTGCGCCCGCCGGCCGCGACCTCGCGCGCGTACGCCGAGACCGCGCCGGCGCACGGGTCGAGAT
>Ga0318493_10000815_pt1 | contig 10003 bp, 9 predicted proteins | sample GRESIP108b1f23_FD_203294 | JGI IMG/M metagenome (GOLD analysis project Ga0318493, IMG submission 203294) | Tropical soil microbial communities from Luquillo Experimental Forest, Puerto Rico - GRE.SIPMG.108b1f23 | ecosystem: Environmental > Terrestrial > Soil > Tropical forest > Bulk soil...
GCCTGGCGTCATGGACCCAGGTGCGGGAGCTGTACCGGTAAGGCACCTTGCGGTGGTACCGGGCCGGTGACAGGCGCCACCGGCCCGTTCGGGATAAAGATCTTGATTGTTCCGAACGGACGCGTGGTTTCTCCGGGCGCGGCCTGGTGTCACGCGGCGGGCGGGTGCTGTGTCTGATGTGCCGGATGGATTACCACATCAGGCAAGGAGCTTGACATGCGAGTGTTCGTCGCGGGCGGCACCGGCGCGGTCGGCCGGTACCTGATCCCGGCCCTGATCGCGGACGGCCACCAGGTCACCGCCAGCACCCGGTCCGCGGGCAAGTCGGCGGAGCTGGCTGCCGCGGGGGTCGTTCCCGTCGTGATGGACGGGCTGGACCGGGACGCGGTGCTGGCAGCGGTGCGGGATGCGGCGCCGGAGGTTATCGTGCACCAGATGACCTCCCTGGGCGCCACGAAGGACTTCCGCAGGTTCGATGAGGAGTTCGCGGTCACCAATGAGCTGCGGACGCGGGGCACGGACTACCTGCTGGAGGCGGCGCGGCTGGCCGGTGTCCGCCGGTTCATCGCGCAGAGCTTTACCGGCTTTACCAATGAGTACGCCGGGACACTAGTCAAGACCGAGGACGACCCGCTCAACGCGGACCCGCCGGCCTCGGCCCGGCAGACGCTGGCGGCGATCCGGTACGTCGATGAGACGGTGCCGCACCGCGTGCCGGAAGGGATCGTGCTCCGTTACGGCCTGTTCTACGGGCACGGCGCCTCGAACGGCACGCTGGGCGCGGTGCGGGCAGGCAAGTTCCCTGTGATCGGCGGCGGCACCGGCATCTGGTCGTTCTGCGAGATCACCGACGCCGCCGCGGCAACGGCCGCCGCCGTGACCCGCGGAGCGCCCGGGATCTATAACATCGTGGACGACGACCCGGCTCCGGCAGCGCAATGGGTGCCCTTCCTGGCCCAATACCTGGGCGCCGAGGCCCCGCGGGAGGTACCCGCCTCGCTCGGCCGGGAGCTGGCCGGGGAGTTCCTCGCAGCCCAGATGACCATCGCCCGGGGATCATCGAACGCGAAGGCGAAGCGAGAGCTCGGCTGGGCGCCGCGGTACGCCAGCTGGCGGGAAGGGTTCCCGGAATGGGCGAAGTCGGCGGAATGAATGAGGGCTACGCCGAGCACCGCCCGCTGCTGTTTTCCATCGCCTACCGGATGACCGGCAGCGTCAGCGATGCCGAGGACATCGTCCAGGAGTCGTTCGCCCGGCTGGCCCGGGCCCTTCGGGGCGGAACCCAGGTGAGCGAGCCGAAGGCGTACCTCGTGAGAACGGCCACCCGGCTGGCCCTCAACCACCTCAGATCGGCCCGGCTGCACCGGGAGTCCTACCGGGGCACCTGGCTGCCCGAGCCGGTCCTCACCGGACCCGGACCCGAAGAGCACGCGGAGATGGCCGATTCCCTGTCCATGGCGTTCCTTGTCGTGCTGGAGTCGTTGTCGCCGGCCGAGCGGGCCGTGTTCCTGCTGCACGAGGTCTTCGGCTATGAGCACAAGGAGATCGCCGAGATGACCGGAACGTCAGCGGCGAACTCCCGGCAGATCCTGGCCCGGGCACGACGGCATGTGGACGAGGGGAAACCGCGTTTCGCGGCATCGCGGGCGCAGCGCGAGGAGGTCGCCCGGCGGTTCTTCGCCGCGGCCGGCGGCGGCGACCTGGACGGGCTGCTGCGGGCGCTGGCCCCGGACGTCGTGTACTACGCCGATGGCGGCGGCAAGGCGCGGGCGGTGGCGGCGCCCCTGCACGGCCGGGACCGGGTTGCCCGATTCGTGGCCGGGCTGTTCCGCCGGATCCAGAAGCTGGCGGCCAGCCTGCGCCTCGTGGAGGCGAACGGGCAGCCCGGCGCGGTCACCTACGACCGCGATGGGCACGTGCTGAACGTGTTCGCGCTGGATATCGCGGATGGCCAGGTGCAGGCCATCCGCTGCGTGGTCAACCCGGACAAGCTGCGTCACCTTAACACCGATGAGTTAGCCGGCCGGGCGGGGTCTTATCACTCGCAGGCTGTGCACATGATCAGTTAGGGAGGCCCCCATGAGCGACGCCGCACTACCGCCCGTCGTCGACGCCGGCACCTGGCAGCGCGAGCTCGACGCGCTGCGTGCCCGGGAGAAGGCCGCGACCCGGGAACTCGACGCGATCGCCGCGCAACGCCGCCGGCTGCCGATGGTCACGATGCCCGACTACACCCTGGAGGGCGAGCAGGGACCGGTCCGGCTGGCCGACGTCTTCGACGGCAAGTCACAGCTGATCGTCTACAACCACATGTGGTTCCCCGGCGAGCAGTGGCAGTGCCCGGGCTGCACCGGGTTCACCTCGCAGTTCACCCGGCTGGAGTTCCTGGACAGCTACGACGCCCGGTTCGTCATCGTCACCCAGGGCCCGATCGACGAGGCACTCGCGTACAAGCGCCGGGTCGGGAACAAGATGACCTGGTACTCGACGGCGAACAGCCCGTTCGGCAGCGATGTCGGCGCGCCGCCCGGCGGCGGATTCGCGGTCAACGTGTTCCTGCGCGACGGCGACACCGTGTATCGCACCTGGCACACCAACGGCCGTGGCACCGAGCAGCTCAGCCACAGCTTCGCGCTGATCGATCTGCTGCCCTACGGGCGGCAGGAGGAGTGGCAGGACTCGCCCGAGGGCTGGCCGCAGTCGCCGACCTACAGCCGGTGGTCCGGCTCCGAAGCCATCGCCGCGGCCTACGGGCCGGATGCGTGAAGACGTCCCCCGCATAGCCGCGCCCGGTGCGGCGCTCAGCGTTCATTTGCCCGCCCACAGGCCGCGCGGCAGCTACGGGACGCGTAGGTCGTCTCACGATTCGGACACTCCGGGGCACTTATGGCGCTAAACCCGCATTCTGGACATCGTTTTGTCCGTTTTATCTACCGGTTCAGCGCCATAAGTGGGGGAAGGCTATCGCCACACGAGAATGATCCCGGCCTGCTCGGGGAGACTGCGGTCGGCGTGCGCCGCGCGGGCGGGCAGTACCCGGCGATCAGCCGGTTCCGGAGCGGCTCACTCTGCTGCCGTGATGACGACCACTTTCCCGAACGGATTGCCGTCGCGGAAATACCGGTACGCCTGCGTCGCCTCCTCGAAGGGAAGCACCTGATCGATCACCGGGCGCATGCGGCGTGCGAGGATCGCGCGGTTCATGGCCTCGAAGTCGGCGCGGCTGCCGACCGCGATGCGGCGGATCGACAGGTACCGGCCACCGAACGGATCTGAGACCGGCTCGGTAGCGGGAAACGCGCCGATTACGGTGATCCGGGCGTTGAAGGCCCCGCAGGCAACGGATTTCCGCATCGTCGTCATCCCGACTGCGTCCACCACGTGCTCGGCTCCGGCGCCGCCAGTGAACTCCAGCACGGCATGCTCCCAGGCTGGTGTCTCGTTGCGGTTGATCACCTCGTCGACGCCGAGCTCGCGCAGCCGCCTGGCCTTGCCGGCCGAGGAGGTGACGCACACGACCCGGGCGCCGTGCATCTGGGCGAACTGCACCGCGAACAGAGCCACGCTGCCGGTGCCGACGATCAGCACGGTCTCTCCAGGCCGCACCGGGACCGGCTTGGTCAGCGCGGCCCAGGCAACGACGCCGCCGCAGGTCAGGCTCGCCGCCTCGGGATCGGTGAGATGGTCAGGCACCCGGACCACCGAGTCGGCCTCGAGCAGGACGTACCGGGCCAGCCAGCCGTCGTGGTTGGCGCCGTACTGTTCGAGCACATGCGCCAGCCGCTGCGGGCCGTCGGTCCAGTGCAAGTAGTAGGTCGAGGTGACCCGGTCGCCAGCCGTGACCCGGGTCACGCCGGCGCCCACTGCGGTCACTTCGCCGACGCCGTCGGACAGCGGAACGACATCGGGCACCGCGGGCAGCGGATAGGTGCCCTCCAGCAGCATCAGGTCACGGCGGTTGAGCGATGCCGCCCGGACCCGCACGACGACTTGACCCGGACCCGGTTCGGGCCGCGGCTGCGGGCGCACGCTCAGGCCGTCCAGGTCGTGCAGCGGATCGAGGTGGTAGGCCAGTGCGTTCATGCGACGAACTGGTGGTCGGTGCGGACCCGCCCGTCGGGGCCGAACGTCAGCACCTCCAGGCCGGAGCCGGCGATGGAACCGCTGGCCCGCGAGCGCATCACCCAGTTCAGGGCCACGGCTGCTCCCGCGTCCCGGACTGCCTCGCCTTGCTGCTCGAACACGTACTCGCCATCGGCGATGAACATCTCGTAGGCACGCGTCACCCGGGCATAGATGGCGTCATAGCCGCGGATCTCGACGGGCGGGACGGGAACTCCGTAGTGCGCGGCGGTCTCGCGGATGCCTTGCGGCGGGTTGACCATGATCTGGTAGCCGTCTTCGGTCCACACGTCCCGGATCAGCCGGCGACGCTCGTCCGGGCTCGGCTCGTTCCATTGCGCGATCCAGCGATCGATCAGTCGCTTCAGCTCGATGTCCGCGGGTTCATGACTCATGCCCACGAGTCTGTGCCGCTGGGCGCGACGGAACAATTCCCAGCAGGGAATGGCGCGGCGCCTGTCCCGCGTCAATCATGGACGTCATGACGGCGGGTCCGTTCGCGCACGATTTGCGCCGCTGGCGACGGCTGCGGAGGTGGAGCCAGCTAGATCTGGCGCTCCGTGCCGACACCACTCAGCGCTACCTGAGCTACCTTGAGCAGGGTCGCTCCCAGCCTGGCCGGGCGATGGTCGTGCGCCTGGCCGAATCACTCCAGCTGTCCCTGCGGGAACGCAACGCATTGCTATTGTCGGCCGGATATGCTCCCGTGTTCGATGAATCCGGCATCGACGCGCCGCGACTGGAGCCCGTGCGCGCCGCGCTTAGCAGCGTCCTTCGCGGCCACATGCCCTATCCCGCCATGATCGTGTGCCAGTACGGCAACCTCATCGACGCCAACGCTGCCTTTGGCCTGTTCACTGAGGACTGCGCCCCGGAACTGCTGCGGCCCCCGGTGAATGTGCGCCGCCTCGCCCTGCACCCCGAAGGCCTGGCCAGCAGGGTCATCAACCTCCCGGAGTGGGGCCGCCACGTCACCGAGGCGATGCGCAACCGCGCCAGGATCAGTCCCGACCCGCAAGCCGATGAGCTCATCGCCGAGCTGGAGACCTACCTCCCCCCGGCCGAGCCTGGCCCCGGCTATCTCGGCTTTGCCGTTCCGCTCCGGCTGCGCAGCGACGGCGGCGAACTGCGCCTCATCACCACCCTCACCTCGTTCGCCACTGCCACCGACATCTCACTGGCGGAACTGCACCTCGAGGCGTTCCTGCCTGCCGACCAGGTCACCGCCGGGTACCTACTCGAACGGGCGCGGCTCGCCGAACAGGTCAGGGATACCCCCGATGCCCTCGGGGGTGCGCACCAGGGTGCGAACCGGGGGTGATCCTGATCGACGGCGGCCACCATCGGCGGCAGGCTTGAAGCACGATGACCGGCCATGCCTGTTAAGGAGGCCCACGATGCGGTCAGCGACTTACGACCCCAGCATCGCCGCCGTGCGGGCCGACGCACTGTTTGCATCGGCTCTGCAGCGTTCCGATGAGCCCAGCACCGAGCAGGTCGAGTGGGCGATCGCGGCGGCTGTCCGCGCCTTCGGCGCCCGCGGCTGCGCGGCGCGGGTAGCGCAGGCCTACGGTGACCACCCTGAGACCGCGGTGATGCGGAAGCGCTGGGCCGTCGCGATGGTCGCCGCCGCGTTCGAGGAGGCCGGCCCGGAGCCAGCGCAATGCCCCGTCCCCGGCCAGCGCACCGCGCTCCGCACCGGTCGCGCGGCATAAGCCACGGCGGCTAGTCGCCGGAGGCTTCCCGGCGGCCGCGTGACGAGCGATCATGCGCTAGCGGCCCTCCTGTGCCCTGCTCCTCGCGGGTTTCGATAACGCGAAGGATGTTACGGGTCATAGGTCGAAGGATCTTTCGCATTAATTCGATCTTGGTACGTTCATAAGGGTAAAGAAGGCCAGTGGCCGACGTTTGCGGCCGGGCCGTCATGCGTAACGAGCCCGCACAGCCGCGATGACCTGACCCGCCTTCGCCTCCAGCCCGGCGACGCCAGGTGATAGGTGTAAAACTGTACCGACTCACCCGGCCAGCAGGATGCCGGGGAGCAGCGCCAGCTAACCGGCAACACGGCTGTGATCGCGCGGCACGGGCCGCGCCTTCAGCATGCACACCCATCCGTCAGGCAGGTCCGCGGAGCTGAGGAATTCCCGCAGCCGGCCGGCCGCCGCCGCGGTCAGGGCATCGTCGGCTCGCGGGTAGAGGATCTTCTCTTCTTTCAGGTTGTGGTGCAGCAGCCGGACGGTCAGCTGCTTGCAGAGGGCGGGTCCGCTATCGGTGCCGGCATCCAGCTCGCGATCCAGCGACTCGAGTGCGGCCCATATCTGGGCGTGCTCGCGCAGCATGACGAATACCGGGGCGGCGAGCCCCGGTTCGGCCTCGCACAGCAGCGGGAACAGGAACTCTTCCTCCAGGTAGATGTGGCGGCGCAGCGCGCTCATCGCACGCGTCAGCGGCTGCCGGTCGCCGGGTGCGGCGGTGAACGCCGCGATGCCCTCGTCGATCCGGTGATGTTCGCGTTCGAGCGCTTCCGCCAGTGACCCGATTGCCATGTCCGCCTCTTTAGCTACCGCGTTCCCGCTGATGCCCGCCGAACTTCCATATGTTTATACTATGCGACTCGTGCAAAAGATTGCGGAGGTAGTGGCGCACTTCACAGTCCAGCCGACTGGCGGTGACCGGAGCTCTGTATCCGTAGGCTACTTTAATACCAATAGCCCTAGTAGAAATTGAGCAAGCAGGCACGCGCCTGTCTGCCGCGCTACGCCCGGTTTCAGTCCGGTCACTGGCCTACCGTGAAGCTGGCGGCATGCTGGAGCTCGGTCGAGGAGGTGCCGACCCGTACGGTGTAGCAGCCTGGGGCGACGGTGAACTTGCCGCTGTTCTGGTTGAAGTACGCGAGGTCGCTGGCCCCGAGGCGGAACAGGACGAGCCGGCTCTCGCCGGGGGCGAGGTTGACCGTGGCGTAGCCCTTGAGCTGCTTGGGCGGCTCTTGGGCGGCAGCGGGCGAGGTGAGGTACAGCTGCAGCGTGGCCGGGCCGGACCGCGAGGAGGTGTTCGTGACCCGGGCGGCGACGGTCGCGACGCCGCCCGCCGGGTTGTAGGACGCGTGCACGCCGGATACCGCGAAGCTCTCGTAGGACAGGCCATAGCCGAACGGGAACAGTGGCCGCTGCCCGGTCTCGTCATACCAGCGATAGCCCACGGCCAGCTCCTCGTCGTAGCGCACCACGCCGTTGACGCCCGGGTAGTGCTCCGGCTGGGCGGCCGGCGCCGGTCCCTGCGTGTCGCTGGCGGGGAAGGTGACCGGCAGGCGCCCCGCCGGGCTCGCGTCGCCGAACAGCACCGCGGCGATCGCGGTCCCGAACATCTGCCCGGGATACCACGCCTCGAGGACCCCGTCCACCGCGTGCAGCCAGGGCATCAGCACCGGGCCGCCGGTGTTCAGCACGACGATCGTGCGGCTGTTCGCCTTCGCCACCGCGCTGATCAGCTGGTTCTGGTCCCCCGGCAGCGACAGCGACGTCCGGTCCATGCCCTCGCCCTGCGCGTTGTTGGCGAACACGATCGCGACGTCCGCCTGGCGGGCGGCCGCGACCGCGGCCGGAATGCCTGACCGCGGCGGCGTCTGCCAGCCGAAATGGATCTCCTGGCTGAACAGGCCGCTGATGCTCGAGTAGTCGATCTCGACCGGCACTGGCTGGCCGGCGGTCAGCCGCGCCGCGCCCTGGAGCACGTAATGCGGGCCGACGAGGAATTGCGTGGCCTCGCGGTAGGCGGGACCGAACGTCCGGCCGGCGATCTTGAGCGTGGCGATCCCGGACTCGGCCAGCGAGAACCGGTACAGGCCGGTCGAGGCCGGGGTGAGCGTCCCGGTCCACTTCGCCGACCACAGGGCGCCGGTCTGGGCCGGGGCCGCGGACAGGCTGACTGTCGGGTCGACGCGGGTCAGCACCGGAGTTCCGCTGAAGTTCCCGTTGTTCCAGTAGGTGCCGAGCAGCCCGTGGCCGGTGCCGCTGCCGGGCGTCAGCGCCGCGGCGGGCACCAGTACCGGCGAGGCCACGTCGCCCGCCGAGCCCTGCACCGACGTGACGTCGACTCCGGCCGCGAGCGCCTGTGCGGTGATCCCGGCCCGCGGTGTGACCGCCTGCCCGGGGGCGAGCGGAATTCCCGCCGAACCACCGGTCACGAACACCGCGTCGTCGCCGGCCGGCCCGATCAGCGCGATCGAGCGAACGTGCTTGGAGAGGGGCAGCACATGCTGGTCGTTCTTGAGCAGCACCATGGCCGCCTCCGCCACCTCGGCCGCCACCCGCCGGTGCTGGGGGGTTGAGACTTCAGCCGAGGGCTTCGGAAGCGGGTGATCGAACACGCCCGAGTCGAAGATCGCGAACAGGATCCTCCGGTCGATGTCGTCCAGACGGGCGGCCGGGATCTTCCCCGAGGTGAAATCGGCGACGGTCAGGCCCGGGGGATTCCCCGGCAGGGTCGGCAGGTCCACTCCCGCCAGCGCGGCGGCCACCGGATCGCGCACCGCGAAGCCGAAGTCAGGGACCACGAACCCGCGGAAACCCTGTTTGATGTCGCCGAGCGTGGCCGGGTTCTGGCAGCTTGGCAGGCCGTTGATCTGGTTGTAGGAGCACATCAGCGAGTCCACGCCGCCCTTTTGCACCGCGGTGCGGAACGGCGCCTCGTAGATCTCCTTGAGCGCCCGCGCGGACACGACGACGTTGACACCGGGCCCGCGGACAAACGGGCTCGGGACGGTGGTCTGCAGGCCGATCCGGCCCCAGTCCTGGTTGTAGGCGGTGTAGTGCTTGAGCGTCGAGATGATGTGCTTGCCCTGGGCGCCGCGGATCACCTGCGCCGCGGTATTGCCGGCCAGGAACGGATCCTCGCCCTCGGCCTCCGGCTGGCGGCCCGCCAGCGGCGTGCGGGCGATGTCTGTGGCCGGGCCCAGCCACTCGTTGAATCCCTTGGCGCGGGCCTCGGACCCCACCACCTGCCCGTAAGCGAACGCGAGCGCGCGATTGAACGTCGCCGCGAGCGCCTGCCCGCCCGGCATCGCCGTGGTGCCCGTGGCGCGGACCCCGTTCGGGCCGTCATCGGCGTTCAGCACAGGCACGCCGAAGCTCGCGAGAGCGGCGAAGTTGCCCAGCGCCAGCTGGATCTTCTGGGCCTTGCTCAGCGCGGCCAGCAGTTCGTTCGCGCGCTTCTCGGCCGGCTGGTGGGGGTTCCGCCACGGCTGCCCGGACGCGGAAGCCTGCGTACCGCCAGCCGCGATGCCCAAGGCGAAAAGGGAAACAACGAGTGCCGACGCGACATTGCGGCGGCGAGCGAGCACGAACATCGGACCCTCCCGGTAAACAGGCGGCGAAGTATCCATCGCAATCGCATGATTTAACACAGAAAAGGTCATGGATCAATACGCATAAGGACGCGTCGGAGATTAGCGGGCTTGAATGTCAAGGGTCTCGCGTTGGCCAGGCTAAGCGGAGCGAGGGTATCGCGAAGACCTTGTTCCTGGCAGAGACTTTTTATCGCTATAGGGTGCGAATATTTCGCGATCATGGAACTTGGCCGACTGAATCGGTCCGCGATGGTCAAGCGGGTGCGCTAGGGATCCTGCCGCAGCTTACCGATCGCGGTGCCGAGGTCGGTCTCGATGCCGTCGGGCTGCTGCAGGCCGTTCTTCAGCAGGAGCTCGGCGAAGGGCTGGTTCTCCGGGCGCCCAGCGGTGGCGAAGTACGCCTGCAGCCCTGGCGCGAACTCGCCGTCCTCAGGCAGGGTGGCCACGTCGACCAGCTGCTTGATACCGGCGACGGCCACCTTGTCGAAGGCCGCGATCCGGCGCGCGAACGCGTCGGTGAAGCCCTCGATCTCCGCG
>Ga0318493_10000819_pt1 | contig 9993 bp, 11 predicted proteins | sample GRESIP108b1f23_FD_203294 | JGI IMG/M metagenome (GOLD analysis project Ga0318493, IMG submission 203294) | Tropical soil microbial communities from Luquillo Experimental Forest, Puerto Rico - GRE.SIPMG.108b1f23 | ecosystem: Environmental > Terrestrial > Soil > Tropical forest > Bulk soil...
ATCCAGGCCTGCGCCTCGGTGCCGCTGCCGTGCGGCGCGGCGCTGGCAGTGGCGGAGAACAGCGTGGCCAGGGCGGGGCCAAGGCACAGGCCGGCCAGCGGCGCGGCCAGTGCCAGCAAGGGCGGGTACAGGCTGGCCGCGGTCAGCAAGGCCAGCCCGATGGCGTAGCCGCCCAGCAGCCGCGGCAGGCGGCGGTGCGCACCGGCGTCCGATGCCCGCGCGCCGAGCAGCAGACTGCCCGCGATGCTGCCGGCCGCGACCCCGGCAAGCAGCGGGCCGGATGCCCACAGGGCATGGTGGTCCCGGGTAACGGCGGTGAGCGCCACCTCGGTGGCGGCCAGCGCGACGTTGGTGAGCGCGGCGGTAATGAGCAGCCGGCGCAGCGCCACAGAGCGCAGCGGTCCCCACACCGAGCCGCCGTCCCCGCCATCGCGGCTGGCGCGCTCCGGTCCCCGGCCGTGCACCGCGGCCACCGCAGCCGCGGTCAGCACGAGTACCAGGCCAAGCGCCGCCGCCGGGGCGAGGCCGGCCGCCAGCGCGCTGGCCAGGACCGGGCCGGTGAGGTAGCACAGGTCGAACACGGCCGCGTCGAGGGCGAACGCCGCCTGCCGTAGCCCGGCTCCCGTGTAAATCGCCCACAGGCTGCGCACCCCGGGGCTGAGCGGTGGCGTCAGCAGCCCGGCGGCCGTCGCGGCCGCCACGAGCAGCCCGGCCGGGCCGCGGGCGAGCGAGCAGGCCAGCAGGCCCAGCAGGGCCACGGCGTAGCCGGTGCCGCAGACCGTGGCCACCGGGAACAGGCCGTGCCGGTCGGCCAGACGGCCCCGTACCGGCGCCGTCACCGCCGCGCCCAGGGTGTACCCGGCCAGCACCAGGCCGGCCACGGCCATCGCCGCATGCTGGGCAGCTAGCAGCAACAGCGTGAGGCTCGTCATCCCCTGCGGCAGGCGCGCGCAGACATCCGCGGCCGCCAGCCGGCGCAGTACCGGCTCGGCGAACAGCCGCCGGTACGGCCCGGCAACATCCGGGGTGGCGCCGGTCACGGCGCCGGGGCCAGGCCGGTCACGGCGGCGAGGTCCCAGGGTGGCTCATCCGGTGCCTGCCGCATCTCCTGCCCAGACCATCAGCCGTCCGCTCTTCCCAGGCGCTCCAGGCCGTCTCCCCAGGCGCTCCAGGCCGGCCCACCTCAACCCGGTCCAGCCGGTAGCCGAGCCTACGCGGGATCGCGGTCGCCCGGCCGCTCAGGGGCGCAGGGTCCGGGGCAGGCCGAAGCGGGCCAGGACGCTGTTGTCGAAGCGGGTGAACGCGGCGATCTTGCTGCCCGCCAGCGTGATCACTATGAGGCCGGTGGCGTGCAGCACGCCCGCGTGCGGGTCCTGCACGTACATGCCGAAGGCGGGCTGGCCGTTGGCCCGGGTGGCGACAAGCTGGCAGGAGTGCCCCCGCCCGAAGAAGGCTGCCAGGGCCCGCGCGGCGTCGTCCCGGCCCTGGTACTCCTGCGGCATGGGCGGCATGCTCAGCCACACGTCCTCGGCGAGCAAGGCGACGACGCTGTCGGCGTCGCCGGCCGCGAAGGCGTGGGTCAGCTGCTGGACCAGCGCGCGCTCGGCCGCGGAGCCCGGCGCGGGCGGTGGTTCCTGACCGTCGGCGGGCAGCCGCTTGTGCAGCGTGTTCCTGGCCCGCTTCAGCGCGCTGGTCACCGACTCGGTGCTGGTCTCCAGCATCTGCGCCACCTCGCTGGCGGGAAAGCCGAGGACGTCGCGCAAGATGAGCACGGCGCGCTGCCGGGGCGGCAGCAGTTGCAGCGCGGTGATGAACGCCAGCGAGATCGCCTCTCGGGCCTCGTACCTGGCCGCGGGCCCGGGATCGGTGCCGGCGATCCCGTCCAGGAGCACGTCCGGGTATGGCTCGAGCCAGGGGACCTCGTGGTGGCCGGCCGGCTCGGGCGGGCCGGCAGCTCGCCGGTCACCATCCGATCCTCCCAGCACGTCGGCTCCTTCCGTCGGTCACCTGTACCGACACCGCCGGGGCCGGAAACTTGGCGCTCCTCCCGGTGACACCCCATATCCTGCGGCCGAAGGGAGGTCGTGGTGCGAGCTGTGGTGCAACGGGTGAGCCAGGCCAGCGTGACCGTCGATCAGCAGGTCGTGGGGGCTATCAGCGAACCGGGTTTGGTGGTGCTGGTCGGTGTCACCCACGAGGACACGCCGGGCAAAGCCGCGAAGCTGGCCGCCAAGCTGTGGGGGCTGCGCATCCTGGACGGCGAGAAGTCCTGCTCCGATGTGTCCGCGCCGCTGCTGGTCATCAGCCAGTTCACGCTCTACGGCGACACCCGCAAAGGCCGCCGTCCGACCTGGCAGGCCGCCGCGCCCGGCCCGGTCGCCGAGCCGCTCGTTGCCGCCGTGGTCAGCTCTTTGCGGGCGCTCGGCGCCCACGTGGAGACCGGGATCTTCGGTGCCGACATGAAGGTCAGCCTCGTCAACGACGGCCCGGTCACGATCATCCTGGAACTCTGAGCCCCGCTACGGCGCGACGAGCGCGTCGGTGAGCGGGTCGACGGCGGCCAGCCTGGCTGCCAGGTCGGCGTCGAGGTGGTGCCGGGCGGCGAGCGTGGCCGGCGCGTAGTAGGTGACCTTGGTCTGCCCCTCGTCGTCCCAGATCAGTACCTTGAGCGGCAGGTCCAGCGCGGCCAGCGGCGCGGCTATCATGACCGGCGTGCCCGCGACCGGGCTGCCGAAGATCACCAGCACGGTCTCCCGCAAGTCGAGCCCTACCTCACGAGCCGCGGCGCGCTGATCGATCGTATCGAACAGCTTCACGCCTTTCGCGGCAAGAATGTCGGTCATCCGCGCCACGGTGTCACCAACCGACTGCGGGCTGAGCTTGGTCACGACACCGGGCTCGTCATAGCGCGCCGCTTCAGTCATCGCTTGATCTCCTTTGCCACGGGGCTCGTGCTGATTAGACCATTACCCGGCGGCGGAGCACCGGCGGCCCCGGCCGGCTCCTTGTCGCGGCCGGGCGCGGTGCGGGAGACCCGGGCGGCCGGCCGCTTGGTGCGCGGCGGGCGCTCGGCACGGTGGAACACGGCCCACAGGACGGCGAGCATGGCGGCGAAGACCGGCAGCCAGGCCAGCCGTTCGGCGACCCACCACGGGCTCGTCGGCGCGGTGTGCAGGCCGGGGAGCCGGCCGATGAGCAGGCCGCCCATAGTGACCGCGAGGAACGCGGTCTGGTGCCAGAGGAACAGCGTCATCGCGGACAGGTTGGCCGTCGCGACCGCCGCCCAGGCAACGGGCCGGCGCATCCACCGGGCCAGAGCGGGCCGCAGCAGCAGCGCAAGACCGGCTTGGGCAATGCCGAACGTCACCACGGCGAGGGTGGGCGGGTTCAGGTTGGAGATCTTGGCGCCGTTCACGCCGACCATGCTGGCGGGGTACCCGGCCCACAGGACGAGCGCCGCGGTGGCCGCGACGCCGCCGATCAGCATCATGGCCGGGACCTTGGCGCCCTTGAACGCGCCCCGGGCCCACGCGATCCCCAGCAGGTACGGGACCAGCCAGCCGGCCACGACGTTGATCCAGCCAACCCACGACGGCCCGCCGAGGCCGAACCGCACCAGGTCGGTGATTGCCACCACGGTGAGCGGGAGCGCGGCCGCCCAGGCACCCAGGCGGCGCACGAGCGTCACGGCCAGCGGGGTCAGCGCGGTCAGCACGGCGAACACGCCCAGGAACCACAGCGGGTCGAGCACCAGGGTGAGCACGGTGTGCAGCGTTGAGGTGGAGACGCCGGCCAGGTAGAGGCCGGCCGCCAGCAGCGCCCAGACGCCGGCCAGTACCGCGACCGGGCGGGACAGCCGGACCAGGCGCTTGCGCAGCCAGGCCCGGTAGCCACCGGTGTAACTGCGGGCCGCCGCGTAGCCGCCGACCAGGAAGAAGATCGCAAGCGTCTGGAAGATCCAGGACACCGGAGTGAGGTAGGACATGTTGTGCAGCGGGCTCTTGTCGGCCACCGTGGTGCCGTGCTGGCCGTGGCTGACCACCAGCGCGGTCACCAGCCAGTGGCCGAGGATGACGCCGACGATGGCCAGCGCGCGGAGTGCGTCCACGGCGCGGTCCCGGTGCGCGGGAGTGGCGGCGTCGATCCGCGCGGCGAACTTCTGGATCTTGCTGGTGGGGCGGGTCATGCTGGCGCCGGTCATCGGGTCACCGCCGTGGTGTTGCCAAGGGCGATCTCGGCGAGGTTGCGCAGCGAGATGCCGCCCGGCTTGAAGTAGTTGCTGTGCCCGCCGGAGCCGGTGGCGAAGATCCTGGCGCCGAACGCGGAGTCCATGGGGTCCTGGCCGAAGCCGAGCCCGAGGAACTGGATGTGCGGCACGTTCCGGATCCAGTCGCTGGCTTCCCGGCCGGCCCACACGCGGGCGCTAGTGTGCATTGCCCGGACCGAGGAGACGTCCATGCCCGGGCTTCCCACCACCGCGATGTCGGTGACCGGCAGGTGGGGCGCGGCGAGGCCACAGACCACCGAGCCGTAGCTGTGACAGATCAGGGCAACCTGGTAGCCGTGCCTGGCGAGGGCGTCCACCAGTGGCCGCAGCGCGCTCGCGCCCTGTCCGGCGTCGCCCGAGGTCATCACGGCCGGGCTGAGGAGGCTCGGCGTGTTGTAGCCGAGCCAGGCGATGATCGCCAGGTGATTGCCCGGGTCCAGGCGGTGCGCCTGCGCCGCCAGGGCAAGGGCACCGCCCTGCAGCGAGGCCGTGCCCCGGGTGTCGAACGTAGTTAGGGATGTGTCGGAGCCGGGCACCAGGATGACCACCCGCTTGGCCGTGGCCAGGTTGCCGATGACCTCGGCCGCGAGGCCCGACCCAGCGGGGTTGAAGTCGATGAAGTGGTGGCTCCGCATGCCGTCCAGCGATTGGGCCAGGCTGGTGTTGCCGGACCGGCTTGCGACGCGGGCCGCCTTCTCGATCATGCGCGAGTCGGTCGCGTAGCGTGCGGCCAGCGCCTTCGTGGTGAGGGCGGGGAGCGGTTGCGGCCGGTCAATCGGCCTGCTCGGGAGCACGGCGGCCGTTGTCGCCACGACGACGCCGGCGGCGGCCATCCCGATTGCGATCGTGCGGCGGAGTCTCATGGGAGGCGTCCTTTCTGCCCAGCGAGGTGCTGTGCTGAGCAGGAAGTTACGGACGCGCACCGTTAGCTAGCGTCACCCTGCGGAGCCCACTGCGGGCCTGCCCCGTGGGTACCACGACGATCAGCCGGCCGGCTCGGGCTGGGGAGTTCCCTTAGACCGCCCCCTACTCAAGTACGACCGCAAAAATGCATCTCGCGGGTCACGAGATGCCGCCCGGCGCCGGCCTACGCTGAGTCCATGAGCTCCGGCATAAGGAGCCGGATCGCGGCGACAAAGGCCGCTAGCTCCGGCATCAGGAGCCGGATCGCGGCGACGATCGCGGCCGGTGTCACGGATCCGCCAGCGCCGCGTTCGCACTGGCTGCGGCGCGGGCGGGTCGACCTCGTTTTCGTCGCCGACGCCATAACCGCCGTCATCTTGTTCGCCATCACCAGCAACATGCTCCAGCACGCGGGCGTCCCGCATGGCACCTCGCCCGGCCCGATGCGGACCCTGCTGCTCCCGCTCGCGCTCTGCGGGCCGCTTGTCCTGCGTACCCGTTATCCGCTGACTTCCTGGGCCGTGTGCGCGCTCGCCGCGCTCTGGACCAGCAGGGTCGTGTCGGTGCCTATCAGCGGGTACATCGCGCCGCTCATCGTCTACGTCTTGTGCCTTTACGCGGTCGCCGTCCGCTGCAAGACGTGGGTGGTGATCAGCGCGGGCGCTGTCACCGTGCTCGGCGCCGTCCTGCTCGAAGGCGAGAACTTCACGACCGTTCTCTTCGTCGCCGCGATCCCGGTGGCCACCGGCCTCATCGTCCGCACCCGGCGCGGCGGGCGCGAGCAGCTGGAGGTCCAGGAGCGCCGCCACGAGGGTGAGCGCGCGCTGCTTCAGGAACGCCAGCGGATCGCCCGGGAACTGCACGACGTCGTCGCCCACCACATGTCGGTCATCGCGATCCAGGCTGAGGCCGCGCCCTACAAGGTCGCTGACCCGCCGCCGGAACTGGTCGAGAGCTTCGCCGAGATCCGGGCCAGCGCGCTGAGCGGCCTCAGCGAACTGCGCCGCGTGCTGGGCGTGCTGCGCAGCGAAAAGGCGGAAGTCGCGCCGCAGCCCGGCATCGACGACCTGGCCGGGCTGCTCGAGTCGGCGCGCAGCGGCGGGGTGACGGTCACCAGCGCCGTCACCGGCACCCCCCGCCCGCTCCCCGAGGGCGTGAACCTGTCCGCTTACCGGATCGTGCAAGAGGCGCTGAGCAACGCCATGCGGCACGCGCCCAGATCGGCGGTTCAGGTGAAGCTCTACTACGGCGACGCCGCCCTGGTCGTAGAGGTGCGTAACAACGGCTTGCCGCCGGACGGCCAGGCTGTCGCTGCCGGGGAAACCGGTGGCTCCGAATTCACCCACGGCGGCGGGCATGGCATCATCGGCATGCGTGAGCGTGCCACGATGCTGGGCGGGAACCTGCAGGCCGGCCCCACAGGGAAAGGTGAGTTCCTGGTGACCGCGGCCCTTCCGCTGGGCGATGAGGAGCCGGAGGACACGCCATGACCATCAACGTCGTGATAGCCGACGACCAGGGCATGGTGCGGTCCGGCTTCTCCGTCCTGCTGAACGCCCAGCACGACATCGAGGTCATCGGCGAGGCCGTCAACGGCCAGGAGGCGGTCACGCAGGCCGCCAGCCTGCACCCGGACGTGATCCTCATGGACGTCCGCATGCCGGTGCTCGACGGCTTGCAGGCGACCCGGCAGATCACCGCGATGGACGATCCGCCGAAGATCCTCGTGCTGACCACCTTCGACCTGGACGACTACGTCTATGAGGCGTTGCGCTCCGGCGCCAGCGGCTTCCTGCTGAAGGACGCTTCCGCCCGGGAGCTTGCCGAGGCGGTGCGGCTGGTCGCCGCCGGTGACGCGCTGCTGGCCCCGGGCGTCACCCGGCGCCTCATCGCCGAGTTCGCCCGGATGGGTGCGCCCCGCGCGCCCAGCCGCAAGCAGCTTGAAGGGCTCACCGAACGGGAGTCCGAGGTGCTCGCGCTGGTGGCCCGCGGCATGTCGAACGGCGAGATAGCCGACCACCTGGTCGTCGCCGAACAGACCGTGAAGACCCACGTAAGCCGGATCTTGATGAAGCTCGGGCTGCGTGACCGGACCCAAGCCGTCGTCCTCGCCTACGAGAGCGGTCTCGTGCACCCGGGGGGCTGAGCCGTGCCGCACCCGACATGAGGCGGCGGGCCAGGCCCAAGACCGCGGCGCGGGGCTCCCGGCCCCGGGACATCGGCTTCGCGATCGCCGCCAGTGCGGCCCTCGCCGCCTACAACAACGTGATCAACAAACACCCGTGGCATCACCAGCGGTACGTGCCGCTCAACGCCGCCGCTACCGGTGCCGCGGTGTCGGCGGCCGCGGCCAGCGGCCTTACAGCCGCCGACATGGGCTTCGGCCGCGAGGAGTGGCCGCCAGGGCGGGCAGGCGCGCTGCTGGCCGCCGCGGTGGCCGGCGGGTGGGTCCTGATCGCCGCGGTGCCAGCCACCCGCCCGGTGCTTCAGGACAAGCGGTTGACGTCCCTCGACGGGCGCGCCATCGCCTATCAGGCGGTGGTGCGGATCCCGATCGGCACCGTGCTGTGGGAGGAAACCGCGTTCCGCGGGGTCCTCCAGGCGGCCCTGCGCCGGGTCCTGCCAGAGACCGCCACCATCGCGGTGACCAGCGCCGTGTTCGGCGTCTGGCACATCAGGCCCACGCTCCAGGCGCTGCGGGTCAACGGGCTGGCCGACAACCGCGGGCAGGCCGTGACCCGGGTTGCGGCGGCCGTGGCGGTGACGACGGCGGGCGGGGCGCTGCTGTCCTGGCTGCGCGCGCGTTCGGGCAGCCTGACCGCGCCGGTGCTGTTCCATCTGGCCACCAACTGCGGCGGCCCGGTGGCCGCGTGGGCGGTCGCGAGCCTGGGGCGGCGGCCGCCGGATGAGTGAGCCGCCCGCCCGGCCCGGCGGCGCCGGGCGACTGCTGGACGCCGGCCAGGTGCGGGCGTATCGCGGGCCGTCGCTTGTGCTGTTTCTCGGCATCAGCACGGCAGGCTCCCTCGCCCACCAGACCTTCCCCGGCTGGTCCCAGCTCTTCTGCCCCGGGGCGGTGATGCGCGGGGTCGACCTGCCCGATGACGCCAGCCCGGCCGAGTTCCGGGACCTGGTGGCCGCGATGACGGCCAACCCCCGCGTGCTTGGTGCCGTCGTGACCAGCCACAAGCTGCGCCTGTTCAACGCGTGCAGCGACCTGGTCGACGACGCCGAGCCACTGGTGGCCCTCACTCGCGAGATCAACAGCCTCAACACCCGCGATGGGGTGCGGGCGTTTGCCCGGGATCCGCAGTCCCTCGACATCATCCTGGACGGCATCGGCGCCCCGGCCGGGCGCGGCGGCGACGGCGGCCCGCGCGGGCGCGGCGGCGGTCTACCTGGGCCGGCGCCCAGGCCGATGCTCTGCATCGGGGCTGGCGGGTCGGCGATCGCGGTCATGCTCGCCATGCGGCTGGATATCGCCGGCACGCTCGCGGTCCGGCAGCCGGTTCTGCGCACCGGGCCGGCCGCCCGCGGGCCGCTGACCATCGTGGGCCGCGACCAGGCGTCGCTCGACAACGTCCGGGCCGTCCAGGACCGGTGCGGCATCCCCGGCGCGGGCGTGGCCTTCCGCCTTGCCCCGGGCGCCGGAGCCGCCGCGGGCTGCCTTCAGTCGGCGCCTCCGGGCACCGTGGTCATCAACGCCACCGGCCTTGGCAAGACCGCCCCCGGCTCGCCGCTGCCGGACCTGGCGGTCTTCCCGCCGGACGCGGTGGCCTGGGACTTCAACTACCGCGGCCCGCTTACCTTCCTGGATCAGGCGCGGCAGGCGGGGGTGGCCACCGAAGACGGCTGGGACTACTTCGTGGCCGGCTGGTCCGCGGCGCTGGCCGCCATCACCGGCCGGGACCTGACCCCGGAACGGCTCGGCCGCGCGATCGAGTCGGCCCGCTGGGCTCAGCCCCGCGGCGCCCCGGCCGGCCGCCGCCAGCCAGGCGACCTGCACGAGGACGAGGCGAGAAGGGGATGACGGCGGAACTGCCGCGGCCGGCGCTGCTGTCGCAGGCGCTGCCGCTGAGGTCGCTACCGGTGCTTTTTCAGGTGGAAAAGACTCCGTTCCGGACGTGACCGAGCTGGCCAAAGAAGCTCGTCGTGGGGGACGGATTTGATGTGAAGCTGAATCCAGAGCCGTTGGTCGCCGACCACCTCATGGTGACCGGGCTGTTGAACACCTGTCCGGAGGAGTCCCGTGGCTTGGTTACCCGCGAACGACCTGTCGGCGGGCCCATCCAGCGGATGTCGAAGGACACGGTCGCGGGGACCGAGACGGGCTTCTGGAGGTGCAAGAGGGCGTTGGGGAGATTGAAGAAGTCCCTGACATGCAGGTTCGTCGCTGTCATCCGCGCCTTGCCGTCGGCTAGGTCGACCGTCACGCCGCCGTCGTCCTCGTCATCGGCGCTGCCCCGAGCCTCGCTGTCTTCGCGGTCGTGCCGAAGCGGGACCGTCCAGAACAAGCCACTCGGGTAGGGATGGATCCCCGGGTTGAAGTCGTGAACCTGGGTGGAGAAGTTTTGGAAGTCGAACCGACCCCGGTAGAGGTCCAGTCAAACGAACCCGAACGTTGCCCGGTAAGTTACGCCGTCCTGAGCGACGTAGACACCCTTCATAAAGCGCATATCGGTGTCAAAGAGCAGCGTCTCGACGCGGCCGTTGGGATGCTTGGCGATGCCCTTTCCGCGCACGTCTGCGACACCGACGAAACCCTTGAAGTCGGTGATCGACGACGGATCCCTCCCAGGCCCGAAGGAGCTGGCATGGAAGGTGAT
>Ga0318493_10000832_pt1 | contig 9963 bp, 9 predicted proteins | sample GRESIP108b1f23_FD_203294 | JGI IMG/M metagenome (GOLD analysis project Ga0318493, IMG submission 203294) | Tropical soil microbial communities from Luquillo Experimental Forest, Puerto Rico - GRE.SIPMG.108b1f23 | ecosystem: Environmental > Terrestrial > Soil > Tropical forest > Bulk soil | place...
CTGCGTTTGATCACGATAATCTTGCACTCGGTGATCGCTTCGGCAGAAAACGTGTGCTCGTCTCCCGTCTCGAGACCGAAAATGTCGCCGGGCAGATGGAAGGCTCCGATCTGACGGCGCCCGTCCATCAGGACCTTGTAGGTGCGCACCGTCCCGCTGACGACCTTGTAGAGGTAATCGGCGGGCTCGTTCTCCCCGTAGATCTCGGCATTGGCGGCAAATGGCATGCACGCACCCATGAGCTCGATCGTGCCGGCTTGCATGGCGGCACCCGAGACTGGCGCGCGGCGAGGTTGCGTTGCCGGCTGCCTCTGGGAAACATTCCGCATTGCGGTCTGCGTCAGCATGGCTCATGACCTCCAGTTGATGAGCCCTTGGTAACCTGTGCGCGGGGGAGCGAAAATTCCGATAAAATCCCTCCGGGTTAACCCGGAGGCAGGCGAGGCCACAGGCTCTCGATGAAGACATTCGTCACGGATTTGGCCGCCAAATCGAGGCCGCAGGGCCATCTCAGCGCCTTCAAGCAGCGGCTTTTTGTCCACCGGGATGCACTTCGCTATGCGCTTGCGCCCTTCGCCGTGGCCATCGCGTTCCTGGCCCGACTCGCGCTCACGCCGGTGCTGGGAGATGCTTCGCCCTACCTGTTGTTCGTTCCCGCGGTTTTGGTTGCTGGCGGCCTAGGCGGGCTCGGACCGGGACTGCTGGCAACCGGTCTCAGCGTCGTGCTCGGCTTCTTCGTCATCACGATGTCTCCCGGCGTTTCGGCGGCGGAAATCGTCGATGCTGCTTTGTTCACGATGATCGGAGCGGGCATCGCCTGGAGCGGAGAGCAGCTGCAACGCAACCGTATTCGAGCCGCCACCAGCACGCGGGACGCGCTTGCGCGCGAGGCTCATCTCGCGTCGATCCTCGATACCGTGCCGGAGGCGATGATCGTGATCGATGAGGGCGGAATCGTGCAATCGTTCAGCCCGGCGGCGGAACGGCTGTTCGGCTATAGCGCGGCGGAAATGATTGGAAAAAACGTCAAGATGTTGATGCCGTCGCCGTACCGGGAGAATCACGATGGCTACATCGAGCAATATCTGCGGACCGGACAAAGGCGAATCATCGGAATCGGCCGCGTCGTGGTGGGCGAGCGCAAGGACGGCTCGACCTTCCCGATGGAGCTGGCGGTGGGGGAGATGCGATCGAGCGACCGTCACTTTTTCACTGGCTTTATCCGCGACATAACGCAGCGTCAGCAGTCGGAGGCGAGGCTGCAGGAGCTGCAATCCGAGCTCGTTCATATGTCCCGATTGACGGCGATGGGCCAGATGGCGTCCGCGCTTGCCCATGAACTCAATCAGCCGCTATTGGCCATTGTGGGCTACATGAAGGGCTCGCGACGCCTGCTCGAAAGCGGTGTCGAGGACCGCTTGGGCTCGGTGCGCGATGCTCTGGACAAGGCCGGCGATCAAGCTCTGCGCGCGGGGCAGATCATCCGTCGCTTGCGCGAATTCGTGGGTCGGGGCGACAGCGAGCGTCGGGTGGAAAGCGTCAAAAGGCTCATTGAGGAAGCGAGCGCCTTGGCGCTGGTCGGAACCAAGGATCAAGACGTTCGTGTGCGGTTTCAATTCGACCCAGCCATCGATCCGGTCCTTGTCGACAAGGTGCAGATTCAGCAGGTGTTGCTCAATCTGTTGCGAAATGCGGTCGAGGCCATGGAGGCGTCGCAAAGACGCGAGCTCGTCATCTCCACCGCAGCCGCCGACGACGATATGGTCGCCGTCAGCGTGGCCGATACCGGCCCCGGGATCGCGCCGGAACTGATGTCGCAGCTCTTCCAACCCTTCGTCACCAACAAGCGCCACGGCATGGGCGTCGGCTTGTCGATCTGCCGCACCATTGTCGAGGCGCACGGCGGGCAGATCACGGTGGAGCCCAATCCCGCCGGCGGAACGATCTTTCGGTTCACCGTACGGACCGCGACCGGGGAGGATCTCAACGATGCCGCCTGACAAGCCCATCGTCCACGTGATCGACGACGACGAGGCGGTGCGCCAGGCGCTTGCTTTCCAGCTGGGGTCGGCCGGCCTCGACGTGCGGACGTATGAATCCGCCACCGTCTTCCTGGAGGTTGCGCCCACGGTCCAAACCGGCTGCATCATCACCGACGTGAGAATGCCCGAGCTCAGCGGCATCGACCTCTTGCGACGATTGCGAGAGCTCAAGCTCGCCGTGCCGGTCATCGTCATCACGGCGCACGGTGATATCCCGCTCGCCGTGGAGGCGATGAGGCTCGGCGCAGTTGATTTTCTCGAAAAGCCCTTCGAGGACGAGGTTCTACTCGCGTCCGTGCGGTCGGCGCTCGATAAGGGGGATCGCGATCAAAAGCGCGAGGCGGAGCGCAACGAGATCGAGGTCCGCCTCGCGGCGTTGTCGAACCGCGAGCGCGACGTCCTCAAGGGCTTGGTGGCTGGACATGCCAACAAGCAGATTGCGTACGATCTCGGCATCAGCCCTCGGACGATCGAGACCTACCGGGCCAATCTTATGATGAAGACGCAGGCTGCGAGTCTCTCCGATCTCGTGCGCATGGCCTTGATCGCCGGAATTCTCGATCCGAACGGACCTTGAGCGATGCGGTAGCTCGCCGTTCACCCACGCATCGACCCGCGAACCTCCGGAACTTCCCGGAGGGACATTATCGGAATTTTCGGATCTGGGCCCTCCCGCTAAAATTGCTCAATCAAATCGGGGGAACCAGGATTATGTTGCCGCAGACATCGCTTCGAAGTGGTTTATTCTCGTCAACTGGTCGGGGTCTGCGATTTCTAATTGGCGGCTGCAGCGTGTTGCTCGCGACACTTTCCGTTGTCATCGGCATCGAAGTATCGGTCGCCACGGCCTCCCCGGGGGCTGTATCTTCCATGGAAATCGTCGATCGTGCACGAAAGGGCAACCGTTTGCCGCTGGTTCCTGCACTCCATCAGAATCCCGTCAACCGACCACCGGAAGAAGTCAACCTCCCGCGCATACCGGCTCCCGATCGAGGTTTGGCTGACGGCTGTGAATCCTTGGCCAGTCCGCTCACTCATTCGCCGTTGGCGCAAATCGCAGGCCGCTGCCTGTCTTAGTGAAGGGATTTCATAAGTTTGCGCCGCACCATAATTGGCTGGCTTGCATGGCGCCGGGGCCGTGCCCGACCCACGCGCTGCGCGGACTTGAGCCATATCAAAGTAACGGTCCTCATTTTAGTGTTTTTTGCAGCACACCCGCGACCGCCCCGGAGCCGTGGGCGAAAGCAAAGCCAATGAAAAATCAGGACGCATTGTCGAACTCGGGACTTGCCGTCATCGTGATTAGCGATGATCTCGCCGTGCGAAATTCTCTCAAATTCTGGCTGGAAATCGAAGGCCTGGCCGTTCGCAGCTACGTGTCCGGAGCGGACCTATTGAGCGCGGGCGACCTGGCTCGCTGCGACTGTTACGTGGTCGATCAAAAAACGTCCGCAACGAGCGCCTTGAATCTGATCGCGCAGTTACGCGACCGGCGCCTCACGGCGCCCGCGATCCTGATTGCGAGCCACCCTAGCCTAACGCTGCGTCAGCAAGCCGAAAAAGCCGAGGTCCCGATCGTGGAGAAACCTCTTGTCGGGAATGCGCTGCTCGACAAGATTCGCGATGTAATCGGTGCACGCGGTTAGCCATGCGCAGGCAAGTCCCGTACTATCTCGTCGCCTTGCTCGCAATGACCACGATACTGCCGGTTTTGGCAGAAGAACGCGCCACGCCTGCAGCCCGCGGCGAATCATTGCTGACGACGAATTGCGCGCGCTGCCATGCCGTCGGCCGCACCGGCACCAGCCCGCACATGGCCGCGCCGCCCTTCCGAACGCTCTCGCGCAAATACAAGATCGAAGGCCTTGCCGAGGCCTTGGCAGAAGGCATTTCCACCGGTCATCCGGACATGCCGGAATTCGTCTTCCCGCCGGAGGACGTGGGCGCGATCATCGATTATCTTAAATCCATTCAGCAGCAGTAACGGCTTCTCGTCGGACGCGGCTTCGATCGACCATCGATCGCGGCGGGGTTGCTTCGTGCGCGCGTTGTCCGCGACTCAAGCCTCGATGTCATCCTTGATCCACGTCAACATGGGGCTGCTTCCATGTGTCACCTTCAATCGCAGTCGAGGGCGAGGTTGCCAACTGATAGTGTTCGGGGCTGCCTTTCGAATGAGGGTGTGTACAGATGATGAACTTGATCAGCAGGGTGCTGGTGGTAATAGGCGCGTGCGTCATGACGTCCGTGGTCGGGGCAGCGCCCGTCGCCGCGCAACCATCACCTTCCCCGGCGGCGGACAAGAACGCCGTCGTCCTCATTCCGGGCGTGCTGACCGGTCCCGGAACCATGGGTCCGCGGGGATTTAGGCGGCTGTGTACGCCGCGCTCGGTCGGCCTCTACGAATGGCAAGTGCGCTGGATCGAGCGGGTCGTGCGGCCGACCGAAACCCAACGCGCGGCCTTGAACGATCTGCAATCAGCCTCGAGCAAGGCGATCGCGACGATGTCGACGGCGTGCAAGGCGGAAATGCCCACGACGACGAAATCCGAATTGGAGATGATGGACAACCGGCTCGAGATCATGTCTCAGGCCGTAAAGACCCTGCGGCCGGCGTTCGACGCGTTTTACGCCTCGCTGGATAGCAAACAGCAGCAGCGCCTCGATGTATTCGGACCAAGGCACCGCAGCTGGCGGTGGTGAAGCGGAGCAGCGCTCGTGGCCACCGTGACTACCGCCCAGTCGGAAAGTTTGGTCGGTTCGGGTCTTGACCGCCACAAGTCGGAACAAGCAATGTCGTTCACAACGATAATGGTCCACATCGATGTCGAGCGCGACTGCGAACAGCGAGTGCAGCTTGCCCTTGCTCTGACCGACCGCTTTCAGGCGGCGCTCATTGGCGTTGCCGGCTTGGCGCTGCAGCCTGCCTTCGCCGCCGGTGGCGTCGTCGTCTATCACGAGCCCACGGAACATGAGTGCCGCGCGGCGAGCGCACGTCTCGATGACATGGGCAAGAAGTTCCGCGTCCAGGGCCAGCATATCAAGCAGATTGAATGGCGCGCCGGGATTGAATTGCCGTACGAACTCGTGTCGCGCGAAACGAGAGCGGCGGATCTCATTATCGTCGGAACACGGCATACTGGGCGCAACGTGCATGACCTTGCCGATCCCGGCGTGATTTTGCTCCGGGCCGGCCGGCCCGTCCTGGTGGTACCCGACACCGCCGCTCCGCTGCAGCTCCGCCGCGTCGTGGTCGCCTGGAAGGACACGCGTGAGTGTCGTCGCGCCGTGCGTGATGCACTGCCGTTCCTGCAACAAGCCAAAGAGATTCTGCTCGTCGGCATCGGCGAAGGCGAACCGGAATCCAGTGCCAAAAGGATTCTTTCCGACGTCGCAAGCTACCTTCTCCGCCATCAAGTCGCCGCGGCGCACGAAATCTGGCGGCAAGCGCGGGGGCCGATCGCCACCGACCTCCTGCGTCTTGTTCAAGATGAGAAGGCAGATTTGATCGTGGCTGGCGGCTACGGGCACAGTCGATTGGGCGAATGGATCTTCGGCGGCGTCACGCACGAGCTTCTTGCATCGAGCCCGGTCTGTTGCATGTTGTCGCACTGAGCATTCGGTTGTTTGGTCGCATGCAGGAGAACGCCGATGCCGAGAGGGGATGTGAAAAGTCGAGCGCCGTCGGTCAAAGCCAACAGGAAGACCCGATGTCCTTTGCGGCACTGATGGTCCACGTCGACCTCGAGCATGAATCGGCACAGCGCGTCGAACTCGCGATCGGTCTAGCCGACCGCTTCCAAGCTGCCCTTATCGGGGTTGCGGGGTACGCGCTGTGGCCGGCCTTCATGGCCGGAGATGTCGGGCTGACCGAATCCAACCAATACGACCTTCAAAAGGCGACGGCGCGTTTCGATGAGAGAGGCAAGACCTTTCGCGCCCATGGCCGCTCGCTCAAGCAGATCGAGTGGCGCAGCGCCCTCGAACCTCCGGGCGAGCTGCTCTTGCGCGAAGCACGGGCGGCGGATCTCCTCATCGTCGGTCGCAGGCACAGCGACAACGACGCCGAGCCCGGGGTTATTGTGCTGCGGGCCGGGCGACCCGTTCTGCTTGTGCCCGACACCATTGGTGCGCTGCCGCTTCGCCGCGTGGTCGTCGCTTGGAAGGATACGCGCGAATGCCGCCGCGCGGTGCGGGATGCGCTCCCATTCTTGCAGCAGGCGAAAGAGGTTCTGCTCGTCGAAATCGGCGAGAACGAATCGGGGTCGCAGGCCAAAAAGAATCTGGCCGATGTCGCCGCCTACCTCGTCCGACACCGCGTGATCGTGGCGGCCGAAGTCTGGCGGCGACCGCGGGGCCCGGCCGCCGCCGAGCTCCTCCACGTTGTGAAGGGGGAGAAGGCAGATCTAATCGTGGCCGGCGGCTATGGGCACAGCCGACTGGGTGAATGGATTTTCGGCGGCGTCACGCGCGAGCTTCTGTCGGCAAGCCCCGTTTGCTGCATGTTGTCCCATTGACCTTCGCGTCATGAGCGACTGTGGCTACCCGCCGACCGTTGGATGGCCTCCGCGTCTTCGAGCTTCTCAACGACAAGATCTCCCTTGCGCGTGCCGACATCGCCGCGCAGCCGGGAGCGAGCCACCTCCCGGATATGCTCCGCGATTACGCGGTCGGTTCAACGGACACGACCTTCAAGGTATGGGATTCACCCTCATGACCGCGGATTGAAACATACTCGCCGGGTGCGAAGGCGTGCACGCCGAAGCGGTATCCGGCCTCGTCGTCGTCCGTTGTGTCGGGGTCGTAGTCGAACACCCATCGCGCGTGCTCCACCCCGCCCGGCTTGTGCGTGAGTCGCCCGATTTCTTCGTCCGCGCCGCTCCAAAACCGGCGCACCCCGCAATGCTCCCGATACTTCTGCCAAAGATGCGGATCGATATGCCCCTTGCTGTCGAGCGGCGCCACGAATTCGTAGCCATGATTGGCGGAGCCCGCCGGAAACCCCCTTGATCGAGCCAGTTCGAGCCGAATGCGTTTCAACACATGGGGTAACGACATGGAAGAACTCCTTTGCGAAATGGAGGCAACCGCGGTCCTGTCAAGAATTGTCAGACCGAGCAATCGCGACTTTGATATTTATCAAACGCCGGGCGATCGTCTGGGATGCTCACCGAGCAGCTGAACCTCGGACGACTTGACCGAAGTCCCGCGTCGCTGCCTCGACGCTGCCGCGCAGGTTGAGGTCAGAGTGCTCGGAGGCACCTGTGCCGAGTGACTCTCAGCTCGCTGCGGGCTGCATCATTGCTCAAGCGTCTTGAGATAAGCCATGATGTCCTCGACCTGGCCGGCCTCAAGTTGGAACCGCGGCATCGCCGGATGAACCCCCTGCGCCAGGGGCCGTTGCAGATCTGAAACAGGATACTTGAGATGCAACGTGCGGAACGCAGGCGCGATCGCGAGCGGGCTCTCGCCGACCTTGTCGATGGCGTGGCATCGCGCGCAATGCAGGGTAACAAGTCTAAAACCCCGTCGTTGCGAGGGCGATAGTGCGACAGGGGGTTCGCTCGTAGACGGAAGAGAGGAATGAGATTGGGCCGTTGCCGGCGCGATGACGCCCAAGCTGCAACTGACCGCTATCATGAGCAAGAGAGCAATCCGCTTGCCGATCTTGTTTGACCGGGCGCCGCGACGCTCGTCCCCACCTTTTCTTTTGTTCGCAGCTTTGGCCACGTCGGTATTCTCCCTGCATGCTGGGGTTTTTTGCTGCAAACAAAATCATACGGGTGTGGCTGGACTTTGACCTCGATCAAATCTTCCGCTTGCACTTTTGTAAAGTTTTCGAGAACGCATCACTACGTGCGGCGTCACATCACCGTCATGAATCCTGCATCTACTCAAGTGCGAAACTCCACTGGCGTAGACTTCGCCGGCGCGCAAAAAGCCGTTCCAGTGAACCAACTGGCGTCGCCTCCCGTTTCGGCTGCATCGGCTTCGCTTCCGGTTTCGGCTGCATCGCATGCGGCGCAACCGAAACCATCTGCCGCCCCTACTCTGCCGCCTGGCGACCTGCCCTCGTTCGACACCCTCAACCAATTGGCGCGGGCCATGACCGCCCGCCTTACCCAGGGGGTGTCTCCGCATGCCCAATGCGCCGCTTGGTTCGACTGGTTCTCGCATCTTGCCCGCGCACCAGGGCGACAGCTTGAGCTGTCGTTGACGGCATTCATCTTCGGCGTCCGGCTGTTACGCCTTGCAGCCCACTACGGCTCCGAGAGCGCCGCGCCACCTCCGTTTTCATCGCACGACTCGGATCGGCGCTTTTCCGATCCAGCCTGGGAGAAAATGCCTTACCTGTTCTGGCAGCAGGTCTTCCTTGCCCGGGAATCGTGGTGGCGCAGCGCCGCCCGCGAGGTCCGCGGCATGAACTCCAAGAACGCGGCACGCGTGAGTTTCATGGCACATCAGTTTCTCGACGTCATGTCGCCGTCGAACCTGCCCTGGCTCAATCCCGTGATCATCGAGCGGACGATCAGCGAAACGGGAGCCAATCTCGTTCGCGGCATGAGCAATTTGACGCAGGACATGCTTTGCGCCCTAGCGATGGAGCCCAGAACCTCGGCGCACGGCTTCCGTGTCGGCGAGGACATTGCCGCCACTCCGGGCGAGGTCATTTATCGCAATGACCTCATCGAACTCATTCAATACAAGCCCACAACCACCGAAGTGATTGCCGAGCCGCTGCTGATCGTGCCGGCTTGGATCATGAAGTACTACGTGCTCGATCTCTTGCCGCACCGCTCGCTCGTGCGCTACCTCGTCGACCGCGGCTTTACGGTGTTCATGATATCGTGGCGCAATCCGACGGCTGCCGATCGCGATCTCGCATTCGATACCTACCGCACCGCGGGCATCATGGCCGCGCTCAACGTGGTCAACGCCGTTGTTCCCGGCCGAAAGGTGCATGCCTGCGGCTATTGCTTGGGCGGCACGTTGCTGGCCATCGCCGCCGCCACCATGGCGCGCGACGGCGACCATCGGCTCGTCACCGCGACGCTGCTCGCCGCCCAGACCGACTTCAGCGAAGCCGGCGAACTGATGTTGTTCGTGGACGAAAGCCAGGTTGCATTCCTCGAAGACATGATGTGGGACCAGGGCGTGCTCGACCCGCGCCAAATGACCGCGGCCTTCCGGACGCTGCGCTCGAATGATCTGATCTGGTCGAGGATGATGCGCGAGTACCTGCTCGGCGAGCGCGACCCGACCACGGATCTCACCGCTTGGAGCGAGGACCCCACGCGAATGCCTTATCGCATGCATTCGCAGTATTTGCGGGGCCTGTTTCTGGAAAACCGCCTGACCGCCGGCCGCTACGCGGTGGATGGCCGAGTGATCGCGCTCAAGGACATCCGTATCCCGATGTTCGCCGTCGGCACCGAGACCGATCACATCGCCCCTTGGCGCTCGGTCTACAAGCTTCATCTCTTCACCGACAACGACCTCACCTTCGTGCTCACCAACGGCGGCCATAACGCCGGTGTCGTCTCCGAGCCCGGACACAAGGAACGACGCTATCACGTCGCGACCCGCCGGCCCGGTGCGCGTTATGTCGATTCCGATACCTGGCTGGCGGCAACCATATCGCAGACGGGTTCATGGTGGCCGGAATGGACCGCATGGCTGGAAAAGCACAGCGGACACGAGCGCAGCGCGCCGCCTGCGATGGGCGCGCCGGCGCACGGCGCCACGCCGCTCGCGCCGGCACCCGGGCTATATGTTCACCAACGCTGACGGAAGGAACGCGCATTCTGAGCCCGCGTGAGCGCGCTCTTGCACTTTTCAGCGAGTTCCTAGCAAAGGGATGCCGTGCCGGTGAGAGGCCGCGCTTCCGCCTGAGCTACCCCTCGCGGCCAGCGGACTTATC
>Ga0318493_10000833_pt1 | contig 9957 bp, 6 predicted proteins | sample GRESIP108b1f23_FD_203294 | JGI IMG/M metagenome (GOLD analysis project Ga0318493, IMG submission 203294) | Tropical soil microbial communities from Luquillo Experimental Forest, Puerto Rico - GRE.SIPMG.108b1f23 | ecosystem: Environmental > Terrestrial > Soil > Tropical forest > Bulk soil | place...
CGCGAAGATCACGCCCTCCGCGCCCGGCGCGAGGATGTCGACCTGGGCGCCGATGCTGTAGGAGCGGTTGTGGATGTTCGCCGCCTGGGCCTCCGGAACGTCCGCCGCGTCGGGGTAGTAGACGTAGCGGTCGCGGGGGCTGGTCAGTTGCGGCCTCGGCGTGTTCAGCACCTCCAGCGCGGTCCGGTCGTCGAGCGGGAAGGCGCCGTTGGCGCCGGCCTCGGCGAACCACAGGTTCACCATCTCCCGGAGCTTGTCCGGCTGCTCGGCGGCGAGGTTGTGCGTCTCGGACCGGTCGGTGTCGATGTGGTACAGCTCCCAGGTGTCGTCGTTGAAGTGGCTCCAGCCGCTGATCGTCGGGTGGGTGGTGACCGCCTTCCAGCCCTCGTGCCAGATGCCCCGCGAGCCGAGCATGGAGTAGAACTGCGTCTTGCGCGCCGATGGGGCCGACGGGTCGTCGAAGCAGTACCGCATGCTGACCCCGTCGAACCGGGACTGGGTGTACCCCTTGATCTCGTCCGGCGGCGTGACGTTCAGCAGGTCGAGGATGGTCGGCACGAGGTCGACGGCGTGGTGGTACTGGTGGCGGATCTCGCCGCCGTGGCCGAGGACCGACGGCCAGGCGATGATGCACGGGTCGCTGGTGCCGCCGTTGAGCTCGTAGCGCTTCCACATCTTGAACGGGGTGTTGAAGGCCATCGCCCAGCCGGTGCAGTAGTGGTTGTAGGTCTTCGGCCCGCCCAGCTCGTCGATCATCGCTAGGTTCCGCTGCAGGTCGTCGGGGACGCCGTTGAACAGCAGGTTCTCGTTGACCGACCCGTCCGGGCCACCCTCGCCTGACGCGCCGTTGTCGGAGACCACGATCACCAGCGTGTTGTCCAGCTGCCCGGACTCCTCCAGGTAGTCCAGTAGCCGGCCGATCTGGTGGTCGGCGTGGGACAGGAACCCGGCGTACACCTCCGCCATGCGGCTGAACAGGCGCCTCTCATCGGCGGACAGAGAATCCCACGGCTTGGTGTAGTCCACGGTGGGGAACGGCTTGCCGTCCGGCCCGGTGCGGTCGCCGGCCGTGCCGATCGGGTTGACCGGCGGAAGCTCGGTGTCGGCCGGGACGATACCCATTTCCTTCTGGCGGGCGAGCGTCTGCTCGCGGGCCGCCTCGTAGCCCTGGTCGAACCTCCCGGCGTATCGCTCGATCCACTCCCGGGGGGCGTGGTGCGGCGCGTGGGCGGCGCCCGGCGCGTAGTAGAGGAAGAACGGCTTGTCCGGCGCGATCGCCTTCGCGTCCCGGATGAACTCCACCGCCTTGTCGGTGAGGTCCTCGGTCAAGTGGTAGCCCTCCTCGGGTGATCGTGGCGGGTCGACCGGGTGGTTGTCGTACACCAGGTCCGGGTACCACTGGTTGGTCTCGGCGCCGAGGAAGCCGTAGAACCGCTCGAACCCGCGGCCGGTCGGCCAGTTGCGCCGCGTCGAGGCGAGGTTCATCTCGTCGGTGGGGCACAGGTGCCACTTGCCCACGATGTAGGTGTTCCAGCCGCGGTCGCCGAGGATCTCCGACACCATCCCGTTCTCCGGCGGGATGGTGCCGCTGGCGCTGGGGAAGCCGCTGGCGGCCTCGGTGATGCAGGCCATGCTGTTGCGCGTGTGGTTGCGCCCGGTCAGGAGGCACGACCGGGTCGGCGAGCACAAGGCCGTGGTGTGCCACTGGGTGTACCGCACCCCGCGGGCGGCGATCTTGTCGATGTTGGGCGTCTCGATCGGGCCGCCGTAGCAGCCCATCGCGGAGAAGCCCACGTCGTCGAGGACGACGTACACCACGTTCGGCGCGCCGTCGGGTGCCTTCGGCGGCTCGAACGGGGCCCAGTCCGGCTCCGAGTCCCGGATGTCGACGTTGATCGTTCCCTTAAACGGCTCGCTCACCACGTGCCCCTTCCCGTCACGGTGACAAGCCTCGCGCGCACGGGGCTACCGCGCATCACCCCGGGCGAGTGACGTGGGGTGTCACCGGTAGGGCGGCACCGGCGCGGGCTGGCTCATGCGGCGGCGCTGGCCCAGGTAGACCGGGATGCCCAGTAGCAGCGCCCCGGCGGCCAGCAAGAACGGCGCCCAGTAGATCCAGAAGCTCTGGCCGGTGTTGCGCGAGTAGTAGATGAACAGGACCGAGAACACCAGCGCCAGCACCGCCACGATCATGTCGCGCGCGAACCGCTGGCCGTGCATGGCCCGGCGGTCGATAACGCGCCACTTGATCTGGGCCAGCGCGGAGAAGCCGTACGGGATGGCCGCGGTGATCCCGGTCATCAGGATCAGGGTGGTGAAGACGGTCGGGCCGCTCGAGCCGAGGTAGTTGACGATGACCGCTATCGACGACAGCACGGCGGAGGCGACCACGCCGAACGCGGGCACCCCCTTGCTGGAGATCCGCTGGAACCGCTCCGGGAACAGGCCGTCCTGGGCCGCCGCGAGCGGCATCTCGGCGCTGATCATGACCCAGCCGTTGAGCGCGCCGAAGCCGGAGATGATGACCGCGGCGGCCATCACGTTGCCCGCCCAGGTGCCACCGAAGATCGCGTTGGCGGCCTCGGAGTACGGGGCGGTTCCCGAGACGAGCTCGGAGTGGGGCACGATGCCGAACACCGCGGTCAGCGAGAGCATGTACACCACCGCGACCGCGAGCGTGCCCAGGACCGTCGCCCGGGGGATGTTGCGGTCGGGGTTGCGCACCTTCATGGCGGCCACCGCGACCGTCTCGACGCCGATGTAGCTGAACAGGGCGATGGCCATCCCGCCGCCGATCGCGGCGATCGCGCTTTCCTTGCTCTCGTTCCACGGCGTGTAGTTGGCGGTGCTGATGAAGAACAGGCCCACGGTGGAGATGAACGCCAGCGCCGCGAACTTGATCACGCAGGTCACGGCCTGGACCGAGCCCATGTTCTTCACGCCGGACAGGTTGACCACCACCGGGATCCACAGCCCGACCAGCACCAGCAGGATCGAGTAGAACTTGTTGTGGCCCTTGTTGATGAAGTGCTCGACGTACAGGACCCAGCCCACGGCGATCGCCGCGTTGCCGCCCCAGGCGGTGATCCAGTACGACCAGGCGTTCGCGAACCCGAGCCGGTTGCCGAACGCGGCCCGCGCGTACGCGTACGGGCCGCCGCCGGCGGGCAGCCGCCGCGACAGCGCGGCGAACAGCAGCGCGAGCACCAGCGCGCCCACGGTGGTGAGCGCCATCGAGATCAGGGTGATCGGACCGTACACCGACAGCGAGGTCGGCAGGTTGAAGATGCCGACCCCGATGACGCTGCCTACGATCAGCGCCATCGCCGTCGTGAGGCCGAACTGATGCGGCTTTTCCGCCTGAGCTGGCTCGCTGCCGGGCCGGGCGGCCCCCCCGGAGACGTCCACCTGATCCGTCATGATTTATTTCTACGGCTGGCGCCCGCGCGGCGGGCACTGGCTGCGCGGCGTCTTAGGTATCACTCACCAGGAATTCACCAGCTGGTGTCCTCCAGCTCGATGTCCTGTCATGACGCGTTTTCCGGCCCGCCCGGGCTCAGCCTGCGTGCAGGTGGAGTTCGGCGGCGAAGCGCTCCGTCATCTCCAGGATTTTCGACAGCTCCGGGTGGCGGACGATCACCATGCCGTCGGAGATGATGGCGGCGCGCCAGTCGCGTCTCGGCGCCCCGACCGGGAGCAGCTCGAGCGCTGCCACGTGCTCACCGTACTCGGCCATCAGGTGATCCAGGCCCTCGTAGCCCGTGATCCGGCCGGCGCCCCGGGCGCGCTTGAAGATGACCGCGGCGTTGTAGCGCCGTTCGATCGGCCGCGAGATCGTGCCCTGCGTGATCGCCTCGGCCCAGGCCAGGAACAGGTCGGCGTCGGTGGCGTAGTTCATCACGTCCACCAGCCGGCCGCCGGGTGGCCGGGCGCCGATCTCGCCGAACACCACCTCGCCGTCGGCCTTGCGGTACCACTCCATGTGGGTGAACCCGTCGCGGAACCCGAGCACCTTCAGCGCGGCCACGCCGAGCGCCCGCCCGGCCTGAAGATCTGGCGCGTCCAGCGCGCGGAGCGCCACGGTGACCGGGCTGATCCACTCGTGCAGCTTCATGATCAGCGGGCGCGGGCGGTACCAGCAGATGTTCTCGAACAGCACCTGGCCGCCCGCGCAGATGGTGTCGTAGGTGAACTCCTCCCCGTCGACGAACTCCTCGACGATGACCTGCGGCAGGTGCCGGAGCATCGGCAGGATGGCGTCGAGCTCGGCTGCCGAGTCGGCCCGGTAGGTGTCGGCCGCGCCCGCGCCGGCGATCGGCTTGACGATGAGCGGGAAGCCGAGGCGCTCCGCGGCGGCCCACACCCCGGCGACGGTATCCGTGCTCTCATGTCCCGGCGTGCGCAGGCCCGCGGCGCCGAGCAGCTCCTTCATCAGCTCCTTGTCCCGGAACGGGAACGTCTGCCCGACGGTCAGCCCGGGCAGGCCGAGCTCATCGCGCAGCCGCGCGGCGAGCAGCATGTACGGCTCCCACAGGCACTCCACCCGGTCGATGCGCATGTGCTGGGCCAGCTCGTCGACGGCGGCGGCGACCGCGTCCCCGGCGGCCAGGGAGCCAACCTGCAGGTAATGCGCCATCGCATCCCGCGCAACCTGCGGAACGGCTGACGGTGGCTGGTCACCGATCCCGATGACGGACGCCCCGGCGGCCGCGAGCCCGCGGGCGAAGAACGCCATCTCGGCCGGGTACCCGGGGGAGATCATGATGACGTTCATCACGGATCAGCCCAGCTCGACCCGGACGCCGGTGATGAGCCCCCACAGCGCGTCGGCGACCACGGCGGTGTCCGGGTGCCGGACGATGATGTAGCCGTCGCCCTCGTAGCTCCCCGAGGACACCTGGCCCGGCTCCGGCAGGCGCGACTCGACGACCAGCGAGCTCAGCTCGGGCGGCAGCTGGTCGAGGCCGCGCACCGCCTGTACGCGCCCCACTCCCTGCCCGCGCAGGTACACCGTCCCGGCGGACCACAGGCGCGGCGGGGGGTCGAAGCTGTCGTGCACCATGAGCTGCGCCCACGAGCGGTAGAAGTCGAAGTCGTGGGCGTAGCACAGCATCGAGGTGATCTGCGCGCCGGCGGGCCGCGCCGCGACCTCGGAGACGGCGACCGAGCCGTCGGGCCGCCGGAACCACTCCATGTGGGTGAACCCTGACCACAGCCCGAGCGCCCGCAGCGCCGCCGGCGCGACCGCCCGGATGTCGTCGTACTCGGACCCGCCGATGTCGCGCGGCAGGAGCACCCGCCACTGGATCCACGGGTTGCGCAGCACCTCCAGCGGCGTGGGCTGGTAGGACGAGATAGAGTCCCAGACGATCTGCCCGCCCGTCATGACGCTGTCGTACGAGCCCTCCTCGCCGGTGAGGAACTCCTCGACCAGCGCGACCCGGTCCGGCCCGGGCGGGGCCGCGCTGAGCCAGACCCGCAGGTCCTCGGCGTCGTCGAGCCGGAACGTGCTCTTGGCCCCGGCGCCCGCGGGCGGCTTGACCACCAGCGGGAACCCGGTCTCGGCGGCGAAGCTGGCCGCCGTGTCGGCCGAGTCGGCCAGCCGGTACCGCGCGCAGGGCACGCCGGCCGCCCGCAGCACCGACTTCATCTGCGCCTTGTCCCGGAAGTTGCGCGCGGTGGCCGCGTCCATGCCGGGGATGCCCAGGTGGTCACGGACCTGCGCGAGCGGCACCTGCAGCTGCTCGAATACCCCGAAGAGCCGCTGCACCGGGCCGATGTGCTGGCCGATCGCCTCGGCGGCGGCGGCGAGCTGCCCGGCGTCAAACGGATCGTCGACGCGCCAGTGCGCAGCCAGCCGGGGCCGCAGCCCATCCGGGACGCGGCTCTCGGGGTCGCAGGTGATGAGGGCCAGCTTGGTGTCCGGCAGCCCGGCGGTCGCCTCGACGAACCGCATCGTCGCGCCGAGCAGGTAGGGCGCGACGAAGGCGGCGAGCACCATGCCATGAGGGATACCCAACTGCGTCAGGCCCAGTCAGGCCGGGGACGTCGCGTTGGCCGCGCGTAGCATGCCAGGCATGAACGTCGTGTTCGTCGAGCCGTTCTTCCCCTCCAACCAGCGCAACTTCCCCCGCGCGCTGGCCGAGGCCGGCGCGACGGTGATCGGTATCGGCGAGTACCCCCTCGACGCCATGGATGATCAGCTCAAGGGCTGGATGCACCACTACGAGCAGGTCCGGTCGGTCACCGACGTGGAAGCGATGACCCGCGCGGTCCGGTGGGTGCAGGACAAGCTGTGGGTCGACCGGCTCGAGGCCACGGTCGAGGCCCACATCCTGGCCACGGCGCAGGTCAGGGAGGCCTGCACGATCCCCGGCACGTCGGTGCACACGGCCTGGCTGTGCCGGGACAAGCCGTCGATGAAGCAGGTGCTGCGCGAGGCGGGAGTGCCGACCGCCGCGTCGGCCGCGGTCGGCAGCGCCGCCGAGGCCCGCGCGTTCGCCGACCAGACCGGGTTCCCGCTGATCCTCAAGCCGCGCAGCGGCGCCGGCGCCCTGGACACGATGCGGGCCGACGACCCCGCCGGCCTCGAGCACGCGCTGGGGATCTTCGGGGGCCAGGGGGCCGAGTCGATCGCGGTGGAGGAGTTCGTCGAGGGTCACGAGGGCTTCTACGACACGATCACGATCGGCGGGCAGGTGGCGGCCGACTTCGCCTCGCACTACTACCCGAACGTGCTGGAGGCGATGCGGACCCGGTGGATCTCGCCCGAGTTCATCAGCACCAACCGGATCGACACCGCGCCGGAGTACGGCGAGCTGCGCGAGATGGGGCGGCGGGTCATCGCCGCCCTCGGGATCGGGACGTCCGCGACGCACATGGAGTGGTTCTTCGGCCCGAAAGGGCTGAAGTTCTCCGAGATCGGCTGCCGGCCCCCCGGGGTGGGCGCCTGGGACCTGTACTCGGCGGGCAACGACATGGACGTCTACCGGGCGTGGGCGAACGCGATCACCCGCGGCGAGACCGGTTCGGCGCCGTCGCGCCGGTACGCGGCCGGGATAGTCGCGCTGCGCCCCGACCGGGACGGCCAGATCACCGGCTTCAGCGGGGTGGAGGAACTGCAGCGGGAGCACGGCGAGTGGGTCATCGACGCGCACCTGCCATCGCCGGGCACGCCGACCCAGCCGGTGGCGGCCGGGTACATGGCCAACGCCTACGTGCGGATGCGCCATCCCGACTACGACACGCTGCGCGGGATGCTGGACAACGTGGGCCGTACGCTGCACGTCTACGCCTCGTGAAGGTCACGCTGCTGGGGCCGCAGCGCAGGCCCACGCTGGACACGGTGGCCGCGTCGCTGTACCCGGAGGGGCCGATCGCCACCATCACCGCCGGCTGGCAGGAGCGCGAGCCGGACGACGCCGAGCTGGGCAAGCTGCTCGGCTCCCGTGACGTCAACCTCCGGCTGTACCGGCGGTGGCTCGACGTGCAGGAGCGCGACCCGGAGTTCGCCCTGGGCGAGCGGAGGCTGGCCGCGGTGCTGGAGGAACTGCAGAACATGTACTTGCTGCGCCTTGATCATGCGCTGCAGGCGGTCTACGCGATCCAGCGCCGCAGCGGCGGCCAGCGGCTGCGGGCCAGCGTGCTGGCCGAGGTCATCGGTGCCGTCCGGGAACTCGACGCGGCGCACCTGCGCCGCGTCAGCGCCGTCCGCGGCGAGTTCTACCAGCGCCTGCCGCCGCACGACCGGGCGGTGATCGCCGAGCACCGCGCCGACGTGGCCGGCCTGCTCCGCGACGCCGCCGCTGTGGTCATCGCGGGCGGGCACGTGGGCGTGCTGGCGGACACGCTGCACCTGTTCAACGTCGCGGCGTCGCTGCGCACGGCGGTGATCGCGTGGTCCGCGGGAGCGATGGCGCTGGCCGGGCAGATCGTGCTCTTCCACGACCGCAGCGCCCACGGGCCCGGTCACCCGGAGATCTACGGCCGCGGCCTGTCGGTGTTCAGCAACGTGGTGCCGCTGCCGCACGCCCGGGCGCGGCTGCTGCTCGACGACGCGCCGCGGATGGCCGTCTTCGCCCGCAGGTTCGCCCCGGCCCGCTGTGTCCTGCTGGAGAACGGGACCAGGATTGACACCGGCGGCGACGGCAGGTGCCCGCCGGGCACCCGGGTGCTCGGCGAAGACGGCCACGTGATCACCCTGGAGGCAGCCTGACCACCATCGACCGCCCGGCACCGGCGGGCCGCAAGCTCGCGATCACCAGGCTCAGGGAGCGCGGGCCCGTCGAGCCTGCGGCCGTCGACCGGTTCCTGGCCCGGCACGAGGTGCCGATCGTCGAGGGCCCCCGGTGCACGTTCCTCTACCGGGGCGAGGCCAGCGAGGTCCACCTCGTGCACCAGATCTTCGGGCTGCCCCAGCGCATCCCGCTGCGGCGGCTGCGCGGCACCGACCTGTGGTACGTCGTCCTGGAACTGCCCGACGGCTCACGGGTGGAGTACCAGCTCGAAGTCACCCGGGGCGGCCAGCACGAGCGCATCAACGACCCGCTGAACCCGCACGTGGCGCACGGTCCCCTGGGCAGCTCGTCGGTCTGCTACGCCCGGGGGCACGAAATACCCGAGTGGACCCAGCCCGACCCGGAGTCGCGTCCGGGATCCCTGACCGAGCTCACCGTGCCGAGCCGCGCGCTGCGGCGCTCGGCCCGGGTGACGCTCTACCTGCCGGCCCGGTTCCGGCGCATCGCCCGCTATCCGCTGCTGATCGTCCACGACGGCGGCGACTACCTGAAGTACGCGGCGGCCCAGACCGTGCTCGACAACCTCATCCACCGGCTCGACGTGGCCGAGACCATCGTCGCGTTCTCGTACCCGGGTGACCGGCTGACCGAGTACGCGAACTCGGCGGCCCACGCCCGCTACCTGACCGCCGAGCTGGTGCCGCATCTCGAGGCGCAGTTCCCGCTGGCCGGCGTCCCGTCCAGCCGGTGCCTGATGGGCGCGAGCTTCGGCGCCGTCGCGGCGCTGTCCACCGCCTACCGCTACCCGGGCGCCTACGGATCGCTGCTGCTGCAGTCCGGCTCGTTCGTCTTCACCGACATCGGCAGCGACCACGGCGGCGGCCCGGCGTTCGAGCCGGTGGTGCGGTTCGTCAACCGGTACCGCGCCGCCCCGCGGCGGATCGCCGACCGGGTGTTCGTCAGCTGCGGGGTCTACGAGCCGCTGATCATCCGGAACCGGTCCATGGTGCCCACGTTCGAGGCCGCCGGGATGGCCGTCCGGTACGTCGAGGCCCGCGACGGGCACAGTTGGGAGAATTGGCGCGACCGGCTGCGGGAGGGGCTGTCATGGATATTCCCAGGTCCACAGAAGTTCTTCTACGAGTGACGCCGTGAAGACGGCGGAGCGGTGGTTCTCCGACCGCATTAAGGGTGAGATCACGGTCGTGCGCTGGGGGACGTTCGGCCGGCCGGTGCTCGTCTTCCCGTCCGCGGGCGGGGACGCCGAGGAGATCGAGCGGTTCGGCCTGATCGACGCGTGCGGGCCGCTGCTCGCGGAGGGCAAGGTCAAGCTGTACTCGGTCGACAGCGTGGCCGGGCGGGCGATGATCACCAAGGATGGCCCGGCCGAGTACCGCATGTGGCTGCTGAACCAGTTCCACGAGTGCGTCCGGTGGGAGGTCGTGCCGGCCATCCACGCGGATCTCGGCGGCCAGGCCATGGGCGTGATCACCAGCGGCGCCTCGATCGGCGCGTTCAACGCGATGGCCGTCCTGTGCCGCTATCCCGACGTGTTTTCCGTGGCGGTCGGCATGAGCGGCAGCTACCGGATCGAGCGCTTCTACGACGAGCAGTGGAGCCAGGACCTGTACCTGTCGGCGCCGCTGCAGTTCCTGCCGGGCCTGGAGGGCCCGCAGCTGGACACGCTCCGCGGCCGGTTCGCCGTGCTCGCGTCCGGGGA
>Ga0318493_10000845_pt1 | contig 9919 bp, 8 predicted proteins | sample GRESIP108b1f23_FD_203294 | JGI IMG/M metagenome (GOLD analysis project Ga0318493, IMG submission 203294) | Tropical soil microbial communities from Luquillo Experimental Forest, Puerto Rico - GRE.SIPMG.108b1f23 | ecosystem: Environmental > Terrestrial > Soil > Tropical forest > Bulk soil | place...
AACATGACGAGGAAGCCCGCAATCATCGTCCAGACGATGTTGAGAGCAGTCTGTGTATCGGCGAGGTTCTTCGCCAGGTCAGTGATCGTCGGATCGGCCACGGTGCCTCCTGCAAAGGTCGTTGTTCGCCGGGCCGCAGCGCGATGCGGTCCCGTCGCGGTGTTGCACATTGCGCTGCGCGCGGTTGCAGATTGCCCGGTGTGCAGCATTCGTACCGACCCGGACATCCCGTGTTTCGCTTCATGACCGGCTCCCTCGAGGCCGGCGGTGACCGGATCCTGGGCATCGAGCGCCGTCGAACCGGGCGATTGCGGGCTGCCCGGAACGCAGGCGGGGAATTGCCGCCCGCGCGGGCTTTCCACCCAGGGCAGGTACGGGGAATCGCGTGCCCAGCGAGGGATTGCGCGAGGCGCGCCCCGGGCTTGCATCTTGCTTTTCCCCACGCGCTCGAACCCCACTACGAGGTGACGCGTGAAGAAGGTCGAGGCCATCATCAAGCCGTTCAAGCTGGACGAGGTGAAGAACGCGCTCTCCGAGATCGGGATCGCGGGGCTCACCGCGAGTGAGGTGAAGGGCTTCGGACGGCAGAAGGGTCACACCGAGCTCTACCGGGGCGCGGAGTACGTGGTCGACTTCCTGCCGAAGGTGAAGGTGGAGGTCGTCGTCGCCGACGCGCTCGTGGTGCGCGTGGTCGACGCGATCGAGCGCGTGGCGCGCACCGGCAAGATCGGCGACGGGAAGATCTTCGTCCTCCCCGTGGAGGAGGCGGTCCGGGTGCGCACCGGCGAGCGCGGAGAGGACGCGCTGTAGTCGCGATCCCGCACGGGCGTCGAAGCCGCGGCCGCGGGACGGGGCGGGGGGTGCATCCTCGACCTCGACCCGCGGTCGTGCTTTCCTCGCGGGCTCGATGACCCCGCTCGATCCCGCTCCCGCGCCGCGTCACGCCGCGACCCCCTCCATCTCCGCCGTGGTGCCGATGCACGACGAGGAGGAGAACGCGGCCGCCTTCCTGCAGGAGCTGCACGGCACGCTCTCGGCGCTCGCGACCGACCTCGAGATCGTGGTCGTGAACGACGGGAGCCGCGACCGCACGCGCGATCGGGTCCTCGCCGTCGCCCCCGCCTGCCGGGTGCACTACCTCGAGCTGTCGCGCAACTTCGGCAAGGAGGCGGCGCTCTCCGCCGGCCTCGAGGCCGCGCGCGGCGACGTGGTGCTCCTCGTGGACGCCGACTTCCAGCACCCGCTCGAGGCTGTGGCGGGGATGCTCGCCCGCTGGCGCGAGGGGTACGACATGGTCTTCGGCGTCCGCACGAGCCGCAAGGGCGAGACGACGGTGAAGCGGGCGGGCACCGCCCTCTTCTACAGCCTGCTCGCGCGCGGCTCGAACGTGGAGATCCCGCCCGGCGCCGGCGACTTCCGCCTCATGGACCGCAAGGTGGTGGACGCGCTCCTGCTGCTCCCCGAGCGCTCGCGCTTCATGAAGGGGCTCTACGCGTGGGTGGGCTTCCGCTCGATCGCGTTCCCGTACGAGGTGCGGCCGCGCGCGGCCGGGCGCTCGTCGTTCCGCCTCTCCCGGCTCGCCGGGCTCGCCATCGCCGGCCTCACCGCCTTCACCTACCTGCCGCTCCGCGCGATCAGCGGGATCGGCGTCGTGGTGTCGCTCGTGGCCATGGGCTACGGCGGCTGGGTGGTCTTCGAGACCCTCTCACACGGGGAGCAGCCGCCCGGCTACCCGACGATCGTGGTCTCGATCATGTTCTTCTCCGGCGTGCAGCTCCTCTCGATCGGCGTGCTCGGCGAGTACCTGGCGCGCGTGTTCGAGGAGGTGAAGCGGCGGCCGGTGTTCCTCGTGGGCGACGCCGCCGACTTCAGCGGGCTGCCGCGGCGGGACCCGGTGCCGCGCCCGCAGCCGCGCCTCCGCTGAGCGCGTCGGGCGGGCCGTAGAGCGCGATCCGGTTCTCCTGCGCGAGCTTCACCACCGGCAGCCGCAGCTGCAGCTCCGCCTCGCGCCACCGCGGCGCGAGCACGAAGCACCGCGCGCCCGCGCAGCGCGCCGCGAGCTCGTCGAAGGAGACGAGCCACTCCTGCGAGCGCGGCTCGAGGACGCGGCCGGCGAGCACCTCACTCTGCCAGTTGTCGCGGCGCGGGATCTCGGGGTCGTCCCAGTTCTCCGCCACGATCGGTGGCGTGCGGAGGTCGAGGTAGAACGGGAGGTCGTAGTAGTACCGGCCGTAGAACGCGAGCGTGTCGCCGGGGCGGAGGAGCGCGGCGAGGTCGCCCGCGAGCGGCAGCGCGGAGTCGCGCGTGAAGTGCGGGACCGTGGGCGTCCCGCCGGCGATGAGCGCGGCGACGAACGCCGCGAGCGCCAGCGTGGCGCGGCCGGGCTCGCCGGCGCGCGCCGCCCGGAACGCGACGACGGCCGCGGCGACCCCCACGGCGCCGGTGAGGAGGACGCCGGCGAGGACCGGGCGCGGCAGCGGTGGGAAGGCGGACAGGAACGGCGCGGCGACGAGCCCCGCGCCGACCACGCCCACGGCGAGGCCCGAGGCGGCGAGCGCGCGAGAGCGGGTGCCCTCGCGCCACAGCGCGTCCACGTGCCGGCCGAGGAGGAGCGCGAGCGGCGGCAGCGCCGGGAGCGCGTAGCCGGCGAGCTTCGACTGGGGGATGGAGAAGAACAGGACGACGAAGGCGGGCCAGACGAGGAGGAGGAGATCGGAGCGGCCGAGGTCGCGCTCGGCGCGGAACGCGCGCCAGGCGCGCGCGCAGGCGCCAGGGAGGAGCGGCGTCCACGGCACGAGCCCGGCGACGATCAGCACCGGGTAGAACCACGGGCCCTTCGCGTTGTTGAAGCCGGTCGCGGCGTACCGCTGGAAGTGCTGGACCACGTACAGCTCGTGGAGGAGGCCCGGGGTGGCGCGCTCGGCGGCGAGGTGCCACGGGACCGCGATCGCGGCGGCGAGCGCGAGACCGGAGACGAGGCGGTACCGCGGGATCTCGCGCCAGCGGGAGGTCGCGGCGATCCAGAGTCCCACGACGCCGATCGGGATCACGAGACCGATGAGCCCCTTCGTGAGGAGCGCGAGTCCGCACGCGCCCCACGCTCCGAGGAGGAGCGGGCCACGGCTCCGCGGACCGGCGCGGTCGCCCAGGGTGAAGAGGAAGAGCGCCGCGGTGATGAAGGTGGAGACGGTGAGGTCGTGGTTGACGTACTCGGAGGCGACGAAATAATACGGGCTCGCCGCAAGGATCACCGCCGCGAGGAGGCCCGCGCGGCGCCCGTAGAGTCGGGCGCCCGCGGCGAAGGTGAGCGCGCAGCCCGCGAACCCGAGGAGCGCCGGCACGAGCCGAGCGGACCAAACGTGTACCCCGAACGCCCAGAACGAGGACGCCTCGAGCCAGTAGAAGAGGGGCGGCTTGTGCAGGAACGGCACCCCGGCGAGGCGCGGCGTGACGAAGTCGCCCGAGCGGAGCATCCAGCGCGCGACGTCGGCGTAGCGGCCTTCGTCGGGGACGTTGAGGGGCCGCAGCCCGGTGGCGCCGAGGAACGCGAGGAGGAGGATCGCGAGCACGCCGACGACGGTCCGGCGGTCCGGGCGTTCCTGGAGCATGGCCCTGTCTCTCATTCCGGGGCGGCGGGACGCAAGCTCGGGGGGTCCCCGTGAAGCATCTGGCCCTCTGCGCGGACGACTTCGGGCACGGACCGCAGGTCGACGCCGGCATCCTGCAGCTCGTGGGGCTCGGGCGGCTCGGCGCCGTGGGCTGCCAGGTGGCGGCCCCGTCCTTCGTGGCCGACGCGCCCGCGCTCCTGGCCCGCGCCGGCAGCATCGATCTGGGGCTCCACCTCGACCTCGCTCCCGGCCGCAGCGGCCTCGCGGGCCTCCTCGCGCGGAGCGCCATGCGCGCGCTCTCGCGCCCGGCCCTCGCGCGCGCGGTGACGGACCAGCTCGACGCGTTCGAGCGCGCGCTGGGACGCCCGCCCGACTTCGTGGACGGCCACCAGCACGTGCACCAGCTCGCGGTGGTCCGCGACGTGCTCCTCGACGCGCTCGCCGCCCGCTACGGCACGCCCGGACCGGTGGTGCGGAACACCGTCCCGCTCCGCTTCGTGGGCGCGAAGCCGATCGCGATCGCCGCGCTGGGCGGCCTGTCGCTGCGCCGCATGCTCGTGGCGCGCGGCATCCGCCACAACGCCGACTTCGTGGGCGTGTACGACCTCGCGCCCGGCGCCGACTACCGTTCGCTGGCCCGCCGCTGGCTCGCCGCTGCGGCCGACGGCGCGCTCCTCATGTGCCACCCGGGCCTCTCGCCGGCGGACGAGGCCGACCCGATCGGCCCGGCGCGTGCCGCGGAGCTCGCCTATCTCGCGTCCCCGGCGTTCGACGCCGATTGCGCGGCGGCCGGCGTGGTGCGGGTTCGGCTCTCGTCCCTCGCGTAGCGCCGCGCTGCGTCGCAGTGGAGGGCCCGCAGGCACGCGGGCACTCACCTTCCGTGAAAAACCCATCAGGGCGACGCGCCGGGGGGTAGCACCCACGCTCGCAGGAAGTAGGTCAATGACCGTTCATCGGTCGGAGGCGCTTCCATGCAAGTGTCGCGCAGGCAGTTCCTCAAGCTCACCGCATCCGGGATCGGCGCATCGAGCCTCGCGGCGCTCGGGTTCGCGCCCGAGCCGGTGCTCGCGGACGTCCGCAACTTCAAGCTCGCGCGCACCAGCGAGGCCCGGAACACGTGTCCGTACTGCTCGGTGGGCTGCGGCGTGATCCTGTACTCGCTCGGCGACCGGGCGAAGAACGCGCGCTCGAAGATCATCCACATCGAGGGCGACGCGGATCACCCCGTGAACCGCGGCACGCTCTGCCCCAAGGGCGCGAGCCTGCTCGACTTCGTGAACAGCCCGAACCGGCTGACGCACCCCGAGGTGCGGATGCCGGGCACGAACGAGTGGAGGCGCGTGACCTGGGACTGGGCGCTCGATCGGATCGCGCGGCTCATGAAGGACGACCGCGACGCGAACTTCGTCGAGAAGAACGAGGCCGGACTCACCGTGAACCGGTGGCCGACCTTCGGCTTCCTCGCCGCGAGCGCCTCGTCGAACGAGACCGGCTACATCACGCACAAGACGATGCGGTCCATGGGCGCGGTGGGGATCGACAACCAGGCAAGGGTCTGACACGGCCCCACGGTGGCCGGTCTGGCCGCCACGTTCGGTCGCGGGGCGATGACCAACAACTGGGTCGACATCAAGAACGCCAACGTCGTGATGGTGATGGGAGGGAACCCGGCGGAGGCGCACCCGTGCGGCTTCAAGTGGGTCACGGAGGCGAAGGCGCACAACAAGGCCCGGCTCATCGTGGTGGACCCGCGCTTCACGCGCACCGCCGCCGTGGCCGACCTGTTCGTGCAGATCCGCCCCGGCACCGACATCGCGTTCCTCGGCGGCCTCATCAAGTACCTGCTCGACCACGACAAGATCCAGCACGAGTACGTGAAGGCGTACACGAACGCCGCGTTCCTCGTGCGCGAGGACTTCACCTTCGAGGACGGCCTCTTCTCCGGCTACGACGAGGTGGGCCGCAAGTACGACAAGAAGACCTGGGCCTACGAGCTCGGCGAAGACGGCTACGCCAAGGTGGACCCCACGCTCCAGCACCCGCGCTCGGTGCTGCAGCTCATGAAGAAGCACTTCTCGCGCTACACGCCGGAGGTCGTCTCCGACATCACCGGCGCCGACCGGGAGAAGTTCCTGAAGGTGTGCGAGCTCGTCGCGTCCACCTCGACGCCCGATCGCACGATGACGAGCCTCTACGCGCTCGGCTGGACCCAGCACTCGGTGGGCGCCCAGAACATCCGCACGATGGCGATGATCCAGCTCCTCCTCGGCAACATGGGGATGGCGGGCGGCGGCGTGAACGCGCTGCGAGGCCACTCGAACATCCAGGGGCTCACCGACATCGGCGTCCTCTCCGACCTGCTCCCCGGCTACCTCACGGTGCCCAAGGAGAGCGACAAGGACCTCGCCACGTACCTCGCGGCCCGCACGCTGAAGCCGTTGCGGCCGGGGCAGCTGAGCTACTGGCAGAACTATCCCAAGTTCTTCGTCTCGTTCCAGAAGTCGTGGTGGGGGGACGCGGCGACGAAGGAGAACGACTGGGCCTACGACTGGCTGCCGAAGCTCGACAAGCTCTACGACGTGCTCACCGTCTTCGACCTGATGCAGCAGGGGAAGATGAACGGGTACGTGTGTCAGGGCTTCAACCCGCTCGCGGCGATCCCGAACAAGGGGAAGGTGATCGAGGGGCTCTCGAAGCTCCGGTGGCTCGTCGTCATCGATCCGCTCGTCACCGAGACCTCGACGTTCTGGCGGAACGCCGGCGAGTTCAATCCGGTGGATCCCTCGAAGATCAACACCGAGGTGATCCGGCTGCCGTCGGGCTGCTTCGCCGAGGAGGACGGCGCGCTCGTGAACAGCGGCCGCTGGCTGCAGTGGCACTTCAAGGGTGCCGAGCCGCCGGGAGAGGCGCGCACCGACCCCGAGATCATCGGCGATCTGTTCCTGCGGATCCGGAAGCTCTACGAGAAGGAGGGCGGCAAGCTCCCCGAGCCGATCCTGAAGCTCACCTGGCCGTACGCGATCCCGGCGCGGCCGTCGCCCGAGGAGCTCGCGAAGGAGTACAACGGCAAGGCCCTCGCCGACCTCCCGGATCCAGCCGACAAGACGAAGGTCGCGGTGAAGAAGGGCGACCAGCTCACCAGCTTCGCCCAGCTCACCGACGACGGGACCACCGCGGCCGGTTGCTGGATCTTCACCGGCTGCTTCACGAGCACGAACAACATGGCGCGCCGCGACAACGCCGATCCGTCCGGGCTCGGCGTGACGCCGGCGTGGGCGTGGGCGTGGCCCGCCAACCGGCGCGTCCTCTACAACGCGGCCTCCTGCGATCCGCAGGGTAAGCCGTGGGACGGGCGTCGCGCGCTCGTGCGCTGGAACGGCGAGAAGTGGGTGGGGGCCGACGTGCCCGACTTCAAGGTCGACGTGCCACCGTCGGCGGGCATGGCGCCGTTCATCATGAACCCCGAGGGCGTGGGCAGGCTCTTCGGGGCCGACAAGATGGTGGAGGGGCCGTTCCCCGAGCACTACGAGCCCTTCGACAGCCCGCTCACCGCGAACCCGCTCCACAAGGATCCGCGCGCGAAGAACAACCCGGGCGCACGCATCTTCAAGCAGGACCGGGAGCAGCTCGGCACGCCCGAGGAGTTCCCGTACGCGGCCACCACCTACCGTCTCACCGAGCACTTCCACTACTGGACGAAGCACGCGCACATCCCGGCGGTGCTCATGCCCGAGCAGTTCGTGGAGATCGGGGAGGCGCTCGCGAAGGAGAAGGGGATCAAGGACGGCGACCGCATCCGCGTGCGGTCGAAGCGCGGCCAGATCGTCGCGAAGGCGCTCGTGACGAAGCGCATCCAGCCGCTGAAGGTGGCGGGGAAGGTGATCCACACGGTCGGCATCCCCATCCACTGGGGCTTCGAGGGGCTCGCGAGACCGGGGTACCTCGCGAACACGCTCACGCCCTTCGTGGGCGACGCCAACGTGCAGACGCCGGAGTTCAAGGCGTTCACGGTGAACGTCGAGAAGGTCTCCGGTCTGGGGCGGGCGTAGGAGGCGAGCCATGACGAACGACACCCTCGACCTGGTCCGCCGCTCCGCCTCGAACGAGAACGCGCCGCGCATCCGCTCGCACCTCGAGGTCGCGAAGCTCATCGACATCTCGCGGTGCATCGGCTGCAAGGCCTGCCAGGCCGCGTGCATGGAGTGGAACGACATCCGCGACGGCATCGGCGTGAACACGGGCAGCTACGACTCGCCGGCCGATCTCACCGATCGCACGTGGACGGTGATGCGGTTCTACGAGAAGGAGATCGAGCCGCAGGGGCTGCAGTGGCTCATCGTGAAGGACGGCTGCCTGCACTGCGCGGAGCCCGGCTGCCTCAAGGCGTGCCCGGCGCCGGGCGCGATCGTGCAGTACTCGAACGGCATCGTCGACTTCAACCAGGACGCCTGCATCGGCTGCGGCTACTGCCAGGCCGGCTGCCCGTTCAACATCCCGCGCTACTCGAAGTTCGACAACAAGGCCTACAAGTGCACGCTCTGCTCCGACCGCGTGGGCGTGGGGCTCGAGCCGGCGTGCATCAAGACCTGCCCGACGCAGGCGCTCTCGTTCGGCACGAAGGTCGACATGCTCGGGCTCGCCGCCGAGCGGGTGAGCGAGCTGAAGGAGCGTGGGCTCGAGAAGGCCTCGATCTACGACCCGGCGGGCGTGGGCGGTACGCACGTGGTGTACGTGATGCCGCACGGCGATCCGGAGCTGTACGGCATGCCTCGCGATCCGACGATCTCGCCGACGGTGCGGCTGTGGCGGAGCACCTTCGCGCGCACCCTCGGCGTGCTCACGATGGTCTCCGTGTTCCTCGCCGGCTTCTTCCACTGGATGAAGGTGGGGCCGGTGGATCCGGACGCCGCGCCCGAGCCGAAGGAGCCCACGAGCTCGCCGCAGAAGGAGGAGGTGTAGCATGCTCGACAAGGTGCGACCGCCGGGCCACGCCTTCGCGACCGCGCGTCCGCCCGACGCGATCCGGCGCTACTCGGAGGCTGAGCGACTCACGCACTGGGCGGTGGCGCTCGCGTACGTGCTCCTGTTCATCTCCGGGCTCGCGATGTTCCACCCGTTCTTCTACTGGCTATCGGCGATCTTCGGCTCGCCGCAGCTCATGCGCGTGCTGCACCCGTTCATCGGCGTCGCGCTCTTCGTGCTGTTCTTCGCGTACGGCGCGCGGCTGTGGCGCGAGAACCTCATCTCGAAGAACGACGAGCGGTGGCTCGCCGGCGCCTGGAACTACATGAACGGCCGGGACGAGGTGCGGGTGGAGGGGAAGTACAACGCCGGCCAGAAGCTCATGTACTGGTCGATGGTGATCCTCATCCCGGCGCTCCTCCTCTCCGGGCTCGTGATGTGGCGTCCGTGGTTCGCGCCGTCGTTCTCGATCCCCCTGCGTCGCGCCGCGGCCATCGTCCACGTCTTCGCGGCGTTCGTGATGTTCATCGGCATCGGCGTCCACGTGTATGCGGCGCTCTGGACGAAGGGCTCGATGCGGGCGATGACGCAGGGATGGGTCACCCGGCGCTGGGCGCGCTATCACCACCCGGGCTGGTACGAGAAGGTCGTGAACCAGAAGGACGCGCCTTGAGCGAGCTGCTGGAGGGGATCCAGGAGGCGCGCCTGCCCGTGCCGGGGCGCGTCTTCGGCGCTCGCGCCGCACGGCTCGACGCGCTGGCCGCGGGCCATCCGGCGGCGCCGTTCCTCGCGCTCCTCGCGCGGCTCGCGCGCGGGCAGGAGGCGGCGGTGCGGGAGGTTCGCTGCGGCGCCCGCCCGGAGGCGGCGCGCGGCGCGCGGCTCGAGGGGGGTCCCGAGTGGCGGGCGATGCTGCGGGTCGTCCTCGGCGCGGTGCGCGGCCTCACGCTGCCTGCGCCCGCGCGAGAGGCGATCGCGCGGCTGCACGCGGCGGGTGAGCCGGAGCTGGAGTCGCTCGCGGCCGGCGTGCTCGCGGGGCACACCGTCGACCTCGCGACGGCGCCGTTCGTCGGCGCGGCGCTCCAGGCGCAGTTCACCGCGCTCGCGGCCGGCCTCGACGCGGCGGCGCTCCCGCTCGCGCAGGCGGTGTGCCCGGCGTGCGGCTTCGCCCCGGTGGCGGCAACCGTGGGCGGCGTCGATCGGCTCCGCTACGTGACCTGCGGGCTCTGCGCCACCGAGTGGCACGTGCCGCGCGTCCAGTGCGCGGTGTGCCGCTCCACCGAGCAGATCTCCTACTACGAGATCGCGGACGCCCCGCCCGGCGTGAAGGCCGAGGCCTGCGGCAGCTGCCA
>Ga0318493_10000847_pt1 | contig 9911 bp, 9 predicted proteins | sample GRESIP108b1f23_FD_203294 | JGI IMG/M metagenome (GOLD analysis project Ga0318493, IMG submission 203294) | Tropical soil microbial communities from Luquillo Experimental Forest, Puerto Rico - GRE.SIPMG.108b1f23 | ecosystem: Environmental > Terrestrial > Soil > Tropical forest > Bulk soil | place...
CCTTCGGCGACGTGACCTACACCGATACCGGCGGGGCTGGCGCGAATGCCGCGACCCCCAACAGCACCGTGACCATCCAGACGATCGCGGGCTCGCCGTTCTACCGCGCGCTGGTCGACGGCGTCGGCGTACAGGACATGGGCTCGTTCAACCTGACCGCGTTCGGTGGCCCGGGCGCGACCGGCACGATCAACCAGCAGGCGTTCGGCGTGCCCATTCCGAGCGCTCCCGGCCCGGGCAGCGTCGCGGCGAACATCGGCATCCGCGTCACGTTCAACCTCACCTCGGGCGACTCGGCGAACATCCCGGTGTTCTTCCGGATCGAGGCGGCGCGAACCCCCGAGCCCGCATCGCTCGCGCTGGTCGGCCTCGGCCTCGCGGCGCTGGCGATCGCCCGCAAGCGGATCTGATCCGATCCGCCTGATCTACAGCCACCGACCGAGCGGCGTTCCGTAGAGGAAGCGGATCAGCTTCTTCATTCCCGCGTCGCGCTTTGCGGTGTACGGGTAGTGCGTGGCGGCCTGCCTGCCGCCGAGGCGGTCGCGGATGACCGGCTGGGCGTGGCAGTAGCCGCGCAGTCCGTCGCGGCCGTGCACGTGCCCCACGCCGCTCTCCTTGCGGCCGCCGAACGGGGCCTCGGGCACGCCGTAGGTCATGGTCAGATCGTTGATGCAGACGCTGCCCGAGTCGATCCGCCGAGCGATCTCGCCGGCCGTGCGGGCGTCGCGCGTCCACACGTTGGCGCCCAGCCCGTAGCTCGTCTCGTTGGCGCGCGCGATCGCCTCCCCGACGTCGCGCACGCGCACGATCGGCAGCACTGGTCCGAAGGTCTCGTCGCGCATCAGCGCCATGTCGGAGCGCACGTCGACCAATACGGTCGGCTCGTAGTAGAGCCCCGCGAAGCGCGGGTTCCGGCGCCCGCCGACCAGGACGCGCGCGCCCGCAGCCACTGCGTCGTCCACCTGGCGCTCGACGATCTCGAGCTGGCGCGGCCAGAAGATCGCTCCGACGTCGAACTCGCCGGCCGTCTCCTGGCGCAGTGCGCGCGTGCGCGCGACGACCTTGTCGATGAACGCGTCGGCGACTTCGGAGACCACGTAGACGCGCTCCGTGCCGCAGCAGAACTGGCCCGCATTGAGGAAGCCGCCCGCGATCGCTCCGCCCGCCGCAGCGTCGAGGTCGGCATCCGCGCACACGATCATCGGATCCTTGCCGCCGAGCTCCAGCGTGCACGGGATCAGCCGCTCCGCGCAGGCGACCGCGACGCGCCGACCGGTGGCGACGCTGCCGGTGAACGAGATCTTGTCGACGCCCACCGCACACAGCGCCGCGCCGGTCTCGCCGTCGCCGGTCAGCAGCTCGAGCACGCCCTCGGGCAGCCCCGCCTCGCGGAACAGGTCGGCTGCGATCCGGCCCGAGAACGGCGTGACCTCGGAGGGCTTCAGGAGCACCGCGTTCCCGGCCAGCAGCGCCTGGACGGTCGGGTTGAGCGACAGGATCACCGGGCCGTTCCACGGGCTGATCACGCCGACGACGCCGAGCGGCTTGTAGGCGATCTCGAGCTTCTTGGTGAGCCGCAGCAGCCCGTGCAGCGACACCTTCTCGCTGCGCAGCAGCTTCGGCGCGCGTCTGGACCAGTAGGTCATCGCGTCGCAGGCTGCGAACACCTCCATCATCCGCGCCTCGGCGGCGGGCTTGCCCGACTCGCGCACCACCACCTCGACGATGCGGTCCTGCTTCTCGATCAGGATCCCGAGCGCGCGCCGCACGATGCGCACGCGCTCCTCCACCGGCAGGGCCGCCCAGGCGGGCTGCGCCTTGCGCGCGCGCTCCAACGCAGCCCGGACGTCGGACGCGTTCTGCACCTCGATCTCGCCGATCTTCTCGCGCGTCACCGGGCTTGCGATCGCGAGCTTGCGACGCGCGCCTGGAGGGACGTCGATCGCCGTCACGATCGCCATGCGGCGAGTGTACCATCGCGCGGTGTTGCGCCTTTTCTTCCTGTGCACGCGCAAGCCCGGTCTGTCCCACGCGCAGTACGCCGAGCACCTGCTGCTGCGCCACGCCCCGCTCGCGCTGCGTCACCACGCGCGCTTGCGCGGCTACGTGCAGAGCATCGTCGTCGAGGCGCACGACGGCGCTCCCGAGCTCGACAGCATCAACGCGCTCGACTACGAGTCACTCGAGGACTTCAGCGCGAACGCCTACGAGGGCGCCGACGGAGAGCGACTGGTGACCGAGGACCACGCGCGCTTCCTGGGCGCGGCATCCGGATACGCAGCGCGCATGCAGCTCTGGCGCGACGCGCAGCCGGCCGGCGCCGCCGGCGCGCCCACGCCGGGGGTGCAGTGGATCTGCGCGCTGCGCCGCCGACCCGCTCTCTCTCTCGAGCGGTTCGCCGAGGCACTGGAGAGCGCCTTCCTTCCCGACCTGCTGGCGAGCCAGCCCGGCGCGACGCGGGTGTCGCTCGGGCGGGTCGAGCGCAAGCTCTTCCCGGACGACGCGCCCGAGTGGGATGCCTTCTGCGAGCTCGGCTTCGCCGACGCCGCGCGCGCGCCGGCGCACCCGTTCGACTCGCCGGACTGCGCCATGACGCTGCGCCGGCGCGTGGCCGCGCTCTGCGCCGCCGCGGCCGTGTGGCGGGTGCGCGAGCACCTGCGGCGCTCTGCTTCCTAGTATCCTGTCGCGATGGCGAGCGCGCCGCGAATCGACCTGTCGGACCCGGCCAGCTTCGCGAACGGCCAGCCCCACGCGCAGTTCCAGTGGCTGCGCGAGCACGACCCGGTGCACTGGCATGCGGAGCCCGACGGCCCCGGCTTCTTCGCGGTGACCCGACACGCCGACGTGACGGCCGTGGGGCGGGACTCGGCCACCTTCTCGTCGGTGCCCACGATCATGATCACCGATCCCGGTCCGGGGCTCGAGCTCAACATCGACGGTCACCAGATGATGCTCACCATGGACCCGCCGCTGCACACGCGCTACCGGCGGCTGGTGAGCAGCGAGTTCCTGCCGCGAGCGTCGCAGCACAAGGAGCCGCGCATCCGCGCGCTCGCGACGCAGATCGTCGACGCCGTGATCGAGCGCGGTGAATGCGACCTGGTCGACGACGTCGCGGGTGAGCTGCCCTCGTACGTGATCGCCGAGCTGCTGGGCCTGCCGCTGGACGACGGCCGCGAGCTCTACCGGCTCACCGAGGCGATCCACGCCGCCCCCGAGTCGCAGGAGCCCGGCGCCGCGGGAGTCGCCGTGATGAAGATGTTCCAGTACGCCTCGGGCGTGATCGCCGAGAAGCGCGCGCGGCCGCGCGACGACCTCGCCACCAAGCTGCTCCATGCCGAGGTCGACGGGCACCGGCTCGACGACCTCGACTTCCAGCTGTTCTTCATGCTGCTGATCGACGCCGGCGGCGACACCACGCGCAACCTGGTCGGCGGCGGCATGCTGGCGCTGTTCGAGCACCCCGACCAGCGCGCGAAGCTCGCGGGCGAGCTCGAGCGGCTCCTGCCCGGCGCGGTCGAGGAGATGCTGCGCTGGGTCTCGCCGGTGGTGTACATGCGGCGCACCGCGACGCGCGACTGCGAGATCCGCGAGCGCAAGATCCGCGCGGGCCAGAAGGTGGTGATGTACTACGGCGCAGCGAACCGCGACCCCACGGTGTTCGCCGCGCCGGAGCGCTTCGACGTGACCCGCGCGCCGAACCCGCACGTCGCCTTCGGCGGCGGCGGGGCGCACTTCTGCCTGGGCGCGCACCTCGCGCGGGTCGAGATCGTGGCGATGCTGCGCGAGCTCCTCAGCCGCATCCCCGACCTCGAGCCGAGCGGGCCGACCGAGTGGCTGCCCTCGACCTTCATCTCGGGCCCGAAGCACCTGCCGGTGCGCTTCGCGCCCCGCTCCCTACGCAATCGCGTGTAGCCGCGCCGGGTTCTCCACCAGGATCGCGCGCAGCTGCGCCTCGCTCGCGCCGCAGTCGCGCAGCCAGGGGACGACGTGCTGCAGCACGTGCGCGTAGCCCCAGCCGCCGTAGGCCTTGTAGCAGGTCTTCCAGCCGATCTCGTTGCCGATCAGCACGCGGTCGGCGTGTCCGGCCTCGACCAGACGCATCACCGCGTCGATCTCTTCCTTGTCCCGGGGGAACGCGCGCCCCGGCCCGACGATCTCGTAGTACTCCTCGTGGCCGAAGTGGTCGTAGGACACGTAGCCGAGCCCGCGCCGCAGCACGTGCAGCGCCACCTCCGCCGGGTAGAAGCCCATGTGCGAGAGATAGACCTTGGCGAGGTCGGCGCCCTCGGCCTCGAGCACGTCGAGGTAGAAGTCGAGGTGGTGCTTGGGCGTCTCGCGCGAGCCGTGCGTCCCGCCGTTCGGATGGACCGTGAGCGAAGCGCCGGTCTGCGCCTGCGCGCGCGCGGCGGCGCGCAGCACCTTCTCCTCTTCGGGCAGGCAGGGCGCGTCGGGCATGCCGCTGCAGCCGATCTCGCCGATGTTGCCCGCGCGCACGCGCGTGGCTTCGATCCCCTCTTCGAGCTCGCGCAGCATGCGCTCGCAGAGCGCCCCGACGTCGAGCGCCGCCACCTCGGCGGGATGACTCGCCTGGGTGTAGAAGCCGGTCGAGGCCACCACGTGGAGCCCGGTGGCGCGCGAGATCCGCTCGAGCGCGGCGACGTCACGGCCGATCCCGGGCAGCTCCATGTCGACCAGGCCCCCGCCGCCAGCGCGCTTGAACTCGGCGGCCTCGCGGATCGCGAGCTCCACGTCGGACTGCACCAGGTTGTCGCGCACCACCAGGCCGTTGCGCCGCGCCAGCCCCAGGTTCTCGAGCCCCAGCGGCTGACTCGCGACGCGCGCGACCTCGGGGTCCTGCGGCGGCGCGTACCAGCAGGAGATGTCGAGCGTCAGGTGCACGTGCGACATCGCCGCACCGAACGCCTCCGGCTCGATCGGACCCAGCACGGTCTGGATGCGGGCCACGCTCGCGCCCTAGAAGCGGTCGATGCCGAGGTCGGTCGAGTAGAACTGCTTGTACCAGCGGCGGAAGCGTCCGACGTCGCCGTCGTTCTCGGCGAGCAGCGGCTGCGGGCGGTAGATCTTCTGGTTCCACAGCTTGAAGTCGAGCTCCCAGTCGCTGGCGTAGAAGTCGAAGAAGCCCTCGAGCTCGGCCTTGGTCGCGGGCTCCGCCTTCTTCGCGTAGTAGGTGTGCACGACCTCGCACAGCTCGTCGTCGAGCGGCGTCAGCGTCTGGATCGAGACTCCGGCCATGCGCCCGGTGACTCGCGTGAGCGAGAGGCCGGGCCCGTACATGAAGGAGCGGAACGAGCTCTCGCCGGACTCGTTGGTCTGCTGCGTGGCGTCGCGCTTCAGGTCGAGCACCAGCGTCGCGATCGCGCCTTCGCCCTGCCAGTTCACGCGCTCGATCTGCATGCCGTGCACGTGCGCGAAGTGCTGGATGTCGACCGCGTTCTCGTACATCTCCTGGATGTGGGTCGCGAGCTCCCAGCGCACCCGCTTGTACTTGTAGTAGCCCGGGTCGGTCGCCTCGGGGATCGGCGGCACCTCGAATTCGGGCGGCTTGCCCTCGGCGTGGTGCCAGATCATCACGTAGCCGTTCTGCTCGCGCGTCTCCCAGGCGCCGATCTTCGCCAGCGCGGGGATCTTCTTGGCGTAGGGCACGTCGGTGCAGCGGCCGTCGCCTGCCCAGCGCCAGCCGTGGAAGGGACAGCGCAGCTCGTTGCCCACGACGGTCCCGCCGACGCCCAGGTGCGCGCCGAGATGGGGACAGTAGGCGTCGAGCACATGCGCGACGCCGTCTTCGCCGCGGTACACCACCAGGTCGCGGCCGAGCTCGTGCACGGCGCGTACGTCGCCCACCGCGAGCTCGTCGCTGAACACCACCTTGAACCAGCCGTTCGGGGAATGCGGCAGCGGGATGCGCTTCATCGGGGGACCCTCCGCAGCTGGAATTAGAACACGTTTCACTGCGCTTGACCACGGCGGTGTGTGCCGGCCGGGTTGTGCGGGACGGCGCGGCATGGCAAAACGCGGAGGTGCCGCTGGGGACCTCCGAGCTCGACGCCGCCGCCACTCTGCTCGTCGCCGCGCATCGCGCGCTGCGGCCACGGCCCGCGCTGCCCAAGGCCTGCAGCCCGACCGACCAGCTCGACGCCTACGCCATCCAGGAGCGCTTCGTCGCCATGCTGGGCCGCCCGGTCGGCTACAAGATCGGGTACACCAACCCGCAGCTCCAGCGCACGCTCGGCATCGGGAGTCCGGTCTACGGGCGGCTGATCGCGGGTCGCACCCACGCCAGCCCCGCAGTGCTTCCCGCGGCGCGGCTCGCCACGCGCGTGGTCGAGACCGAGTTCGGCTTCCGCATGGCGCGCGCGCTGCCCGCGAACGGAGCGCCCTACTCCGTCGAGGCGGTGAGCGCAGCAGTCGCCGCGGCCCTGCCCTCGTTCGAGATCGTCGACTCGCGCTTCGAGAGCTGGCGCAAGCTGACGCCGCTCGAGGCGATCGCGGACAACGTCCTGCACAGCCACTGGGTCGCCGGCGCCGAGCTCGCGGACTTCCGGCGGCTCGACCTGGCGGCGCTCGAGGCGGTGAGCCGCGTGGACGGGCGCGAGGTCACGCGCGGGCGCGGCGCGAACGTGCTCGGCTCCCCGCTCGAGTCGCTGCGCTGGCTCGCCAACGAGCTCGCGCAGCGCGGCAGCGGGCTCGCGGCAGGCGATCTGGTAACGACCGGCTGCTGCACGGACATCTTCGAGGTCGCTCCGGGCGGGGTCGCGGAGGCCGACTTCGGCCCGCTGGGGCGCGTGCGCGTCGAGTTCCCGGCCTGAGATAGAATTTCGGCCATGAGCGCTTCCGAACCGGCCGGAGAGGTCCGCGGCATCGATTCCCCTCGCGTCAGCGCATGGCTGGCGGCGAACGTTGCGGGGGCGAAGCCGCCGTTCGTCTTCGAGCTGATCGCCGGCGGCCACTCGAACCTGACCTACAAGGTGCGAGACTCCGCGGCCGAGCTGTTCGTGGTGCGCCGCCCGCCGCTCGGTGCCGTGCTGGCGACCGCGCACGACATGGGCCGCGAGCACAAGATCATCGCCGCGCTCGGGCGACACACCGACGTGCCGGTCGCTCCGGCGCTCGGGCTGTGCGAGGACGAGGCGGTGAACGGCGCGCCGTTCTACGTGATGAAGTTCGTGCAGGGCCACGTGATCACCGACGCGACCACCGTTGCGCGGCTGTTCACCCCGGCGCAGCGCGCCGAGGTCGGCGCATCGCTGATCGACGTGCTGGCGCGACTCCACCGCGTCGATCCGGACGCGGTCGGGCTCGGCAACCTGGGCCGGAAGGACGCCTACCTGCCGCGACAGCTGAACCGCTGGCGCACGCAGTGGGAGAACTCGAAGACGCGCGAGCTGCCCGCGATGGAAGAGGTCCACGAGGCGCTGGTCTCGATGCTGCCGTCGCAGAAGGACGCGACCATCGTCCACGGCGACTACCGCCTGGGAAACTGCATCACCGGCGACGACCGCCAGATCCAGGCGGTGCTCGACTGGGAGCTGTGCACGCTCGGCGATCCGATGGCGGACATCGGCTACCTGATGAACAACTGGGCGGAGCCCGGAGAGACTGGCGGCACCGCCGCGGCCGCGGCCTCGCCCAGCGCGGCCGGCGGCTTCCAGACCCGCGCGGAGATCCTGGCGATCTACGCGCGCAAGACCGGCCGCGACGTCGCCAACGTCGACTACTACCGCGCGTTCCAGTACTGGCGCCTGGCGGCGATCGTCGAGGGCGTGATGGCGCGGTATCTCAAGGGCGTGATGGGCGGCAACGCCGACACCAAGGCGTTCCGCATGCAGATCGACGGCCTCGCGCAGAGCGCGCTCGAGCTGGTGCGGAAGCTGCGCAAGGGCTGAGCCGCCGGCGCGCGCTGCGGATCAGGGCAGCTGCAGCGCCTTCGGCTCGAGGTACTCCTCGAGGCCGTAGCGGCCGAGCTCGCGGCCGTTCCCTGACTGTTTCACACCGCCGAACGGAGCGTGCGGGTTGAACGGCGCGCCGTTGATGTCGAGCTGCGCCGTATGGATCCGCCGCGCGACGCGCGTCGCATGCGCGAGATCGCGCGACCAGACCGCGCCGCCGAGTCCGTAGATCGTGTCGTTGGCGATGCGAACCGCATCGTCCTCGCCGTCGAAGGGCAGGATGGTGCACACCGGACCGAAGATCTCCTCTTGAGCGATCTTCATGCCGCTCTGCACGTCGGAGAAGAGTGTCGGCCGCACGTAGTAGCCACGGGGGAGTCCCTCGGGGGCCTCGATCCCCCCGGTCAGGAGCCGCGCCCCCTCGTCGATTCCCGACTGGATGTAGGCGCGCACGCGCTCGCGCTGCCTGGCCGAGACCAGCGGCCCGAGCCGCGCCTTGCCCTCGCGCGGGTCTCCCACGGCGTTCCCGCGACGGATCTCGTCGAGCGCGTAGCCGATCGCCTCGTCCTGGCGCGCCCGGGGCACCAGCATGCGCGTCCACGAAGCACAGGTCTGCCCCGCGTTGATGAAGGCGTGGTTCAGGCTCGCGCGCACCGCCTTCTCGAAGTCGGCGTCGTCCAGGATCACGCTCGCCGACTTCCCGCCCAGCTCGAGCGAGACCTTCTTCACCGTCTTCGCGGCGAGCTCGGCCACGCGCCGGCCCGCGGCGGTCGAGCCGGTGAACGAGACCATGTCGACACCGGGATGTGTCACCATCGCCTCGCCGACGACCGGACCCGAGCCGGACAGGAAGTTGAACACTCCGCGCGGCAGCGCGGTCCGGCTGGCGATCTCGGCCAGCATGAAGCACGAGAGCGGCACCACTTCGCTGGGCTTCAGCACCACGGTGCAGCCCGCCGCCAGCGCCGGCCCGAGCTTCGCCACGATCTGGTGCAGCGGGTAGTTCCACGGCGTGATCGCCGCGACCACACCCGCGGGCTCCTTCACCACCAGCGAGTTCCCGATGCGCTCCTCGAAGGGAAACGAGCCGAGCAGGTCCGCGTAGAACCGCAGCGTGTTCGCCGGGAAGTCCACCATGAACTGCTCGGTCATCGGCCGCGGTGCGCCGAGCTCGCCGATGATCACCTCGACCAGCTCCGCCCGGCGCTTGTGGATGCCCTCGGCGAGCTGGCGCAGCACCTCGGCTCTGAACGAGGGCGCGGACAGCGCCCACGGCTCGAACGCGCGGCGCGCGGCGGCCACCGCGCGGTCGACGTCGACCGGGCTGCCGTCGGGAACGCGGCCCATCAGCTCCTCGGTGGCCGCGTCGTGCACGTCGAAGTGGCCGCGTCCGTCGGGCGCGACCCACTCGCCGTCGATCAGGAACTTGTCGAACACGATCACGGGGAATCTCTCCTCACCGGTGTGCCGAAGGGCTGGTATGGATCGCCGGGGATCTCGATCAGCTCGATCATGGTCCCGTCGCCGTCCGTCACGAACAAGAGCTTCGAGCTCCAGGCCGGGTGCTCGATGCGCGTCTCGTCGAGCACGGGGAAGCCGGCGGCGCGGATCTTCGCGACGGTCGCGTCGAGGTCGTCCACGCGCAGCATCAGCGCCGCCATGCCGGTCTGGTTCATCGGGCGCGGCGCGGGGCCGCGCAGCGTGGCCGGCTTGCGGAAGGCGAACAGCGCCAGCCGCACGCCGTCGCGCTCGACGAACACGCTCGTCTGGTCGACCTCGGACAGGCCGAGGAGCTTTGCGGACAGCGCGTCGGCCACGATCGTCTCGGTGAGCGGCCGGAAGCCGAGCAGGTCGCAGTAGAACGCGCGGGCGCGCGCTAGGTCCGAGACGCAGATCCCGATGTGGCCGACGCGCAGGACCGACATCAGTCGCTCCCCATCACTCGTGCCGGAAGGCCGTCGCGAGCTCGCGCCGGCCGTCGCGCGGTGCGCGACACGCGAT
>Ga0318493_10000852_pt1 | contig 9899 bp, 10 predicted proteins | sample GRESIP108b1f23_FD_203294 | JGI IMG/M metagenome (GOLD analysis project Ga0318493, IMG submission 203294) | Tropical soil microbial communities from Luquillo Experimental Forest, Puerto Rico - GRE.SIPMG.108b1f23 | ecosystem: Environmental > Terrestrial > Soil > Tropical forest > Bulk soil...
GGCTGATCCGGCCCCGGGTCGGCTTGAGCCCGACCAGCCCGCACTCACTCGCGGGGATGCGGATCGAGCCGCCGCCGTCGGTGCCGTGCGCCACCGGCACCATGCCGCTGGCGACCGCGGCCGCTGAGCCGCCCGACGATCCGCCGGCGGAGCGTCCCAGGTGCCACGGGTTGCGGGCCGGCGGGAAGCTCTTCGGCTCGGTGGTCACGGTCGTGCCCAGCTCGGGCACGTTGGTCCGGCCCAGCGAGACGAAACCGGCCGCCAGGAACTGCCGGGCCAGGGAGGACGTCACCGGCCAGGTATGGTCGCGCAGCGGCCCGAGGCCTGAGGCGGTGACCTCACCGGCGACCACGCAGCCCAGGTCCTTGAACAGGATCGGCACGCCGCGGAACGGGCCGTCCGGCAGCGCGCCCGCGGCCTCGGCCCGGGCCTGGTCGAACCGGGTCCGGATCACCGCGCCCAGCCGGGGGTTCAGCGCCTCGATCCGGCCGATCGCCGCCTCCACCAGGTCCGTGGGGCTGACCTCGCCGCGGCGCACCAGGTCGGCCTGGGCGGTGGCATCAAGCCAGGTCACATCGGTCACGCATGGCACGGTACCGCCCCGGGCCGCGGCCCTGGCCGCCGAGGGTGAGCGCTACAGTGACGGCGCACCCAAGGAGGAACCGATGGACGCACCCCAGCGCGACCCCGCCGAGACGGGCGGGCTGGCCCAGGTAGACGGCACATCAGGTGGCGCTCTCGGCGCCAAGCCTCCGGGGAATGAGACGTTCCACGGGCGCGACCCGAAGACGGTGGCGGCCACGACCATCAGCCAGGCCACCCCGACCAAGTGCCAGGCACGCACCCGGCTCTACCGGGACGGGCAGCTCGAACTCGAGGGCTTCCCGGTCGCCGACATCAGCGACTACATGGATGACCCGACCGCCACCATCTGGCTGGACCTGCGGAGCCCTGACCGTGCGGACCTGGATGTGCTGAGCGAGGAGTTCGGCCTGCACCCGCTCGCCGTCGAGGACGCCGTCTACGAGCGACAGCGTCCCAAGCTGGACCGCTACCGCAGCCACCTGTTCCTGACCGCCTACGGCGCGAAGCTCAACACCGGGACCGGCGTACTGGCCACCAGCGAGGTCGCCGCGTTCGTGACCGGGCGGGCGCTGATCACCGTCCGCAAGGACGACGGGCTGGACATCGGCGCCGTGGTGGACCGCTGGGACGCCAGCTCCGACCTGGCCAAGTTCGGCGTGGGCTACCTGCTGCACGGGCTGCTCGACTACATCGTGGACGGCCACTTCGAAGCGGTGCAGAGCATGGACGACTCGGTCGAAGCGCTGGAGGACGACCTGTTCGCGCCCAACCCGGCGAGCCTCGAGGTGCAGCGGCGGAGCTTCGAGCTGCGCAAGAGCCTGGTGCTGCTGCGCCGGATCGTGATCCCGATGCGCGAGGTCGTGAACTCGCTGATGCGCCGTGACCTGCACGTCGTCAGCGACGACATGATGCCCTACTACCAGGACGTCTACGACCATGTGCTGCGCGCGGCCGACTGGACCGACAGCCTGCGGGACCTGGTGACGACGATCCTGGAGACGAACCTGACCATCCAGGGCAACCGGATGAACATCATCACCAAGAAGGTCACCAGCTGGGCGGCGATCATCGCGGTGCCGACGTTCATCACCGGGTTCTACGGGATGAACGTGCCTTATCCCGGGTTCAGCCACACGGGCGGCCTCATCGCCTCGGTCGGCTTCATGCTCGCGGCCGGGGTGCTGCTCTACTTCGTGTTCAAGCGCAAGGACTGGCTGTAGCGGCCCGGCCGCCTCGTGGGATCAGGCCCCGCCCGGGCCGGCCGCCCAGTCCGCGATACTGGTCACCTCCGCCTGCCGGGGGAACACCTTGTCCAGCAGCACCTGGTGCACCTCCGGGTCGTGGTCCAGGCAGCCGTCCGCCAGGACGGTCAGCCGGTAGTCCAGGTCGGCCGCCTGGCGCTGGGTGGACAGCACCACCCCGCTGGTGGCGATGCCGGCCAGCACCAGGTGGTCGACGCCGCGGGCGCGCATCAGCACCTCCAGGTCGCTGCCGGTGACAGCCTTGCATACCGGCCCGCTGTCCCGGCGCGCCGGGCCGCGCGGCCGTGGCCGGCGCGGGCGTACGGTACCGGTATGCCGACTCTCGACGACGCGGCCCGCCTCGCTGCGGAGCTGCCCCAGGTCACCGAGGGCGAGCGGCACGGGAACCGGACCTGGTTCGTCGCGGGCAAGGCGTTCGCCTGGGAACGGCCGTTCAGCAAGGCGGACATCCGGCGATTTGGCGACAAGACCCCGCCGGGCGGGCCGATCCTGGCGGTCCGGGTCGCGGATCTCGGCGAGAAGGAGGCCGTGCTCGCCGCGAACCCGGGCGCCTTCTTCACGATTCCGCACTTCGACGGCTACTCCGCCGTGCTCATCCAGCTGCCGGAGGCCTCCGTGGCCGCGCTGCGCGAGGCGATCACGGACGGCTGGCTGGCCTGCGCGCCCCCGAAGCTCGCGGACGAGTACCTGCGCCGCTGAGCCGGTCGTGATCATGGGGGGCCGGTCGCTCCAACGACCAGCTCCCCATGATCACGATGCCCCGCCGCCGGTGCGGCGGGTACGTCGAAGGGAGGCTGGCCGATGCCAGCGGATTGCCTGAGCCCCCGGCCCCTCGGCTCGTCCGGCATGGAGGTGTCGGCCATGTCGCTGGGCTCCTGGCGCACGTTCGAGCGCCTGCCGGCCGAGACCGGGGCCGCGATCCTCGCGGCGGCCAGGGATGAGGGCATCAACTTCTTCGACGACGCCCGGTACAACGACGAGACGGGCCGGGCGCCGCTGCCCACCGGGTACTCCGAGGTGCTGTTCGGGGAGTTGTTCCGCGCCGCGGGCGTGCGCCGCGACGAGGTCGTGGTCGCCAACAAGCTGTGGTGGGAATTTTGGCCGGAGCAGAGCGCCGCCGCGGAACTGGACGGCTCGCTGGCCCGCATGGGCTTCGACCACGTCGACGTGATCTACGCGAACCCGCCGCCGGACGGCCTCGCCGTCGCCGACATGGTGGCCGCGGTGGGCGGGCTGCTCGACGCGGGCAAGGCGCGGGCGTGGGCGATGGTCAACTGGGCGGCCGCCCCGTGCGGCGCGGCGGTGGCGGCCGCCGCCGGCCAGGGCGTGGCGCCGCCGTGCGCCGTGCAATTGCCGTACAGCCTGGTGCGGCGCTCCTGGGTGCAGGACCCCGCGATGAAAGCGGCGCTGCGCGCGGCGGGCGCCGGCGTGGTCGCCTCGTTCTGCCTGGAAGGCGGGGTGCTCAGCGGCAAGTACCTGGCCGGTCCCGCGGCGGGGCGGGCCGCGGCCACGCTCGCCGAGGCCCGGGCCGCCCCGGCCGTCGCGGCGGCCCCCGGCCTGGCCGCCCTCGCCGCCGAACTGGGCACCACCGCGGCCGCGCTCGCGCTGGCCTTCCCGCTCACCAACCCCGACGTGACCAGCGTGCTGTTCGGGGCGACCGGCCCGCAGCAGCTCCGGGCCAACTGCGCGGTGCCCGGCCTGCTCGACTCGCTAAGCGCCGGCGACATCGGCCGGCTGCGGCAGATCGGCGCCAGCTAACCGGCGCTGACCCGCGCCACCAGGTCGTGCCGCCGCCGCGCGATCGCGGTGCCGTCGGCCACCGGCTCCCCGTCGGTGAGCACCGCCCGGCCGCCGACCAGCACGTGCCGGACGCACGCGGGCCGGGTGTCGGCGAGCACGGCATAGGCCGCGGTGGACAGACCGGCCTGGTCCACCATGGGCGCGAGCCGGGCGGCGTCCAGCAGCGCCAGGTCCGCCGCCGCGCCGGGCTCCACCCGGCCACGGTCGGTGTAGCCGTAGGCCCGCTGGCCGCCCTCGGTCGCCCAGCGCAGCACGTCCAGCGCGGGCGCGGCCCCGCCCAGCTGTCCCCGGAGCAGCAGGTACGCCAGGCGGGCCGCCTCCCACAGGTCGGTCCTGGCGAAGTCGGTGCCGATCCCCACGGTCAGGCCGCGGGCCAGCCACTCGCCGGTGCGCGCCACGTCCCCGCCGAACAGGTTGGACACCGGGCAGTGCACCACCGCCGTGCCGTGGGCGGCGAGCAGGTCGATGTCGGGCTCCTCGGTGTGCACGCAGTGGTAGAGCACGGTGCCCGGGCGCAGCAGTCCGGCGCCGGCGAACACCGCCACGGTGGACTCGCCGAACCCGGCCAGCACCCGCTCGCGGCGCGCCGACGTCTCCAGGCAGTGCGTCGCCAGGCGCACGGAGGGCAGCCGCCCCGCCCTGGTGACCGCCTCCCGCAGCGACGCGGGCGACAGCTCGTCCTCGTCGGGCAGCGGGGCCAGGTACCGCCCCGGGTCGGCGGCGGCCAGGCCAGGCGCCTCGCCGTGGGCGTTGACCACCCCGCGGATGCCGACCTGGTCCATGGCCGCGGCCAGGCCGCGGGCCCGGCCCTCGGCCAGCCCGTCATCGGCGACGAACGTGACCCCCTGCCGCAGTTGCTCCAGGTACTCATAGGCGGCCAGCGCCTGCACCTGGTCGTCCGAGGCCTGCTCATCCAGCCAGCCGAACAGCCGCGCCTGCTCGCGGCCCGCGGGGCTGTCGCCGCCCCACTCGGCCAGCGGCAATCCCGCGTTCAGCCCCCGCAGCAGCGTCGACGCCCCGTGGAAATGCGCGTTCGCCAGGCCCGGCATGACCAGCAGCCCGGAACAGTCCCACCCGGGCCGCCCCGGCGAACACGGCGCCAGCTCGGCGATCCGCCCCGCGGCGACCGCGAGGTCGCACTCCCGGAGCCGGCCCTCCGGGGTCAGGGCCGTGGCGCCGCACAGCCAGCCGCCGGATTCCGCGGCACCCAGCCATCGGGGACTCATTGGCACGCCTGCCACCGGCGCTGGGCGGGGCCCTTGGTGGCCTCCGCGCGCCGCTCATTCACCTCGGCGACCAGCGTGTCGATCAGGCCGGGGGGAGACGCCGGGCCCGGCGCAGCCGGCCAGCGCCGAGGTGCCCGACAGCGGCAGGGCCAGCGGTCGGCGTGCCGTGCTCGGTCATCGTGGAGTACTGGACCGAGTGGCGCGGCCCGCTCAGGGATGCCTGCGGTCCAGGCGCTGCAAGAGGTCATGGGCGGCGAGTTCGATCTCCTTGTGTCGCCACTCGGCAGCCCGGTAGTGGCAGGCGATGATGCCCATTCTGTGCAGCCGGCGGAAGTCACCGTAGGCAAACGCGTACCTGGCCTTGGTGTGATCGCTGGCGCCGTCGGTGAGCCCCAGATGCCAGCCGGCGTATTCCGTCCAGGAATGTGACTTCAGGAACGCGTTCTGCTGGTCCGCGCGAGGCTGCACCTTGCCCCAGTCGCTGTCGAGCACGTACTGGCCGGTGTCGATGAGATGCCGTGCCCAGGCGACACCGTCAGGGTTCACCGAGTACGAAGCCACCGGTCCATCCTGCCCGATACTGGGGCGGATACGCCCGAGCCGGTGACCCGTTTACGGGTCATGTCGATGAGGCGCTCCGCGGCGCTGGCGGGCGCCGCCGCCGGGGCCAGCCGTTCCGTACCTCCAGCCGCGCCGGCGACGGCGGCCGGCACGGCGAGCTCCGCCAGGTGCTCTCCAGCTAAGCAAGTGCTTGGTAGGCTGAGCGTACGCGGCGGGCAGTTGCCGGCCAGTCACGGAGCTCCCGCGGGCCTGCAACCCCCCCTGCGGGCCCGCGGGTCCGTCGCAAGAGGGCACGGCTTGTGTCTGGCCCGCAGGGCGGGCAGTCCAGGCGCACCTCGGGGCGGCCAAGGCGCAGCGATGGCATTGACCCGGTGCGCGGCGCTGGACGCGGCGCACGGGATCCCGGGTCATCGCGTTCCTCGCCAGTGGCTGCGCCTCCTGCCTCACCGGCGCGGTGATCTCGGTCGGCAGCCAGCACCCCCGGCGCCCAGGGGTGCTTGACTGGCCACCGGGGGCGGAGGGGAGACCGGCCGATGAACTCTCGCGTGCTGCTCCGGGGCGGGCTGGTCGCCGACGGCATCGGGACGAGCGTGCGCCGGGCGGACGTGCTGATCGAGGGGCCCGTGATCGCCGCCGTCGGCACGGTGGGCGCTTCGCCGGGCGAGCTGGAGGCGATCGACCTCGCGCCGGGCAGCGTGGTGTGCCCGGGGTTCATCGACGCGCACGTGCACGCCGAGGGGCCGCTGCTCGCCGACGGCCGGGTGGACGGGGCGCTCGCCCAGGGCGTGACGACGCTGGTCGTGGGCCAGGACGGCGAGTCGTGGATCGGCGGCAGCGCGGCCACAGTGCGGTACCTGAACCGGTACTTCGCGCCGGTCAACGGCGCCCTCGACCCGGTGCGGGGCTTCGGCGTGGCCGACTTCCGGGAGGCGCTGGCCGGCCGGCTGGTGCAGAACGTGGCGGTGCTTGCCTCGCAGGGGACCATCCGGCACAACATCGCCGGGATGGCTGCCGCGCCGCTGGGCACGGCGGGGCGGGCGGCGGCGCGGCGCCAGGTGGAGGACGCGCTGGCCGAGGGCGCGGTGGGGCTGTCCAGCGGGCTCGATTACCTGCCGAGCCGGTTCGGGGGCATCGAGGAGGTGACGGAGATTGCCCGGCCGCTGGCCGAGGCGGGCCGGCCGTACGTGTCGCACCTGCGTGGTTACGGGCCGGATGTCAGGGCCGGGATGGACGAACTCGTGGCGGTCGGAGTGGGCACGGCGGCGCGGGTCCATGCCAGCCACCTGTGGGGGGAGCCGGGCGACATCGAGGCCGCGCTCACCGCCGCCGACGAGGCGGGGGTGCCGGTCACCTTCGACATGTACCCCTACCGGAGGTCCAGCACGATCCTGGCGCAACTGCTGCTCCCGCCCGAGGTGCAGGCCGACGGCCCCGGCCACACGCTGGCCGTGCTCACCGATCCCGGGCAGCGGGCTGCCCTGCTCCACGGCGAGAAGCTCACCGACGGCTACCTGCGCAACGTCTACCTAGGCACCGTGCCCGGTGAGGCGGCCGGGTTCGCCGGGCTGGCGGTGGCCGAAGCGGCGGCGCGCGACGGCCGGCCGCCAGGTGAGTGGGTGCTCGATCTGCTGGTCGCGGCGGACCTGAACGTCGGCGGGCACCTGGACCGGGCCGGGCTCACCGACGCCCAGCTGGCCTGGATCAGCACCTGCGACCGGCACTGCGCCGGATCGGACGGCATCTATCGAGGCCAGCACCCGCACCCGCGCGGGTATGGCGCGTTCGCCGCGCTCGCCGGGCAGTACCTCGGCGGCGGGCCGGACACCGGGCACCAGCGCCTGGCCCGGCACCTGGCCACCAACGCCGCCGACGCCTACGGCCTGCGCGACCGCGGCCGGATCGCCGCCGGGATGGCCGCCGACCTCTGCGTCATCGGTGCCGACGGGCCGGCCGCCCGCGCCACCTACGACCGGCCACGTGAGCTGGCGACCGGGGCCGACTACGTCCTGGTGAACGGCGTCATCGTCTGGCCGGATCCGCGGGCCACGCCCGGCAAGCTGCCCGGGCAGCTCGTCAGCTAACTATCGTGCATCCTTCTTGCCGGGGACCTGCCCGCCGAAGGCGCCAGACCGTGCACAAGCCGGATGACGAGTCCTCATGATCGTGGGCGCGGTGCCCGCGGAAGGACGTGGGCGATTCCGTCGGCGAGGCTGCCACGCCAGCAGGCATGGTCGTGGCCGCCGCGGAATTCCCGGTAGGCCGGGTTATGGCCCGCCCGCACCAGCATGTCGCGAAAGGCGCGGGCATCGCCAAGGAGGCCGCCCTCTTCGGTGCCTGCGTCAAGGAATAGCCGCCCGGGGACGCTGCTGGCGTAGGCGGCCGCCACGTCGGCGCCGCGAAGCTGACCATGCCAGGGACCGGAGCCGAGCGGCTCGCGGCCGCGCTGCGCGCGCTGTGCGCGCTCGCCGAGCGGAACCTCCCGCTGCTGGCTCACACCGACACGGCGTTTCATGGGCCCGACCTGGATGCGGCGGGGCTCACCATCGATTACTTCGCCCCGTGGCTGCGGATCCTCGAACAAGGCCAAGCCGACGGATCGCTCCTCCCGGTGGCCGAGCCGCGCCGGTTCGCCGTCCTGGTCTCCGAGACCGTGTTGTCCAGCTACGTCCACCTGCGTGCCCACCACCGCCGCTACGGATGGACCCCTGAAACAGCCCGCGACGCCGTCATCGGCCTGGTCGCACGCGGCTACCTGCCGCGCGCCGGCCCCCCGCGCCCGGCCGGCCCGGCCGGGGCCGGGCAATGATGGGGCAATGGCCCCTGACCGCAATGGCGCCCTGGACTTGATCGACTTCGTCGACGCCTCGCCATCGCCGTCCACGCCGCCGCCGAGACCCTGCGCCGGCTGACCTTGGCGGGCTTTACGCGGCTCCCGCTGGCGGGGGACTGGACATCTGGTCCTGGCCGTTACGCCGTGGCGGATGGCGGCTCGTTGTTCGCCTGGGTAGTGCCGCCGGGCTCTGCGAGCCACGCGCCGTTCCGGTTGCTGGGAGCACACGCCGACAGCCCGGCGCTGCGGGTCAAGCCGCGCCCGGACACCGGCCGGGCCGGGGTGCGCCAGCTTGGCGTGGAGGTCTACGGCGCCCCGCTGCTGAATTCCTGGCTCGATCGCGACCTCGGCCTCGCGGGCGTTGTCATGATCCGCACGCCCGATGGCCCGCAGGGACCCCCGGATGCTCATTGCCGCCCTGGGAGCGTTCCTCACGCCCGCGTGAGCGGGCGCTCCAGGAGACACGTGAATGCCCGACCTGGGCGTTAGCGTCGGCGGCGGGTGATCCCGGTCGGCTTGAGTCCGGCGGCGCGTGACCCCGGTCGGCTTGAGGCCGGCGGGGTGATCGAGAATAACCAGGTCAGGGCGGCGGCTAGTGAGCATGGCAAAGGAGTCATCATGGGGAACGCGGTAGTGCACTTCGAGATCGGCGGCCCGGACGACGCGCCGCTGGTCGCCTTCTACGGGGAGCTGTTCGGGTGGAAGCTGCAGCCATTCGAGGGCGGCGGTTACACGCTGATCGACACCTGCGGCGGCGGGGGGATCAACGGCGGCATCGGCAAGAGCCGGACAGGCGAGCCGTGGTCCACCTTCTACGTCGAGGCCGACGACCTCCAGGCGGTGCTGGACAAGGCCGAGTCGCTGGGCGCGAAGACCGTCATGCCGGTCACCGACTTCGGCGGCGCGGTGACCATCGCAATGTTCAACGACCCGGATGGCCTGCTGGTCGGCCTGGTGAAGGCCGCGGACCCGGCGCAGGGGGACCAGCCCTGGCCGTCGGCCGGGAGCGGTGAGCCGGTGGACTGGTTCGAGGTGCTCGGCTCCGACTCGGGCCGGACGCAGCGGTTCTACTCCAGCCTCTTTGGCTGGACGGTCGGCGGCGGCGAGTCCGGCACCCCGCCGAGCTACGGCATGACCGACACCGGCGCGGGAAGCGGCATCCAGGGCGGCCTCGGCTCGAGCCAGGAGGCTCACTGGGCCACGATCTACGCCAGCGTCCCCGACGTCGAGCAGGCCCTGGCCATGGCTGAGTCGCTCGGCGGCTCCCGGGTCTACGGCCCGATGGCCGTGGACGACCACATGCAGACGGGTGCGTTCCGGGATCCGGCGGGGAACGTGTTCGGCGTCTACCATCACGGCGCGCACTGACCGGCGGCACGCACTCCGGAATGCGGGCCTGGCCAGGCAGCGGGCCGGGAGCGCTACGAGCCTGGCGGTCACCAAGTTCTCGACGGCCACCGCGAAGCCCGTGGCGGTGCTGGCCCGGCTGCAGGGCGAGGGCCTGGGCAACAGCTGGGCGGCGGCGACCCGCTGCGCCGGATCGGGACCCGCGGGAGGTTGCGCCACGGTGGTCTTCCTGGCCTCGTAGGCCTCGGGTTATATCACCGGAAAGCTCCATGACGCGGAGGGTGGAAT
>Ga0318493_10000856_pt1 | contig 9886 bp, 10 predicted proteins | sample GRESIP108b1f23_FD_203294 | JGI IMG/M metagenome (GOLD analysis project Ga0318493, IMG submission 203294) | Tropical soil microbial communities from Luquillo Experimental Forest, Puerto Rico - GRE.SIPMG.108b1f23 | ecosystem: Environmental > Terrestrial > Soil > Tropical forest > Bulk soil...
CGTCGGCGGGCGCAACGCGCGCCTCTTTCCAGAGACGTCAATCATCGCGGTCCTTTTGCCTGAGAGTTTCCGGGGCGGTTGCTCCTTCGGCGTCGGAAGACCGATCTCTCCCGCGATAATTTCGGTATGCACTAATTTTCGATCTTGCTCTGTCCTTTCTGATCGCCGCTTTTCGTCATCGCGATTTGCGCGTCAGACGTTTGAGTCGCCGCAAAGTATCGTCAAAATGGCGCGCCGATGCAACAATTGAATACGCGAACCGTCTTGCCGCAATCCCACGGCAGCATTGGAGTACGCCGGGGCTTGCGCCTAGGCACCACCACCGGACCGCAGCCGCTGTAGCTCGAGCCGCATGGCCAAAGCGTGATTGACGTGTTCCCGCGCAAGCCGCTCGGCTGCGGCGGATTTACGATCGCGAATGGCCTTGATGATTTGTAGATGCTCGCGGTGCGCCAATTCGATGCTGCCGGGCAGAACGAAGGTTGAGTGACGCAACAGGCCCAGCGCATCGACCACCGTGGTGATGGACTGCAGCAGATACCGATTGTGCGCGGCAGCATAAAGCGTCTGATGCAACTCGCTGTTGATGATGACAAGCTTTTCCGGATCGTTCTTGGCGCGCGCCTCGGACTTCGCGATCTGGAACAGGCGCTGCACTTCGGCTTTGGTCGCATGTTGGGCGGCGAGCGACGCAGCCGTGCCTTCGAGCGCCGCGCGCACAGCATAGAGTTGCACCAGTTGCTGCGCATCGAGGTCGGCAACCATCACGCCGTTCCACGGACCGTTGGTGAGCAGGCCCTCGGAGATGATGCGATGAAACGCCTCGCGCACCGGCGTGCGACTGATGTTCAACCACTCGGCTACGTCCGCCTCACGCAGATGCTCGCCGGATCTGAATTTACCGGAGCGAATGGCCTCCCGCATGGTCCGATATGCGAAATCGCCAAGCGATTCTCCGCGCTGCTGATGCGTCGGCTGCCGGAGCCCTATGAGATGCAAGCCGCGCTCGCTTCGAACGGTTGGACGGCGTTTCGATTTTATTTTCCGGCTTCCCGGTCCTAGGCGCTTTGCCGGCGAGGACTTGCGGAATGGCGATTTCATCGCACGACGGCCGCGAGCCGATTCTAGTTTCGCGGTGCCCAGGGCACCACGATGCGCTCGATGAGCGCAATGCCGTAATAGAGCACGATGCTCATGATCGTCAACAAGACGAGCGCGCCGAATGCCAAGGGGGTGCGTGACTGCGAGGTCGACACCAGAATGAGGTAACCAAGTCCGCTCTCGGAACCGACGAATTCACCGATTACTGCGCCGATCACCGCGAAAGTGATGGCGATCTTGAGGCCAACGAAGATATGCGGCATGGCGGTCGGGAAGCGGATCTTGACGAAGGTCTGCAGGGAGCTTGCCGACAAGGATCGGATCAGGTCCATCAGCGGAGCCGGCACCGCGGCGAGACCGCTCGCAGTCGCGACGATGATCGGGAAGAAGCAGACTAGGAACACGACGACGATCTTCGGCAGCGTGCCAAATCCAATCCACAGGGCAAGCAGCGGCGCAATGGCCACCTTCGGCATCGACTGCAATGCCAGCAGGATGGGATAGATCGTATTCTGAAGAAGCGGCGAGTAAACGACGGCGACGGCCAGGGGAATGCTGATTGCGATGGCGAGTGCAAAACCCACCAGGGTCTCGTAGAGGGTAACCATGGAATGCCCGACCAATTCGGACCGCCATTCCACCATCGATTGTCCGATTAGGCTGGGCGATGGCAGCAGCCAGGCCGGAACTTGGAACTGGCGAACCAGAAATTCCCACACAATGGTCAACGCGATCAACGTCATGGTGGCGCCCAGCGCCGCTTTGAGCGTGGAATCGGCAGCCTCGAGCGGTTCGTCCTCTTGAAGCAGGGTGGCAGCGTTCGATTCGGCGGTCATGACCGGCTTGCTCCTGGACCTTGATAAATCACGTCTCGGATCTCGCCCGAGTACGACTTGAATTTTTGCGTGAATTCCATGTCGAGGGTCCGTGGCCGTGCAAGGTCGATATCTACGACCCGGGCGATGCGACCGGGCCGCGGCGTCATGGCCACGACGCGATCGGCGAGCAATATGGCCTCGGTGATATTGTGGGTCACAAAGATTACAGTTTTCTTGTCCGTGTCCCAGATCCGCATCAGCTCGAACCCTAACTCCTCGCGTGTCATGGCATCGAGCGCCGCGAAAGGTTCATCCATCAACAGGACCGATGGATTGTGAATCAGTGCGCGGCAGAGCGACACCCGCTGCTGCATGCCGCCGGACAACTCACGTGGAAAGCGTTTCTCGAAGCCGCTAAGACCGACGAGGTTGATGAGGTCCATGGCGCGGTTGCGAGATTTGACCTTATCGAGTCGCAGGATTTCGGTGGGTAACAGCACGTTGTCGAGGACGGTACGCCACTCCAGGAGCACGGCGTCTTGAAACACAATGCCGACGTCGCGGGTGGGACGCAGGAGCGGCACGCCGTCAAATAGCAGCGCGCCGCGTGACGGCCTGATGAGAGCGCCGATCAGCTTGAGCAATGTCGACTTCCCGCATCCGGAGGGGCCGACGAGGGTGACGAATTCGTTTTGCTTAATCGAGAGACTGACCTCCTTGAGGGCCGTTACTCGCCCGTGGCTCGAGGCGTAAGTTTTGTGGAGACCCTCGATGTGGATCTTGCTCATTGCGATGCTACGCGTCTCGATAAAGCCAACGGTCGGAACGCGCGGAGCTGGTGGCGCCGCCCGTGCGCGCCGTTCACGCGGTCAAGGCCGAGAAACGGGGGGCGCTGCTCAACCTGATCAGCCCTGATGCGAGTCGACCGGTCAGTTCACGAAGCCCGGCGCGTAGATGTCCTCCGGTGTAACCGCAAATTTCAGAGTGTACGCGCCGCTTACGATCTCGATTGCCTTCTTCACCCGGCCGGCATCGAGGACGCCTAGCGGCTGTCCCGTCAGGGTGCCCACGATCTTCGTCTCGCCCGTCGCGACATCCGCGTCAACCTCGCGGTGCTGCTTGTTCATGATTGCGCCGGCCTCCTGCGGATTGGCAACGGCGTCCTTGAGTCCTTGCATTGTCGCGGTGACAAACCGCCGCACAAGGTCGGGGTTCGATTTGATGATGCTGTCGCTGGCAATGATGCCGTTGCCGTAGAGATCGAGGCCAGCGTCCGCGTAGGAGAGTGCGAGAATTTGCTTCGGCGCGGCGCTCTTTGCCAGAAGCGGCTCGCCCACCGTGAACTGACCGATGCCGTCGGCACGGCCGGTCGTCAGCATGCCCGGCAGCGTATCGGCTGCCGCAACGAGCCAAGTCACCTTGGTCGCATCGATATTCGCGGCTTTCGCGTATGCGTCAAACAATTTCGGAACGGCACTGAACGCGGTGTCGGCAAGCTTCTTGCCCTCGAGGTCTTTCGGCTTCGCAATCCCCGATTCTTTGAGCACGTAGATCGCGTGCGGCGGCTTGGCATAGACAACGGCGACGAGCTTGGTCGGGATCTGATCGTTACCGCGGCCGAGAATAACGGCCGCGGTGTCGGCGAATCCGATTTGCGCCGTGCCGGCCGCAACCTGCTTTACCGCGTCCGCCGATCCTTGCCCGCGCACGATTTGGACGTCGAGATTCTGCCGGGCATAGTAGCCCTTTTCGAGCGCAACGAAATAATAGGCATGTCGTCCGTTGTAGCCGAAATCAGTGACGAAGGTCACCTTGTCCGCGGCCTCGGCGTCTCGCTGTCCGAGGGCGCACACGCAGATCGCGGCGAACATCAGCGAAACGCAAAGCTTCCCGCTGCCATGCATTGTCTTTGTCTCCCGTCCTTCCCATCCGGCGTGCCGCGTTGAGCAATCTTTCGCGAACGGTCCGCTCGCATTCGTGCGTGATCGTTCGATCGACTCGCGCCGCGGCCACGGCTATTGAATTGGGCCATTTTTAGTATACAAAATCCCGTCCGTTGACAAGAACACCGGGATTTTGGGGAGCATCTCGGTGGCCGCGAGGCGCATGATGTCGCACCAAACGAATGACGATTTTACACCTGATCGCGATCGCGTCGCCGATGCGGACGCCGCGGTGCCGATCATCGACATCGCGCCATTCGTGCATGGTGACGCCGCTGCACGCAAAATGGTCGTCACGTCGGTGAAGCGTGCTTGTGAGCAGGTCGGTTTCTTCGTGATCACCGGCCATGACGTGCCGCAGGACAAGATCAAGGCCGTTTTCGCCGAGGGGCGCGCATTCTTCGCGCGGCCGCTCGATGAAAAGATGCGCATCAAGCGGCCGGGACCGGGGATCAGCCGCGGCTACAATAGTCTCGCGGGACAGAGCCTGGGCCTCACGATGGGGCAGAAGGCGCCGCCCGACTTGATGGAGAGTTTGGGCTTCGGACCGCTGGAAACCGACAGTGACCCCTACTGGACCGGGGGCTTTGGGCCGGTCCACGCCTATCCGAATCTTTGGCCCGAAGGTGGGCCGCAATTCCGTCGCGCGGTGAGCGACTATTGGCGTGTGATGGAAGCGCTATCGGCGCGGCTCATGCGCATCTTCGCGCTCGCGCTCGATCTTGACGAGGACTTTTTCGTCCAGCGCAGCAAACGGCACGTCACCAACATGCGCATCAACTATTACCCCGCGCAGGACCGGCCTCCCGAAACGGGACAGCTGCGCGCCGGCGCCCACTCGGACTATGGCGCATTCACCATCCTCAAGGGCGAGAACGCCCCGGGCGGACTCGAGGTCCTTCGCCGCGGCGGCGATTGGACGGACGTGCCGGTTATCGATGAGGGCTTCATCATCAACATCGGCGATCTTTTGATGCGTTGGACCAACGACAAGTGGGTTTCCACCATTCATCGCGTGGTCAACCCTCCCGAGGAAGTCCGCCGCCGCGTCGACCGCATGTCGATCGCTTACTTCTTCGTGCCGGATCACGACGTCGAGGTCCGCTGCCTCGAAACCTGCATGGGCGCGGGAAATCCGTCGCGTTACCCACCGACCACCGCTGGCGCTCACTGGCGCGGCAAGATTCTTGCCGCTCGGCAGATCAGCGCGAAAGCCAGCTAGGCCCGCTGCGATATTCCCTGGAGGTGACATTGGTCCCAAAGCAGATGAAGGCCGTAATTTTTGAGCAATATGGCGACGCCGACGTCCTCAAGTATACCGACTTCCGCGTGCCGACGCTCGAACGGGGTGAAGCGCTGGTCAAAGTCCATGCTGTGAGTCTCAACGGGTACGACCTAATGGCGCGCGCGGGGCGCTACAAGCCGAACAAGGGGAAATTTCCGCATATTCTCGGCGGCGATTTTGGCGGTGAGCTCGTTGCGCTCGGGCCGCAGACGGCATGCGATCTGCCGATGGGAACGCGCGTAACGAGTTGGTGGATCCTTCCATGCGGAAGCTGCGAGCAGTGCATGGCCGGTCACCACAACCGTTGTGCCAGCGATTACCGCTATCTCGGCGCGCACGAACACGGGGCTTATGCGCAATACGTCAAGTTGCCCGCCAATCACTTGATCCCGCTGCCCGATACCGTGACCTTCGAGCAGGCGGCGGCGTTCCCTAACGCCTTCGGGACGGCGTGGCATATGCTGATCGATCGAGGCAACGTGCGCGCCGGCGAGACCGTGCTGGTCAATTCCGCGAGTGCGGGCGTGAGCATGGCCGCCATCCAGATCTGCAAGCTCGCCGGCGCTTACGTCTATACGACGTCGAGCGCGGATTGGAAGCTCGAGCGCGCCAAGGAGCTCGGCGCCGACGAAGTTATCAACTACAAGAACGTCGACTTTGTCGACGAAATTCTCAAGCGGACCAAAAAACGTGGCGTCGACCTCGTCGTCGAGCACGTCGGTGGCGATTTCCTGGAAAAATCGATCCGCTGCCTCACGCGCGGTGGCCGGGTCGTGACCGTCGGCGGAACGAAATCCTACGATTGCAAAGTCCCGGTGAATTACATCTTCCATAAGGAGCTGCAGATCATCGGCTCGAACAGCGCCACCAAACACAATCTTGAAGTGATGATGCCGCTCCTGGGCGGAGGAAAGTTGAAGACGGTGATTGATCGCGTATTCCCGCTTAAGGAAGCAGCGGATGCGCATCGCTATCTCGAGTCGGGAAAGCAGTTCGGCAAGGTGGTTTTGCGTGTCAATCATTGATCGGGGCGTGCGGGACGCATGACGTTGCATGCTGATCCAAGCGTCTGGTGACATTGCCATGCTGATCGCGGCCGCCCGAGCGCAGCGCCGCAACGTTCTCTCCGAACCCGAGGCGAAGGCGTTCCTGCGCGCGCAAGGCATTGCTGTACCGCCGGGGCGTGTCGTCGCCCACGCCGAAGAGGCGCCAGCCGTGGTCCGCGAGCTCGGCATGCCGGTTGTCGTCAAGGCGGTCGCGCATCGATTGACCCACAAGACTGACGTCGGCGCGGTGATGTCTCCGATTGATTCTTCCGCCGCCGCGGAAGCGGCCTGTCGGACGATTGCAAGGCGCGCCGCAACCCATCGGCCGGACGTCGCGCTCGACGGATTCCTGATTGAGGCCTATCAGCCGGCGCAGCCGGAATGGATCGTTGCGCTACGCAACGACCCTCACTTCGGTCCCGTGATCATGTTCGGTCTTGGCGGTATCTATGTCGAGACATTACGACAGGTTTCGTTTCGGTTGGCGCCGCTGTGCGACAGGGACATCGAAGCGCTGCTGAGCGAACGACCAGCCATGAAGCTGCTTTCGGGTGCCCGCGGGCGCGCGCCGCCCGACCGGCGTGCGGTCGTCGACGTACTGCGTCGCCTCTCCGACCTGTCCCAGCAGTCCTTGATTGCGCGCGACATATCCGAGATCGAGATCAATCCTCTCGCCGCCACCGAGGATGGTGTGGTCGCGCTCGACGCGCTGATCGTCCTGCGCCCCCTAGGAGAATAACCGATGCGAGACATCACACCTTTGGTCGCGCCGCGGTCAATCGCGGTGATCGGTGCCTCGGCCAACCCGACGAAATCGGGCGGTGTCCTGTTCGACAATCTCGTCAAGGGCAAGTTCCGGGGACCGCTTTACCCGATCAACCGCAGCGCAACCCAGATCATGGGCAAGACTGCCCATCCTACACTCGCCGACGTGCCGGAAAAGGTCGATCTGGTCTATATCGTGCTGCCGCAGCAGCACGTGGAGGACGCGGTCAAGCAGTGCGTCGCTGCCGGTGCGCGGGCGGCCTGCATCATCACTGCGGGCTTTTCGGAAGCGAGTCAAAAAGGCCGCGGCGCCGAGGAGCGTTTGCGCGAGATTGCCCGCGCATCTGGATTGCTGCTCGCCGGCCCCAACACGATCGGCATGGTGAACGCCGAGGTCGGCATGATGGGAAGCTTCGTGAATTTTCCCCGCTGGGAGTCGGGCGGGGTGTCATTTTTCACCCAGACCGGCATCTTCACCGGCGCCGTCATGCTGCACGTCATGAGCGGCGCGAGCCAGCGCCTCCCTGTCGGCAAAAGCATCGATGTCGGCAACAAGGTCGATGTCGACGAGCTCGATTTCCTGCACTTTGTCGCGGACGATCCGGCCACCAAGGTCATCGGTCTCTACATCGAGAGTATCCGCAATCCGCGCGCCTTCTTCGACAAAGCGCGCGAGGTACGCAAATCCAAGCCGATCGTCGTGCTCAAGCCCGGTCGCACCAAGGACGGTGCGAAGGCGTCCGCTTCGCATACCGGGTCGCTCGCATCCGACAACGACATCCTCGACGGCGCGCTGCGGCAATACGGCATCGCGCGCGCCGAGGATGAAGACGACTTCCTAAACGCGCTGCGCGCGCTGGTCATGCTGCCGCGGCCGCGTGGCAAGCGCGTGGGGATTGCGACAACGAGTGGCGCGCTCGGCGTGATCGCCACCGACCTCCTCGTCGAGAGCGGCCTTGAACTCGCGGCGTTCGAACCCGCGACCCTTGCCGCCATGCGCACCATCCTTCCGGACTGGCTGGAACCGGCCAATCCCTTCGATTTCTGGATCAGCATCGACATCAAGGGGCCGCGTGAAGCGCACGAAGTCGGGCTCACCGCGCTGTTCGCCGATCCGAACGTCGATCTGGTCCTGTGTACCCTGCTCGCACCGGGTAACGCCGATTTTCCCGAATTCGGCGACTTGGTACGGCGCCTGCGGCGGACCTACGACAAACCAGTCGCCCTCGTGATCTATGGCGGGGAGGCGGAGCAGCGCTGGACCGCGGCGCTAGAAGGTGCGGGCGTGCCAATCTTCAAGACGACACGAGCGGGCGCGCGGGCCTTGTCGCTCATGGTTGAAGCGACGATGTAGCCTTAGCCCACGTCTCATACCAACTCCGGTTGATCACTTCTTCGGTCGCTGACGTGGCCACCAGTGGAACAATGTGCTGTCGCGGATCATGTCGGGTTGCTGGATGAGCGCGACGCAGCGATCACCCACTGCCTTATCGAGCGTTTCAATGGTCGCGAAGCAGCGGTTGGCGAGCGGCTCGTCAACGAGTGTCCAAAGGTGCTCGGCCGGCTGCAGTTCGGGGCTGTGTGCGGGTTGGAAGACGAGGCAAACGCCGTCGGGCACGGTCAGCTTCTCCGGGCCATGCCAGCCGGCGTTGTCAAGCTGAAGCACAATGCGCTTCTTGGGCCCGGCGCCCACCGACGCGGCGAAGTCGGCGAGGATGAGTTCAAACATCTCTTTGTCGATGGCATTGGAGACGTTCCATACCGTCTTCCCGGTTGCGGGCTCGACGAACCCTGTCACAAAGAGCCACTCGAAACGGTGGTGGCCGAGGGCGATGGGCCGTTCGCCGATCGGCGCCCACACGCCGCGCGTGATCGGCTTCAGACCGATGCGATGTTCATCCATCCCCCAGATCTCGATCGCCGCGCCCGGATGCTTGCGCCGCTCCTCGGCTGCCACGGTCTGGAGCTTTTTTTAAGCGTGGTACGATCCTCATCGCTCGCCGCCTGGGGATGCCGCGGACGCGGCTGTTGGATCGAATATCCAATCGCGATGAGCGCGTCCCAGCCGCGCTGATCGTACACGCATTTGAGCCCATGAAACTGGGCAAGCCAGCGTGCAATCTTCGGTCCCGTCCACAGGCCGCCGTCGTCAGGCGGCGTCTTGATCCGCTCTTTAAGCGCCCTCAGTGCCTCGGGAGTGAGGATCGTCGGCTTCGTTCCATTGTAGGCGCGCTGGTCGCCGAGCCGTTCGGGCCCACCCTCGTTGTAGCGTTTGACCAGTTCACGAATCCAGCGCGGCGAGAACGACAACAGCTCCGCGACTTCCCCGACCTCGTATCCCAACGACAACAGCCATAACGCATGAAAATGGCTCTTGGCGATCGGCTCGGCCGCTGCCTCATAGCGCGCCTCAAGCTCACGACTACCCAAATGGACCTTGATCGTCGTCATGCTCGTGCTCCCCCTGACGAATCATGACGACGCAGCCTAACTGCTTCGATTCCACACGGGAATCCTGAACCCCTCTTAGGAATCAATCACCCGGAGTCGGTATCACCTAATCGGGGATGGCGTATGCTTGTGAATGTCTTCAGCAACACGACGCCGCCGCGCGTCAAAACCGAGGGGTGTCGATTGTCGGTCTCGCGCTGAGCTTATCCTTCTTGGCCGCCATCGTGGCGCTGGCCTTCGTCGCCTGCGCGGGACTTTAAAAGCATAGCCTGGTCGGCCGCATCATGAGGGTGCACGCCGCGCCGGAGGGTTCGCCATGGCTGTGGACGCTCGCCTTCCACCATCGCGAGCACCGCACGCCAACGCCCGGCTACGAACCGACGCGCGAGGCCGCGATGGCAGCATTCGCGAAGAGCTGGCGGCGGGCTAAGATCGGGAGGTAGGTCCGCTGTCAAACCCCGGAAAACATTTGCTCGT
>Ga0318493_10000861_pt1 | contig 9856 bp, 8 predicted proteins | sample GRESIP108b1f23_FD_203294 | JGI IMG/M metagenome (GOLD analysis project Ga0318493, IMG submission 203294) | Tropical soil microbial communities from Luquillo Experimental Forest, Puerto Rico - GRE.SIPMG.108b1f23 | ecosystem: Environmental > Terrestrial > Soil > Tropical forest > Bulk soil | place...
GCCCCGGGCGGCCTCGCGGTCGGGGCCGGGGGGATCTGGGTGGCGAGCCCGGGCAGCGGGCAGCTGCTCCTCGTCGACCCGCGCACTAACCGGTTGTCCCGCGCCTTCCCGGTCGGCGGCTCACCCGCGGGGGTGGCGGTCGGTGGGGGCGATGTCTGGGCCAGCCTTCCGGGCGGTGCCGTGGCGCGCCTGGACCCCGCGACCGGCGACGTGCGAAAGATCAGGGCCGACGGCTCACCGGCCGGGATCGTCTACGCCGACCGGAGCGTGTGGGTCGCGGACGCCCAGCAAGGTAGCGTGTTGCGGATCGACCCGCGAAGCGGTTCGGCGCGGTCCATCCATGTCGGCAACCAGCCAACCGCGCTCGCGCCCGCGGCCGGTGGCGTGCTGGTGACGGTGCTGCCGTCGCTGGCGAGTCACCGCGGCGGTACCCTCACGCTGCTCGCGCAGCTGGCGCGGCACGACCAGGTCACCGATCCCGCGCTCGCGTCCGCGATGCCCATATTGCAGATGCTGAGCGTGACCAACGACGGGCTGGTCGGCTACCGGCGCACCGGTGGGCCGGAGGGCAACACCCTGGTCCCCGACCTGGCCACCGCGCTCCCCGCGCCGGCGGACGACGGCCTGGCCTACACCTTCCACCTCCGCCCCGGCATCAGGTACTCCAACGGGATGCTGGTCAGGCCGGAAGACTTCCGCCGCGCGATCGAACGGGACTTCCGCCTCTCCCACCTCGGCGGCGGGGCGGGCTGGTACGTGGGCGTCGCCGGCGCCGGCCGGTGCCTGCAGGCGCCCGCCCGCTGCGACCTGCGGCGCGGGATCGTTACCAACGACACGGCAAACACGATCACGTTCCACCTCACCGCGCCGGACCCGGACTTCCTGTACAAGCTCGCCTTTCCCTTCGCCGACGCGGTCCCGCCGGCCACGCCCGATCACCCGGTCGGGCCGGCCCAGCTCCCGGCGACCGGGCCCTACATGACGCAATCGTTCACGCCGTTGCACCGGTGGGTGCTCGTCCGCAACCCGAGGTTTCATCAGTGGTCGAGCCAGGCACAGCCGGGTGGCTACCCCAGCCAGATCATCCTGCGGCTCGACGTTCCACCCGGGCCGGCGGTCACCGCCGTCGAGGAGAACCGCGCCGACGTGCTCTTGTCGCCTCCCGCGGCGAGCATCTACCAGCTGGAAACCCACTTTGCGAGCCAGCTGCACAGCGGCCCCTTGGGCGCCACGATCGGCCTGGTGCTGAACACCCGCGTCTGGCCGTTCGACGTCCGCGCCGCTCGGCAGGCCCTCAACTACGCCATGGACCGGGCCGCACTGATCCAGCTGATCGGCGGCCCGCTCATGGCGCAGCCCACCTGCCAGATCCTTCCCCCGGCCATGCCCGGCTACCGGCCGTACTGCCCCTACACGATCAGTTCCAGCCCCAGTGGCGGCTGGATAGCGCCCGATCTGGCCAGGGCCGAGCAGCTCGTCAAGGTGTCCGGCACCCGCGGCGCCAAGGTAACCGTGGTCAGCGGCGCGTTCGGCACGCAGATCCCGCTCCAGGCGACCGGCCGCGACCTGGTGTCGGTTCTGGACACGCTCGGATACCGGGCGTCACTGCAGGTGATCCCCGGGTCGAACGGGATCGCGTACAACACGCGGCTTAACGACTCCCGCCAGCGCGCGCAGATCGGCTGGTTCGGCTGGTATGAGGACTATCCGGCCCCGGCAGACTTCATCAGCACGCTGCTGACCTGCCAGTCCTTCGTCCCGGGCAACCCGGGCAACTTGAACGCCGCCGAGTTCTGCAACCAGCGGATCGACACTCAGGTCAGCCAGGCCCTCGCGCTCCAGCCCCAGGATCCGAGTGCGGCCTGGGCGCTCTGGGCGCGCATCGACCAGAAGATCGTGGGGCAGGCGCCGTGGGTGCCGGTCTACAACCCGCGCTCGCTGGTGTTGCTTTCCGCGCGAGTCGGCAACTACCAGTTCGACCCCTACTTCCCGGTGCTCATCGACCAACTGTGGGTCCGCTGAGCCTCCTCCGCCGCCGCCGGCGGACCAAGCGGCTGGTTTGATCTCCGGCGGCCGGGACAGGGAACGGCATTCGGACATCCACGCATCCGACGTTAGGAGTTCGGCATGCTGACGCTTACCGATCAGGCGGTGGCCGCCATCCGCGACCTCACCACCCGGCCCGGGCTGCCGGCGGAGACCGGGCTGCGCATCGCGCCGCAAGGCGGCGGCGCGAGCGGGCTGGCGCTGTCCCTGGCCGAGGGCCCGCAGGCCGGCGACCAGGTCATCGGGGAGGCCGGGGCGCAGGTATACGTGCAGCCCGATGCGGCCGCCGCCCTCGACGACAAGGCGCTCGACGCCCGGGTCACCGAGACCGGTGAGGTGTCGTTCCAGCTGCAGCCCCAGGCCTGAGCTGGCACCGGCAGCCTTCGCCACGCGCCGCCCTGCCGGTCGCGCCCGCCACCTTGGGTCAGCGGTCGATCAGCTGGGTGGCGCGGATCGCGGCGGCGAGGGCGTCGCGGTCGCCGGTGCGCGCGTAGACGTCGGCCGCGGTGTCGGCGAATTTGATCACGTGCTCGTCGCCGTGCCCGACGGCCCGGGCGAAGGTTTCCTCCGCCGCCTGCGGCCCAGCCGGCGGGTCCGGCAGCCCGTCCGGGCCGGCCGGGGCGGCGGGGGCGTAGCTGGCGGTCAACGCCGCGGCCGCGGCCCAGGACGCGCCCACGCTGGGCGCCCATAGCCGCTGGTCCAAAGCGGGGAGCGTGCGCAAGACCGCGTTGGGGGCGGTGGCTGAGTGTACGAGCATGACGCCGTTGCCGTGCCCGAAGCGCAGGTACGCCAGGGCGGCGGCATCGACCAGGCCGGCCAGCCAGGACTTGAGGGCCTCGGGCGATGCCGGAAGCCGTGGCGCCGCGAGCGCGGCGGGCCAGCCCGGCAGCCCGGCCAGCTGAGCGAGGCGTTCGCGGACGCCGCCCGACTGATCGGCGATCCGCGGGACCGCGGCCAGCGCATCGGCGGCCGCAGGTCCCCCTCCGGCCGCGGCGGTTACAGAGGGTGACCCGGCGGCGGGGGCACCGGGCACCGGCTGCCACCGGGCCGCCCAGTAGGCCAGGCCATGCGCCAGCTCGGTCAGGTGGTCGGCGTCCGCACCGTCTTGCAGCAACGCCCGCGTGGCGTGGCCGACCCGGATCACCCCGTGGGTGGCGGCGGCGGCGACGCCGGGCAGCAGCCGCGGCCACCAGGTTCCCAGCACCTGCCGCCACGGTTGCCCGGTGACCTCGCGCCGGAAGTAGGCGGTCCAGTCGGCGATCCGCCGCGGATCACCCAGCGCGTCCCGCCAGCTGGAGCCGATCGGGCCGGCGCCGCGCGGGAACTCCTCGAGCCGGCGCATATACCCGTCAAGCCACGGGTGCACCCGGTCGGCGTGCCCATGGCGCACCATTGCCTCGGCCGCCATCGGCCCATGGTTGGATAGCCAGCCGTCGAACTCCGGCCCCGTCGCGTGCAGCCGCTCGTACGCCTCATCCAGTGTGCCGGCCGCGCTCGAACCCAATTGGCGCCCCCTTAGTCGATCTTGGTGGTGATCGGTGTGCCGATCTCCACGGTGCGGCCGACCGTGCAGAGCCGGTCATGGGATTTCTTGACGGCATCCGGCAGGATCGACCTGGCGTTGTCGCCATCCTCCCCGGCCGGAAACGTGATCTGGAAGGTGACCTGGATGTCGGTCAGCCGGTTACCGCTGGCGTCGCGGACCTTGTCCGCGCCGACCCGGATGTGGAAGCTTTCCGGCTCGGCCCGGCGCGAGGTCAGGATGTCGACGTCGATCGCGGTGCACCCGCCGATGGCGGCAAGCAGCAACTCGGTCGGGGTGAATTCCGCGCCGCTGCCGGTGCCGAAGGTGAGCTGGCCGCCGCGGGTGTTGGTCACCGCGAACGCCCCCGGGGAGACGCGCTCAATCGTCACGGTACGGTGCACAGAACCATCAGCCATGCCCCTACTCTGCCAGGGCGCGCGGCAGCCCCGCCCAGCCGGCTGGGGTCAGCCGGACTGGACGGCCAGCAACGCCGCGCCGTCGAGTGCATCACCACGCGCGGGGACGCACACCGCCTCGGGCACGCCGGCGGCCACGCGCGAGGTGACGGCGGTGGCGAACGCCGCATGGGTGCTCAGCCCGCCCACCACCGCCAACCGGCGGTGCCGCGCGTCGAGCCTGCGCAGCACGGCGATCGCGGCCGCCGCCAGGTGCGCTGCCGCGTGCTCGGCGATGCGGGCCGCCTGCTCGTCGCCCTCCAGCCACGCTTCGAGCACATCGGGTGCAAAGCGGCCGAACAGGCCGGCCGGGCTGGGGCTTGCTGCAAGCAGGGCACCCAGCCGGGTCGCTGCCACGCCGAACGTGCGCTCGCACCGTTCGGCCAGGCGGGTGGGCGGGCCGCGGCCGTCGATGCTCCGCGCCGCAGCCAGGCATCCCTCGCGCCCGATCCAGCCGCCGCCGCCCTCATCGCCAAGGACAGGACCGAGCCCGCCGGCCCGATACGACTCCCCGGCCTGGTCCACGGCGAGCGCCACGGCCCCGGTCCCGGCCACCAGGAGCGCCCCCGGCTCGCCCAGGAACGCACCCAGGTGCGCCGTGCGGGCGTCGCTGGCCACCCGGACGCCCGCCCTGGGAACAGCCATCCGCAACGCCCGGCTGACCTCGTCCTTCTCCTCGGCCGCCGCCGAGTCATAACCCGCGATTCCAGCCCCCACGCTGGTAACGGAGCCCGCGTCCGGCAGCCGGCCGCAGACCTCCGCGAGTTGGGTGAGCAGGGCCGCCCGTGGCCCTGGCGCGCCCATCCACCCGCGGGCGCGCTCACACGCCTGCAGGCGGCAGCTACCGCGCTCCCGGACCTCCACCCGGATATTGGTCTTGCCCGCGTCCAGGGCAATAACAAGATCGCTCATCGTGGCGGGCATGCGGCTCATTCCCCGAGCGCGGCCCGCAGCGAACCCCGGCACTCCTGCAGGAGCGCCCGCGCCGCCGCGGGCGGCAGGCCGCGCCGGATCATGACGATGGCAGCCTTGGTATCACCGTCAACGGCGCGCAGCGCCGCCAGCACGGCGCGCTCGTCGGCCCCGGTGATCAGGCCGACGATGCGTGCCGAGCGGTTGCGCAGCTTCGCGTTGGTGGGCTGCACGTCGACCATCAGGTTGCGGTAGGTCTTGCCGAGCCGCACCATCGTGATGGTCGAAATCGCGTTCAGCACGACCTTCTGAGCCGTGCCGCCCTTGAGCCGGGTGGACCCGGCGATCAGTTCCGGGCCGACCAGCAGGTCGATAGCGACGTCGACCGCGCTGCCCAGCGCGGAACCAGCGTTGCAGGATATGCCGACGGTCAGCGCACCCACCTCGGTCGCCTTGGCCACGCCGCCGAGGACGAACGGTGTGGCGCCGCTGGCGCTCAGGGCAACGACGGCGTCGAGCGGGCTCAGCTCCAGCTCGGCCAGGCGCCGCCGGGCCTCGAGCGGGTTGTCCTCGGCGTCTTCCACGGCCGAGCCGGCCGCCGCCGCCCCGCCCGCGATCAGCGCGAGAACCTGGCCCGGGCCGGCGGCAAAGGTGGGAACGCACTCGGCCGCGTCCATGAGCGCAAGGCGTCCGGAGGTGCCCGCCCCCAGGTAGATGAGCCGCCCGCCCGCGCGCATCCGCTCCTCGATACGGTCGATGGCGCGCACGATCGCCGCGCTGGCTCCGCGAAGCGCCACCTGGACGTCGGCCATGTCATCGGCCATCATCGCGACCAGCAGCGGCGTGCTCGTCGCGCCGAGGTCGAGGCCGCCGGGCCGAACTGCCTCCGTCGCCGGCGCACCGGGATTCGTTTCGCCGGTCATCGGGCGGCCTCTTCTCGCTGGCGGATGCGCGCAGCCGGGGGCGTGGTGAAGCATGACCATCTGGCGGTCCCCGCTGCCCTGCGGCACATCGTCGTAACTGGGCAAGTTCCTTCCTAATACACCGGAGCACATCAGTGAACATGACCGTGATCGGGCTAATCAGCGGGACGTCCTACGACGCCGTCGATGCCGCGGCCGCTCGGATGCGGCTGGCGGGCGACACGCTGTTCCTGGTCCCGCTGGGCTTGCACTCGGTCCCCATCCCGGCACCGCTGCGGGCGCGGATAGCCGCCGCACTGCCCCCGCACCGCACAACCGTCGAAGAGATCTGCCGCTTGGACACCACAATCGGGCAACTCTTCGGCTCCGTGGCCGCCGACGCCAATGCGGCACTCGCGGGTGGCGCGGCCGATCTGGTGTCGAGCCATGGCCAGACCGTGTACCACTGGGTGGACGGCCGCACCGCGCTCGGCACCCTGCAACTGGGTGAACCGGCCTGGATCGCGGAGGCCAGCGGCTTGCCGGTCGTATCCGGCCTGCGTTCCCGCGACATCGCCCGCGGAGGCCAGGGCGCTCCGCTCGCGTCGCTTCTGGATGCCCTGCTCGTGCTCGGTGATGATCGGACCGTCGGCTCGCTCAACCTCGGCGGCATCGCCAACATCACCGTCTGGTCCGACACGGGCGAGATCGTTGCCTACGACATCGGCCCGGCCAGCGCGCTGATGGACCGCGCGGTCGCCGATGCCACCGGCGGGCGGGAGCGCATGGACATCGATGGCGTGCGGGCCGCCAGGGGCAGGGTGGACGCCGACCTGCTCACCGTCCTGCTCGCCGAGCCGTACTACCGTCTTCTGCCGCCGAAGTCCACGGGGAAGGAACTGTTCCACGCCGACTATCTGCGGGCCATGGCGGGCGAGCAAGAACTGCCCCTAGATGACCTGCTTGCCACGCTGACCGAGCTCACCGCCATCCTGGTGGCACGGTCCTGCCGCGAACACGGCGTGCGGCGGCTGTTCGTGGCCGGCGGGGGGATACGCAACCCGACCCTGATGGGCCGCATTCGGGCGCTTACCGCGCCCGCCCGCGTGAGCGTGTTCGACGACCTTGGGATGTCGGCCCAGGGCAAGGAGGCCTACACCATGGCCGTCATCGGATTCCTCACCGTGCACGGCCTGCCCGCCACGATCCCGTCGGCCACCGGCGCGGCCCCCGCTTCCATCCTCGGGTCGCTAACCCCCGGCGCGGCACCCTTGCGCCTCCCGGCGCCCGCCCGCTCGTCCCCGTCCCGCATCATGATCGTCGCGTTAGCGTGGCCGCTGGCCTGCGCTCTTCCGCGTGCTGGCCGTCGCCATGCAGCGCGTGCGGTCAGGGATTCCGCGCTTGCGCCTGCAGGTACTGGGTGAGCTGAGTAGTGGCGATGGAGCCTTCGCCGACCGCGGAGGCGACGCGTTTGACAGAGCCGTGGCGGACGTCGCCGGCGGCGAAGACGCCGGGCATGCTGGTCTCCAGGGGGCGCGGCTGGGTCCAGCCGGGCGCGGGGTTTGCGCTGGTGGGCAGGTCGCTCCCGGTGAGGATGAACCCGTGCTCGTCGCGGGCGATAGCGGGCGGGAGCCAGTCGGTGTGTGGCACGGCGCCGATGAGGATCACCAGCGCTGCGGCGGGGACGGTCTGCGTGCTGCCGGTCCTGGTGTCCGTCAGGGTCAGGGCCTCAAGTTTGCCGGCCCCTTCGGCGGCGGCGATCTGCGTGCTGGTGCGGACCTTGATGTTGGCGGTGGCGGTGATCTCGTCGATCAGGTATTGCGACATCCGGGCTGCCAGGGATTCGCCGCGGATCACGATCGTGACCTGATGAGCGTACCGGGCCAGGTTGACCGCGGCCTGGCCTGCGGAGTTGGCTCCGCCGGCGATGAAGACGGGCTCGCCGGCGAAGGCGTTGTGCTCGGATGTGGTCGCCCCGTAGAAGACGCCGGCGCCGAGCAAGGCGTCCAGGCCTGGGGCGTCGAGCTTGCGGTAGGACACGCCGGTCGTGATCAGCACGCTGCGGGCGTGGCTTACCCGGACGCCGGCCAGGTGCAGCGTGAAGCCGCCCGGGGTGGGCTGGAGGGCTGTGACCGGCCCGGCCATGGACGGGATGGCGCCAAACGACCACGCTTGCTCGAAGGCCCTGGTCGCCAGGCTTGCGCCGCTGATGCCGCGCGGGAAGCCCAGGTAGTTGCGGATCAGCGAGCTGCTGCCGGCCTGCCCGCCAATGGCTTCGCGCTCGAGCAGCAGCGTGGACAGGCCTTCGCTGGCGGCGTAGACCGCGGCGGACAGCCCGGCCGGTCCGGCGCCGATGATGGCCACATCGACGGTCGCGGCGGGCAGGCTGGCCAGCCCGAAGACGGCCGCGACCCGGTCATTCGGCGGGTCGACCAGGACCTCCCCGGTGTAGGTGAGCAGGACCGGGAGCGCCGAGCCGTCCTGCCCGGCCTGGGCCAGCCATGACCGGCCAGCAGCCGAGTCGGCGGCGTGGAAGACGTAGGGAATGCTGCTGCGCGCCAGCGCGTCACGCAGCTCATGCGCGCGGGCCGACCGCTGCCCGGCGATGATCCGCACCGCGGGCAGGACCGGAGCGGCGTCATGCGCCCACTCCTCCAGCAGTTCGCTGACCGCACGGTGAAATCCCTCGTCCCGCCCTGCGCCGGGAGCGGGCAGGTAAGAGTCGATCATTCCGTGGGCTATTGCGCGCAGGACCGGCGTGGCCGCTTGCCGGTCGGCCACCAGCGGCACGGGAACACGCAAGCTGGGCGCGGCCGGGCCGCCGCGCGGGATCACGAGCACCCGCTTGGCGGCGGGCTGGACGCTGCGGGCCTCGGCGAGGAAATCCGCGGCGGGCGGCTCGGCGATCGCAGCGGCGGCCAGCACCACCGCCACGGGGCGGCCGGCTGCCCGCAGTTCCCGGAGCCGGCCGAGGGCCGTTCCGGGGGTGGCCTCGCCGATGATCAGGTAGTCGTGCCCGTACCGGCGGCGCAGCGTGCCTTCGAGCGTCGCGAGGCTGCCGGGGTCGCCATCGACCACCATCAGCACAGGATCTGTCATCGTCCTTCTCCTTCGCGTCGAGGCCGCCCGGGGAGCGGGTGGCTGGTGCCGGCCTGCGGCAGGATACTGAACTGTGTCCACTCCCGCGCTGGAGGCCGCCGAAGCCGCGGGGCTTTCCCACCGCGTGATCCGGCATGGCCCGGTACGCAACTTGGCCGAGGCGGCCCGGGCACGCGGCGTGGCGCCCGCCGACGTGGTCAAAACGCTGGTGGTGCGCCGCGGAGCGGATGACTTCTTGTTCGTGCTCGTGCCAGGCGACCGCGCCATCTCCTGGCCGAAGCTGCGGCGACTGCTGGGCGTGAGCCGGCTGTCCATGCCCGATGCCGAGGTCGCCAGGCAGGCAACCGGATACGAGCGCGGCACGATCACGCCGTTCGGATCGGCCAGGCCTTGGCCGGTGATCGCCGATGAGCGCGTGCGCGGGCGCAGGATCACCCTCGGCGCGGGCGAGCACGGTCTCGCCATGGCGGCGGACGCCGACGCGATCTTGCGGGCGCTCGACGCGTCCGTGGCGGACATCTCCGACCCGGAGCCGGCTGCCTAAGCCGCCGCGGCCCGGCCCGGCTGCACAACCGATACGTTGAGATCGCCGATACGCGGCAAGCTTGATAACTGGGATCTGCGGCCCGCTCCGTAACGCAAGAGCCGACCGTCGCCGGCTCAGGCCCGCTGCCTGCGGTGGCGCAGCGTTAGGGCCATCTGACAGGTGAGTGGGTGACCATGTCTGGCGGCACCGGGAGCAAGCCCCCAGCGGAGCCGGCCCTGACGGTGGATACCCGGGAAGAGCTGGTGTATCTGCTGGGTCAGGCCTGTGAGATCGAGCACGGCTTGATGTGTGAGTACCTGTATGCGCAGTTCTCGCTCAAGCGCGGCCTGGATGAGGGCCTGACCCCTGCCCAGCTCGACCGGGTGCAGGC
>Ga0318493_10000869_pt1 | contig 9846 bp, 9 predicted proteins | sample GRESIP108b1f23_FD_203294 | JGI IMG/M metagenome (GOLD analysis project Ga0318493, IMG submission 203294) | Tropical soil microbial communities from Luquillo Experimental Forest, Puerto Rico - GRE.SIPMG.108b1f23 | ecosystem: Environmental > Terrestrial > Soil > Tropical forest > Bulk soil | place...
CCCGCCGCCAGCGCGCCGGCGACGCTGGCCACCACGGCGGTGCCGGCCAGGCCCCGGTCGGTGACGATGACCGCCGCCTGGCAGCCGGTGCCGCGGACGACCGCGGCGACCGCGTCCACCGCGCCGGCGCCGAAGTGCGCGGGCGGCATGGGATCCAGCACGAGCCTGGTGCCGGCGACTGGGGGCATGGGTTACTCCTGCGGTGCTGGCAGGCGGACCGGGGTCCCGGTCAGGTCTTCGAGCAGCTTCATCGGCAGCAGCTGGCCGCCCTGATCCCCGTACTGGGCGCGCGCCCGCCGGTAGATCTGCTCGACCATGGCGCTCATCTCGGCGGGCACGCCGGTCTGGCGGGCGAGGTCGACCGCGAGCCCCAGGTCCTTGCAGGCGAGCGCGAGCGCGAAGGAGTCGTCGAAGTCGCCGCGCTCCAGCACGCTCAGCACGTCGCGTTCGAGGAAATGGCTGGTCGCGGCGCTGGCCAGCAGCGACCGGTGCAGCGTGGCCGCGTCGACGCCGGCCCGGACCCCGACGGTCAGCGCCTCGGCGGTGATGGTGACGTAGGCGAACCAGAGCAGGTTGATCATCAGCTTGACGGTGTACCCGGCGCCGTGCGGCCCGACGTGCAGGATCCGCTCCGGGTCCCCCATGGCCTCGAGCAGCGGCCGCACCCGCAGGTAGTCCCCGGTGGCCCCGCCGACGAAGATCTGCAGCGTGCCGCCGGTGGCGCCCGTCACCCCGCCTACGACCGGCGCGTCCAGGACCGTCACCCGGGATCCGGCGAGGGCCCGCACCTTGTCCGCCACCGCCGGGACGCTGGTGGACATGTCGATCCAGACGGCGCCGGTGGGAAGCCCGGCGAGCAGGCCGATCGGCCCGAGCAGGACCTCTTCCACCTGGCCCGGCCCCGGCAGCATGGTGATGACGACGTCGCGGTCCACGCCTGCCTCGCGGGCCGAATCCGCCCACGTGGCGCCCGCGGCCAGCACGCCCTCGGCAGCGTCCGGGCGCACGTCGTGGACGACCAGATCATGGCCGGCGGCCAGGACGTTGCCGCTCATCGGTGCGCCCATGTGGCCAAGGCCAATGAAGCCGACTTTCATGATCTCTCCAGGCGAAGGTAGGCGGGATGATCCCGGCGACATTTATCCAGGCGAGGCGCGGTGGGATGATTCTGGGGACGGAGACGGGCGGTAGGCCTGCCGGCTATCAACGCAGAGCCCAGCGGGTGACCGCGGATTCGTCAATATCCACGCCGAGCCCGGGCTGCCGGGGCACGGTGAGGCATCCGCTGGAATCGATGAGCAGCGGCTGCGACAGGAAGAAATCGCGCCGGTGCTCGGTCCAGCCGGGTGGGTCATAGGGGAACTCGATGTACGGGCCGCCGCCGACGCCGGCCGCGACGTGCAGGTTGGCCATCAGGCCGAGCCCGTTCGTCCAGGTGTGCGGGGTGAACCAGCAGTGCCGCAGCAGGGCGAACTCGGCGACGGTCCGCGTCCTGAGCATGCCGACGGACAGCACGGCGTCGGGCTGCACCACGTCCAGCGCGCCCGCGGAGACGGCGTCGAGCAGCCCGGCCGGGGTGCGGGCCATCTCACCGCCGGCGACCCGGATCCCGGTCTGCTCCCGGAGCATGCGCATGCCGTCCAGGTCGCCGCCGGGCAGCGGCTCTTCCAGCCACAGCACGCCAAGCTCGCACAGCTCGCTGGCCAGCCGCCGGACCGCGGCGGTGTCTAGCGCGGCGGAGATGTCGCCGGGCATCCGCCACCACTGGTTGAGATCGACCATGATCTCGATGCCGTCCCCGGCCGCCGCGCGGGCGGCCCGGACGGCCGCCAGCCCTGGCGTGACATCGGCCCGGTCGATCCGGATCTTCACCGCGCGGAAGCCCGCCGCCTGCGCCGCGAGCACGGCGTCGGCGCGCTCGCCGGGGCTCTTCATCTCCCCGAACGAGGCGTACGCGGGAAGGCCCGTGCAGGCCCCGCCGAACAGGGCGGACACCGGCTGCCCGCACGCCTTGCCGATGATGTCCCACAGGGCCGCCTCCAGTGGCCAGTAGCGCCCCGCGTGGAAGCTGACCGTCTCGAGCGTGCGCACGTGGCTGACGATCTCGCGGGGGTCGCGGCCGGTGAACAGGTCAGCGAACGAGGCGAAACCGTCCATGGTGTCGCCGGAGCCGAAGCCCGTTATGCCCTCGTCGGTGTCGACCCGCACGAGGGTCGCATCGAAGTGACGCCGCGGCACCGGGTCCCACGCCGCGCGGAACGGCGGGTCAAGCGGCAGCCGCATCCGGTCCAGCCGGATGCCGGTGATCTTCACTGTGGCTCTGCCGCCCGGGCCTGGCCGCCTTCGCCCGCGTCGGTGCCGGCGGGCTCCTGGCCACCGGGGGCGCCGCTGCCGGCAGGCTCCTGACCACCGGGGGCGTTGTAGAAGGGGTTGAACGGGCGATGCCGCGCGGCGAGCACCTCGGCCAGCTGCGGCGTGCCCGCGACCCCGGCCCGCAACGCCTCGCGGGTCGCGGTCCGGTTGTTCGCATAGACCTGATCGGCGTCCCGGGCGGCGGGATTGACCCATACCGCGGCGATGATCAGGCTCTGATCGGCGTCGGCCTCGCTGAGGATCCCCTCGCTGACCGCATCGGCGACGCCACCAGCCACGCCGGCCTGCGCCGCGCCCCAGGTCAGGGTCCCGTGCTCGTCACCCGCGATGGCAGCCTTGTTGACGAACAGCGTCAGCGGCTTGACCGGGATCCCCGGGACCACCACGGCGACGAACGGCGCGTGCCCGGCGCTCGGGGTGGCCAGCGCCGTGGCCCAGGCCACCGCCACCGGCCCCGAACGCTCGCCGAGGACGGTGTTCACGTGCGCGGCCTCCGCGCCCGCACCGATGTAACTCTCGCCGATGAGCATCTGGCCCTCCCTGGTGCGAAGACGCGCGAACTACGCCGCACGAGGACGATAACCGGGCCGGCGCCCCGCCGGTCAGGCCGGCCACCCGCGAGACACGTTCCCGCCACCACGACCAGCGCGACCGTCGCAGGCCGGGCCCGGAACCGCCGGCGGCGTCGGGAATAATGAGCCACCGAGACCGGTTCGCGATCCACGGCCCGCCGCCGCTTCCCCAGCCATCCGCCTATCGCGCGATTCACGCCCGCATCCACCTCTCCCGCCCCGCACATCCCCGTCACCGTGCCCGTCTGAGATCGGAGAGATGACCGATGACCGCTGCCAGCGACACCGACAGCACGGTGCCCGGTCACGAGCATCGTGACGTCTCCGGCGGCTGGCTGCGCCCGGCCGTGTTCGGGGCCATGGACGGCCTCGTGACCAACGTGTCCCTGATCGCCGGGGTGGGCGGGGGCGGCGTGGCGCAGCACACCATCGTCCTCACCGGCCTGGCCGGCCTGGCCGCGGGTGCCTTCTCGATGGCCACCGGCGAGTACGTGTCGGTCTCGTCACAGAACGAGCTGGTCGAGGCGGAGGTCCGCAAGGAGCGCCACGAGCTGGAGATCCACCCCGAGTCCGAGCGGGAAGAACTGGCCGCCATGCTCCGGCACCGGGGGATCGAGGCCGGCCTGGCCGACCAGGTGGCCAAGCAGATCTCCACCAACCCGGAGGAAGCGCTGGGCATGCACGTCCGGGAGGAACTCGGGGTCGACCCCAGCGAGCTGCCCTCCCCGCTGACCGCTGCGGGCGCGTCCCTGACCACCTTCGCCGTCGGCGCGCTCATCCCGCTCCTGCCCTACCTGCTCGGCTACGACTCGCTGTGGGCAGCGCTGGGGCTGGCGGCGGTGGCCGCGTTCGTCGGCGGCGGGCTCGTGGCCCGGCTGACCGACCGGCCGTTCCTGCGCGGGGCGCTGCGCCAGCTGGTGCTCGGGGCGCTGGCCGCCGGGATCACCTACCTGATCGGCTACGCGGTCGGGTCCACGGTCTGAGACCCTGCCTCGCGGGCGTGCCGGGAGCTACCAGGTATCCGGGCCGAACGGGTCGTCCCCGTACGCCCCGGGCCCGGACAGCAGGGCGAGGTCTGATTCCACCATCATGGTGATCAGCTCGTCGAAGCCGACCTTCGGCTCCCAGCCGAGCTGCTTGACCGCCTTGGACGGGTCGGCGCACAGCTGGTCCACGTCGGCCGGGCGGACGAACGCGGCGTCGCAGACCACGTGGTCCCGCCAGTCCAGGCCCGCCACCCGGAACGCCCGGGCCACCAGCTCCTCCACGCTGTGCGTCACCCCGGTGCCCACGACGACGTCCTCCGGCACGTCCTGGGTCAGCATGAGGTGCATGGCCCGCACGTAGTCGCCGGCGAACCCCCAGTCGCGCCGTACCGAGAGCGTGCCCAGCCGCAGCTGGCGCTCCAGCCCCAGCTTGATCCGGGCCACGCCGAGCGACACCTTGCGGGTGACGAACTCGCTGCCCCGCCGCGGCGACTCGTGGTTGAACAAGATGCCCGAGACGGCGAACATCCCGTATGACTCGCGGTAGTTCTGCGTCAGGAAGTGGCCGTACGTCTTGGCCACCCCGTACGGGCTGCGGGGATGGAACGGGGTCAGCTCCGTCTGCGGCGACTCGGCCACCATGCCGAACATCTCCGACGACGACGCCTGGTAGAACCGGATCTGCCCGCTGCCCGGGCTGCGCGACCCGCTGATGCCGCTGCAGACCCGGATCGCCTCCAGCACCCGCAGCACCCCCAGGCCGGTCACCTCGCCGGTGAGCTCCGCCTGCTGCCACGACAGCGGCACGTAGGAGATCGCCGCCAGGTTGTAGACCTCGTCCGGCTGGACCCGCTCGACCGCCGCGATGAGGCTCCCCTGGTCGAGCAAGTCGCCGCGGACCAGCCGGACCTCCCCCAGCAGCTCGCGCACCCCGCGCACCCGCGGGCTGGACTGGCCGCGCACCAGCCCCCAGACCTCGTAGCCCTGCGCCAGCAGGTGCTCGGCCAGGTAGGACCCGTCCTGGCCGGTGATCCCGGTGATCAGTGCCCGTCTCGTCATCGCCTGCCCTCTCCACCCCACCGCACGTGCGCCCCCCGGCCGCCTCCGGCTGGCAGGACAGGCCCCGCCGGGGCCGCCCGGGCGCGCCACTCAGGCTACGATGCGGCAGCTTACTGTCGCTGGAGGGGCGCAAAAGCACGCGACGTACCCGATGGTAATGTTCGCTGCCTAGGGCGTCACCGGACCGGGGGAAGCGGACGAAAGGTGCGAAGCTGCGTGCTCACGATCGGTCGCCCGCTCCGTATCGCGCTGGTCTCCTACCGCAGCAAGCCGCACTGCGGCGGCCAGGGCATATACCTGCGCCACCTGTCCCGTGAGCTGACCGCGCTCGGCCACCACGTCGAGGTCTTCTCCGGCCAGCCCTATCCCGAGCTCGAGCCCGGCCCCATCCTGCGCACCGTCCCCAGCCTGGACCTGTACCGGGAGCCCGACCCGTTCCGCTGGCCGCGGCCGTCGGAGTTCCGCGACTGGATCGACGTGCTGGAGTTCACGGCCATGCGGTCGGGCTCCTTCCCCGAGCCGCTCACGTTCAGCCTGCGGGCGCTGCGCGCGCTGCGGGCCCGCCGCGCCGATTTCGACCTCGTCCACGACAACCAGGTGCTGGGGTACGGGCTGCTCGGGCTGCCCCGGGCCGGGCTGCCGCTGGTGACCAGCATCCACCACCCGATCAGCGTGGACCGGCGGATCGAACTCGCCGCGGCCAAGGGCCTGACCCGGCTGGCCAAGTGGCGCTGGTACTCCTTCGTGCGGATGCAGGCCCGGGTCGCCCGGCGGTGCGGCCCCATCCTGACCGCCTCACAGTCCTCCCGTGACGACATCTGCCGCGACTTCCGGGTCCCGCCCGCCAACGTGCGGGTCATCCCGCTCGGCGTGGACACCCGCCTGTTCCACCCGCGCTCGGCCCGCTCCCCCGGCCGCGTCGTGGCCGTGGCCAGCGCCGACTCACCGGTCAAGGGGGTCGGGACGCTGCTGCGCGCGTTCAGCAAGGTGGTAGCCGAACGGGAGGCGCAGCTGATCGTGGTCGGCAAGCCGGCGCCCGGCGGGCCGACCGAACGCCTCGCCGCCGAACTCGCGCTGGGCGAGCGGGTCCGCTTCGTCCACGGCATCAGCGACACCGAGCTCGCCGAGCTCGTGGCGAGCGCGGAGATCGCCGTCGTGCCCTCGCTCTACGAGGGCTTCTCGCTGCCCGCGGTCGAGCACATGGCGTCCGGGACGCCGCTGGTCGCGAGCCGGACCGGCGCGCTGCCCGAGGTCACCGGCGATGCCGCCCGGCTGGTCGCGCCCGGTGACCCCGAGGAGCTCGCCACCGCCCTGCGCGACCTGCTCGACTCACCACCGGAGCGCGCCCGGCTCTCGGCCGCGGCCTGGCAGCGGGTCCAGGAGAGGTTCGCCTGGCCCGCGGTCGCCCGGGCCACGGTGGCCGAGTACGAGGCCGCGATCGCCGCCACCCGCCGCGGCCCAGTGACCGGCCCACCGCCGGGAAGAGCTGAGGGAGCTGGCCGTTGCTGACCGTCGACTTCCGCCGCTTCCCGGTCGGGCCCGGTGACCGGCTGCTCGACCTCGGATCCGGCGGCGGGCGGCACGCCCACGAGGCGTACCGGCGCGGCGCCGAGGTGGTCGCCTGCGACACCGACCAAGGCGAGCTGCGGAGCGTGGCGGCCATGGCGGCCGCCATGCGCGAGGCCGGCGAGGCACCGGCCACGGCCCACGCCCGGCCGGTGGCAGGAGATGGCACCGCGATGCCGTTTGGCAACGAGGTGTTCGACCGGGTGATCGCGGCAGAGGTGCTCGAGCACATCCGCGACGACCAGCGGGCCCTGCATGAGATCGCGCGGGTGCTGCGGCCGGGTGGCCTGCTGGCGGTGACCGTGCCCGCCTGGCTGCCGGAACGGATCTGCTGGCGGCTGTCGGACGCCTACCACGACGTGCCCGGCGGCCACGTCCGGATCTACACTCGGCCCGAGCTGGAGGCCAAGCTCCGGCGGGCCGGGCTGACGGTGGGCGGGCACCACCACGCGCACGGCCTGCACTCGCCCTACTGGTGGCTCAAGTGCGCGGTCGGGGTGGGCAACGACGACCATCCGCTGGCCCGCGCCTACCACCGGCTGCTGGTGTGGGACATCATGAAGAGCCCCGCCGTCACCCGGCTGGCCGACCGGGGCCTGAACCCGCTCATCGGCAAGAGCCTGGTGCTCTACGCCCGCAAGCCCGTCACCCAGACGGCCGGCACCGGCCCGGGTGCGGGCCGCCCGGAGCGTGCGCATGCCGGTGCGTGAAACCCCGGTACCCGCCGTGCCGGGGGTGCTGGGCGCGGCCGACATCCTGGCCACCGGGGAAAGCATCGTGGCGATGCAGGAGCCGTCCGGGGCCGTCGGCTGGCCTGACGGCCACATCGACGCCTGGAACCACGTCGAGTGCGCGATGGCGCTGTCCGCCTGCGGCCAGCGCGGGCCGGCCCGGCGCGCCTACGACTGGCTCCGCGCCAGCCAGCGGGCCGATGGGTCGTGGCCGAAGAAAACGGCCCCGGACGGCGCGGTCACCGATCCCGCCGCCGAGAGCAATCAGGTCGCCTACGTCGCGGTCGGCGTCTGGCACGAGCTGCTGGTCACGCGGGACGCGGCCTTCGCGGCGCGGATGTGGCCCACGGTGCGCAGCGCGATCTCCTGCGTGCTGGCCCTGCAGACGCCCCGCGGTGAGATCGCCTGGGAGCGCGGGGCCGACGGCGCCCCGGCCGGGTACGCCCTGCTGACCGGGTGCTCCAGCATCTACCAGAGCCTGCGCTGCGCCGTGGCGGTAGCCGAGTACGTCGGGCAGCCCCAGCCCGACTGGGAACTCGCGGCCGGCCAGCTCGGGCACGTGATCGCGAGCCATCCCGAGGCGTTCGCCGACAAGAGCCAGTTCTCGATGGACTGGTACTACCCGGTCCTGGCCGGCCCGGTGCGCGGCCCGGACGCGGCCGCCCGGCTGGCCGCGCGCTGGCCCGACTTCGTGGTCCCGGGCCTCGGCGTCCGCTGCGTCAGCGACCAGCCCTGGGTCACCGGGGCGGAGACGTGCGAGCTGGTGCTCGCGCTGGACGCGAGCGGCGAGCGCGGCCGGGCCGTGGAGCTGTACGCCGCGATTCAGCACCTGCGGGACGCCGACGGCGCCTACTGGACCGGCTGGCAGTTCGCCAACCAGGCCCACTTCCCCGCCGAGCGCAGCAGCTGGACGGCGGCGGCGATGATCCTGGCCGCCGACGCGCTGGCCGGGGCCACGGGCGGCGCGGGCCTGTTCCGCGACGCGGGCGCCGACCGGGCGGTTCTCCCCCCGGCCGACGCCGACGCATGCGGCTGCGCCTTGCCCGCCCCCGGCTGAGCGGTCGGCACCAGCCGGAACCGGCGGCCCGCTACACGCCGGCCAGCCAGACGGGGGCACACCGAGGGCGGATACCTGGCATATCCGGACGGGGACTGGCGACCCGGGCACCGTCAATGCGAGCATGCAGGGGTGGAGGGGGGCCCGGGACAGCGGCCTCGTGACAGCCCATGGCTATTCTCGCGATCCTCGTCGCAGGCATCTTCGTCTTCGTGGTCCTGACAGCGCTCGTGAGCTTGAGGAGGACCCGGAACACGACCGAGGCTGCTGCTGACCAGGACGTTGAGCGCATACAGACGCCGCAGAGCCCCGACTCCGCGAGGTCCTCGCGGCCCTCGCGGCGGGAGCGCTCGGCAGTGTCTTTGCCGGCGGACGCGACGGTCACCTTCGCCGACGAGCGCCGGTCTGCGGGCATCGACGAGGTCCTGGACGCCCTCGACGCGGACCTGGTCGGGCTGGTCCCGGTGAAGAAGAAGGTGCAGGAGGTCGCGGCGCTCCTCCTGGTCGACCGTGCGCGGAACAAGTTCGGCCTTGAGGCGCTCCGGCCGAACCTGCACATGTGCTTCACCGGCCCCCCGGGCACCGGGAAGACCACCGTGGCGCTGCGGATGGCCGACCTGCTGCACCGGCTGGGCTACCTCGAGCGGGGGCAGCTGGTCCACGCGATGCGCGACGACCTGGTCGGCGAGTACATCGGGCAGACCGCGCCGAAGACCAAGCGGACCCTCGACCGGGCGATGGGCGGGGTCCTGTTCATCGATGAGGCCTACTACCTCTACCGGGCCTCCGACTCGAAGGACTACGGCCAGGAAGCGATCGAGATCCTGGTTCAGGTGATGGAGAACAATCGCGACAAGCTCGTGGTCATCCTCGCGGGCTACAAGGACCGGATGGACGATTTCTTCGGCTCAAACCCGGGGATGAGCTCCCGGATCGCGCACCACCTCGACTTCGCGCCCTACGAGGTGGGCGAGCTGACGGACATCGCGCGGCTGATGCTGAAGCAGACCCGCTATTACCTGTCCGAGGAGGCGGAGAAGGCGTTCCACCAGTACATCACGCGCCAGATGGACCAGCCGCGGTTCGCCAACGCGCGCAGCGTCCGCAACGAGCTCGAGCGCGCCCGGCTCCGTCATGCGCATCGCCTTACCTCCGAGCCGGAACGCAACTGGACCCGGGATGACCTCATGCGCATCGAGCCCGTGGATATCGGCCCCGGCATTGCGGAGCTGACGGCAGAACCTCACCAGTTCTGACACCTGGCCGGGATCACGCGGGGATGCCGGTATCAGTTCCGTCGCTGGTGCGTTCCAGGACTCGCAGCGAGCCCTGCACGGCCACCTCGGTGAAGGCACCGGAGGCCAGGGCGCGCAGGTAGATGCCGTAGGGCGCCTGGCCGCCGTCGGCCGGGTCCGGGAAGACGTCGTGGATGGCCAGCGCGCCGCCGGGCGCCACCCAGCGCGCCCAGCCTTCGTAGTCGGCTTGGGCGGCCGCGTCGGTGT
>Ga0318493_10000872_pt1 | contig 9841 bp, 7 predicted proteins | sample GRESIP108b1f23_FD_203294 | JGI IMG/M metagenome (GOLD analysis project Ga0318493, IMG submission 203294) | Tropical soil microbial communities from Luquillo Experimental Forest, Puerto Rico - GRE.SIPMG.108b1f23 | ecosystem: Environmental > Terrestrial > Soil > Tropical forest > Bulk soil | place...
GCCAAGCGCCTTCGCGTACGCCGCCGCGCCGGCGCCCGCGCGCCGGCCGAACACGAGCAGGTCGGAGAGCGAGTTGCCGCCGAGCCGGTTCGCGCCGTGCAAGCCGGCGGCCGCCTCGCCCGCGGCGAAGAGGCCGGGTACGGTGGCCGCCGCGGTGTCGGGGTCCACGCGCAGGCCGCCCATCATGTAGTGCGTGGTCGGGCCCACCTCCATCGGTGTCTTCGTGATGTCCACGTCGGCCAGCTCCAGGAACTGGTGGTACATGGACGGGAGCTTGCGGATCACGCGGTCGGCGGGCAGGTAGCTGATGTCGAGGAACGCGCCGCCGTGCGGCGAGCCGCGGCCCTCCTTCACCTCGGTGTAGATCGCGCGCGCGACGTTGTCGCGCGTCGAGAGCTCCGGCGGCCGGCGTGACTTGCCCTGCCGGCCCGCGACGGTGTCCTCCACCCACTGGCGCGCCTCGGCGTCGTTCTCCGCGTACTCGTGGCGGCGGGCGTCGGGCAGGTACTTCCACATGAAGCGCTCGCCCTTGCTGTTCCGCAGGATCCCGCCCTCGCCGCGCACGCCCTCGGTGACGAGCAGCCCCATCACCCCCGGCGGCCACACCATGCCTGTGGGGTGGAACTGCACGAACTCCATGTCGATCAGCTCCGCGCCCGCGTCGTAGGCGAGCGCCTGGCCGTCGCCCGTGTACTCCCACGAGTTGCTGGTGACGCGGTAGCTCTTGCCGATGCCGCCGGTGGCGATGACCACCGCCTTGGCGCGGAACACCACGAAGCGGCCGGACTCGCGCCAGTAGGCGAGCGCGCCCGCGATGCGGTCGCCGTCCTTGAGGAGCCGCGTGACCGTGCACTCCATGTAGACGTCGAGCCCGGAGTGCACGCCCTTGTCCTGCAGCGTGCGGATCATCTCCAGGCCGGTGCGGTCGCCGACGTGCGCGAGCCGCTTCCACGTGTGGCCGCCGAACGCGCGCTGGAGGATGCGGCCGTCGGGCGTGCGGTCGAAGAGCGCGCCCCACTGCTCGAGCTCGCGCACGCGGTCGGGCGACTCCTGCGCGTGGAGCTGGGCCATGCGCCAGTGGTTCAGGAACGAGCCGCCCTTCATCGTGTCCATGAAATGCGTCTGCCAGCCGTCCTGCGGGTCCATGTGGCCCATGGCGGCGGCGACGCCGCCCTCGGCCATCACCGTGTGCGCCTTGCCGAGCAGCGACTTGCAGACCAGCCCCACCGAGACACCGGCCGCCGAGGCCTCGATGGCCGCGCGCAGTCCCGCGCCGCCCGCGCCGATGACGATGACGTCGTGCTCGTGCGTCTCGTAGCGCTCGCTCACAGGAGCCTCGCGTCGTGGATCAGGCCCATGGAGCACGCGCGGACGTAGGCGTCCGCGGCGCAGACGAAGACGAGGCTCCACCATGCCCACGCCATGTGGTGCCCGTTCAGCCAGCTCTGCGTCTGCCACACCTTGTGGCGCGGGCCGCCGGCCGCCACACACGAGAAGCAGTCCACGCGGCCGCCCACCAGGTGCCGGATCGAGTGGCACGAGAACGTGTAGAACGTGAGCAACGAGTTGCTCGCGAGGAGCATGAGCGAGCCCAGGCCGATGCCGAAGTGTCCGTCGAAGATGAAGCCGCGGACGATGTCCGCCCAGAGGAAGAAGAGGATCGGGATGGCGAGATAGATGAGGTAGCGGTGGATGTTCTGGAGGACGAACGGGAAGCTCGCCTCGCCCGTATAGCCGCTGCCCCGCGGCTCACCGACCGCGCACGCCATCGGGTCCGCGAAGAACGCGCGGTAGTAGGCCTTCCGGTAGTAGTAGCAGGTGCCGCGGAAGCCGAGCGGCGCGCCGAGCACGAGCAGCGCCGGCGAGAGCGGCCACCACTTGGGCTTCAGGAGCGGCGAGTAGAACGGCGACAGGTAGTTGCCGAACTCGTAGTGCTTGCCCTGGAACGCCGCCCAGGTGGCGTACGCGCCGAGCACGAGCAACGCGAGACCCTGCACCAGCGGCTGGAGCCACCAGGCGTCGGTGCGCTCCGTGGCGCCGAAGCGCTCGCCGAGGCCGCGCCCGCGATCACGACCGGGGGGAGCGCCCAGCCCGCGCTTCGCCGCCGATGCCGCGCCGCCGGGGGCGGATGCCACCTCCACGCTGCGCGTTCTCCGTGCGTCCACCGCCATCAGGTCCCTCCGGTTCGACGCGGCCGCCAGGCCCGCGGTCGTGGCATCCCCCGTCGCTTGCCAGCCGTGATGAGGCGCATGACCTCCACGGAACTTAGCACCGCGCGCGCGCGTGCGGAAACCGTCGGCGTTGTGGCAGAGTCGGCGACATGGGACGCGGGGAGCGCGGGGAGCGTGGCGACCATGGCGACCGAGTTTCCGCGGTCGCGATCGACCCCGACATCCGCCGCGCGCACACGCTGCCGGCCTGGATCTATTCCGACGCGGCCATCCACGCGCTCCAGCGCGAGCGCGTGTTCGCGAGGAGCTGGCAGTGGGCCGCCGATGCCGACCACGTCAAGGTGCCCGGCGCCGTGCAACCCGTGTCGCTGCTCGAAGGCGCGCTCGACGAGCCGCTGCTGCTCGCGCGCGATCGCGACGACCGCCTGCACTGTTACTCGAATGTGTGCACGCACCGCGGCACGATCGTGTGCGAGCAGGCGGGCGTGGAGCAGTTCCTGCGCTGTCGCTACCACGGCCGGCGCTTCGCGCTCGACGGCAGGTTCCTCTCCATGCCCGAGTTCGAAGGCGTGTCGGGCTTCCCGAGCGCGGCCGACGACCTGAAGCCCTTCCCTTTCGGACAGCTCGGAAAGCTGCTGTTCGCCTCGCTCGCGCCCTCCTGCCCGTTCGAGGACCTGGTCAGCGACGTGCGCCGGCGCTGCGCGTTCCTGCCGTTCGACCGCGCCGTCCACGACCCGACGCGCTCGCGCGAATACCTGGTGCAGGCCAACTGGGCGCTCTACTGCGACAACTACCTCGAAGGCTTCCACATCCCGTACGTGCACGCCGGGCTGGCGCAGGCGATCGACTACGGCGCGTACACGAGCGAGGTGTTCCGCTGGAGCACGCTGCAGCTGGGCGTGACGCAGACGGGCGTGGAGGCGTTCGCGCTCCCCGCCGGGCATCCCGACGCCGGCACCCACGTGGGCGCCTACTACTGGTGGCTCTACCCCAACACCATGCTCAACCTCTACCCCTGGGGCATCTCGCTGAACGTCGTCCACCCGCTCGACGTCGACCGCACGAAGGTGTCGTTCCTGTCGTTCGTGTGGGACGGCTCGAAGCTCCACCGCGGCGCGGGCGCGGGGCTGGACCGCGTGGAGCGCGAGGACGAGGTGATCGTGGAGAGCGTGCAGCGCGGCACGCGCGCACGCGCGTACGAGCGCGGGCGCTACTCGCCGGCGCGCGAGACCGGCGTGCACCGCTTCCACCAGCTGCTGGTGGAGGCGATGCAGCGGGCGTGATTCACGGGCGCCGCTCGGCGTCGCGTTTCGCCAGGATCGCCGCGCGCAGGCGCTGGGCGGAGGCCTCGCCGGGCTCGAGCCGGAGCAGGTGGTCGACCTTCTCCAGCGCCTCGTCGAATTGCCCGCGCATCCCGAGCAGCGATCCGAGCACGAGCAGGCCGTTCCGCCCGGTCGGATTCAGCGCCAGCGAGCGGCGCGCCTCGGCTTCCGCCTCGGGGTAGCGGTTGAGCTGGAGCAGGGCGAACGCGCGATAACCGGCGTTGTCGCCGTGGAAGACCACGTAGCCCGGGTCGGGCGTGAGCGAGTCGGCGAGCGCGAGCGGCGCAAAGCCCGCCGCCCAGTGGCCGGCGGAGATCTGGCGGAAGGCTCGGTCCTGCGCACGCATGGCGTCGGGCGAGAGCAGCACGATCTGCGGCGCCACGTTGGGCTGGAACTGCACGCCCGCCACCATCGACAGCGTCGAGTCGTGGTTCAACCGCGCGTAGTTCACCATGCTGAGCGTGGTGTCGCGGTACCACACCTGCACGGCGCGGTCGCCGCCGAACGCATAGATGAGCCCGCGCGGCAGGTTCATCTCCACGACGTGCGCGCGCGGCGGCGCCTCCGGGTAGCGCTGGTGAAGCGCGGTGCGCGTGAGCGCCATGAAGCGCTGGAGGCGCGTGAGCCGCGCGAAATCCATGAACGCGCCGAGATCGGGCGCGTCCTCGGAGATCGTGGTCGCGGCGCCGGGCGCCAGGAACAGCAGCGCGCCGCGACCGACGACAAGCGCGGCCGCGAGCCCCGGGTGGGCGGCCTCCAGCGCCGCCGCCGCCGCGACGCCGGCGCCGGTGCTCGCGAACTGGGCGCGGTTCGGCTGCCAGAGCGGGAAGATCGGCGTGAGCGCCAGCGCGCCCGCGGCGAACCACGCGCCACCCCAGGCGATCCATGCCCCGCGCGCGCGAAGCCGTGCGCGCACGGAGCTCGCGGCGCACCGCAGGCCGAGCGCGATCAGGAGCCCGGCCGCGAGCGCGATCGCGAGCGGGTCCTCCGGTGCGCTCGCGAGCGGCAGGCTCGCGAGCGCGCGCACCGAGCCGCCGATCGCCCAGGACATTCTCATGAGCCACGATGTAGCCGCGAGCTTGGTGTTCTGCTCGATCCCATGGGGTAAGTGCAGCCCGGCGGCGCTCCGCACGGCGAGGTAGGCGCCCGCCCAGACCACGACCAGCGCGCCGAGCGCGATCGCCCAGCGCCGGCGCGTCGCGGCGTCGCGGCCGTCGGGAAAGCAGGCGAGCAGGAGCGCGGTGACGACCGCCAGCTCCTTGCATAAGAGCGCCAGCAGCGTCGCCGCGAGCGCCGCAGGCAGGCGTCTCCGCGCCGTCGCGTGCAGCGCGACGGCGCTGAAGAAGTAGAGGCCCACGTCCACGAACTGGCTCGGCCAGCTCACGAGCGTGCGCGTGGACTCGGAGAGCATCGGGAACGTGGCCGCGACGCACGCGGCAGGGCCGCCCAGGTGCGGGCGCAGCGCGCGGAAGACGAGCAGCGACCCCGCGGCGAGCAGCAGCAAGTGGAGTGCCGCGACCGCGCGCGGGTGAGCAACGATGAGCGGCCCGAGCCCCGCGTAGTAGAGCTGGTGCGCGAGCGGGCGCCAGAACGCGGTGGAGCCACCACCGTCCAGCAGCGAGCCGACACCCAAGAACAGCGAGCGGCGCAGGAAGTCGAAGTCCTCGGCCACCGCTTCGCCGAGCGGCGCGCCGGCGCAGCGCGCGAGCAGCGGCAGCGTCGCGAGCACGGTGGCGAGCGCCCACGGGTCGCGCCAGACCTGCGGCGCGATCCCCGGCGCCGCGACCGCCGCGGGTGACGGCCTCGCGCTCGCGGTCCGCCCGCGGTCCGCGCGCCGCTCGCGCGGACTCACCGCGTTCCGCCGCCCTTGCCCGTCAGGTCGCGGACGATGCTCTCGAGCAGCTCGATCTGCCGCTGCTGCATCTTCACCAGATCGGCCCAGTCGCGCTCGCGCAGGTCGTCGAAGCGCGTGTGCAGGCTCTGGATCCCGAGCTCCGAGCGCAGGTTCACCTCGTAGTCGTTCGTGGCCATCAGCCGGTCCTTCGACGCCTGCCGGTTCTGGCTCATCATGATGACGGGCGCCTGCAGCGCGGCGAGGCAGGACAGGACCAAGTTCAGGAGGATGAACGGATAGGGGTCGAATGGCTTCCGAAGCTGGCCATTCACGATCATCCACAGCACCATCATCAGCAGGAACAGGCCGATGAACGTCCAGCTGCCGCCGAACTGCGCCACCTGGTCGGCAACGCGCTCGCCGAACGTCATGCCTTCCTCGTATGCCTTGTTCGGGTCGCGGTGCTCGCCGCGCTTGAGCAGCCGGTCGAGCGCGCCGCGCTCGAGGTTGCCGAGCTTCCGGATCGCAGTCTCGAGATCGGCGATCGCGCCGCTCTCGCCGAACACGCGGCGCGTCCCGCGCGCCACCGGCCGCAACCGGCGCGCGATCCCGAGCGTGAGCATGGCGCCGAGCAGCGACACCAGCGCCTGCTTCCACAGGTCGCGCGGGCCCGAGAAGCCGAGCGCGTCGAACACCCAACCGCCGACGAGGCTTCCGAGCATCCCGAGGATGAGATTGCCCGATACGCCGTAGTCGCGGCCCTTCATGAGCTTGCCGGCCGCCCATCCCGAAAGCGTGCCGACCGCGAGCCAGATCAGGGCTTGCATGTGCGCCTCCACCGGTCCACTCCGCGGCGCACGCGCGAACCGCGTTCGCCTGCCTCGATGGCGCGCGTGCGCGGCACGTGCGCCCCTCCAACGCTCAACTCTGCGCCAGCAATACCACCGCGGCCAGCGCCACGACCACGCCGACCTTCTGCGCCGGCGCCAGTCGCTCGCGCAGCACGAGCTGGGCGAGGAGCACGGTCGTGGCCGGCGCGAGCGAGACGAGCGTGGCGACGAGGCTCAGCGGCGCGCGCTGCACGGCGACCAGGTAGAGCACGTTGGCGCTCACGTCGGTGCTCGCGGCGCCGAGCATGGGCGCCCGCGCGGCGGGCGCCAACCGGAGAGGCGCCCGGCTCGCGAACAGCATCCCGAACAGGAGCACCGCGGCGCTTCCACGGCCCGCGACCAGCGGCCAGCCGCTGGCGCCGCGCGCGACACGGCCCAGGCAGACGAGGAAGAGGCCGATCAGCACGCCGCTCGCCACCGCCGGCAGCAACGACGGCGCGCGCGCGGGCGCCGCGCCCGCCGCCTGCGGATCGTGCGGCGCGCCGTGCGCGCTGATCAGCGCCACCGCAACCACGCCCAGCCCGATGCCGGCGAGCGGCAGCATGCCGGGCCGCTCGCCGAGCGCGATCCCGACGATCACGGGCACGGCGAGCGCGATCATGGAGATGAGCGGCGCCGCCGTGCTCACCGTGCCGCCCGCGAGCGCGCGGTAGAGCAGCAGCACGCCCGCGCCGCCCGAGACGCCGGCGGCCGAGGCCCAGGCGAGGTCGCTCGCGCGCGTCACGCCCGGGGCGAAGCAGGCGTAGGCGACGAGGAACGCGAGGCCCGTGACCTGGAACCACGCCGTCACCGTGACCGCGGGCGCGCGCCGCGAGCCCATGCCGCCCAGGAAGTCGGCAACGCCGTAGAGCATCGACGACAGCACGGCCATCACGAACGGCATCGCGTTGCTCAGCGCGCCTGCGCGCGCCAGCCCTGGCCCGCTCGCTCGGCGCGGCCCTCGCGCTCGAGCTTCTCCAGGTGCGCGAGCAGCGAGCGCTCGGCCCAGCCCCACAGCTCGCGCGGCGTGTCGTCGTAGACGCGCGGCACCAGGTCCTCGAGCGAGCGCGGGCCCACGTCGAGCGCGGCGAGCACCTTGGATTCACGCTCGAGCCGGTGCGCGATCAGTGCGCGGATGCGGCGCACCGCCGCGCCCGTGGGCGAGCCGTGCGCCGGGAACAGCGTCACCGGCTCGAGCGCCGCGCAGCGCTCGAGTGACGCAAGGTACGCGCGCATGTCGCCGTCGGGCGGGTCGATGACCACGGTCCCGCCGCCCCCGGGCAGCAGGTCGCCGCAGAAGAGGAGGCGGCGCTTCGGCTGCCAGAGCGATATGGAGTCGCGCGTGTGGCCCGGCGTCTCCAGCACGCGCAGTGTCCAGTCGTTCAGGCCGGGCGCGAGCGGCAGCACGTCGCCGTCCTTCACCACGACGTCTGTCTTCATGTGCTCGGACAGCAGGCGATGCCCCACGACGCGGGCACCGTACCGCTCTCGACAGGCGGCGACGCCGCCGGTGTGGTCGGCGTGGTGGTGCGTGACCACGACCATGGTCACGCGCCGGCTTTCGCTCGCGAGGTGGTCGGTGAGCGCGAACAGATCGCGCAGGTGCTCGGGCTCGCCGCTCCCAGGATCCACGAGTGCCATCTCGGTCTCGCCGACGAGATACGCGTTCGTGTAGCGCTCCGGCGGCAGCGGGTTCGTGGGCATGGCGTGCAGCACGACGCCCCACTGGAGCTCCACGCGCCGCACCGGCGTCGCCGCGCGCTCCGGACCCTGCGCGATGCGGCCGGCCAGGCCCTCCTCGCCCTCCGCGAGCGCGATCAGCGTCCACAGGATCGGCGCCGCGAACGTCAGCTCGCCATGGCGGAAGCGATCCAGCGCCTCGAGCGGCTTCACCCACTCCCCTCCCGCCAGCTCGCCGGGGATGACGGAGGGAGCCTGCCCGGAGGGCAGGCGGCTCAGAAAGAACAGCGTGTCGAACCGAGTCGACGCGAACACCGGTGTCTGCCAGCGGCCCGCGAACGTGAGCGCGTCGGGGCGGAGCGCCCAGCCGTGCTGGCGCGCGACGTCGGCCAGCGTCGCGCGGCCTCCGAGGAGCGCGTCGCGCGCGGAGGCGAGCGAGGCCGGGTCCACGGCGCCCTCCACGCCCACGAGCACGCCGGTCTCCTCCAGCGCCTCGCGCACGGCGCACACGCGCGCGGCGCGCTCGAAGTCGTCGGCCACACCGCGCACGGGGAACTCCGCGTCGGCCGCGTCCACCTTGCCGCCCGGGAACGCCATGAAGCCGGGCTGGTACGGCACCGCATCGCCGCGGCGCACCCAGAACACCTCGAGCGCCTGCCCGTGCCCGCGCACGAGCACCACGCACGCTGCGTCGCGGAACGTCTTCGTCTTGGCCATGATCGTCGGAGAGTACCCGCTCGCGGCGTCCCGTGCGGGATGTGTCGCGGTCACGGTTCGGTGAGGAGCTTGTGCCGCTCCTGGTCGCGGGCGCGGCGCAGCGCGGTGTCCCCGGGAACGATCGCGAGCCCCGCCTCGTACTCCGCGAGCGCGTCGAGCGACAGGCCCTCGTAGTCGGCGCTGCGGCCCTTCCAATAGTGGGCCAGGGCGCGATCGACCGGGTCGATCGCCACCGCCGCCGACGAGTCGAAGAGCTGGAGCACGTGCCCCTCCCACTCGGCGCGGACGAGGCTGTTGCGCAGCAGCCAGTGCGGCGTCCCGTCGGGGCGCTTGATCGCGAAATGGTGGTTGTGCAGCGTCTCGGCAAGCTGCCGGAGCGCGAGCGGGTTCCTGGGCAGCGCGGCGGTGATCCGCTGCTGCCAGCTCAGCGCCTCGGTCAGGTCGTTCCTCCTCGTCGCCGCCTCGAACATGCGAGCCGCTGCCGCCAACGAATCGAGCGGGATGGGGATGACGGCCGACGAGGCCTGATGCCGCCGTGTCGAGCGCTGGAAGCCCCACCAGCCGCCGAGCAGGACAAGGGCGACGACGACGAATGCGCTCCATGCTCGCGAGGGCATGCGCCGCGTCGCACGCGCCGCCCCGCGCTCGCGCCCCGAACCGCGCGCGTCCGCGGAGCGCCGCCGGCGCTTCGACCGGCTCACCGGCGGCCCCGCACGACGGGGACCGCGCCGGTCTCGAACGTGACCGAGCGGACACCGGGTCGGGCCACGACCCAGCGGCCGCCATCGAAGCCGAACGCGCCATCACCGGCGGCGCGAAGGATCTGGCCCTCGGGCACTCGTATGCGGACTCGCGCGGCGTGGATGTCACCCCAGCTCACACGCCACGCGTTCGGAGCTTCCGACGCGGGACGATCGAACGACACGGACAGCATCCCGAACCGCGTCGGCGCACGCGCCACCCCCGCTTGGGGCCACATGTCCGCGGTCAGTCCAGCGGCGAGCACGAGCGTGTCGCCATCCTCGATGGCGACAAGCGCGTGGACGAGGTCGAGCGCCGTCGCCGCGGCGGTCGAGTGTGGTGGCAGGTTCGCGCCGAAACCGCCGTCCAAGCGCGAGAACATCTCGGCCTGCCCGAGCGTCGAGCTGGAGTGGGCGAGCAGCGAGTCGAGGTACGCCCGGGCCATGTCGCCGCGGCCGTCGAGCAGCGCGGCCATCGCCAGATCGGCGCCGAGGTAGGCGTGGAGCG
>Ga0318493_10000882_pt1 | contig 9805 bp, 11 predicted proteins | sample GRESIP108b1f23_FD_203294 | JGI IMG/M metagenome (GOLD analysis project Ga0318493, IMG submission 203294) | Tropical soil microbial communities from Luquillo Experimental Forest, Puerto Rico - GRE.SIPMG.108b1f23 | ecosystem: Environmental > Terrestrial > Soil > Tropical forest > Bulk soil...
GGCGGAGCGTGGTGTTGGACGGCGCGAGTGAGATGCCTGCGATCGCCACCGAGCCGTGCCGGTCGCCGCCAAGGGGGACAGCCATGAGCCGCTCGGGTTCCTCGTCGAGGGTCCGGGTCAGGGTCAGCCGGCCGTTGCGGGCACGCTGCTGTTCCGCGGGCGACAGCAGCGGGATGTTCCCCGCGTCGGGACTGGCCTGGGTGACCCGCCCCGAGGCATCGACGACCTGGGTGATGTATTCGCCGGGGGCCGGCCTGCCGCGGGCCACCGCTGGTGAGCGCGGGTTTTGGTCGTCTTCGGTGTAACGGCCGACCTGGCTGAGCCGGGAGGCGAGGGCCGCGTCGGTGGACCTCAGCATCGCCGCGGACAGCTGGCTGACGAACAGCCAGCCGCCGAGCGCGAACGCCACGGCCAGGGCGAGCGCGAAGACCAGGGCGACGCGCAGCCGGATCGGCACCCTCACTCCTGTTCGACGTGGCGCAACCGGTAGCCCATGCCGCGGACGGTCTCGAGGTCGTGCCGCCCGAATGGGACATCGATCTTGCGGCGCAGGTAGGTGACGTACTGGTCTACCACGTTCGAGGTGCCGTCATACGCGAAGTCCCATGCCGCCTCGAGAATCTGCGACCGGGTCAGCACCGTGCCGGGATGCCGCAGGAACAGTTCGAGTAGCGAGAACTCCTTCGGCGAGAGCTGCAGCTCGGTACCGGCGCGCCAGGCGCGCTTGCTGGCCGGGTCCAGCTTCAGGTCACCCTCGGCCAGGACGGCCGGGCGGGCCCGGTCGTCCCTGCGGGCCAGCGCGCGCAGCCGCGCGGAGAGTTCCAGCAGGCTGAACGGCTTGACCAGGTAGTCGTCGGCGCCGGCATCCAGGCCGCGGACCCGGTCATCCACCGCGTCGCGGGCGGTGAGCATGAGCACGGGCGTCCACACCCCCGCGGCCCGGAGCTTGCGGCACAGCTCGAAGCCGTCGAAGCCGGGCAGCATCACGTCGAGGACCACGGCGCCGTAGCTGTTCTCCGTGGCCAGCCACAGCCCTTCCGGCCCGTCGCCCGCGACGTCGACCGCGTGCCCCTCTTCCTCCAGGCCGCGCTTGAGGAGCCGCGCCATCCGGGGCTCGTCCTCGACCACCAGCATTCGCATAAGCAGAGGCTACGCAGCCGGCGATGTGAGAACGAGGAGAGATCCATGTGAACGGCTCACATCGTCCGCTCACGGCCATCACACCGGCTCCGGCGCAGCCTGGAAGGGCCGGACAGCCCGGCGCGAACCGCCTGGAAGGAACGACCAATGGAGCACGACTACCCCGACCAGCCCGGCTGGGTGCGGCTGCCCGGCTACGACGAGAGCCCCCGCGACCCCGGCGGCGCGGACTACCCGCGCGACTACCGGCGCGGCTCCCGCACGTCCGGGGTCCGCCGGGTGCGCCAGGCCTCGAACTGGACCGCGGCGCTCCTCATCGCCGGTGTGGCCGCCGCCACCGGTTACTTCGCGCATCACGCGCCCCCCGCGGCGCCGGCCACGAGCGCGGTGACCTCGGTGCCCGGCGGCACGGCGGCCACCGGCGCGCAAAAGCCGTCCCTGTCGGCTCCGGTGGCCACATCGACCGGATCAGGTGTCACCGTGAGCACCGGGCCGAACGGTGCCCGGATCGTCACCTACCGGGACAACTGATGGGCGCGAACGGCCCGCAGGGGTCCCGGGACTGGTACCCGGTGGATGCCGGCGCCGCGACCGTGGCCGTCGCGGAGCGGGCTGCCCTGGGCACGACCGCCCGGGTAGTGGTCTGGCCGCCGGGCCGCGCGGGCCGGGCACTCGTCGCCGTCGACGCCGAGCTGGGCTCGCTGGATGAGCAGGCGAGCCGGTTCCGTGACGACTCTGAGATCTCGAGGATCCACGGCTGCCTCGCCGGGGCCGCCCGGTCCAGGAGCGGCCGCCCCGGGGACGTCCCGCCCCCGCACGTCCCGCCTCCGGGCAGTTGCATCGTGAGCGAAGGACTCGCCGAGGCGATCGCGGTCGCGCTCGCCGCGGCCGAGTGGACCGGAGGGCTGGTGGACCCTACCGTGGGCGGCGCACTCTGCAGCCTGGGCTACGACCGCGATTTCGCGGCACTGGCGCAGGACCCGGCCGCCGAAGCAGCGCCGCCTCAACCCGGCCAGGTGCCGGGCTGGCAGTCGGTACAGCTCGACGGCCGGCGCCTGCGGCTCGCCGCCGGGGTGCGGCTCGACCTCGGAGCCACTGCCAAGGGCCTCGGCTCCGATCGCGCCGCCCGGGCGGCCGCGGCCTGCGCGCCCGACGGTGGTGTGCTGGTCAGCCTTGGCGGCGACATCGCCGTCGCGGGGGAAGCCCCCGACGGCGGCTGGCCGGTGCTCGTCGCCGACGAGCCCGAGCCCTCCGGCCCAGCGGTGGGCCAGTTGGTCCGGCTGCCGGCCGGGGGCCTGGCGACCTCGTCGATCCTCTGCCGCCGGTGGCGGCGGGGCGGCCGCACGTTGCACCACATCGTGGACCCGCGGACCGGCCTGCCGGCGGGCGGGCCGTGGCGGACCGCGAGCGTCGCGGCCACGAGCTGCGCGGAGGCCAATGCGGCAGCCACCGCCGCGATCGTCGCGGGCAAGCAGGCGCCGGGCTGGCTGGCCACGCAAGGCCTGCCCGCCCGCCTGGTCGGCCACGACGGCAGCGTGCGGCTCCTCGGGGGCTGGCCGGCCGCGGCTGGCGGCCTGCTCGAGGTGCCCGCCATCCGCCGGATGCCGGCCGCCCCCGGCGGCGGGCCCGCCTGGCCACGGTGGGCGAGGTGACGGCCGTGGGCGCGATCGCGGCCTCCGGCTCGCAAGGCCTGTGGTTCCTGTCCCGGGGGAGCGGGCTGGTCCTGCTCGTCCTGTTCAGCATCGTGGTCGTGCTCGGCGTGGCGACCAGGACCGGCTCCGCGCCGGCCCGCTGGCCGCGGTTCGCGGTCGCGGAACTGCACCGGACGCTCTCGCTGTTCGCGGTCGCGCTGCTGGTGCTGCACGTAGTGACGGCGATACTGGACCCCTTCGTCACGATCGGGTGGGCGGCGACCCTGCTACCGTTCGCGTCGCCGTACCGGACCCTGGCGATCGGCCTGGGCACCCTGGCGGTGGACCTGGCCGGGGCGGTGCTGCTCACCAGCCTCTTCCGGCGCCGGCTTGGCCAGCGTGCCTGGCGGGCCGTGCACTGGCTTGCGTACCTGGCCTGGCCCGCGGCGTTCCTGCACTCCCTGACCGCGGGCAATGACCTCGGCATCTGGTGGGTGGCGCTGATCGAGGTCGGATCGGCGGCGGCGGTGGCGGCCGCCGTGCTCGCCCGGCTGATCGGCCGGGCACGGGGCGGGCCGGGCGGCGCCGGAGGGCCGGCACCGCGGCCGGCCTCCGCGGAACCCCGGCGGGCGCCCGCCTCGTCACCGGCGGGTGCCGCATGAGCGCCGTGGACAGCGACCAGCGGGGAACGGACGACGCGCCCGTCGTGCGCGCAGGCCGCCTGCCCAGGCTGCTGCCGCAGCGGCCGGGGGGCGGCCCCGCGAGTTGGGCCGAGCACCTCGCCAGGCACGGCGCCCCGCCCAGCGCGGGCTGGGACGAGCGGCGCCGGGACGAGCTCATCGCGGAGGTCGGCCGATCGGGGCTCACCGGCCGGGGCGGGGCCGGCTTCCCCACCGCCAGGAAACTGCGCGCGGTCGCGGCCGGCCGGGACGTCCCGGTGGTCATCGCCAACGGCACCGAGGGCGAGCCGGCGAGCGCCAAGGACAAGGTCCTGCTGGCCCGCGAGCCGCACCTGGTCCTGGACGGAGCCGTGCTTGCCGCGCACCTCGTGGGTGCCCGGCAGGCGTTCGTGGTGGTCCACGAGGCGGTGCGGGAGATAGTCGACGCCGCGGCCGCCGAGCGCAGGCGGGCCCGCTGTGACCGGATCCGGCTCAAGATCAGGACCGGGGCGGACCGCTTCGTGGGCGGGGAGGCCAGCGCCCTGGTCAACTGGGTCGGGAACGGCGTCCCGCTGCCCACCGCGACGCCGCCCCGGGTCTCCGAGCATGGCCTGGATGGCTTCCCCACGCTGGTTCAGAACGTGGAAACGCTGGCCCACCTGGCGCTCATCGGGCGCTACGGGGCGGAGTGGTTCCGCTCGCTCGGCACTCCCGACGAGCCCGGGTCGATGCTGGTCACCCTCGCCGGGGCGGTGCACCGGCCCGGGGTCTACGAGGCCGAGATCGGCCAGCCGGTCCAACAGGTCCTGGCACTCGCCGGCGGCGCTGCCGCCCCGCTGGGCGGGTTGCTGATCGGCGGGTACTTCGGCACCTGGGCCGACCCGGATACCGCGGGGCTGCTCCCGTTTTCAGCGGCGGGCTTGTCCGCGGTGGGCGCCAGCCCCGGAGCCGGGCTGGTGGCCGCGCTGCCCGCGGACTCCTGCGGCCTCGCCGAGACCGCCCGGGTGGCCCGTTACCTGGCCGATGAGTCAGCGGGGCAGTGCGGCCCGTGCGTCTTCGGCCTCGACGCGATCGCCGGCGCGCTGGAGGACCTGGCCGCGGGCCGGTCTTTCCGGCCGGACCTGCTCCGGCGCTGGACGGCCCAGGTGGACGGGCGCGGCGCCTGCCACCATCCCGACGGCGCGGTCCGGATGATCCGCAGCGCGCTGCGGGTGTTCGGCGCCGAGATCGACCGGCACGCCCGCGGCTGGTGCGCCGGGCGGCGCCCCGCCGGCGTGCTCCCCGTTCCGGCCCGGGTGTTGCGATGACCGGCAACGGCGCCCGGCTGCGGGTCGATCCGATCGCGTGCGACGGGCGCGCCCTGTGCGCGGAGGTGCTCCCGGAGCTGATCACCCTGGACGACTGGGGCTTTCCCATCATCCGGGACGGGGACGTGCCCCCGGGCCTGCGGGCCGGCGTGGCGGAGGCGATCCGGCTGTGCCCCCGGCTCGCCCTGCGCCTTGACCGGACCGGGCCCAGACGACCACCAGGGAGCGGGCGGGCCTAGCCGTCCCGCCCGCCGCGGGGCGGCGGCGCTGGTTCTCCCCGCCACCGCCGCCGCCCCGCGCACACGCGCAACTGCCGGAGAAGTGACGTGTCAGCCCGCGGCACCGCGGGTGTTTCGTGGAGAAAGGGGTTTCGCTGTGCCCGCCGGCAGGGCATGGCATCCGGGGGTGACCGATGAGCATTCGAAGCCGCTTTCCGCCCGCGGGGACCTTCGGCCCCTTGCGCACCGAGCGTGACCGGAGTGAGAGTGTTCGCAGGACGAAGATGTGCTGGAGGGCGTCGTGACCGAGTCGGGGCAGCTGATCGTCGTCGGGGTGAAACGGTCCGCGGCGTCTTTGGCGGCACTGCGATGGGCGGCCGCGGAAGCGCGGCTCCGCCACGCTGCGCTCCACGTCGTGCACGCGTGGGAGCCGGCCGCTCGCCCCGCTTTCTATGCCATCCTCGATGACCTGCCGGCCAGCGAGCAGGAACGGCGCCGTGCCGAGGACGACCTCACCGCGGTCATGCGCGCCGCGTTCGGCGCCGGGCCGCCCGCGGATGTCACGGCGGAGGTCGCCGAGGGAATGGCCGAGCGGGTCCTGGCGCTCCGCTCCCGGGACGCCGGCCTGCTCGTGCTCGGTGCCGCCGCCGATGCGGGCATGGCGGGGCGCCCGGCCGGCCCGGTCATCCGCGCCTGCATGCGGAGCGCCCGGTGCCCGCTGGTGATCATCACCGCGGCCATCGGCGCGCTGCCGCCGGCGGTCAGCACCCGCGTGGCGGTCTCCTAACGGGCGGGCTCGCGGTCACCGCACCACGAGGACCGGCCGGTCCGCCAGGTGAATGACCTTATGCGCGGTGCTCCCGAGCACCAGGCCGGCCAGGTCGCCGCGCCCCCGGGTACCCATCACGATCACGTCGGCACCGAGCCCGGCCGCGTCGCTGACGATCTCCCGGGCCGCATAGCCGAACACGGTGTCCCTGACCACGGCGTGTGCCTTGATCCCGGCCTGGGTGAGCTGCTCCACCGCGTCGCTGACGGCTGCCGACGCCTCGTCGGAAGATTCCGTGGAAGTCAGCAGGCCGGTCTTGCCCAACGTCTCGCGCTCGCGCAGGTGCAGCACCCACACCTCACCGTGTGACAGCGCCGCCAGCCCGCGGGCGGCTTCCAGTGCCCGCGCGGAGACCTCGGAATGGTCCACCGCGACGAGGATCTTCTCGTACATGACCGGCTCCTTCCTCGATGAACGGAACTGTAGGCCGATTACGATCTTGGGGCCAGTGCCGAAGGTCCTCTGTTGCAGGCGGTGGCGTGGCGCTCGCCGCGACGGCCGTCCCGGCCATCCGGGCCGCACGCACCAGCACGGTCAGTGCGCTGGCGGATGCCGCCCGCCCGCCGCGGCGCCGGGCGCTGCTGATCAGCGCCTCCCGGCGGCTGCCGGTGCCGTTGCTGTTCGGGCTGCGACTGGTCGCCCGCAGGCCGCGCCGTGCGCTGCTGACCGCGGCGAGCATCGCGGTCACGGTGACCGGGATCGTCGCCGTGCTCGCCTTCTACGCCACCGCCGACGATAAGAAGTTCGGCGGCTCCTCCGGGCTGGCCAACCCGGTGGCGATCCGGGACGAGCGGATGCTGCTGGTGCTCACGGTCATGCTGCTCACCCTGGCGGCCCTCAACGCGGTTTTCACCGCCTGTGCGACCGTGCTGGACGCCAGGCGCGCGTCGGCGCTGGCCCGCGCGCTCGGGGCCAGCCCACGGCAGGTCAGCACCGGGCTGGCGGCCGCGCAGGTGCTCTCCGCGCTGCCGGGTGCCCTCCTCGGCGTCCCGCTGGGCATCGGCCTGTTCGCGGCCGCCAACCGCGGCGGGGTGGTGACCGTCCCGCCGGCATCATGGCTGGCCGGCGCGGTGCTGGCAAGCCTGCTCGCGGTGGCGGCGCTCACCTCCATCCCGGCCCGCGCCGGCGCCCGCCGCCCCCCGGGCGAGGTCGTGCAATCAGAAGCCGCCTGACACCTCGGACGGCAGCACCACTCCGGACCGTCGGCCGCAGGCGCCGCGCAAAGAACTGACGAGGGGGACCTGTCCGGCCTCTCACGCAAGCCAGTTGCACGGTGCGCGGCCCTCCCCGGCCGCGGCCCCGTGTCTCCTCGCGGTCCCCCCTCGTCATTGCCGTCAGCACACCAAGCCCGGATGGCCCGCATCTAGGGCCAAAGGTCCCTAGGTGCGGCGGCGGTGGATGTGCCTGACTGGGGCCATGTTCGCGGATCACGCGGTCCCGCTCGATATGGACTACCCGGCGGCCAGGGCCCGGTTCCTGGAGATGGCACATGGAGACTGGCTGGACGGCGTGTCCCAGGACGCGTACGCCGACGGCATGGCCGGCGAGGTCAGGGTGGGCCCGTTCGGCGGCGTGCCGGGCATATCCAAGCAGGTCCGGGTGAGCCTGCTGGACCCGGTGCCCCACGACGACATGGTGCTTGTGCCGGTCCGCTGGGAGGCGACCGGGCGCCTGGGCCGGCTGTTCCCCGTGCTGGACGCGAACCTGATCCTGACCTCGGACGACCGGGGGCGGGCCGTGCTGCGGATCACCGGCGTCTACCGCCCGCCGCTGGCCGGGCTCGGCGAGGAACTTGACCGCGCCGTGCTGCACCGCGTCGCCGCGGCCACCATCAAGTCGCTGCTGCGCCGCATCGCGGTCCCGCTGGCCGGCCCGGCGGGCCAGAGCGCGCCCGGCCTCCGGCTAGCGCCCCCCGACGCCCTGCCGGAATCGCCCTAGGGCACCGGCATCAGGCCGTGTAGCGGGAAGGTCACGTTCCGGGTGGCCATGATCGCGCGGTCCACGGGGTCCGCCGGGTCGTAGCCCGACTCGAACGGGGAGAACTGCCCGGGCAGGCCGTCGGTCATCCGCTCCGGCGCGGGCCGGCTGGCCCTGCGCCACACGTACTCGCGCCAGTCCGCCGGGGTGGGCGATTGCGGGTCGATGGGACTGCCCGCGGCCTCGGCGAGCAGGTGTGTCCAGGTCCGGGGAACCACGTCCACGAGCGAATAGCCGCCGCCTCCGGTCAGCAGCCATCGTCCCCCCGCGGTCTCGTGCGCCAGCCGGTGGATCGCGGCATGGGCGGCCCGCTGCGCGTCGATGCTCAGCTCGAGGTTGGCAAGAGGGTCGGTCCAGTGTGTGTCACAGCCGTGCTGGCTCACCAGCACCTGCGGCCGGAAGGCGCGCAGCAGCGGTGGCACGGTCGCGTGGAACGCACGGAGCCAGCCGGCGTCCCGGGTGCCGGCCGGCAACGCCACGTTCACCGCGGATCCCGCCGCGCTGGCCGCCCCTGTCTCCGTGGGCAGGCCGGTGCCGGGAAAGAGCGTCGCCGGGTGCTCGTGCAGGCTGATGGTTAGCACCCGCGGGTCGGCCCAGAACGCCGCCTGCACGCCGTCGCCGTGGTGCACGTCGATGTCCACGTAGGCGACCCGCTCGGCGCCCTGGCCGAGCAGCCAGGCGATGGCGATCGCCGGGTCGTTGTACACGCAGAAGCCGCTGGCGTGACCGGCCATTGCGTGGTGGAGGCCCCCCGCGATGTTGGCGCCGTGCTCGGCCGCGCCGGTCCAGACCGCCCGGGCCGCCGCCAGGGTCGCGCCGGTCACCAGCGCCGACGCGTCGTGCATCCCGGGGAACACGGGGTCGTCCGGGGTGCCGAGCCCGTGCTTGAGCAGGGAGCGCAGGTCATCGGTCTCCCCGGCGCTGGCCCGGCGCACGGCGCCGATGTAGCCGGGGTCGTGCACCAGTTCGAGCTCGGCCGTGGTGGCGGGCTCGGGGACCGCCATCGTCACCCCGGCCCCGCCGAGCACGCCGAAGTCGCGCGCCAGTTCGACGGTCAGCTCGACCCGGATCGGCGCGAGCGGGTGATCGGGCCCGAAGTCGTAACGCGTCAGCCGGTCGTCCCAGGCCATGTGGAGGGTGCAGGTCACCAGCGCTTCCTTTCCGCCGTCTGCGTCCTGGCGTAATACCCGCGGCCGCGGCCCCGCACGCGAGGCGCGGGGCGCCACCGCGGCTCCCGGGCACATTGTCGTCCCGGGCCAGCGGATCACCGTCACCGGCGGGCGCCTCAGGGGCCACTGGCACCGTGGCGGAGGACGTTCGTCCCCTTGTGGCACTCACGCCAGGCGGGGACGGTCGATGCAGACCGCTAAACCCCAAGCAGGCAGGAGCGGCGCGCGATGACGATCACGCAGGAACAACGGACGAAAACCGAGGGGACTCTCGCCGGCCGGGTGGCCCTCGTCACCGGCGGGACCGCCGGCATTGGCGGGGCGATCAGCACCCAGCTGGCCGAAAGCGGGGCCACCGTCGGCGCGGGTTACTGGCGCCACCCAGAACGGGCAGCCCGGTTCCAGGCCGGCATGGCCGAGCGGCACCCAGGCCGGGCGTTCACCGTGCACGAGGGCAACATCGGCTCGGCCGACGACTGCCGCCGGGTGGTCGCCGAAGTCCTCGAGCGGCACGGCCGCCTGGACATCCTGGTCAACAACGCGGGCATCACGATCGACAAGACCGTGGCGAAGATGGGCGACGAGGACTGGCAGCGGGTGATCGCGGTCAACCTCTCCGGGGCCTTCTTCATGGCCCAGGCCGTCCTCGACCACATGGTCAAGCAGGGCACCGGCCGGATCATCAACGTGTCCTCGGTGATCGGCGAAACCGGCCAGATCGGCCAGGCCAACTACGCCGCGTCCAAGTCCGGGCTGTTCGGCCTCACCAAGTCGCTGGCCAAGGAGGCAATCTTCCAGGTCAAGCGGGCCGGTGGCACCCCGGCGGAGGGCATCGGCCTGACCGTCAACGCGGTGACCCCTGGTTATGTCGCCAC
>Ga0318493_10000886_pt1 | contig 9789 bp, 7 predicted proteins | sample GRESIP108b1f23_FD_203294 | JGI IMG/M metagenome (GOLD analysis project Ga0318493, IMG submission 203294) | Tropical soil microbial communities from Luquillo Experimental Forest, Puerto Rico - GRE.SIPMG.108b1f23 | ecosystem: Environmental > Terrestrial > Soil > Tropical forest > Bulk soil | place...
CCTCGCCGGCGCCTTCCTGGACGTCTTCGTCACCCGGGACGGCAAGGCCCGCGACGCGCGCGTCCTCGACTACTACGGCGAGGACGAGCCCATCGAGCTGGGGCCCGACGAGAACATGCACGACGAGACGATCGAGGCCATCGCCGAGCTCTCGGTTCGCCGCGCCTACGTGCTGGGCTCGGGCATCATGTCGAGCAAGCGGGTGGGCATCAACCACAAGCAGTACGGCGTCACCTCGCTCGGCGTCGTCGCGTTCGCCAGGGTCGCGATGCGGGAGCGGGGCGTCGACATCGGGGCCGACCCGTTCTCGGTGAAGCTCACCGGCGGCCCGAACGGCGACGTCGCCGGCAACGCCATCCGGCTCCTGCTCGCCGGCTGCCCCCAGGTCCGCATCCGGCTCATCGTGGACGGGACGGCGGCCCTGTTCGATCCGCAGGGGCTCGACCGCGAGGCCCTCGGCCGCATCGTCCTCCGCTCCGACGCCGAGGCGTTCGATCTCTCCCGGCTCTCGCCGGGGGGCTTCGCGCTCTTCCGGAACACGAAGCGGAAGGACGGCTTCCGCGAGCTCCACCGGCGCGTGGAGATGACCGCGGACGGGCTCCGCGAGGACTGGATCACCCTCGACGACTTCCACGCCAAGTTCGACGCGCTCATCTTCACCGTCCCGGCGGATCTCTTCATCCCGGCGGGCGGCCGGCCCGAGACCATCGACGGCACGAACTGGGCGCGGTTCCTGGCCGCGGATGGCAAGCCGAGCGCCCCCGTCATCATCGAGGGGGCGAACTCCTTCATCACCCCCGAGGCGCGCGACCGGCTGCAGGAGGCCGGGGCCGTCCTCTTCCGCGACGCCTCCGCCAACAAGTGCGGCGTGATCTCCTCCTCCTACGAGATCATCGGGAACCTCCTCCTGTCTCAGGAGGAGTTCCTGGCCCACAAGGAACGGTACGTGAGAGACGTGCTCGTCATCCTGGAGCAGCGGGCAGCCGACGAGGCCAATCTCCTCGTCCGGCTCCACCGGGAGGAGGGCGGGAAGCGCTCCTGGACGGCGCTCTCGGCCGCCGTCAGCTCCGCGATCAACGCGCACAAGGCGCAGCTCTTCCGCCTGTTCCAGTCCCGCCCGGCGCTGGCCCGGGAGCCACGCTACCGGCAGGCGCTCCTCGCCCATCTCCCGCGCATGATCCGGGAGGATCCGGAGCTTCGCCTCCGAGTGGAACGGCTGCCTCCGAAGTACGTCTCCGCCATCCTCGCCGCGGAGATCGGGACGACGATGGTCTACCGCGAGGAGCTGCGGCCCGACTACGAGGCCGCGCTCGGCGCCTACGTCGGCCGCATGTTCGGGAGCTAGTCCCGGCTCGAGGCCGGGAGCCTCAGCCGAACGTGAATGCGAAAGCCTCGCCGCCGGGGTCGAGGAACTCGATCTCGAACTGGCGATCGGCGATCGGGGCGGGCTGGCGGATGAGCTGGTACATTCGCGGCTCGGTCGCCGTCCCGTTCCCGTGCTCGTCCACGTCGGTTCCGTGAGCGGCGCCGGGCGGCCGCCCGTCGATGAGCACGCGGAACCGGGCGGAGGCCCCTCGCGCCGCCGGGCCCATGATGAGATTGAGATCGCGCGCGTGGAAGCGGAACACGATTCGCCCGCTGACCTCGTTCAGCATGGCGGCGTCGTTCCCGAGCGTCCACACCCCGGCGAGCGCCCACTGGTTGAGCGCGAGCCGCGGTGGCGCTGCGTACGCGCGACGCTGCTCCAGCACCGGACCGCCGGGCGACGCGAAGCGCTCGATGCGTCGATAGCGGACGTACGTCTCGGGAGACTTCAGGTTGGCCCAGTCGGCGGCGGCTTCCGCGCCCTGGGGGTCGACCGAGACCAGCTCATGGCCGACGCCGGCCTTTCCGGCCTCCGCCAGGAGTTGCTGGAGGATCCGCTCCGACCGTTCGTATTCGCCCTCACCAAATTGATGGTGACGGATGTGCCCCTGCGCATCGATGAAGTAGAGGGCCGGCCAGTATTCGTTGTCGAAGGTGCGCCAGATGGTGCGGTCGCTGTCGACCGCGATCGGATAATCCACCCTCAGGTCCTTCGCTTCCCGGCGGACGTTGTCGACGTCCTTCTCGAACGCGAACTCGGGCGTGTGCACGCCGATGACCACCAGCCCGCTGTCCCTGTACTTCTCGGCCCAGGCGCGAACGTACGGGAGCTGGCGGCGCCAGTTGATGCAGGTGTAGGTCCAGAACTCGACGAGGACGACCTTTCCGCGCAGGCCCGCCGCGGTCAATGGCGGCGAGTTGAGCCACAGCGTGGCGCCTCCGAGAGAAGGCAGGTCGCCTTCGACGGGCAATTGAACGGCTGCGGGCGTCGTCGGCTGCACTTTGGTCTTCTGCTGGGCCGAGGAACCGATCAACAGGCCGCTCGCGCTCGCGACCATGACGCCGACCAGTAGCCGATGCGCTCTCATGGGTCCTTCCAGGTCGTCCGCTGACCGTTTCGCGATGGGCGCGAAGCCCGCTGCCGCTCACCCTCGCGGGAAGAGCGTGCGGCATGCCCTCAGGGTGCGACGTCGGATCGACGTTCGCACCCGCCCCGTCGGCGTGCGGACAACGCGATCAGCCGTTGGCGCCGCTCGAGAGTCCGCCGGTGGTGGGCCCGCAGGGCTCGCCGAGAAGTCGGCGATCGGCGCCCGGCCCGTGGCTCGTGGCGCCGAGGCGACTACCGCGCCGATCGGCGGCGTGGCTTCCGCACGGCGCGGACGCGGCCGCTCTCGCCACCGCCGGCGTAGAACAGGTCGCCCTGGTCCGACTCCAGGCCGGTCACCGCCGTCCCCTTCGGCATCGTCAGGCGGGCGAGCACCTCGCCGGTCTCGGGGTCGACCTGGCGGATGTCCGCGTCGTCTCCTTCCCAGGTCCCGTGCCAGAGCTCGCCGTCCACCCAGGTGACTCCGGTGACGAAGCGATTCGACTCGATCGTGCGCAGGATCGCGCCCGTGTCGGGATCGATCTGGTGGATCTTCCGGTCGCGGTATTGCCCGACCCACAGCGTACCCTCGCCCCAGGCCAGCCCGGAGTCACGCCCGCCGCCGGGCGCCGGGATCGTCGCCAGGATCTGGCCGGTCTCCGGATCGATCTTGTGGATGCGGTCGCCCGCGATCTGGAAGAGGTGCCGGCCGTCGAAGGCCGTCCCGGCGTCGCAGGCGACGTCCAGGGCGCGCACGATCCTGCCGCTCGTCGGCTCGAACGCCTGGAGCTTCTCACCGCCGGCGAACCAGACTCGGCTGCCGTCGAAGCTGACGCCGTGCACGTGCGGTACGCCGGGGAAGGGCCCGTACTCGCGCACAATCTCGGCTCGCTGATCCGCGCCGCGCTCCTTGCCCATCGCCTCCTCCTTCCGCGCTCCCTATCCGGATTCGTCCGAGACCGGGAGCAACAAGGTCGTCGCGAATCCGGCCACCGGCGCGGACAGCCAGCGCCGGGAGCGGCCGCGGCCCACCGCGCGCGCCTGGCCGGCCTCCACGAGGGCGGCCAGGGCCCGCTGCGCCGTCCGCTGGCTGGAGCCCAGGGCCAGCGCCAGCGCCGAGGTCGACCAGGCCTCGCCGTCGGCGAGCAACGCCAGGAGGGCGGCCTCGGGGCTCTCGATCGGCGGCGCCAGCAGCCGCACCGGGCCCGCCCCTCGCGCCACCAGGCGGAAGCCACGGGCGGTGGCCCGGATCTCGGCGAGCGGCCACAGCGCGTGGCGGAGGCGTCCCATCCCGACCCGCAGCCGCGCGCGGTGGGACGAGTTCGCCCGGAGCGCGCCGAACGCGCGCTCGATCAGGTCCTCGCGCGCCGCCTCGCCGGGCCACGCCTTCGCCAGACCGCGCAGCAGCGCGAACAGCATCGGCCGGCGCGAGAGCGGCACGACGCGCGCTCCCCGGCGTGCCGCCCGCCGGCAGCCGTCGACGACCAGGTCCGGTGAGGCGAGCACCGCCTCGACCTCTGCCAGGGTCAGGGGGCGCGCCTCGCCCGCGGCGATCAGGCGCGCCGCCGGCAGGACGAGGGCCCGCCCAGCATGCTCGACCTCCGCGCGCAGCGCCCCGATGTCCGACCGTGCCGCGGCCTCCCGCGCGCAGGCGAGGGCCTCGCGCGCCCGCTCGGCTCGCCCGCGGCGGAGCGCGAGCTCGAAGGCGACCAGGGCGGCGACGGCGGTGAGCCGGGCGGGGCCGCCGCCGAGCTCGAGCGCAGCGCACGCGGCGTCCGCCTCGTCGATCCGGCCGAGCAGCAGCAGCCGCCGGATCTGCAGCAGCCGGGCGTGGGCCGCGTTCTCCCGATCGCCGCGTACGATGAACGTGCGCAGGGCCTCGGTGAGCACCCGCGGTGGCCAGGCGAGATCGCGCGCTGCGAGCGCCACCTCCGCCTCCGCGGTCAGGCAGCGCGCCCGCGCCAGCGTCTCCCGCGGCCCGAAGCTCCGCGCCGCGCGGCGCAGCAGCTCCCGCGCCCGCCCCAGGTCCCCGAGCTGGGCCATGGCGATCCCGCGCATCGCGAGGGCCGCCGGATCGCCCCGCAGGGCAACGCGATGGAGCGCGCCGAGCGGATCCCCCGCGCGCAGCGCTCGCGCCGCCGCCGTGATCGAGGAATCCATCTTCGGTCTTCTAACCCCGTCGCGGTCGTCGATCCCGCCCCGCTTCGACGGCCGTCACGTCCCGTCCTGCACGGGGTCTCCGCGGGGAGCTCGAGCGCGGCGGAACCGCGGTCGGCTAGCGTGGCAACCGCCGGCGCGCGATCGCCGCGTGGAAACGTGCCCCGGCGAGCAGGTTCGCGTCGTCGAAGTCGTAGCTCGGGTTGTGCAGCGGCGGCGCATCGACGCCGTTGCCGATGAAGGCAAAGCAGCCCGGCACATGGTCCAGGAAGTGGGCGAAGTCCTCGGACGCGGTGATCGGCTTGTCGGCGACCGCGACGTGGTCCACGCCAAGGACCTCACGTGCCGCCGCGAGCGCCTCATCTGCGCACGCCGCATCGTTGATCAGCGGCACGAACTCGCGGGTGTAGGCGACCTCGACCGAGACACGGTGGGCGACGGCGAGCCCTTCGGCGATGACGCGCAACTGGCGCTCGACCTCGGCGCTGACCTCCGGACGGAAGCTGCGAACGTCGCCGCGGAGCACGGTGCGGCTGGGGAGCACGTTCCGGGTGCCGTCGGTGACGAACTCGGTGACCGACACCACCGCGGTGTCGGCGGGGTCGAGCCGACGCGACACGATCGTCTGGAGGTTCACGACCAGGGCGCAGCCCGCGACGAGCGTCTCACTGCCCGCATGAGGGCGAGACGCATGGCCGCCCACGCCGCTCAAGGTGATCTCGAAGTTGTCCTCGGCCGACATGATCGCGCCGGCGCGCGTGCTGAGCTGGCCGACGGGATGGCCGGGCATGTTGTGGAGGCCGTAGATCTCCTCGAACGGAAACCGCTCCAGGAGGCCATCGCGGAGCATGGCGAGCGCGCCCTTGCCCCACTCCTCCGCCGGCTGGAAGACGAAGCGCACCGTCCCGTCGAAGCCACCTTCCTCGGCCAGGATCTTCGCGGCGCCGAGCAGCATGGCGGTGTGCCCATCGTGGCCGCACGCATGCATGAATCCGGGGCTGGTCGACCGGTGGCTCGACGTTCCTTGCTCGGCGATCCTGAGCGCGTCCATGTCGGCGCGCAGCGCGATCGCTCGACGACCGGAACCTCGCTTCAGCGTCCCGACGACGCCGATGCCGCCGACCCCCTCGACCACCTCGTCGAGGCCGAGCTCCCGCAGCTTCGCGGCGACGAACGCGGCCGTGCGGACCACCTCGAAGCCGAACTCCGGATGCGCGTGGAGGTCATGCCGCCACGCCACCATGTCGCGGTTCAGGGCCTTCCAATCCTGCATGTCAGCTCCTATCGAGTGTCGCCGCAGCGACCTTGCCGGGCGCCATGCCCACGAGCTGCTGGTACAAGACGGGATCCGTCGCCCCCTCGGTGTTGATGAGGAAGACCCGCGCGTCGCGGCCGAGCCCGATCGCTCCCCGCAGCGTCGGATCGCGGGCCACCTGGGCGAGCCCGGCCAGCCCGACCCCGCCGCTCTCTCCCGCCACGATGGCCGGATCGCCGGCCGGGGGCCGCGCCAGCCGGTTCATGATCGCGACCGCCTCGTCATCCTCGACCGTCATGAAGGCATCGGCCGCGCGCGAGAGGATGCGCCAGGCGACGAGCGACGGCTCGTAGCATTCGAGCATCGCCATGACCGTCGGCCGGCCGTGCGCGACCTTGACCGGACGCCCGGCCTTCGCGCTCTCGAACAGGCACGCGGCGCCCGCGGGATCGACCACGGTGAGGAAAGGACGCCCTGCCCCGAAGACCAGCGCAAGGTGGGCCGCGACGGTGGCCGCGATGCCGCCGACACCGGCCTGTACGAAGACGTGCGTCGGTGGCGCAGGCAGGTCGCGCAGCGCCTCGCGAAGCAGGGCCGTGTAGCCTTGCATGACGAGGCGAGGGATTCGCTCGTAGCCCGGCCACGAGGTGTCCGAGACGACGATCCAGCCGTTCTCCTCGGCCGCCCGCGCCACCTCGGTCACCGAGTCGTCGTAGTTGCCCTCGATGCGGACGATCCGGGCGCCGTAGCGCGCGATGGCCTGGCGGCGCTCCTCGCTGACGCCGGCGTGGACGAAGATGACACAGGGCGCGCCGACCAGCTGCGCGCCCTGCGCCACCGAGCGGCCGTGGTTGCCATCCGTCGCACAGGCGACCGTCATCCCCGCCGCGACCGCGGCCACCTCCGGGCTCCGCCACTCGGCGATGCCGGGCTGGCGGCCGAGCCGCTTCGACGCCGCCTCGAGGACGAGCCGGACGACGGCATAGGCGCCGCCCAGCGCCTTGAAGCTGCCGAGGCCGAGCCGGTGCCCCTCGTCCTTGACGTGGATCGACCCGACGTCGAGCTCGCGGGCGAGACCTGGCAGCGACGCCAGAGGCGTCGGGGCATGACCCTCCCGGTGCGCGAGGAAGCGCTCGACCTCGCTCGCCGCCGTCACACCGAGCGCGTCGGCATCGGCCCGCTCCAGCGGCGCGCGGTGCTCGGCGAGGAGGTTGCGGATCAGCACGATCTGACCTCTGAGTGCGGCGTCGGACGATATAGATAGCTCGCGCAGAGCGAGACAGGCGCTGGGATTTCACGTCCGCGGCGCAACTTTCGCTCGCTGGGAGGCCCTGGCATGAACGATCGCGTCGACCGCCACCGGCATGACCTCGATCGCTTCGACCTGGCGATCTTGAAGGCGTTGCAGGCCGACAACCGCATCCCCCAGCGCCTCATCGCCAAGGCGGTCGGCTTGTCGGCGCCGGCGGTTCAGCGGCGAATCCGGCGGCTGGAGGAGAACGGCGTCATCCAGGCCAACGTCGCGGTCGTCGATCCGTTCAAGGTCGGCCAGGCGATCACGCTGCTCGTCGCCGTCGAGATGGAGAGCGAACGCAGGCAGGCGCTCGACGCGGCCAAGCGCGCCTTCGCGGCGGCCGAGGAAGTGCAGCAGTGCTACTACGTGACCGGGGAGGCGGACTTCGTGCTGGTCGTCACGGTGCCCAGCATGGCCGACTACGAGGCGCTGACGAAGCGGCTCTTCTTCGCGAACCACAACGTCAAGCGGTTCAGGTCCTTCGTCGCGATGGATCGCGTGAAGGTCGGGCTCACGGTTCCGCTCGGGCCAGGGGAGCAGGATGCGCCGCCGGCCAGCCCGCTGGCGCGGCGGCGGTGATCGATGACCAGGGTGGTCGCGCGGTCGGCGCGACCGTCCATCGGGCGTTACTCCCGTGGTGAGAGGCCGTGGCAGCCCGCGCTCGTGCCCGCCTCAGTGCGCCATCGCGCTGCGGACGGCCTCCCGGACCTGCTCGCGCACCGTCTCGGCGACCTGCTCGCGGATGGCCTCGCCGATCCGCTCGCGCACCGCGTCCGCGATGCGTCCCGGATCGGTCGCGCGCTCGCGGATCGCCTCGCCGGCGCGCTCGCGGAGGGCCTCGCGGATGCGCTCGCGGACCTCTTCGCCGATCCGCTCGCGCAGCCGCTCGCCCAGCTTCTCGCGGACGGCCTCGGCCAGGCGCTCCCGCACGTGGCGAGCGATCCGGTCGGTGTCCATTCCCTGGCGATCCATACGCGCCTGCGCGAGGGCTTCGCGCAGCGCGTCGCCGAGGCGCTCCCTGATCGCCTCGAGGGCTCGCTCTCGAGCCACTTCGGCCACGCGCTCGCGGAGGCGGTCGCGCAGTCGCTCCTCGAGGAACGACGCGACGCGCTCGGTGTCCTGGCCGCCGAACGCTGCCATGCCTCCCTGCGCCTCGGCGAAGGCGGTCTTGACCGCCTCCCGGAGTCGCTCGCGCAGCGCCTCGCCGGCACGCTCGCGAACGGCCTCGACCACCCGCTCGCGGATGGCGTCGTGGAGCCGATCCCGGATCATGTACGAGATGGCATCCGGGTCCATCCCGCCACCCTGTGACAGGGCGTGGCGCAGCGCCTCCTTCAGCCGCTCTCCCGCCACCTCCCTCGCGCGCTCACGAACTGCCTCGCCGATGCGTTCGCGGAGCGTCTCCTCGAGCCGCTCGCGGACAGCCTCGGCGAGCCTCTCGGTGGAGGGCCGACCCATCTCTTGCCAGGATTCCTCGCGCTCCATGGTGGCTGCTCTCCTTCCGTGCACGGATTGCCTGGGTCAGAGGCTGGGCACGAGCGGGAGGGCCGCAAGCACGTCGCTTGGAGCCCCACCAACGACGAGGGCGTCCCCGATTTCTGGCGCGGGACGACACGCCGCGCGCCGGCGATTGACGCCCGCCGACCTCTCACGCGTGCGGCCGACCGGAGCCGGGCCGATCGAGCTCGACCAGTCGAAGGAAGGCGACAAGGTCCGGGCCTCGCTTGACCCGAAGAAGTGGTGCGGGTCGACGTGGCGAAGAGGAGAAGTGAAGTGACGAAGAAGAAGAAGAGAGCACGGCATGTCAGGGAGCAGGAACCGGCTCGAGCCCGCGAACATCGACCTCACGAAGATCCGCCACCCGCACGAGCGGCTCGTCGTGAGCTTGTCGGTGCTCGGGAACGCGGCGATCGTCGCCTTCGCGGCGGCGCTCGTCTACTTCGCCCCGGAGTGGCTCTCGTCCCACGGCCGCGTATCGAGGCTGGTGGACGAGGTTCGGCTGGCTGCAGTCGCCGTGATCCTGCTCCTCCCCGCGCTCGGGCTTCTGAGGCTCGGGCGCTGGGCGGCGTTCCGCGAGAACTCCGTCCGCCTCAACCGCGAGCAGGTGCCCGACCTCTTCGACATCCTCGAGCGGCAGTGCATCACACTCGGCGTCGATCCCCCTGCGCTCTACGTCTCGTCGCTGAAGGACGTGGGGCTCTCGACGTCGCTCGCGACCGGCGGTCGGCGCATCATCGTGCTCGGGCCGGAGCTCTTCGCGGGGTTGGGGCGGATCCAGGATCGGGCAGACGCCTTCGAGTTCATCACGGCGTACGAGCTCGGCCGTCTGGCGCTCGGGCACGCCAGCTGGTGGGAGGGCGTGCTGCTCGGCTACCTCAAGTGGATCCCGGTCCTGCGCATGCCGCTCGTCACGGTCCAGACGGCCTCGCGCGACCGGTTTGCGGCGACCCTCGCTCCCGACGGCATCCGGGGGCTCCTCCTCCTCGTGGTCGGCGGCGACCTGCTCCCGCACGTCGATCCCGCGGAGTTCGTCCGCCGGGTGATTCGAGACGACACGCCGGCAGGATGGGCCTGGCTGGGCAGGCTTGGACGCGACGCGCCGGATTTCAGGGAGCGGGTGCGCGAGCTCTACCG
>Ga0318493_10000893_pt1 | contig 9772 bp, 5 predicted proteins | sample GRESIP108b1f23_FD_203294 | JGI IMG/M metagenome (GOLD analysis project Ga0318493, IMG submission 203294) | Tropical soil microbial communities from Luquillo Experimental Forest, Puerto Rico - GRE.SIPMG.108b1f23 | ecosystem: Environmental > Terrestrial > Soil > Tropical forest > Bulk soil | place...
ACTCCCTCGAGTGGTTGAGATTCGAGAAATCGGGGCAGGGGTGGTGCTTGCGATAGTACAGACCGTCCGTGGTGGCGCAGACCGTGCTCCCGACCGCGGGCAGGCTCTCGCAGTACGACTTCCAGCTGACGCCGTTCTGCTCGCAGGCCTGGCCCAGGTTCGCGGCCAAGTACGGTGATGCGGCCGGCGGGCAGTTGTCGTTCGAGACGCCGAGCGTGCTCGCGGCCCACAGCGCGAGGTAGTTCGGCTGGGACGGGTGGGTCACCGCGTACGACTGCGAGAACGACGTGTAGTTCTGGATCAGGGTCGAGATGTAGGGAAGCGTGCGGACCTGGTCGTAGCTGTGGTTCTCCATCACCACGACGATCACGTGGTCCAGCTTCGGCACGCCTTGCGGGGCTGCCTGCGGCACTGCCGGGACCAGGCTGGCGAGGATGCATGGGACGGCGGCCCATGCGTGATGCGCGGGGCGCTCCATCGGCGGATCTCTCGTGTCGGCCTTGGTGCGTGGAACGCCGGCGCCCGGAGGAGTGGGAAGCGGGAGGCTACCCGAGGGCGCGGCCCGTACAAGTCAGGAGATCACCCGACGGGGCGGCCGCGAGCGCCGCGACTAGCTCGCCGTCTCGCGCGCTTCCACGGCCAGCGGCAGTGGCTCGTGCTGGCGCCCGATCTGCGAGGCGCAGGCGAAGCCCACGAGAACGAGGCTCGAGAGCGTGGCGAGCGCCACCTGGAGCCCGGCGTGGTCGGCGAGCATGCCGATCGGGTAGAGCAGGATCGCGCCCAGGCCCCAGGCCGCGCCCATGAGCAGGCTCGAGATGATCCCCGAGTGCCGCGGCGAGAGCTCCTGACCGAGCACCACGTTCACCGGGAGCGACGCCTGGAGCACGAGGTAGCCCACGAACAGCGCCGGCAGCTCGAACGGCTTCGGGAGCAGGAAGAAGAGCGCGTAGAACGGCGCCGAGACAGCGAACGACGTCACGACCACGCGGCGTCCGCCGAAGCGGTCGGCGAGCCAGCCGCCGAGGAAGCCGCCGAGCGAGCCGAGCGTGAGGTAGAGCGTGGTGATCCAGCCGCCGCGCGTGACACTGCCGCCGTGCGCGTGCACCCACAGGGGCAGGAACGTGGCGAAGCCCGCCGAGACCGCCGAGCGGCAGACCACGGCGAAGTAGATCATCGTCAGCGAGCGCGCCACGGGACGCAGCTCGCGAAACGCCGCGCGCTCGCGGCGCGCCGCGGCATGCGGCGCCACGCGGCGGAACCAGGTGAAGAGCAGCACGCAGAGCACGAGCCCCGGGAAGGCCGCGAGCCAGGTATGGTCGAGCCCGAAGCGGTTGACGATCGCGGTGGCGTACGCCGGGCCCAGCGCCCAGCCGAGCGTGCCGCCCGTCACCCACCACGACATCGCGAGCGCGCGCTGGGGGCTCGTGGAGCCCGCGAGCGAGGCGGTCTGGGGGTGGAACATGGCCACGCCGACGCCGCCCATCACCAGCAGCGCCACCAGCACCTCGTAGCGGGGCGCCAGGCCGATCGAGGCCAGGAACACGGCGGCGATCATCGGGCCCAGCGCCACGAACCACGGCCGGCGGATGCGGTCGGCGAGCACGCCGAACAGCGGCTGCAGGAACGAGCTCGACATGCTCGCCATGGCCGTGAGCCCGCCGACCATCGCGTAGTTGAGCCCCAGGCGCTGCGAGAGCAACGGCAGCAGCGGCAGGAAGAAGCTCGAGTACATGTCGATGGTGAAGTGGCCCAGCGTGAGCACCGCGAGGCGTCGGGTAAGGAAGGCGGGGGCTTGGGCGCGCATCGGACGGCTCATTTTAGCAGACGCGACGACCCGAAAACGGCGACACCCGGCGCGAATCCCGTGCCGGGCGTCGATCGCTGCAGCGAACGTTATTCGGCTACGCGGCCTCGCGGGCCACGATCTGGTCGAAGCGGCGGATGAACTCCTCCGTCCGCACCGCCTCCGCGATCGCCGGCTCGAGCAGCGCGCGTGCGGCCGCGAGCCGGTCGGCGCGCGCACGCTCCTCCATCTCTCCGAACAGCACCGTGCAGCCGGTGGCGCCGATCGTGGCGCACATGCCACGCAGGCCGTGGGCCTCGAACTCCACGCGGCGCAGGTCGCCCGAGTCGAACGAGAAGCGCAGCCGCTCGAGCCGGCCGGGCACGTCGATCAGGTAGGTGTGGAGCAACGACGAACGGAGCGCCGGGAGCCCCATGCACGCGGCCTCCAGCTGCTCCAGGTCGATCGCCGGGCCCTCGGGCACCGCTGGCACGCCGGACTCGTCCTCCCCGGCCGGCTCGGGCTCGTCGGCCTTGCCTGCCGAGGCCGGCGCCGGGGCGTCGAAGTGCGACGACACGACCGTGAGCTTCGGCGTCGAGGCCACGGGGACCTCGGGCTCGAACGTGCGTCCCTCGCGCGACGTGAACTTCTCCACCAGCGTCGTCAGCTGCTCGAGATTGATGGGCTTGCCGAGCACCACGTCCATGCCGGAAGCGAGACAGCGGTCGCGGTCGGGCTTGCTCTCGGCGTTCGCGGTGAGCCCGATGATCGGCGTGCGCCAGGCGCCGCGCTCGCGGGCACGGATCGCCGACGTGGTGCGACAGCCGTCCAGATCGGGCATCTGCATGTCCATCAAGATCAGGTCCCAGCGCTCGCCCTCGGTGAGCTCGATCGCGCGGTGGCCGTTGTGCGCCACCTCGAGGTTGTAGCCCACGCGGTGGAGCGCGCTCGTGGTGACGAGCTGGTTCACCGCGTCGTCGTCCACGAGCAGGATGCGCAGCCGGCCGCGGCGCGCCTCGGCCAGCGAGTGCCGCGTGACGAGCGGCCGGTCGGCGGGCGGCTGGTCGGCGAGGTTCGGGTTCAACACCTCGACCACGGCCTCGTAGAGCTGGGCGGGCTCGAGCGGCTTCATCAGGTAGCCCGCGAAGCCCACGGCCTTCACGCGACCGCCGTCGCCGGGACGGCCCTCGCTCGTGATCATGATGAGCTGCGTCGCGCTCAGGTCCTCGTCGGCGCGGATCGCCTGGCCCAGGTCCTCGCCGGAGAGCCCCTCGAGCTTGCGGTCGAGCAGCGCCAGCGCGAACGACCGGCGCGCCTTGGCCGCCTCGCGCACGGCGCGCAGCGCCTCGGGCCCGTTCTCGGCCAGCTCCACGTCGCAGCCCCAGGCGCGCAGCACGGCGGCGATCGGGTCGCGCGCGACCGCGTTGCCGTCGGCGAGCAGCACGCGCACGCCGCGCAGCGCCACCTCGGGCGCCGGCGTCGCCGTGCCGCCCACGGTGACGGGCTGCTTCTCGAAGCGGATGCGGAACCAGAACGTGCAGCCGTGCTGGCCGTCGCTCTCCACGCCCATCGTGCCGCCCATGGCCTCGACCAGCCGGCGCGACAGCGCGAGGCCCAGGCCCGGCGTCGAATAACGGTGCACGTCGACTTCATTCGTCGGCTTGTGCGGGAGGAATACGAGCGACAGCGCGTCGGCAGGGATGCCCTCGCCCGTGTCCGTGACCTGGAAGAGCAGCGTCACCTCGCTGTCGTCCTCGGCCTCGCGCTCGACGCGCACGGCCACCGAGCCCTTCTCGGTGAAGCGGATGGCGTTCGAGCCCAGGTTCAGGAGCACCTGGCGAACGCGGCCCGGGTCGCCCTTCAGGCGCGAGGGCGCGAGCCCCTGAACGCGGCTCTCGAAGGAGAGCCCCTTCCCGACCGCGAGCGGGTGGAGGACCGTGGCGATCTGGTCCACGGTCACGCGCAGGTCGAAGTCGAGCGTGTCAACGGTCAGCCGGCCGGTCTCGAGCCGCGAATAATCCATCGTGTCGTTGAGGAGCGTGAGCAGCGTCTGCGTGCTCTCGCGCATCAGCTCCACGATCTGCCGCTGGTTCGCGTTCAGCTCGCCCTGGAGCAGCATGTTCGCCATGCTCAGCACACCGCTCATGGGCGTGCGCATCTCGGTGCTCAGCGTGGCGAGGAACTCGCCCTTCACCTGCGCCGCCTCGCGCGCCTCTACGAGGTGCGTCTGGAGCTCGATCACCTGCGGCGCGACGGGGCTCGCCGCGGGCTCCGCGCTGTCCTCGGGCGCCGCCACTTCCGTGCGCACGCGCGCGGTGCCGATCATGTAGCGCTCGCCGCTCGCCGTCTCGGTCATGCGCAGGCGCATCTCGAGCGGCACGATGCGGCCGTCCGGCTTGAGCACGTCGGCGAGGTGCTCGATCAGCTCGCCCTGGTGACGGCGCACGCGCACGAACACGCGCCGGCCGGTGCGCGCGAACGCCGGGGAGAGCAGCACGAGCACGGGGTGGCCGATGCAGTCCTTCACCTTGCGGCCGGTGATCGACTCGAACGCGGGCGCCGCCCAGACGAGCCGGCCCCAGGCGTCGGTGCTGAAGACGAGATCGGGGGTGGCCTCGAGCACCTCGCGCAGCCCGATCGTGGGCGTGAACGGCGGAGGTCCGGGGCGATGGGATCGGAGACGGTCGTTCATCGTTCCTCGCGAAGGCTCGTGAAAGCCCCGCGGCGGACGTTGGGGTTCCCGTGCGCGCGTGGGGCCGGTCATCCCCGGTATCGACGTTGCGCTCGCGGCGCTTGAGTACTGACCCGCGGCTCTCGCGCTGGCGCGACGCGCGCGGCCTCCCGTACCGTGCGGCGCTCATGACCACGCGCCGGCCTGCGGATGGGCCATCCCCGATCGGTCCGTCCCCGATCCCCGCTCCGCCGTTGCCCGCCCCCGCGCCCGGCGAGCGCTACCGGCCCTCCGGCAGCCGGGCCGGCGCGCTGAGCGTTCCCGAGGTGGTGTCGACCTGGCTCCCGCTCGCGGGCAGCTGGATCCTGATGGGCCTGGAGCTCCCGGTCGTGAGCGCCGCCATGGCGCGCATGTCCCACGCCACCGTGAGCCTCGCCGCCTACGGCGGCGTGGTGTTCCCTCTCGCGCTCTTGATCGAGTCGCCGATCCTCATGCTGCTCACCGCCTCGACCGCGCTGGCGCGCGACCGGCACTCGTACCTCGTGGTGCGGCGGTTCATGTTCGTCGCCGCGGGACTCCTCACCGTGCTCCACGCGGTGCTCGCGTTCACGCCGCTCTTCGACTGGGTCGCGGGCGCCGTGATCGGCGTGCCGGAGCCGGTGCGCGAGCCTGCGCGCATCGGGCTCCGCATCATGCTGCCGTGGACGCTGTCGATCGCCTACCGGCGCACGCAGCAGGGCGTGCTCATCCGCTTCGGGCGCGCGCGCGCGGTGACCTGGGGCACGCTCGTGCGCCTGACGACACTGGTGGCGCTGCTCGGCGCGGGCCTCGCCTACGGTGCGCTTCCTGGCATCGTCGTCGGCACGGTCGCGGTGGCGAGTGCGGTCGTGGCCGAGGGCGTGTTCGCCGGCTTCGCCGTGCGGCCCGTGCTGCGCGGCGCGCTCGCAGCGGACGCGACGGCGTCCGATGTTGCGGCGCCTCCGGCGCCGCCCGATGCCGCAACGCCTTCCGGTGGGGCGGCGCCAGCGGCGCCGCAACTCACCATGTCCCGCTTCCTCCGCTTCTACGCGCCGCTATCGGTGACGCCACTCTTGAACTTCCTCGCGCTCCCGCTCTCGGCCGCGGCGATGAGCCGCATGCCGAACGCGCTCGAATCGCTCGCCACGTGGCCGGTGCTCTCCGGCAGCACGTTCACCGTGAGGAGCCTCGGCTTCGCGTTCAACGAGGTCGTGGTGTCGCTCATGGACCGCGGGCGGCCGGTGCCGGCGCTGCGCCGGTTCGCGTGGGGGTTGAGCGCGGCCGCGCTCGCCATCCTGCTCGTGGGCGCCGCGACGCCGCTCGGCGCGTGGTGGTTCGAGCGTGCCTCGGCGTTGCCGGCCGGGCTCGCGCTCATGGCGCGCCAGTCGCTGTGGTTCCTCGTGCCGATGGGCGCGGTGAGCGTGTGGCAGAGCTATCACCAGGGCATGCTCGTGCACGCCCACCGCACGCGTGCGATCACCGAGTCGATGCTCGTGCTGCTGGTCGCGCACGTCACGGTGCTCGGGGTCGGCGTGGCGTGGCACTCGGTGCCGGGGCTCGCGTTCGCATCGCTCGGCCTCACGGCCGGCGGCCTCGCGCAGATCGCGTGGCTCGCGCGGCGCTCGCACCCGCTGCGACACCCCGTGAACGCGGGCTGACCACCTCCCGGCCGGGCTTTGGCCGGCACGCCACCGTGACCTCAGGGAGTGCGTGGACGGTCCCGCCAATATCCTGCAACGACTTGCGCGCGGGATGTGTCAAGGCACGCGAGATGCAGCGAGAGCCCGCCGGCAGCAATCCACCGCGGAGCGGCTCGAAACCGCCCCCGGCAGGGAACCTCACGGAGGAGGTTGCTGATGACGCTCGTGAGCCTGTCGCTGATCACGACGTGGATGGTGCTGGTGGTGTTGGGGGTCACGCTGTTCGGTCTCGTGCACCTGCTCCCGCTCGGCGCGGGCGCGATCGTGTTCTTGACCGGGAACCACGGCAGGTTCCGAGCGCGGGCCCCGCGCGCGGCGGCGAACATCGTCGCGCGGTCGTAATCCCCACCGCAGGCCGAGGCGCGGGAGGCTCCCCTCCCGCGCCCTCGATTCCGCGGCCGCGTATACTGCGCCACATGTCGACCGTGCTCCGGCCGGGCTCCGCGCTTGGCCGCTATCGTATCGTCGAGCGGCTGGGCGAAGGCGGCATGGGCAGCGTGTACCGCGCCAACGATCCGCGTCTCGAGCGCGACGTGGCGCTGAAGGTCCTGCACGCCGACCCAGACCATGGCCGCGCCGAGGACCGCCGCCGGCAGCTGCGACTCGAGGCACGCGCGCTGTCGCGTCTGCTGCACCCCAACATCGCAACGCTGTTCGACCTCGACTCGCACGACGGGGTCGACTTCCTCGTCCTCGAGTACGTGCCCGGGCACACGCTCGCGTGGCTGCTCGAGTCGGGGCCGCTGCCCGAGCCGAGGGCGCGCGCGATCGCGCTCGAGGTGGCCGAGGCGCTCGAGGCGGCGCACGAGCAGGGCGTGGTGCACCGGGACCTGAAGCCCGGGAACGTCATCCTGAACCCGCGCGGGCGCGCGAAGGTGCTGGACTTCGGCCTCGCGCGCTTCCAGGGCTCATCGAGCGTGACCCTCACGACGCTCTCTGCCCGGGACGCCGCGGTCGGCGTGGCCGGAACGCTGCCCTACATGTCGCCGGAGCAGATCCGCGGCGAGCGCACCGACGCGCGCACCGACGTGTGGGCGATGGGCGCGATCATGTACGAGATGTGCGCCGGCGCCCGGCCGTTCACGGGCACCGACTTCAGCCAACTCCTCTACCGCATCGTGAACGAGCCGCCGCCGCCGCTGCGCGAGCTGAAACCCGGCGTGCCGCAGGCCTACGCGACGATCGTCGCGCGCTGCCTGGAGAAGGACCCCGCGCGGCGCTTCGCCGACGCGGCCGCGCTCCGGCGCGCACTCAAGGGTGAGGACTCGACCGAGACGATCGCCGTGCCCGTGACGCGGGCCGAGCCGGCCGCTCCGATCTCGACGTCCGGCCGCATCCATTCACTTGCGGTGCTGCCGCTCGCGAATCGCTCCGGAGATCCCAGCCAGGAATTCTTCGTCGACGGGATGACCGACGCCTTGATCGCCGACCTGGCGCAGATCGGCGCGCTGCGCGTGATCTCGCGCACGTCGGCCATGCGCTTCAAGGGCAGCGACCGGCCGCTGCCGGAGATCGCGCGGGAGCTGCGCGTGGACGGCGTAGTCGAGGGCTCGGCGCTGCTCGCGGGCGGCCGCGTGCGCATCACGGTGCAGTTGATCGAGGCCGCGACGGACCGGAGCCTGTGGGCGCGGAGCTACGAGCGCGAGCTCACCGACATCCTGACGCTCCAGAGCGAGGTGGCGCGCGCGATCGCCGGCGAGGTGCGCGTGCAGGTCACGCCCGAGGAGCGCTCGCGCCTCGAGCCCAAGGGCCCGGTCAATCCGGCGGCGCACGTGGCCTATCTCCAGGGCCGCTTCCTCTGGAACCGGTGGAACACCGAATCGTTCCAGCAGAGCCTCGTCCGTTACCGCGAAGCACTGGAGGCCGATCCCGGCTACGCCCTCGCCTGGGCAGGGCTCGCGGACAGCTACGCCACGCTCGGCAACACGAACGCCATGGCTCCGGCCGAGGCGTACGCCCATGCGCGTGAGGCCGCCGAGCGCGGGCTGACGCTCGACCCCTCGCTCGCCGAACTGCACGCGTCGCTCGCCTACGTCCACCGCTTCCACGACTGGGACTGGGCGCGCGCCGAGCGCGGCTTCCTGCGCGCGCTGGAGCTGAACCCCGGCTACGCGAACGGCCGCCGCTGGTACGCTCAGTTCCTCTCCGGCGTGGGCCGTCATGCCGAGGCGATCGCCGAGGCCGAACGGGCGCTGGAGCAGGACCCGCTGTCGCTCGTGATCCACACCGCGGTGGGCGACGTGCTCTTCTATGCGAGGCGCTACGAGCGGGCGATCGCCTACTACCGCCGCTGCGTCGAGCTGGATCCCACGTTCGGGCCCGGCCACACCGACATGGCGCGCGCGCTCGAGCACCTGGGACGCCACGACGAGGCGATCGCGGAGTTCATGGCCGGCATGAGCCGCAGCCCCGGCGCCGAGACGCCCGCGTCGACCGGCCTCGCCACGCTGCTCGCGGCCGCCGGCCGCCGCGAGGAGGCCGCAGCGATGATCGCGCAGCTGATCGAGCGCTCGCGGACCTCGTACGTCTCGCCGTACGGGATCGCCTCGGCGTTCGCGGTGTCGGGTGCCAATGCACAGGCGCTCGACTGGCTGGAGCGCGCGCACGAGCAGCGCGACGGCACGCTGGTGTGGATCAAGGTGCACCCGCGCATGGACGGCCTGCGCGCCGAGCCGCGGTTCCGGGAGCTGCTGGCGAAGATGAAGCTCGACGGTTAGTGGGTGCCCGCGGTCGCCGCGCGCGTCGCGGTGCCCCGGTCGCCGCCCGGGCCGCGCGCGAACGTGAGCGAGGCCCACGTGCTCTCCCAGTCGGCGACCTCGCGCGCGCCGCACCGCACCATGTGCACGACGCTCACCAGCCATTCGCCGCGCTCGCGCACCGGCAAGGTGACGCGGCCCGAAGCGTCGCTCCGAGCCTGCCAGGCCACGCTCACCGAATCGCGGTCGACGCCGCGCGGCGCACCCGACGGCGCGAGGTCCGTGCGCCAGGCCTTGACGAGCGCGCCCGCGAGCGGCCGGCCTTCATGTAGCACTTTAAGTCGCAGCTCCGCGCCCGCCCCCGGCACGCCCTCGGGCACCAGCTCGAGCGGCAGGCCGACCGGCTCGGTGGCGCGGGCCGCGTCGCTCCCCGCGAGCCACGTCTTGGCGCAGCGCCGGTAGCGTTCGCGCCCCGGCCTCGAGCTGCCCTCCGCACGGCGGGAAGCCAGCGGGGCGTCCAGCCCCTCGGACTTCAAGTAATACTCGAAGTCGGCCGCGGGCAGCTCGATCGGCAGGAAATCCGATTCGAACGCCACCATCGCGCCGCCGTCGTCCGACGGCGCGAAGCGAGTCCACACCATGTCGCCCGGGCCCGCCGCACGCGTGAGGTCGACCGGCTTCGCACCACGGAGCACGTAGCGGACGGCGTGGTCCGGCGACCACGGCTTCCGCTCGCCACGGAATCCCGTTCCCGCCGCCGCCGAGAGCTCCACGCCCGCACCCTTCGCCGCCTCGTAGCGGCTGGGCGAGAGCCAGAACTCGTGCGCGGCGGCGCGGCGCGGCGCGGCGCAGAGGATGACGACGAGCGTGAACCAACACGGAGTTCTCATGCACGCATTACGTG
>Ga0318493_10000897_pt1 | contig 9760 bp, 7 predicted proteins | sample GRESIP108b1f23_FD_203294 | JGI IMG/M metagenome (GOLD analysis project Ga0318493, IMG submission 203294) | Tropical soil microbial communities from Luquillo Experimental Forest, Puerto Rico - GRE.SIPMG.108b1f23 | ecosystem: Environmental > Terrestrial > Soil > Tropical forest > Bulk soil | place...
GTGAGCACGACCTTCGCCGTGTGGAAGAGGCACACGGCGTCGAGGAAGAAGGACGTGTTCTTGATGTAGTAGAGGTCGAACTCGAGCTTCTTCCCCATCTCCTCGATCGACGAGCCGTAGCCGTACTTGAGCTGCGCCCAGCCGGTGAGACCCGGCTTCGCGAGCTCGCGGAGCGCGAAGAGCGGGTAGCGCACCTTCAGCTCCTGGAGGAACACCGGCCGCTCCGGGCGCGGCCCCACCATGCTCATGTCGCCGCGCAGGACGTTCCAGAGCTGCGGGAGCTCGTCGAGCCGCGCCTTCCGCAGCACCCGCCCGACGCGGAGCACGCGCGGGTCGGCGTCGGACGTCCACTGGGCGCCCATCCGCTCCGCGTCGCGCCTCATGGAGCGGAACTTCCACATGAGGTACCGGCGGCCGTCCTGGCCCGTGCGCTCCTGCGAGTAGAGCACCGGCCGCCCGTCGGAGAGGACGATCGCGAGCGCGACGAGCGCCATCACCGGCGCGAGCGCCACGAGCATGAGCCCCGCCACGGCCACGTCGCCCATGCGCTTCGCCGCGCGCCTGGCGGTGCTCGTCGCGAAGCCCTCCTCGAAGATGAGCGCGCTCGGCCGCACGAGGTCGAGCGGGATCCGCTTCAGCGTCGCCTCCGCGAAGGCCACGTCGCTCATCACCTGCAGCCCGCGGGTGCGGCACTCGAGGAGCTGATCCACGGGGATCCCGGCGCGCCGGTCCTCCACCGCGACCACCACCACCTGCGCCTTGAGCCGGCGGGCCACGTGGGGCAGCGGCCCGACGAACGAGAGCGGCGCCGACTCCACCCGGTTGCCAGCCTCGGCGAAGCCGACCACCTCGAACAGCGCGTCGGCCTCGGCCTCGAGGTCGCGCGCGAGCGAGCGGGCCCTGGGCCCGTTCCCGAGGAAGAGGACGCGGATGGGCGCGCCCACGACGGCGGGGAACGCGGCGCGGACCGCGATCACCGCGAGGGCGCCACCGGCCACGGCGAACACGAGGGAGCGGCGCGAGAGGAGGCCGAGGGGGAGGAAGAGCGGGAGGACGACGTAGGCGGCCGCGAGCGTGATCGTGGCGACGCCGAGGGCGCGCAGGAGGCGCCGGCCGTCGGCCCGGTCCCGCGCCGCGGCCTTCAGATCGTAGAGGTCGCCGAAGTAGAGCGCTCCCGCGAACGCCGTGGAGGCGATGGCGGCGCGGAGGAAGGCGGGCGCGAGGCCGGTCTCCACCGCGACCCACGGGTGCGCGAGCGGCGCGATGGAGCTGCCCGCGAGCATCGCGAGCACGAGCGCCGTCTCCTCCGCGACGAAGAACGCCGCCTTCCGCGGCGAGAGCCAGTGACTGAAGACCCGAACCAAGATGCCCCCCTCCCCGAAAGACGTCCCCCTTGCACCCTGGTTCGGGTCCCTCGACCCTCTCCCCCCTCGTCTTCTTTCACGCCGTCGCGGGATCCGCGTACAGGTAGCGCCCGTGCAGCGCGGCGGCGGTGTCCACGTCGTTCAGCACGACGCCGAGGAGCCGCGGCCCCACGTACTCCACCGCCATCCGCACCACCTGGCGCGGCGTCTGGCCGGCGCGCACCACGAGCAGCACGCCGTCGGCCGCGGCCGCGAGGCGGCCGGCGTCGGCGAACGCGAGCGCGGGAGGCACGTCGAGGATCACGAGGGAGAACTGGCTGCGCAGCGTGTCGATCGTGGCCCCGAGGCGCGCGCTGCGCAGGATCGCGCCCGGATCGCGGGCGTCGCCGGCCGCGAGGACCGCGAGCGAGCTCGAGCGCGTGAGCGCCTGGGAGAGCTCGGCCTGCCCTTGCACCACCTCGGCGAGGCCGGCGCGCGGGGCGAGCTCGAGCGCCGCGGCGAGGCTCGGGCGGCGCACGTCGCACTCCACGAGCGCCACGTCCCTCCCCTCGCGCGAGGCGGTGAGGGCCAGGTTCGCGGCGATGGTCGTCCGGCCCTCGCCGCGCGCGCTGGAGGTGACCGCGACCACGCGCACCGGGCGTGGGGCGGAGTCGATGCGCTGCAGGAGCACGCGGAAGTGCTCGGCGGCAGCGGACTCGGGCGCGGCGATGGCGCTCGTCTTCTTCGTGTCGAAGCCGTGGGGGAGGTCGAGGGTGTGGGCAGGAGCGGACATGGGCTTCTCCTTCTCGAACGAGGCTAGGCGGTGCGCCGGCCGGCGGCGATCCGCGGGATGGCGGCGAGGACCGGGGCGCCGAGCTGCGTCGCGTCCTCGGGTCCGCGCAGGGAGCTGTCGAGGTACTCCGCGGCGGCGGCGGCCAGGAGGCCGGCGGCCAGGGCGGCCGCGAGCAGCACGACGAGGAGCTTCAGGTACTCGGGCCCAGCCGGACGGGAGGGAGCGATCGCCGGCTGCACGGTGCGGAAGAGGTTGGTGGCGTCGGCGCGGAGGAGCTGCTCGGCGGCCGTCGCGTCCGCCGCGCGGGCGAGGGTCGTCGTGTACTTCGCGCGCAGCACCTCGTAGTCGCGCGACATCCCGCGCAGCGCCTCGCCGCGCGCGGGGGTGAGGTCGAGCTTCTTCTGGTAGGCGGCGAGCTCCTGGGAGAGCCGCTCGAAGTCTCGCTGGTTCCCGGCGATCTCCTGGTCGATCCGGCGAACCGTCGCGTTCAGCCGCTCCTTGCGGTACCGCGCCTCCTCCTCGTCGGCCCGCGCGGTCACGTCGGCGTAGGCGCGCTCCATCCGCTTCACGTCGGGGTGATCGGGGCCGTAGGCCGCGCGGGCGGCCTCGAGCCGGCGCTTCGCGTCCTCGCGCGCGGCCTGCGCGCGCCCCGGATCGCTCTCGGCCTCCGGCACGCGCATGAGCGCCTCGGTGCGGCGCCGCTGGGCGTCATGGATCGCCTCGAGCCGCATCTGCATGAGCGCGGCGATCCGCCCCGTGGCCCGCAGGTTGTTCTCGGCCGCCGCGGGGACCTCGGTCGCGTGCTCGGAGGTGTAGGCGAGGAGCTTCTTCTCCTGGTCCGAGAGCTGCGCGCCCATCTGCTCCACCTGCTTCTGGAGCGTGTCCTTCAGGTTCCTCGCCTGATCCGCGAGCACGCCCGCGGTCATCTCGGCGTAGTAGCGGGGCAGGAGCTCCGCGGCCTTCGCGACCTTCTGCGCGTCCTCGCCCTTCACGTCGACGACGAAGAGCAGCGCCGGCGGCCCGGCCGCGACCTCGCCCTCGAGCCGGATCTCGATCTGCCTGCGCATCTTCTCCACCGCGCGATCCATGTCGTCCTTCAGGTCGGGGAAGAAGTCGGTCTCCCGGATCACGCGCTCGATCACGGGCCGCGCGAGGAGCCCGTGCTTCAGCGTGCGCATCCGGTCCTCGAACGAGACGGCGCTCGTCGGGAAGAACTCCGGCGGCAGCCGGTGCGGCTCCACCTGCGTCACGGACGACGCGCGGTACTCCCGCGGCAGCGCGAGGATCACGACGCCCCCGACCACGAGGACGACGCCGGCCACGACGAGCGCGAGGCGGCGCCGGCGCTTCAGCGCAGCCAGGAGGTCCTGAACGGTGTAGGTGCGTTCCATGATTTCCTCTGCTCAGCGGTTCCGGTGCTGCCACGCGAGCCGGAGCCCGTAGACGTTCCGCTCGGTCGCCGGCGAAGGTTGGTCCACCCGCGCGTAGCGGGAAGCGCCGATGCCCATCTCGAGGCTGCGCGCGGCCATCCAAACGAGCTCGCCGCCGACGCCGTAGCCCAGGTTGGAGTTGCTCCCGTCGGGGAGCCGCGCGCCCCGCCAGATTCCGCCGTCGCCGCGGAGCTGGATGCTCCGGACCATGTTCCACGCGAAGCCCACCTCGAACCCGTCGGCGATCGACGGGCGCGCGAGCGTGGAGATGCCGAGCCCGTGCCTCGCCTCGACGCGGAGCAGCCCCTGCCGGCCCTCGGCGAGCAGGCGCACGTCCGCCTGCGGCACGACGGAGGTCGTCCCGAGCCCCGTCCACACCGCCGGGCCTGCCTCCGCCTCCAGCGTGACCCGGCGGTTCCACCGCCACCGCGCGACCGCCAGCACCTCGTTCGCGGTGGAGTACGGGAAGCCCGCGGTGATGGGCTGGAACACGTCGAAGCGGTACGCCACGCCGACCTCCGTGCGCGGGTCGAGCGCGTACGCGGCCTCGACGCCGGGCTGGTGCATGAGCGTGCCGCCACCGGTCGAGAGGTCCGCGCCGCGCTCCCTGAAGGTGGCCGCGAGCGTCCAGCGCGGCGTGTAGCGCCAGGCGAGGCGCGCGTCGCCGCGGAGCACGAGGGCCGAGCCGGTGCTCGCGACGATGCCGAGCCGGGCGAGGCCCACCGGATCGGGCGCGTAGGTGGCCTTGAAGTCGGCGGTCAGCCGGGTGCGCGGCGAGAGGCGCGCGGTGAGGTCGAACCGCCCGCGCTGGTTCACCGTGGGCCCAGGGGCGAGCGTCGGATACGTCATGAGATCGACGCCGTACGAGCCGCTCGCGGTCCAGGTGTGGTCCTTCAGGAGGAGCCCGAGGTCGGGCGAGATCTGGGCCACCTGATCGCCGCCCTTGCCGTCGTAGCGGACGTTCGAGTCGTAGCCCCCCGTCAGCGCGAGACGGGCGGTGGGCTCCACCACGACGCTCCCCGCCGCCCGCGTCGCCACGAGGAGCGCGAGTGCGGCCGCCGCCGCCCGACGCCCCGCGCAGCGCGCGTCCTCCGCCCGCCTCACGTCGGAGCCCCTCCCCCTCACGGCACGTACAGGACGTCGCCTGCGGCGAGCCAGAGCGCGCCCTCGGCGTCGCCCTCCACGAGCTCGCGGTACGAGAGCCTCACGCGCTCCTGCTTCCCGTCGCTCTTCTGGCGCAGCCAGACCACGTCGTTGCCCGCGAACTCGCCCTTGCCGCCGGCGAGCGCGAGCGCCTGGGTGACCGTCATCGCGCCGCGGAGCGGGAACCCGCCCGGCTTCGGCACCTCGCCGAGCACGAACACGCGCGGGCCGTTCACCTCGCGGACGAGCACCGCCACCGAGACGTCCTTCACGAAGGGCGCGAGCGCCTGCTTCACCTTCCCCTGCAGCTCGCCCGGGGTGAGGCCGGCGACCTCCATCTCGCCCACGAGCGGCATCGCGATGCGGCCATCGGGCCGCACCGGCATCACGCGGCTCAGCTCGGGCTCCCGCCAGACCACGATCTCGAGCACGTCCTCTCGCCCGATGCGGTACTCCGTCTCGGGACGGGGCTGAGGACGCTCTCCCTTGCTCGCCCCGGCGCAGGCGGAGAGCGCGAGCAGGGGTACCAAGAGGATCGATCGTCTCATCGGTTCTGGTCTCCTCGCGCGCGGCCCACGGCGGGGCCGTCGCTGCCGCGGGTACCGGCAGCACGCTGCGTGCCACCCCCGGCAACGGTCCCCGAGCGGCCAGCCACGTGCATCGTCCGGCGCCGACGCATGTCCGCCCCCTGTCCTTGCGCGGGGGTGCGAGCCTCCGCGCGAGGCGCACGCGCAGTGGAACGCGGTTCCACTCCCTCGCACCTCCGTTGCCCAGGTCGCGCCAAGTGCCCTCCGTTGCCGCGCTCGCTGCGAGACATGAGTTTTGGTGCTCTGCGGCGGCTCACGGCTCGCCGCGCGGCGAGGGGGGCGTGGATGCTCAGAGCAGCGGCGTGGACGGGCGGCCTGTTCGCGGTGGGCGCCGGGTTGGTGCAATGGATCCCCGACGGCGGCGCGTGGGTCGAGCCGGTGGTGCTCGTCGCGCTCGGCGTCGGGCTGCTGCTCGCGGGCGGGAGGCGCGCAGCGGGCGCCGCCGGCCTGCGCGACTCGCGCGCTGCGGCACGGGCCACCCCCGCCGAGCGCGCGGCGCAGTGACGGGGCCGGCGCGCTAGTCGATCATCGCCGCGTTCCGCGGATCGACGATCTCGCACTCCTTGATCTTGTAGAGCAGCGCCTTGTAGCTGATCTGCAGGCGCGCCGCGGCCTTCCGCTTGTTCCAGCCGGTCCGGCCGAGCGCGCGCAGGATCGCCTCGCGCTCCGCGATGCGGGCAGCGCGCTTGCCGACCTCCTTCAGCGGAGCGTCCTCGGGCAGCGGCGCGTGGAGCGCGAGCGGCTCGGGCGGCTTCGGCGGCACGGCCACGTTCTGCGCGATGTTCATCCCGCTCGGCGCGCTTGCGACGAGCGGCACCGGCGCGGCGGCCAGGCGCGCGGGCGCGAGCTCTCCGAGCACCATCGCCGGGTCCTTCAGCACCACGAGGCGCCGGACGAGGTTCTCCAGCTCGCGGACGTTGCCCGGCCAGTCGTACTCGTGGAAGCGCGCCATCACCTCGTCGGGAACCTTCTCGAGGCCGCCGCCGTACCGCCGCCGGTACTTCTCGACGAAGTGGCGCACGAGCGGCGCCACGTCCTCCTTGCGCTCCCGGAGCGAGGGCACGCGGAGCGTGACGACGTTCAGGCGATAGTAGAGGTCCTCGCGGAAGGCGCCCTTCTCGATCGCCGACTCGAGGTCCACGTTCGTCGCCACCACCACGCGCGCGTCCACGCGGATCGAGCGCTTGCCGCCCACCCGGTAGTACTCCTCGTCCTGCAGCACCTGGAGCAGCTTCGCCTGGAGCCGCGGGTCCATCTCGCCGATCTCGTCGAGGAAGATGGTGCCCTGGTGCGCCAGCTCGAACTTGCCCGGCTTCTCCGCGTGCGCTCCCGTGAACGCGCCCTTCTCGTGCCCGAAGAGCTCGCTCTCGAGCAGCTCGCCGGGGAGCGCCGCGCAGTTGATCTTCACGAACGGCCGGGCGGCGCGGTGGCTCGCGGCGTGGATCCGCCGCGCGACCACGTCCTTGCCGACGCCGCTCTCGCCGACGAGCAGCACCGGCACGTCGGTGTCGGCGACCCGCTCCACGAGCGCCCAGACCCGCTCCATCGCTGCCGAGAGCGTCACCGTCGCCACGGCCTCGCCCTCGATGCCCGGCTCCGGCGCGGGGCGCGGCGGCGCCGACGGCGGCGGGGTCGCGCTGGGCCGCGGCGGGCGCCCGTCGAGCGCGCGGCGGAGCACGAGCTCCAGCTCCGACACCTCGTAGGGCTTCGGCAGGTAGTCGCTCGCGCCGAGCCGCATCGCGCGCACGACGTCCTCGGCCTCGGAGAGGGCCGAGAGCACCACCACGGGCGCGCGCCCCCCCTGCTCGCGATAGCGGCGCAGCACCTCGAACCCATCCACGCTCGGCATCACGAGGTCGAGCAGCACCGCGTCCTGCTCGCCGCTCGCGAGCGCGTCGAGCCCCTCCATACCGCCGGCCGCGGCCTGGGTCCGGTACCCGGCGCCCGCGAGGACCTCGCACAGCGAGCTTCGCGTCGCGTCGTCGTCGTCGATGACGAGGATGCTTCCGTTGCGTTCCATCGATCCCGCTCTCCCGGGCGACGCGGCGCCCTGCGGCATCCGCGCCTCGTCGCCCGCGGCGACTCGGCTTCACCAGCTGGGCAGCCGCACCACCTCGTACGCCCGTTTCGCTGCCGCCGCGGGGAAGCTGCGTTCTCCAGGCGCGTTTCGTCAGTTGCCCGAACGCGTCCCTTGCCGAGCATCCCCACCGCCTGCTCGGCAGCCCGTGGACTGGCGCCGGCGCGGCCAATCCGGCATACCCCGCGCGTGCGCCTGTCCCGTTCCCGCGTCGTGCTCCGGATCGCGCTCCTCGCCGGGGTGGGCCTGGTCTTCCTCGTGCGCGCCGTGCAGGGCTGGCGCGGCGCGGGCGAAGGCGCTCCGTCCACGGCACTCCAACCGCGCCTCGCGCTGATGCAGGGGCTCCTCGCGCTGGTGGCGTTCCTCGCCGCCGTGGCCGCGACGTCCTCGCTCCGGAGGCGCCATCGGGTGCCCACCTTCCGGCTGGGGTCCGCGCCCATTCCGGACGTCGGACTCGAACGGAGCGGGTCTGTGCTCCCGCGCGGTCGCGACGGCCGCGTCGCTCGAAGCCCCTTCACGGGAGCCGCGGAGGGGCGATCCGCCCCCACCGGGCGAAAGGAGGATCCAATGAAGACGGTGCCCCCCGGGATCGTCGATGGCCCCACGGCGCAGCAGCTCGCCGAGGAGGGCGCGGTGGTGCTGGACGTCCGCACGGCCGGCGAGTTCGCCGGCGGTCACGTCCCCGGCGCGCGGAACATCCCGCACGACGAGGTCGGCCGGCGCGCGGGCGAGATCGGCCCGCCGTCCACGCCGGTGGTGGTGTACTGCGGGACCGGCAAGCGGAGCGGCTTCGCGCGGCAGGAGCTGGTCCGGCTCGGCTTCGACCGGGTGTGGGACGTGCAGCGGCTGGACGCCTGGCCGAGGGGTCAGTAGATCCGCGCGACCTGCGCGCCGGCGAAGTAGGCGCGCAGGATCTCGCGGTAGCCCTGCCCCGCGCGCGCGCGGCCCACCGCGCCCCACTGGCACATCCCGGCGCCGTGGCCCCAGCCGCCGCCGTGGAGCACCACCGCCTCTCCGATCCGGTCCACCACGAACATCGCGCTGTTCAGGTTCCCGAGCAGCCGGCGGATCCGGAGCTCTCCCTCCACCACCGCCCGCCCGCGCGTGCCCGCGAGCTCCACCGCGAGCGCCCGGCCGGAGACGCCGCGCCGGAGCACCGTGAGGTCACGGACCTCGCCCACGCCGAGCGGCGCCGCGAGCCGCGTGAGCTCCGCGAGGGTGAAGCGCCGCTCCCAGCGCCAGCGGCCGCGTGGACCCGCCGCGCACCAGGAGCGCGGACCGTGGTCGAGGAAGGCCCTCAGCCGCCGATCGTCGCCGAGCGTGCGATCCCAGACCGCGCCGCCGTCCGGGAGATCGGGGCCGCCGCGGAGGGACGGCGAGGGCAGGCGAGGCCACACGAGGTCGGCGTCCTCGGCGTGGCCCCCGCACACCGCCGAGTAGACGCCGTCCACGAGCGTGCCGCTCGCGTCGAAGATCGCCTCGCCCGCGGTGGCCCGCACGGCCGCGTCGGTGGGCGCCGTCTCGGCGGAGATGCCCAGGTACATCTGGCAGTGCACCTCGTCGCAGAGCGACCACGGATCGGTGAGGTGACGGGTGCCGAGCTGCGCGAGCACGTTCGAGCGCGCCGTCACCGCCTGGGCCCGGAGCGCCTCGGCGGGCGAGGAGGCCGGGATCTCGCTCGGCACGAGGCCGCGCAGGAGCGGCTCGAGGCCGATCGCGTCCACCGCGGCGAGGCGACCGGCCGAGTCGATGGTGAGGTGCAGCCGGCCGCGGTAGGCGACCGCGCGCGAGCCGGTGACGAGCTCGAAGCCCTGCCCGCCGTCCACCGCGAGCCCCACGAGCCGGTCGCCGCGCGCGAGCAGTCTGCCCGCGGCGTCGAGGACCTCCACCGCGCCCGACGGCGGCGTGACGAGGTCGGGCAGCACCTCGGGGCGAACCCCGTGGGCCGACCGGAGCCGCTCCGCGAGCGCGCGCGCGCCCTCCTCGGTCTCGGCCGGCGCGAGGAGGAGCACGCGGCGGTTGTCCACCACCTTGCCGGCGATCCCGTACACGCCGCCGATCGCGCGCTGCGCAGGGACGATCCCGCGGGCCTCCCAGCGCCGGCGCGCGGCGAGGAGGCCGGCGCGGTCGGCGTAGTCGTGCTCGCCGAGGAGGACGTGCCAGGAGAGCACGGCGGGCAGCGCATCCACGGCGCGGGCGCGGAGCGTCGCGCCGGCGGGAACGGCGAGCTCGTCGCCGCCGCGGACGACGAGCCGCGCGGGCGCGAGCGCGCGGAAGGCGAGCTCGGAGCGGCCCTGCGCGAGCCGGATCGTGACGAGCGGCTCGCCGGCGGCGTCGAACTGGAGCCGGTGGCTCCAGAGGAGGTCCAGCGGATCGTCCGGGACCGA
>Ga0318493_10000906_pt1 | contig 9732 bp, 10 predicted proteins | sample GRESIP108b1f23_FD_203294 | JGI IMG/M metagenome (GOLD analysis project Ga0318493, IMG submission 203294) | Tropical soil microbial communities from Luquillo Experimental Forest, Puerto Rico - GRE.SIPMG.108b1f23 | ecosystem: Environmental > Terrestrial > Soil > Tropical forest > Bulk soil...
GGGCCGTGCTCTCTTGTGGGGGGAGAGCGGCCCCGATTTTACAGTCCTCGTCTCCAGATTATGAAGATTGGTTAACTTACGAAGTTGTGATCAATACTGTTAACGCGATGTTCCGGCATCAATGGCTCAAATGCGTCGAACACAATCGGGAACCCCCGTGGCGTTTGGCCGTATCCGTTCCACGCAGATAGCATTACAGGATCACCCCCATGCTCCACATCCGCAAATCATTAATGATGCGCGAGACGCTGACGTCCGACATGGATCGCCCAGCCAATCGGCCGATTGTTCGCGCCGTCGCCATGGCCGAATTCGCCGGCCGCTATGCCGATGACTTGACCGAACTGTTCAAGGCCGGACGCATGCGCATCCGATCTGGTCCAGTTGCTGTCGGACGCGCCGGTTTCCTACGGCAAGGGCGCGATTGTCGGCCTCAATGGCGAGCACGAGCATGGCGGCGCCTGTATTCACCCATGCTGGGAAAGCCGATGCGCACCGCTGTCGGCGGCGGCAAAGCCGTCATTCCGTCCAATGTCAAAGTTGCCGCCTGCGGCGCCAGTCTTGACCTGCCGCTGAGCCACAAGGACGAATCCTGGTCGTTCGACCACTTTGATACGATCACAGTGTCGATCCCCGATGCGCCAAAGCCGGATGAGATCGTTGTGGTAATAGCAGTGGCAGACGGCGGTCGTTTGCATCCGCGCTGCGGGAGCGGTCCGCAATAGTTCGGCAGCATGGCTCGCTGAAGACGTCTTGCGTCAAGTACTGAACCGGAAATGCATAACGTCGCTATCCTGCACGACGTACTCCTTGCCTTCGAGCCGCATTTTGCCAGCGTCGCGTGCGCCAGTCTCGCCGCCGCAAGCAACATAATCGTCGTATGAAATCGTCTCGGCGCGGATGAAGCCGCGCTCGAAGTCGGTATGAATGACGCCGGCGGCCGCCGGCGCCTTGCTGGCCCGGGTGATCGTCCAAGCCCGCGTTTCCTTCGGCCCCGCGGTGAAGAAAGTAACGAGGTCGAGGAGCGCATATCCCGCGGCGATCAAGCGATCGAGCCCGGCTTCTTTCAAACCGATAGCCACCAGGTAATCTTCCCGCTCGTGCGGTGACAGCACTGCGATCTCAGCCTCGATCTTCGCGGAAATGAAGATGGCGGCGGCGTCCTCCTCCTTGGCGCGCGCTTGGACCTTTTTGGAAAACGCATTGCCTGTGGCCGCAGCCGCCTCATCGACATTGCATACATAAAGCACTGGCAGCGCGGTGAGCAGCGCCAGCATGTGAAAAGATTTTTTCTCCTCGGGCTTGCGCGGCGTCAGCCGTGCTGGCTTGCCGTCGCGCAACAGCGAAAGCGTGCGCTCGATAAGGTCGAGTGTCTGCCGAGCTTCCGCTGCCTCTTTGTCGGTACCGCGCGATCTGCGCTCGAGCCCTTCGATGCGCCGCTCCAGACTTTCGAGATCGGCGAGCATCAATTCGGTTTCCACCGTCTCGATATCGGCAATCGGATCGATCCGGCCTTCGACATGCGTGACATCGCTGTCCTGGAAGCAACGCACGACATGGGCGATGGCATCGACTTCGCGGATATTGGCGAGGAACTGATTGCCGAGCCCCTCCCCTTTTGATGCGCCGCGCACGAGCCCGGCAATATCGACGAAGGTTAGCCGCGTCGGCACGATCGCCGCCGATTTGGCAAGGCTCGCCAATTTTTCCAGGCGAGGATCGGGCACCGCTACCTCGCCGACATTCGGCTCGATCGTGCAAAACGGATAATTCGCCGCTTGCGCCGCGGCGGTTTCGGTCAAGGCGTTGAAAAGCGTCGATTTGCCGACATTCGGCAACCCGACGATGCCACATTTAAAGCCCATAGGTTTCTTTCAATTAGCTTCTTTCAGTTCGTTATTTTGGAATGTTTCGGACGCTACAAATAGGTGAGTACAAACTTTTCACTCGCCATTATCTGTTTGGTCATCCCGTTCAGGCTGACCGAAGCCTTTTGCCACCATGGCGAGATGAACTTTGTTCTGGAAGCTTCCGTCTTGGTCTCGTGCGATCAGTTCAGCGTTGTCGGCCAAGATCGCAATCAGCGCTTCGACCCAATCACGCTCGCTTTTGGCGAAATCGCTGAGCACATAATGCTCCACGAGATCCTTGTCACCAGGATGGCCGACCCCGATGCGAACGCGCCGGTAATCATTACCGATATGTTCGGAGATCGAACGCAAACCATTATGGCCGGCAATCCCGCCGCCGATCTTTACACGAACCTTGCCGGGCGGCAGATCGATCTCGTCGTGAAACACCGTCACATCGGCCGGCGCGAGCTTGTAAAAATGCGTGGCGTCAGCGACCGCGCGGCCAGATTCGTTCATATAGGTGCCGGGCAAAAGCAGGAGCGTGCGCACGCCGCCAAGCGGTCCTTCGCAGGCGAGACCTTGAAAGCGCCGCCGCCACGGCCCGATGCCGTGGCGCTTGGCGATCTCTTGCACCGTGAGGAAACCGATATTGTGCCGGTTGCCGACGTAGCGCGCTCCCGGATTCCCCAGTCCGACCAGGAGCAGCATGTGGTTTGGTCCCGCGCCGGACGACCTCACTTCTTCTCAGGCGCGCTGGCGGCTGCTGCCGGGGCGGCGCCAGGAGCTGCCCCAGGTGCCGCACCGGGAGCGCCGCCAGGCGCTGCGCCAGGTGCCGCGCCCTCTGCCGGGACGCCAGCCGCCGCGGCGGCGGCAGCGGCTGCAGCGGCTGCGGCGGCAGCTTCGGCGGCTGCCTTCATTTCTTCGGCGTAGCCGGACGGCGGAACCACGGTGACGAGCGTGATGTCGCGGCCAGCAACAACGCGCACGCCTGCCGGCAGAGTGATATCGCTCAGATGCTTGGAATGATTGATCTCCAAGCTGCTGATATCGACGTCGATGCCGGCTGGAATCGCATCGGCGCGGCAGCGCACTTCGACGGTATGCGCAACGATGCTGACCGTGCCGCCACGTTTGACGCCGGGCGATTGATCGGCGTTGCGCACACGCACGGGAATATTGACGCGGATGGTGGCGCCCTCCCCCAGTCGCATGAAATCGACATGCAGGGGCATGTCGCGCACAGGATCGAGCTGGAAATCGCGGGGGATCACCCGATGCTTCACGCCCTCCACCTCGACATCATGGATCGTGGTGAGAAAGTGCCCGGCATAGATGCACTGGCGCAGATCGGCGAAATCAAGCGAGATCGGCAGCGGCGGCTTGCCGTCGCCATAGATGATTCCGGGTACGCGGCCGGCGCGACGCTCGGCCCGGGCGGCCCCCTTGCCTGCCCGCGAACGTGTCGCCGCCTTGATCAGATTAACACTCGCCATTGGCTCCTCGTCTTAACCAATTGTTAAAAAATGAAAATTCCGCGTCAGCCTCCAGGGGTGCCGGTGAAGCCGCGGATGGCCGCGCTTATAACGGCGCAAGCGCTGGAAAACAAGAAATGCCGTAACGCCCTGCCTCGGCTCGGTTAGCGGGCGGAAAATCGGCTCAGTCGGCTTTAAGCTTGTCGGGATTAGACGCCCGGCCGATCGATATTGACCGTTGCTGTGGACGCCGGCTCCGCCGCCGGTCCCGTGACCGGCGTCAATTGGGCAAGTCTTGCCTCAAGCGCCGACATACGCGCCTTGAGCGCCTCGTTTTCTTCCCGCGCGAGCCGGGCCATCTCTTTGACGGCTTCGAATTCCTCGCGCTTGACGACGTCCAGATCGCGCAAGAAACGCTCGGCCTGATTGCGGAACAGTGTCTCGAATTCGCGGCGCACACCTTGGGCGACTCCGGCTGCATCATTCATCAGCCGGGCAACCTCGTCGAAAAACCGATTCGTCGTCTGCACCATGCTCGCCTCCGCAGCCTCTGGCAGTTCCCCACGCTTCCGAGCGCTGTTTCCGTGCCTCTTTTCACGCGCTTGCCATGTCTACAAACAATGTCCAGAAACAATGGCGATGGTGCGGGCTCCCCGCAAGAGGCGCTTAAGGGCACTGGCCGCAAATTAACCGCACCACGACCGCAATAGGCGGCGCGCCGCATAGTTGGGAAGGTCCTGGATGCTCGTCCTACCGGTTATTCCATTTCCGGCGATCAACCCGGTCTTGATTTCGATTGGGCCGTTTGCGGTGCGCTGGTACGCGCTTGCCTATATCGTCGGAATCATCGCCGGCTGGTTCTACGCGCGCGCGATCATCGCGTCCGACAAGCTGTGGAGCGGACACGCGCCGTTTAGCGTGACCGATTTCGACGATTTCGTCATTTGGATCACGCTCGGCATCATTCTCGGTGGTCGCATCGGCTATGTGCTGTTCTACAACCTGCCGCATTTTGCCGCCAATCCGATTGAAATCTTTCAATTGTGGAACGGCGGCATGTCGTTTCATGGCGGCGTGATTGGGTGCATTCTCGCTATCGTGCTGTTTGCGTTGCGCCAGCACATTCCGGTCCTGTCGCTTGCCGACGTGACTGCGGCAGTAGCGCCGATCGGCTTGTTTCTCGGTCGGCTTGCAAATTTCATCAACGGCGAATTGTGGGGCCGCGCCGCCGACGTCCCCTGGGCGATGGTCTTTCCGCATGGTGGCGCCGTTCCCCGCCACCCGAGTCAGCTTTATGAAGCGGCGCTCGAGGGCGTCGTGCTGTTTGTCGTGCTCGCGCTTCTGGTGCGCTCCGGGGCGCTCAAGCGACCTGGCGTGGTCACCGGCGTATTCGCGCTCGGCTACGGCGTTGCGCGGATGACTTGCGAATTGTTTCGCGAGCCGGACCCGCAGCTCGGCTTTTTATGGGGTGGCATGACGATGGGAATGCTGTTGTGCATCCCGCTGATCCTGGCCGGGATCGCCGTCCTTGCCGTGGCATTCCGGCGCGAGCCCAGTCGCCCTGCGCCTAAGCCTGAACATGGCTGACGAGACCGCTCAGCTTCTTCACGAGATTCGCCGGATCGTTGCCGCTGGCGGCCCCATGCCGGTTGCCGAGTACATGCGGTTGTGCCTCACCCATCCGACCTACGGTTATTACATAAGTCGCGATCCGCTCGGCGCTGGCGGCGACTTTGTCACCTCACCGGAGATCAGCCAGATGTTCGGCGAGCTGATCGGGCTCTGGATCGCCGCGGTCTGGCAGCAAATGGGTGCGCCGGAAAATCTGCGACTCATCGAGCTCGGCCCCGGGCGCGGGACCTTGCTGCACGACGCGCTGCGCGCAACGAAAGTCGTGCGCGGGTTTCGCGAAGCGGTGGTGCTGCACCTCGTCGAGATCAGCCCGGCGCTGCGCGAGATCCAGGAGCGCCGCCTTGAGCCGATGTGCGCACCGATCTTGTGGCATGACAAGCTCGAAGACGTACCCGGCGGCCCGAGCATCATCATCGGCAATGAATTCATCGACGCATTGCCCGTTCATCAAGCGGTGAGAGGCGCGGACGGCTGGCATGAACGCGTGATCACAGTCGCTGCCGAAGACAAGCTCGCCTTCGATGTCGCACCTGCGCCGATGCCGTTTTTCGAAACCTCGATGCCGCGGGCGTTGCGCCAAGCCCCGCTTGGCTCGATCTATGAGTGGCGCGCCGACAGCGTCGCCCTCGAACTTGGGCGACGAACCCGTGACGAGGGCGCCGCCTTAATCATCGACTATGGCCACGCCCATCCCGGCTTGGGCGACACGCTCCAAGCGGTCGCGGGGCATTCGTTTGCTGATCCGCTGCGCGCGCCCGGCACCGCCGATTTGACCGCGCATGTCGACTTCGAGGCGCTGGCGCAATGCGCGGAAACCATGGGCGCGCGCATTCATGGCCCGATGCGGCAACACGATTTATTTCTTCGTCTCGGTATCGAGCAACGCGCGGCGGCCCTGAAAGCCAGCGCTTCGCACAAGCAGGCGGCCGACATCGAGGTCGCATTTTCCCGATTGCTGGCGAGCGGCCCCCGTGGCATGGGCGACTTGTTTAAGGCGATTGCCATCGCCGCGCCGAACCTTGGCGTATTGCCGGGATTTGAAACACCGCAATGAAGGTCGAAGCCGCCTCTCTGACATTGACCGGAATCCGGCACGCTTTCTTTACGCGTGCCGGCGGCGTCTCCGGCGGCTTCTACGAGAGTCTCAATGGCGGCGTCGGATCGCACGACAGAGCCGATAAAGTCGCGGAAAATCGGTCCCGCATGGCGGCGGCTCTCGGAGTAGCACCGCAAAGGCTCCTCACGGCCTATCAAACGCACTCGCCCAATGTCGTGGTCGCAGAAGCGCCGTGGACCACCGAGGATCGTCCGCGGGCGGATGCGATCGTCACGCGCATGCGCACGCTCGCCATCGGGGTAACGACCGCCGATTGTGGACCGGTCTTGCTCGCCGATCCGCGCGCGGGGGTGATTGGCGCTGCCCACGCCGGTTGGCGTGGCGCATTGACCGGCGTCATCGAAGCGACGATCGCGGCCATGGAACGGCTTGGCGCCGCACGCTGCCAGATCCGCGCGGTGATCGGCCCGATGATCCGGCAATCGAGCTATGAGGTCGGACCCGATCTTGTTGCCCGGTTCGGCGCCGAGGACCCGGCGAGCCATCGGTTTTTCGCACCGGCAACCCGCAATGGCCACGCCATGTTCGATCTCTCCGGCTATATCGCCATGCGGCTCAAGCTTGGAGGTGTCGACCAGGTCGAGGATCTGGGTCTGTGCACCTATGCCGATCCGGCCCGGTTTTTCAGCTATCGCCGCACCACCCATCGCGCCGAGACGGACTACGGCCGCCACGTCAATGCCATCGCCCTGGCGGGGGACTAGGCGGCGCGACTGATCTTCGCCGGCGCTTTCACCAGGCTCCTCCGCGATTAAGGTTAAGGTCCCAGTCCACAAGCGAAAAACGGCCGGGGGAAAGGCTTTGATTCATATTGCCAGCGCCGGACTCGGCTTGTATCAGACCTATGCTTTTGTTCGGGCATGATCTTTCTGAGGGGCTGTGCGCCGCTGGCGCAGCACCGTTTGAGCTTTCCGCGATCATGCTAGCGCAGCCGCGCTTTAAGTCGGCGCAGGAGAGCGGGGATGACGGGCAAAAACGGAGCAATCAAGCTCGTCGCCGGTAACTCCAATCCTGCGCTCGCCGAAGCGATCGGCAAATATATCAGCTCGCCGATGACCAAAGCCGTGGTCCGGCGGTTTGCCGACATGGAAATCTTCGTCGAAATCCAGGAGAACGTGCGCGGCGCCGACGTCTTCGTCATTCAGTCCACGTCGTTTCCCGCCAACGATCACCTAATGGAATTGCTGATCATCATGGACGCGCTGCGGCGCGCGTCGGCGCGGCGGATCACGGCGGTCATTCCCTATTACGGTTATGCCCGGCAGGACCGCAAACCGGGGCCGCGCACCCCGATCTCAGCAAAGCTCGTCGCCAATCTCATTACCCATGCTGGCGCTGACCGTGTCCTGACCCTCGACCTGCATGCCGGGCAGATCCAGGGCTTCTTCGATATCCCGACCGATAATCTGTTTGCTGCGCCGGTGATGACGCGCGACATCCGCCAGCGCTTCGATCTCAGCAAGGTCATCGTCGTGTCGCCCGACGTCGGCGGCGTGGTGCGCGCGCGCGGTCTCGCCAAGCGCATCAATGCGCCGCTTGCCATTGTCGACAAGCGGCGCGAACGGCCCGGCGAATCCGAAGTGGCTAATGTCATCGGCGAGGTCGATGGCGGCATCTGTATCCTGGTCGACGATATCGTCGATTCCGGCGGCACGCTGGTGAATGCAGCTGACGCCCTGCTCGATAAAGGCGCCAAGGAGGTTTACGCCTACATCACTCACGGTGTGCTGTCGGGCGGCGCCATCGAGCGCATCGGCAAATCGAGATTGAAGGAACTTGTCATCACCGACTCGATACAACCGAGCAAGGCTGTCGCCGCGGCGAAGAATATCCGCGTCTTGTCGATCGCGACGCTGATTGCCGAAGCGATCAGCCGCACCGCCGCAGAGGAATCGGTCTCGAGCCTGTTCGACTGACCCCAGCGATCTACCGGCGGCTGGCCCCAAGCGGCCTGGGTCCTTGCCCACAGCTAGGCGGCGTATGCGCGCGCGCGCACGATTGCGCTTTCTTGTTATTGACCTAAATCAATGCTGTCTTTGGTCTTCTCAGGCGATTGTTTGATGCCGCCCCGATCCTCGAAACCTGAAGGTAAAACGAGGGCGCGGGCGGCACGGCTGTCGCAGGGCGTCGAGGAGACGGGCGCTGTTTAGTCAAATTAGGGATCGGTATATCGCGGTCTATGTCGGCGTCGGCGTCGCGATCGACGGCAAGGTGAATCCGGTCCTGACTGCCGCAGAGGGGCAGGTCGTTCAGCTCACGCTCTCCGAACCGGGCTCGTAGGATGAACCAACACAGCCGTGCCAGGTCCGGCGGCATTCCGCGGCTTCGGCCGCAGGCCATCCCAGTATTAAGCTACGGCTTCCGGCCATTTTTCTTCAGCGCCGCACTGTGGGCCGCCGTCGCTATGGTGCTTTGGCTCGGACTACTCTCAGGTTGGTGGACGTTTGCTAACGGCTACGGCGCCATTGCCTGGCACGCCCATGAATTTCTTTTCGGCTATATCGCTGCGGTCATGACCGGCTTCCTGTTGACCGCAATCCCGAACTGGACTGGACGCCTTCCGCTACAAGGCATGCCGCTCCTTGTTCTGCTGGTCCTGTGGCTCGCCGGGCGCGCCGCGATGCTGGCGACCGATCAGATCGGGACCAGCGCCGCGACGCTCATCGATTGCGCCTATCTCGTTACACTCACGGCGATCATTACGCGCGAAATTGTTGCCGGCAGTAATTGGCGCAATCTACGGGTTGCTGTTTTGGTCGCACTCACGGCCGTTGCCAATATCGTGTTCCAGGCTGAGGTGTTGATCCATGCGGGACCAAATTACGGGCTTCGCCTCGCGGTCGCAGCGATCGTAGCGTTGATCATGGTGGTCGGCGGTCGCGTGACGCCGAGCTTCACCAGTAATTGGCTGACGCGGCAGGGCAGCCAAACACGACCTGCACCAATGGGCCGCTTCGATATTGGCGCGATCGCAATCGGGACCATCGCGCTGGCTGCCTGGATCGCGGCGCCGGATTGGTATGGCGCCGCGGCATTGCTCGTTGTCATGGCAATCGCGCACGCGGCGAGGCTTTCGCGCTGGGCGGGCGCGCGTACTTGGCGGGAGCCGATGCTTTTTGTCCTGCATCTTGGTTATGCTTTTGTACCGCTCGGCGCGTTGCTGTTGTCGACTTCGATCGTGTGGCCGCGGATCGTACCGGCAAGTGGCGCGCTCCACGCCTGGACGACCGGCGCAATGGGGATAATGACACTTGCGATCATGACGCGCGCGACGCTTGGACATACCGGTCGCGATGTGCTGTCCACTCCCGCAACGATCGCAATCTATGGCGCTATGCTGCTGGCTGGATTGGCGCGTATCGCAGCGCCAATGCTGCCTGTGATCTATTACGAGGCGCTGCTCACCGCCGCGTTTGGCTGGCTCCTGGCGTTCGGTATTTTCCTTTTGGTCTACGGGCCAATGCTGTTAGGGCGGCAGTTAGACCCCTCTCTCCGGCGATAAACAGCCTCATCGTCTGCCCGGCGCCCCCACCCGCTCGTTACCGCTCAACCCGAGTCAACTTGTCGCAGGCTGAGCTGTGGACAGGGATTCAATGAGGATTGTGCCCAACGGGCAAATCACTTCATGAGTGCCGGTACCGATGCCAGGACAAGGCGT